>Ga0306920_100009012_pt1 | contig 13305 bp, 8 predicted proteins | sample flu12Cox44000170_FD_204666 | JGI IMG/M metagenome (GOLD analysis project Ga0306920, IMG submission 204666) | Lab enrichment of tropical soil microbial communities from Luquillo Experimental Forest, Puerto Rico - flux4day.12C.oxic.44.000.170 (v2)... | ecosystem: Environmental > Terrestrial >... | reverse complement strand
CGAGTAACAGTCAGCATGTTCGCGCCGGGACCTGAGATGGTGACGTTCTTGTCGATAAAGAGCTCGTCGCTGGTCAGGCTGATCGTCGCCGCCCCGCCCAGATCAAACACAATCCTATCGCCATCGTTGGCGTCGATCAGCGCCTGCCGCAAGGAGCCCGGGCCGCTGTCATTGATATTAATAACGGTAATTGTGTCGGCATGTGCCGCGATGCCGCTTGCACAAAGCAGCACAGCCGCGCAAAGAGGCGTTACGTTCATCCCGATGCGCATGATCATGGAAGTAATTTTCCCAAGTGCGTTCGAGATAAGTTGTACCGCTTCGCACCGGGCTTGTCATAACAATTTTCGTTTTCACCCGGGGACTGGCGAGTTAATCAGCGATCACTAAGAATCATGGTCGCGACCGCGGCGTGGGACGCGGCCTCGGCGTAGGAGTAACTCTTTGCGCTGCTGTCGGAGTAGGTGTTGCGGTGGGGGTTGCCGTTGGAGTGGAAGTAGCACTCGGCGTGGGCGTGGGAGGAGGCTCTTGGGGCACCATAGCGTAGGCGTGAACCTCGCCGTGAACACCGGTGCCCACGATGACGCCATCGTCGCTAATACCGTCTGCCGAGGACGAAGTATTCATCGATAAGTCCCAGCCCGAATTTTGAGGGATAAGATCGGCCAGGCGGTAGGTCATCGTTCCATCATAAAGAAATGGGATAGAGAAAGCCGACGAATCGTTTCCCACCACCCAGCCGGAAGAATTTACCGCGCGCGCCGAGCCTTCACTCGTGCCTGTGGCAAGTGGGATGGCAACCATTCCGCCTTGATCCGACCAGATGAATGGCGTACCCGAGCCCTGGTTCTGCATGCTCGAACCGACTACGTAACCGGTGTTACTCACTCCGAACGCAAGCGCGCCATTTAATCCCGGCAATGCGCCGACTTCGAACGCCATGTTCTGACCAATGTCATAGACGATCCCAACGTTACGGGCGGCATTATTCGGATCGATACCCTGGCCCACGATCCGGCCTGAATCGTTGATCCCGAATGCGGTGAGAAAGTAACATCCGGTCAGTGTTGTTTGCGTGATAATTGTCGCGCTGCCACCGCTGTAGATCACCCCGCGCTGCAAAGTTCCGGCATCGACGGACCCTACCGCAACACTGAAGCGTTCACCGAGTTCGCGTCACCGAGCGTTTCGCCCGGCGGCAACGGCAATTGCGAAACGGCGCCGTTTTGCCAGATAACCGGTAACCGGCTGGTGCCGAAAAGTGTGGATGCGCCGGTCCCAACGACAATTCCGTTATCGTTGGCGCTGTTCGAAACGGCAAAGTCGCGCCCGGCGAGATTCGGCAACCCAACGATGCCACCCTTCAGTGTCCACGTAAACGCCTGGCTGCCTCCGGTATGAATCGAACGCCCCACCGCAATTCCTGCATGCGACACGCCGAATCCCTGTGAAGCCGTATCGCCCGAATCAACCACGCCGATATCGTAAATCTGATATGGAAGCAGAGTCGCTGGCGCTGCCGCAACTGTCACAGGAAATAGGAGCACCGCAGTGATCGCGACAGATCGGACATTGGAGATGAGGTTGGTCTTCATCGGGCTTGTACTAACCACCAATCCGCCTTTACGCCAGCCACCAATTGCAACGTTCCCGCAGTCGCGCGGCGCTAAGCTGCGGCGAGACAAGCGACCGGCTACGGCGCGATCGGCGCGCACCAATGAACACTAGGTTTTTCTGGTGCGCCGCGTTGTAGCGTCCGACCTGTCCGCCGGAGCCTGAAGGCGCATTGGTCGTATTAGTCGGCATATCGGGCTGGAGAAAAACTCAAGCCGGAAGGTTAATAACACAAATAGGATGAGTGAATGTCCCTGACGCGAATCAAAAAAGTAGCGAACTTCAATGGTCGTGTTCGTCCACAACACGCGACTGGTGTGAATTGTTGGTTTTCGAGTAATTTGGAGAAGCGTGTCATTTAATCGTTTTGGACTTTTACCCCAGGTCGTGCGCGGAACGCAGGCCATGGGCTTCATCGAGCCGACCCCTATCCAGCTTCGCGCGTTTCCGATTATTCTGGCAGGAAAGGATTTGATCGGCACCGCACAAACTGGCACGGGCAAGACCGCGGCGTTTGCTTTACCGATTCTGACGTTGCTGGAAAAGCACGGCAGCTTCCGTTGTCTCGTGCTCGAGCCTACACGTGAACTGGCCGCGCAAGTGGAGACGGCATTTCGTGATTATGGCCGTTTCACAGATTTGCGTGTGGGTCTTGTGCATGGCGGCGTCGGTTACGGGAAACAGCGTGACGCATTGAAGCGCGGCGTCGACATTCTGGTCGCAACACCGGGGCGCCTGCTGGATCTGCTTGAACAACGCGCGTTGAGTTTGCAATCGGTCAAAATTCTCGTGCTCGACGAAGTGGATCGAATGTTGGACATGGGTTTTCTGCCGGACGTGCGCCGCATCGTTGAGAAGATCCCGACCGATCGGCAAACGTTGCTTTTTTCCGCCACGTTACCCCCAGAGATCGAACGCCTGGCCGCATGGGTATTGCGTGATCCTGCTTTGGTGGAAATCGGCGCGCGCCGTTCGCCGGCGGAAACAGTTACGCATGCAGTCTATCCCGTGGCGGCGGAACAAAAATTCGATCTTCTCATGGCGCTGCTGGAGCGAACAAATTTCGACAGCGTATTGATTTTTTGCCGGACCAAACAGAATGCCGACCGGGTCTCGCACTTCCTCAAGCACCCGCCTCCGCCAAGGCTACCACAGGAAGGCGCGCCTCCAAAAGGCTCTGGCGTGGCAAGCGCGCAACATGCCGTGGCGGTGTTGCATTCCAATCGCACGCAGCGTGAACGCATCGAGGCGCTGGAAGGATTCAAGAGCGGAAGGTACGAAGTGATGGTTGCAACGGATATCGCGTCGCGCGGGTTGGACATCGCAGGCGTGAGTCACGTGATCAATTACGACGTGCCGGAGCATCCGGAGGATTATGTCCACCGGATTGGGCGAACGGGGCGTGCGCAAAATGTCGGCGACGCGTTCACACTCATGAGCGGTCACGAAGTGGCGGCCTTGCAGGCGATCGAGCATTTTATCGGCCGGAAAATTCCGCGACTGAAACTAGAGAACTTTCCCTACTTGTACACGGCGTTATTTGAACCGGAATCAACAACCTCGACCAGGCGGGCCATAACTGGGCGAAGAACTCATCGCGGGTATTCATTCGGTAGAAGGCGATAAGGCCGCCCATCGCGTTGCGATTCTGTTGTAGCCGGGATCGGTGATCCCGGCTCGGTGGAAGCGTGTCTTCCAGCCGGTGGAAGCGAGAATCAGCAATGGTAGCTCACATCATGAGGGATTCGATCTCGCCCTGCCAGGGCCATTCATCCGAACTCTTAATCAATCCGGCCCTAACCGGATTCTCTTTAACATAGTCCCACTTCTGGCTATAGCTTTCACTCGAACGTAAAACATGGTCGAAAAACTCCTCTTGCCAGAGATTTCCACTCACTTTCAATCCGGGATCATCGATCCCGGCTACAGTAGCCTTGCGCGCGATCCGCTTACTGGTCCATTCGTTCCATCGCTGCATGAAGGTCGGAAGGGTTTTGGCGCCCAACTCCGCGCGACAGAAGAAATGAACATGATCAGGCATGATCACATGGCGCCCGATCGCCCAACCATGGCGAGTGTGAGCAGTCCGCCATTCGTCGGTCAATATTGCTGCAACTTCTTTTGACGCCAGAATCGCTCGTCGTGCCACGGTGCACGTTGTAACAAAATAGATTGGCCATTCGATCCAGACTCGTTGAAGCCGGCGCCGGCCAGCTTGATTTCGTGATGGATCCTGCTTCCCTGCCGGGATCACCGATCCCGGCTACAACAACCTCAGCGCGGAATCCTCGCAATGTTTAACTCGCAGCGTGGTCGTGTTTATTCAAATCGCTCGATTTGTTCGGGAGATGAGGTTTAATAGCGCGCTTATGTCTGAACGAAAACCTCTGGCTGCCTCACAGACCGAATTTGATCAGCTCCAGAACAAGCTGGTGCCGTTGTGGAAATCGATTGAGCGATTTAATCAAGACCCGCAAACCATCGTGGTCGTACCCTCGATGTCGATCGACGCGATCGACTCGGGCGCAGTGATCCAGGCGTACGAGGAACGGTTTTTATTTCTTTTACTGCTGCTGCGCCAGCCGCGGGCGCGCCTGATCTACGTGACGTCGCGAACGATTCTACCGAGCATCATCGATTACTATCTCGATCTTCTTCCGGGCGTCATCCCGAGCCATGCGCGGCAGCGACTTTTCCTGCCTTCACCGATGGACGGTTCAGTGCGCCCGCTCAGTGAAAAGCTCTTAGAGCGGCCGCGACTGATCGAACGCATTCGCTCGCTGATTATGGACCCCGATCGGGCGCATCTTGTTCCGTTTAACACAACCAATCGCGAGAAGGAACTGGCACTGCAGCTCGGCATTCCAATGTACGGGGCGGATCCGAAATTCTTCCCGCTGGGAACAAAGAGCGGCTGCCGGAGAATTTTCAGCGAAGAACATGTTCCGCACCCGTTAGGCCGCGAGAACATTGGCAGCAAGGAAGAACTCTTCAATGCCATCGTGGATATGCGGGTGGCAAAACCTTGCATCGAGCAGGTGATGGTGAAGTTGGATGAAGGCGTTTCCGGCGAAGGCAACGCAGTTATTGACCTAAGAGGGCTTCCATCCCTTTTTGTTAAATCCATGTTAGAGGACCGCCTTCGAGCGATGAAGTTCGAGTTACAGGGAGCTACTTACGAGAGTTACATGAAGAAGTTGCAGGAGAGGAAAGGGGTCGTCGAGGAACGGATCATGGGGGAAGAATTCAGAAGCCCGAGTGTGCAGCTTCGCGTCACGCCTCTCGGCAAGGTTGAGTTGTTATCAACGCATGACCAGCTCCTGGGCGGGCCATCAGGACAAAGCTATCTCGGCTGCGTTTTCCCGGCTGACACAGCTTACGCTCCTCTGATTACGCGCGAAGCCGAAAAGGTAGGTAAACGTCTGGCCAAGGAAGGCGTTATCGGTCGCTTCGCCTTGGATTTTGTGGTGGTGCGCGCGAAAAATGGAAAATGGGAGCCGTACGCGATCGAGATTAACTTGCGAAAAGGCGGCACTACCCATCCGTTTTTGACTCTGCAATTTCTGACTGACGGCACCTACAATGCTGAGACTGGTATCTTCACGGCTCCTAATGGTCAGCAGAAATTTTTTGTGGCCAGCGATCACGTCGAATCGCCGCGGTATCGCACCCTTACTCCCGACGATTTGTTTGACATTGTGGTCCGACACCACCTGCATTTCGGTCAAACGCGCCAAACAGGCATCGTGTTTCACATGATGAGCGCGCTGGGAGAGCTCGGCAGAATGGGGCTGACAGCAGTAGGCAACTCGCGCGAGGACGCAAAGGCGTTGTACGAGCGGGCGGTTGCTGTCTTGGATCAGGAAACCAGCGACCCGAAGCCTGTAACTCCGTAGTGTCGAGCAACCCCGAAAGGCGTCGTCAAACTTCGGCTTTTTCTGCTTCCGCGTCATCAGGAGCCTGCCTGGAGCGGGCTGCCTAACGTGGGGCCGCAAGACTAGTTGCCTCCTACTCCAAAATGGCCCGGAGCAACTATTCCGCCTAGTAAGGCCGCGTCCGACGCCGGAATTCTCGAGCATGAAACCTCGTGTTATTGGCGTTAACCAGCGGTGGCTTAGGATTCGGCCCCTGGTGAGATTTAAAAATTTTTCTTAGAAAAAAGTCTTGACGTTTTTCTGCTCACCAGCCTACAACGAGTATCCGCCTCGCAAAGGTAATTTTGCAAGGTCACAAAATCAGACCCTCGAAAGGACTACCCAAAAATGAAAAAGCAAATTAACCCCACCATCAAAGCGTATCTTGTCCGAAGCGCCTTGTATCTGCTTTTGCTCATTGCCGTCTGCGCGATTCCATTCGCGCTGGCGCAATCCCGCAGTCGCGGGACTGCCAAGCGAAGCACGGCCAAACCGGTAACCAAACCGAACGCGGTCGCGATCGCGCAGCTGGCGCAGAACAAGTCATCCCTCGACGGAACAGTTCGTGGTCAGTCGCAATCCTCGAGGGTTCGGGCGCCAGCGGCAACTAATTTAATGGGTCCGCCCTCTCTGCCCCGCACGTCGCAGATGCCTCTGGCCAATACTGGGGTCATTGGCGCACACGTGGTTCGGATTCCACCAGCGCCCAAAGCTCCGCAGGTGGTTTTGTATGACCAGTACAACAACGGAACGACCACTGCCAGCTTGTCTGCTACGTTCACGGACTTCCCGACCTTCAACGCCGATCTCGCCGACGATTTTGTGGTGCCCGGGGATCAGACTTGGAATGTGCAGTCGGTCGACGCCGATGGGTTGTACTTCAACGGGCCCGGACCTGCCGCCAGTTTCAATGTTTTCTTCTACCAGAATAACGGCACCCTGCCAGGGACGCAGGTTTTCAGCGCACTTAACCAGCCCTTCACGGTAGTCGGCACGACGTTCACGGTAAACCTGGCTCCCGCGGCGGTGCTCGCTGCGGGGACGTACTGGGTAGAGATCCAAGCCAACATGACTTTTAACCCAAACGGTGAGTGGGGCTGGACTGACCGGACTGTGCTGTCCAACAACCCCGCGGCCTGGCAAAACCCGGGCGGCGGCTTCGGAATCTGCCCCACTTGGGCGCCAAAGCAGTCGACATGCATAACTACTGCGGGCGGCCCCGACCAAGTGTACCGCCTCAATGGGACGACCGGCGGCGGCGGGCCTTGCACCGATTACAACTTCACTCTGGGCACAGATACCTTCGTGCCGGGTGTGACCAATATTGGTCAAAGTTGCGACGATTGCCTCACGCCAATTACACTTCCTTTCACGGTTCAATTGTATGACCAGATGTTCACGACCGCGAACGTCGGATCGAACGGCTCCTTGCAATTCGGATCAACGAACGCGACGTTTGCAATCACCTGCTCGCCTTTAGGCGTGGCCGGCACCACGTATGCGATGGGTCCTTATTGGTGCGACCAGGTTGACTTTAACACCGGACAGGGAGTCTTCACTACCACAACAGGCACCGCTCCCAACCGGGTCTTCTATATCGAGTACCTGACCGGCTACTTCAGCACAAACGAGGCATTGGATTACGAGGTCGCCCTGTTCGAGAACGGTAACCCGCCCTTCGAGTACATCTATAATGTGGTCACTCCCAAGGGCAGCGCAAACGATAGCCAGCTGGTGGTAGGGGTAAAGAAAGATGACACGACCTTCACTCAGTACGCGTGCGATCCGACGGGCGGGCAGAACCCGCCGGTCAGCGCCGGCCAGGCATTGATTGCCTCATGCGTGCAAGCGTCACCTACTCCTACTCCTACGCCTACAGGTAGTCCTACTTGCATGCCCGGATGGCAGACTGAACCGAACATGCTGGCTTCTAGAGCGTTCGCATCAGGAGCGGTGGCTAACAACGCCTTCTACGTGTTAACCGGCTTTGACGGCGTCTCTCCATACGTAACTGAAACCGACTTCTTTAACGGTACCACATGGGCTACTGGAGCGCCCATTCCAGTCCCGCACTCGCAGAGTCATGCAGCAGCTATCGGCAACATTATCTACGTGCCTGGCGGGTACAACCTTGGCCAGATTAACAACATGCAGATCTATGACACCGTCGCCAACACTTGGAGCGCTGGCATGAGTTTACCCGCCGCGCGCTCCGGACCAGCCGTAGCGGCGTTAAACGGCAAGGTTTACATTATCGGCGGGTTTGACTCTAGCTTCATCAACCAGAACCAGACATGGGAGTACGACCCGGGCACTAATACCTACACCACTAAAACGCCGATGCCGGGACCGGCTGGTAATGTTCCTGGCGCCGTGCTCGGTAACGAGATCTTTGTAATCGGCGGGTCCCCAGGTCTGGGCAATGCGAACTTCGCCTATAACCCGACGACCGATACGTGGCGAACCATCACTCCGCCGTCACCCACTGACTGCCAGGCAGGTGGCTTGTTCCCATTGAATGGTCAGCTGTGGCTGGTAGGCTGCCTCGGCCAGAATGGAACCATTGCCAAGGTCTACGATCCGACCAGCGATAGCTGGAGTGCCGGTCCACCGCTCAATACCTCACAGGAAGGCGGCTCGGCTACCAGCTTGTTCAACGCCCTTGGGTTCGTGGCTGGCGGCGGGGCAGGCGGCGCCGCGTCGACGACTGTTGAGGCCGTCGGTGCCTGCGTATTACCGACACCCACAGCGACACCCACAGTAACCCCTACAGCATCGCCTAGCTGCACACCGGGGTCGTTCCACGTCCTAATCGTCTCCTCTGATGAACATGTGAACCCGGTTATGCTACACGACCAGATAGCTGCTGAGCCGGGCGTGACAGGGGTGGACTATTTCGACGCTCTCTCCGGCACTCCCACGCTGGCGCAGTTACAAATGTACAACATCGTCGTCGCCTTCTCCAACAGTGCTTATGCTGATCCTGTGGGGATGGGTAACGTGCTGGCCGACTACGCCGATGGAGGTGGCATCGTGGTGGCCTTCAACTTTGACTGGTTTGGGCCACCCTTCGGGTTGGATGGGCGTTGGATGACGGGTGGGTACACCCCATTCACTTACCCAGCGCCGACTAACTTCACCACGAGTTGCCTGGGCACCTATGATATGAGTCATCCGCTGATGCAGAACATCCCCGCCGGGTCGCTGTGCGCCTTCTTCCGGCATACCATGACCCTGAGCAGTGGGGCAGTCTCAGTGGCGCTGTACCAAGATAGCCAGCAATTGTGCGCTTACAAGGTTAACAACGGAGCTACGGGCGTGGGCATCAACGCCTATGTCGGTGATTTTGCTGGCCAATGGACCGGACCGTTCGGGACCGTGGTAGTGAACGCTGGGAGGTGGCTGCTGGCGCCGTGTGGAACGCCGACAGCGACACCTACAGCTACGTTCACGCCGACGCCTACTGTTACGGCGACGGCCACCTTTACGCCTACTGCTACGGCGACGCCTACTGCTACGGCGACGCCTACTGCTACGGTAGCGCCTCGTCACACGCCGACGCCCAGACCGCGTCCGACGCCCCCTCCGCGCCCATAAGCTCGAGCTGTTAGTTGGTTAGATTCGGGAACTCCCGAGCAAAAGCTCGCGAGTTCCTGTTTGTGAATGGAACGTACAGTTATATTCCGCGAGCCCAGCAACGTCTATGGTTGGGGGCGGGCCGATATCTTCGCAGCGGTGGGAGGGGCTACACCGACGCCGACGCCCCACTGCAACTGCGACGCCGACCGCCACGGCGACTCCCACCGCAACGCCATCGCCGACGTCTACACCGCGGCCTGGGCCAACGGTGAGGCCGCATCCCACTCCAGCGCGGAGACCATAAATTTCTCCCTACGGAAAATATTCAGCATTAGGGGGTCAACGCACCGGCGTGCAGAGGACTGCCCGCCCTACCAGTTCGGCCCGCGTTCGCGTTTCTGTGGGTAGGGCGCGTCACAGCTTCCCCTGAGCGAAGTCGAAAGGTGCGCGCCGGCTAAAAAACTATTGGTCGCTTTCGCGCCGCCCCGCCTTTCCCATCGATAGTCTCTCGTTCAAAAAACTTAAAATAGTGTTGACACGTTTTCGCCGATTCAGCTAAAAGGGCGTTCCACTCTTGGAACCGAGGGGATTACATTCACGGCTGAGGGAAAATCGTGTCGTACCGGCGCGCGCCGTTTCAACTACAACCATTAATTAATTCAATGAAAAAGAAATCTGTGCTCGACTCTGTCCGCCGTAGCTTTGACAAAGGCGGATTCTTCAAACTTCGGGTTTTATTCGGCGTTCTGTTTTGTTTCCTGGGAGTAACAATTGTGCTGTTTGCGCTGGGCAAAGTCTCGGCACAACCACGAACGTCAACTGTCCAAACCAATACCCCACGGAACGGATCGGCTGCAGCGAACAAGATTGCGCCGTGGGTGATGGAACATACCGCGAATGGACAACAGGCCGAGTTCTTCATTGAGCTCGCTGACCAGGCAGACCTTAGCGGCGCAGCCAGTTTGCAGACCAAGGCTGAAAAGGGCCGTTACGTCTTTAACACTCTGTTGAACAAAGCTCAGACGACCCAGCAGCCAATTCTGGAATGGTTGCGGGGACGCGGCATCGAATATCAATCATTTTATATCATTAATACAATCCTGGTGAAGGCTACGCGCGACGTCGCTGAAGCCATGGCAGCCCGACCGGATGTAGCGCGTGTGTCAGGTAATCCCCGCATTCACAATGATCTGCCTCGACCTGGCGCCATTGAAAAAGCCGGTTCCCGCCCTCAGAGACCGGCCACAATCGAACCGGGAATCAGTTACACGCATGCGCCACAGGTTTGGGCGTTGGGTTACACAGGCCAGAACATTGTTATAGCCAGCGCCGATACAGGTCAGCGATGGACGCACGACGCGCTGAAGCCTCACTACCGTGGCTGGGACGGCGTGAACGCCAATCACAATTACAACTGGCACGACTCCATCCACGACAGCGTGGGTAACCCTTGCGGTAACGACTCACCTTTTCCCTGCGATGATTTCTTTCATGGTTCTCACACCACCGGCACAGCAATCGGCGATGATGGCATGGGCAACCAGATCGGGATGGCGCCCGGCGCGCAGTGGATCGGTTGTCGTAACATGGACCAGGGCAACGGCACGCCGGCCAGATACATCGAGTGCATGGAGTTCTTTCTCGCACCTTACCCGATCAACTGCACTCCTGATCAGGGCGACCCGACCAAGGCACCTGACATTACCATTAACTCATGGGGCTGCCCGCCTTCGGAGGGCTGCACAGTCGGGAACGAAATACAAACCGCCGTTGAGGGTCAAGCTGCTGCTGGCATCCAGATGGTAGTCGCAGCAGGTAACTCCGGGCCGGGTTGCTCCACCGTGTCAGATCCGCCATCGTTTTATGCGGCTTCTTACACAGCGGGAGCATTGGTAACCGGGACCGATACCATTGCTAGCTTTAGCAGCCGTGGCCCGGTCACAAGGGATGGGAGCGGCCGGAATAAGCCGGATATCACTGCTCCGGGCACAGGCACGCGCTCGGCTACTAATGCGTGCGACAGTTGTTATACTACTGCCAGCGGCACCTCCATGGCCACTCCGCATATTGCCGGTGCGATGGGGTTGCTGTGGTGCGCGCTGCCAAGCTTGCGCCATCAGATCCAGATAAGTCGTGACACCTTGGATATGTCGGCTCACTTTATCTCTGATACGACGTGCGGCACGGCCGGTCCGCCAAACAACGTGTATGGTTGGGGCCGGGTCGATATCGCGGCAGCGGTAGGGACGCCGTCACCAACTCCAACGCCGAGCCCTACGCCATCACCAACAGCTACAGCTTCTGCATGCGCCCAGGGAAGTGCGACACCAACACCAACCACTACGCCTTGCGCCGACTGCAGCTTTACCACAGGGAGCGGTACGTTGGTGCCTGGGGTGACCGACATTGGGAGCCATTGCGATGATTGCAACACGGTCATTGCACTTCCATTCCCGGTGAGTTTGTATGGGCAGAGCTTCACCCAGGCAAACGCAGGATCGAACGGTCACCTGACATTTGGCGTCGCCGACCCTAATTTTGCAATTACGTGCTCACCCTTTGGAATTGTCAACACCACCTACGTGCTGGCTCCTTATTGGGGCGACCAGTGTACGGGGCCATGCGCCTCCATCAGTTGCACTGGGTGTGGCATCTTCACCACGGTAGCAGGCACTTCGCCTAACCGGATCTTTTACGTGGAGTGGCGGACGCAGTACTACAATCAGACCACGGCGATGTTGGATTACGAGGTAGCGCTGTATGAGAATGGCACTTTGCCCTACTACATCTACGGCAATATCGTCCCGGCACCGGCTCCTAATGACAGTGAGTTAGTAGTAGGAGCGAAGCGAGATGACAACTGCTTCACGCAGTATGGGTGCGACACTTCAGGTGGGCAGAACCCGCCGGTGAGCTCCGGTCAGGAACTGATCCTGATGTGCGGAGGGGCGACGCCTAGTCCCACACCAACGGCTACGGCTACGGCCACGCCTACTGCTACCGCGGCGCCGAGGTCTACGCCGACACCGAGGCCCCGTCCCACACCACCGCCGAGACCGTAGAGAGGTTATTCACTCAAAAGCCTTCGGCAGCTGACTGCTTAAGGCTTTCCCGATAGGCGCTTCAAATATAAAGGACTATGATACAAACTAACATGACCTGTCTTAAAACCGTCACCGCGATTTTGTTAATCGGCCTGGCATTCTCTGGCGCGGTTTGCAATGCTTTCGGCCAAGCGGCTATATGGAATCCGCACACTCGTAAACAACAGGAAAAATACGACAACTCTCCTGCTTACATTTACCGGTTGGAAACCTCACCGCGAATGATTTCGCCGTATGGCGTCTTCATCAGCTACCAGGTCAACGTCGACGCGAACGGGATGAACATCATTGGCGATGCTGCGAATGAGTGCACAATTTCGGTTGATCCGACAAATGGTAATCACATGGCGATTGGCTGGAGGCAGTTTAACAGCGTTACATCGAACTTCCGACAAGGCGGCTATGGCTACACTACCGACGGCGGCATCCACTGGACCTTTCCTGGCGTGTTGGAAAATAACGTTTTCCGCAGCGACCCGGTAACCAATTCTGATGAAACAGGCACCTTCTTCTATCTTAGCCTTCTCCAAACATTTTGTGAGAACATGTACCGGTCAACCAACGGCGGCCAATCGTGGACAGAGTTGCAAGCCGACGGACTTGCGGGTGGGGGCGACAAGCAGTGGTTTACCATCGACAAGACGAACGGCCCCGGCCACGGTTTTCAGTACCAGTCCAGCGACGGCATTGACTGCGATAACAGCGGCGTTGTGGAATTCCAACGCTCCACCGATGGCGGGGTCACCTGGCAGGCTCCCATCGCTATTCCGCCGCTGAACGATTCGCCCACAGACGGAACACTCGACGTGGACACCAACGGGAACCTCTTCGTCGGCGGGGAAGGATTCAGCGCGTTTTATTGCGTGCGTTCAAGCAACGCGCAGTTCGGAGGCCAGACGCCGACTTTTGACCAGGTAACCACAGTCAATATGGGTGGCGAACTGTCCGGTGGCGGCATAAATCCCGCAGGGCTGGACGGAATGTTATTCCTGGCGATTGATCGTTCAGGTGGTCCAACCAACAATAATATTTACATGCTGGCCAGCGTGGTGCCTCCCGGGCGAAGCACGACTGACGTGATGTTTGTGCGAAGC
>Ga0306920_100009011_pt1 | contig 13305 bp, 16 predicted proteins | sample flu12Cox44000170_FD_204666 | JGI IMG/M metagenome (GOLD analysis project Ga0306920, IMG submission 204666) | Lab enrichment of tropical soil microbial communities from Luquillo Experimental Forest, Puerto Rico - flux4day.12C.oxic.44.000.170 (v2)... | ecosystem: Environmental > Terrestrial >... | reverse complement strand
CGGCAAATGCCGCAGACGTGCCGACCGTTCATGCCACGCACAATGGTCGAGGCGGCACATCGCGTCAAGGTCCCCTCCTCGCACCGTGCCGCCAAACTGTTTGGATCGCGCCGCTTAAGGAAGGCATACGATCGACGGCATTCCAGGTCTATAAATGTCTATAAAATCACGCCCATAAAACGCTGCTTAACGTTCTGAAAAGTGTCGCGAATACCCCAGAAATCAAATTAAAATCGGGTCCTCGACCGTGCCACCAAATTTGCATCCAACGTTGATTGGACGTTGATTTGAGGACCCTCGATATGGACCGACGCCCGCCGCGCAAGCGCAGTCTCACCGAGCTGTTCGTCAACAAGGTCAAGCCCGAAGGAAAGCCATTCAAGGTTTGGGATCTCAAGCAGCGCGGCCTGGTGCTGCAGGTGCAGCCGACCGGCTATCGCTCGTTCTTCACCTTCTATTGTTACAACAATCGGCCGCATTGGTATTTCATTTCCAATGCCGGCCGCATCGGCCTCGATGATGCGCGGCGGCTCTCGGCCCGGGTTTCGTTACAAGTGGCGGAAGGCAACAATCCAGAGGCCGAGCGGCGCGCCGAACGATCGCACGGCACCTTTGCCGAATTGGCCCTGGCCTATCGCGAGCGTTATGCCAAGAAACACAACAAGAGCTGGCAACAGGCGGCGGCCCTGGTCGATCGTTATCTGCTGCCGAAATGGGGCCGCTTGCCAGCCTCGGCGGTCAGCCGCACCGATGCGCGGACCATCTTGGAGAAGGTCCCGGCGCCGATACTCAGCAATCAAATACGCTATGCCGGTTCGGCTATCTACAATTGGGGAGAGAAGCAGGAGCTGGTGAGCAACAATCCATTTCGCGGCATCGATCTCAATCCCACCGCCAGCCGCGAACGGGTGCTGTCCGACTCCGAGGTGCCGGTATTCTGGCAAGCGTTCGACAATGCCGGACTGGCCCGCAGCATGGCGCTCAAATTCATTCTGCTGACCGGGCAACGTCCCGGCGAAGTCAGTCACATGCGCTATGAACATATCGTCGACGGCTGGTGGCAGATGCCCGGCGCGCCAGATGCCAAACTCGGCTGGCCAGGTTTGAAAAACAAACAAAGTCATAGAGTGTGGCTGTCGAAAGCGGCTCACGAGGTCATCGCCGCAATGGCGGCAGACGATAGCGCTAGCGGTTTCGTCTTTGCCAATTCCCATCAGGGTGCAGTCAACGGCCTCGATGATGCCATGCGCGAGATTTGCGCGACCCTGGGCATCAAAGACAAAGTCACTCCGCACGATCTCAGAAGAACTCACGGCAGCGCCATCACTCGGCTAGGCTTCGGTCGCGATGCAATGAACCGAATTCAAAATCATGTTGGAAATGACATTGCGGATGTTTACGACCGACATTCTTATGCCGACGAAAATAAGCGGATCATGGAAAGCGTCGCCGACCATCTCATGTCGTTGGTCGAAGGCCGGCCCGAGGACAAGAAGGTGGTCGCCGGAAAATTTTGGTCGCGACGTTGATTTCTTTCAGGTCAGGGACTATAAAGGTTCCAGCAGTCATGGCCGTACGCGCCCCCGCTATCTAAAAAGCCGACGACAAGGCGGAATTCCAGTACGGCACCGATTTGAATAGGCGTGCCCTACGCGCCGAAGAATGGAGGGCACTCCGTAGCGCAACCAGCGCTCGGGGTGTCTTTTTTATTTGGTCACTCCGAGCCCCAAAGGAGTGACCATTGCCCTCTGGTGAGAAGACCCAATCAGCTGCGGCCGATCATGCGCGGGCCAAACGGATCGCGGACAACTTCCGGCACATCCATAAGGCCGGATTGGCGGATGTTACTGGCCGCGACCAACATGATCGCGAGCAAGTTCATTCCGCGCAACCGCCGCCAAAGTTTCTCAACAAACGCCAAGTCCTAGAGCGCATCCCGCTTAGCTATCAGACCCTCTGGGACCGGATGCGGCGTGGGCTGTTTCCACGCTCATTCCTGATCGCTGGTCAGGTGTTTTGGCTGGAATCCGAACTCGTCGACTGGATGAACACACAACCGCGGCAGCACCTCAAAGGTGATGTCGACGCATAAAGGAGGAGAAATGGACGACACCGAAGCAAAGTTCACTCGTGAGCAGATCGAGAAGGAATGCCCGCCTAAGCTTCAAGATTTGGGTGAGCGCATCAAAGCGCTTCTCGACAGAGCCAAGACCGCAGAGAAAAAGGCCGAGAACCATTATACCTCCGCCGCCCAGTGTCTCGCCGAAGCTCACGCCGCTTGTGACGAGGGCGGCTTCGATGCCTTCAAGGAGAAATTTTGCCCCGATATCGGTCGATCTCGCGCTTACGAATTGTTCGCGATGGGGACCGGCAAAAAGACCCATGAAGAGGTCAAGGCCAGCACCGCGGCCCGGCAGCGCCGCCATCGGGCAAAGAAAGCCAAGGAGTCCGTTACCGTAACGGACTCATTCAACAAACTAATCGCACTGCTTTTACAGAAGATCAAAAAACAACAGCCCAAGCACTTTATCAATACCCCGCATACGGCGGATGAGTTCAAGCAGCTCGCCACCTTCTTCACCAACCTAGCAAAGCTGAAGCAGCAGTCGCTCGACCTGAAAGATGCGGCCTAAAAGGGACGGCGATGTCGTCAAAAGCGAAACCAAATAAGACGAGAATAATGGATCAGCATGTCAAACAAACAGGGAAAGGCCCCGTACCGCGGTGGCTGCCGCGGCACGGGTAATCGGTGGTGGTCAGAAGCTAAATTTTGGTGGCAGCCTAATTTAATCCCGGATCATCGCAAAAATCACCAGCGCCATTTCATCGGGGTGGTCCCATGAAATGGTCGCCGCAACAAGATGCCGCCTTGTGCGATGTGGCGCGATGGCTGGGTCGTGCCGACGATCAGCAAGTTTATGTTCTGGCTGGCGCCGCTGGCACCGGCAAGACCACCTTGGCCAAACATATTGCCGAGGGCGTCGATGGTCAGGTGAACTTTGTTGCCTTCACCGGTAAGGCCGCTCATGTGTTGCGACGCAAAGGCTGTACCGATGCGTCGACCGTTCACAACCTGATCTACCGATTGGTCAGCGAGGGGACCTCTAAAAAGAAGCTGGAGTTTGAGCTCAACGACGCCAGTCGGGTTCGCGATGCCGGCCTGATCATCGCTGACGAATGTTCGATGATCGATAGGCAGATGGCCGACGATCTATTGTCGTTCGAGGTGCCGGTGCTGGTGCTGATCGACCCGCACCAGCTGCCGCCGGTCAGCGGTGCCGGTTATTTCACCAACATGAAACCGAATTTTTTGTTGACCGAGATCCACCGACAGGCCCTCGACAATCCGATTATTCACTTGGCCACCATGGTGCGGCAAGGCAAACGATTGGAGTTAGGTTCCTACGGCGATAGCAAAGTCGTCACCCTTCAATCGCACGATTTCGATGCTGTGGGCGCCGATCAAATTTTGGTTGGACGGAATAAAAGCCGCAAGGAGATCAATTGCGGAATTCGCCTGAAGCGCCTGAAGTATGAAGGAGCTTATCCGGTCAAGAATGATAAGCTGGTGTGTCTGCGCAACGATTACGTGCAAGATTTGTTGAACGGCTCGTTGTGGCGGGTGATCGCTGGTCCGCAACGGCATAACGATGATTTGGTGATCGAGTTGGTCGATGATGAGGGTGAGCAGCGATTAGTGACTACTCATGCCGGGTACTTCGACGGCAGAGGGGTCGAAAGCTATGCCCAGGAATATGTGCCATTTGATTATGGCTATGCGCTGACCGTGCACAAGGGCCAAGGTTCGGAATGGGACAATATCCTGTTGCATGACGAGTCGTTTTGCTTTCGGACTGATGCCGCGCGCTGGCTTTACACCGGCATCAGCCGAGCGGTCGAGCGGATCACGATTGTCAAATGGTGAGGAAAGAGACCCGGCCGTGCGATCCACCGCGCCCGGCCGGGTCAAGTTTGATGAGAAAGCCGAGATCATATCGGCAAATTGCAATGGGGACACCGTGCCATGACTAAATATCAGCAAATCATCGAGTTGTGTGATGAGGTGATAAGCCGACGAGAATGGATCAAGGGCTACCAAGGACTGAACCGAAAAGCCAACGCGGCTTTCCGTAAAGCGGTGACCAAAGATCAAAACGATACTCGTCGCCTGCGATCTCTGTTCGACGATCTCGATGAGCATGAGAGACAGAACCTGGCACCTGATCTCATTGTCAAAATGACTCAGGTACTAGGCCGCATCGAGTTTCGATGAGAGGGCAGCTTCGGTCGGGCAGCGTTCGGCTCGGCTTTCAGAAAGATGATCTGCGGTCCCTCTCATCGATCCGGCCAATGGTCGGAGTCATTGCGTACCGTTCAAGGTCATCGACGAACGGAAGAAGGCCCGGTCGGGAGATCCACCTCCCGGCCGGGTCGGCAAATGGAGGATATCGGCAAATGAAAGCGAGGACAAAAAGGATGTTAAAAACGAACGCGCCCCGGCGTGTCCTTCCGAGGCGCGTCGATCGTATCGATTGCATACCAACAGGGCGATGAAGCCCCACCGATCAAGAGCAGGGTGATGACCTGCGCCGAGAAATATAATGGAAAGAAAATTTTAATCACGATATTTCCCAATCAGAGAAAATCTGATAGACTGAAATCAATCCCACCCGGCACGTGATGAGTGAAACTGGGACTTACGGGACTAATCGACTGCATCTCCTAACAGGCCGCCCAGATGCGGGTGGCAACGATCACAGAGGGCCGGGATGAGGGCCAGCGACGTCTAGAAGTCATCACGCTTCGTCGCCACTGAAGATCGAGCTTTTGCGCTAACAAGCGCGGGCCCGATCTTGTTTATTTTTTACGGACCCCGCGCTCTTAAGGGGTTCGGAAATGACCACCAATTTAAATATTGAATTGAAAACCACCTCATTGTGGTGGGCTTTGTTCTATGCTGATCCCAAGAATTATCACTGGAAGTGTTTTCCAGTACCAAAGGGTCAGAAGAAGTCTGAAAAAGCCGAAGCTCATAGTGATGGTCGTAAATGGGGGGCGTCCGATGATCTTGACGAACTCCGTCGCGATTTTACCAAATGGTCGGAGGCCGGGATCGGGGTGCCGACCGGTAAGATCAACGGCATCGTCGTCATTGAGACCGATACCAAAAAGGGTCACCCCGACCTGGCTCAAGAAGGCGAGGAGAGCCTCAAGCAAATAGAGGCAGAACTACAAACTCCATTACCCACAACTCTGATGGCTAAAAGCCCATCCGGTTCAATCCATCGGTTCTACAAATATCCCGATGACAGCGTATTGCAGGAATTTGGCGATTGCTTTCGTTCCTCACTGGTTGCTGGCATCGATATCATGGCCGATGGCGACATGGTGGTGGTGCCACCATCAGAGCATCGGTTCGGTGGTCGATATTGCTGGATCAATGAACTCCCGATCACCGATTTACCATTAGCATGGCTGAAGCGTGCGGCTGAGCGTCGGCAAGGGTCCAATCGACAAACTAATTTTGAAATCGACATCGGTTTGGTGCACAAGGCGGTGTCCTCGATCCCCAACAATGACGTTCATTATGATGAATGGGTGCGTCGCGCCTATGCCATCAAATGGGCTAGCAGAGGCAGCGAAGATGGTTTCATCATCTTCGATGAACATTCACGCAAGTCGACCAAGTATGATGCCGCCTATACCCGTAAGACCTGGAATGGTCTCAAACCAGATGGTCGCATCGGCTTTCGGACTCTGGACTGGTTAGCCGCACAATACGATCCCAATTACCAACGGGTAAGGCTGGACCCACCACCAGACTATGTGAGCAATATCAACCACGACCATGCTTTGGTGTTGGTCAGCAACAAAGCTGCGGTCATGAGATTGGAAAGCGGTCCTGATTTCCGTCTGCTCCAGGTTGATTCATTTAAACAATGGTTTGCCAATCAATGCATCGAGATCGATGAGAAGCCGGTCTCGATTGCCAAATTGTGGTTCGTCCACCCGCAACGCCGGCAGTATCAGGGTATCGAGTTTGTCCCCAATGGTGGTCGATCCGGTTATTACAATCTGTGGCAAGGATTTGCGGTTGAACCGCGCCAGGGAAGTTGTCAGCTGTTTCTGGACCATCTGAAGGACAATGTCGCCCAGGGTGATGACGATTTGTATAAGTGGGTGGTCGGTTGGTTCGCGCAGATTTTCCAACAACCGGACCAAAAAATGGGAACTGCTCTGGTCCTGCGTGGTAAAATGGGAGTTGGCAAAACCAAAGTCGGAGAAGTCATCGGCGCATTACTCGACCCGCATTATGTTTTGGTGGCTCAGCCGCGTTATGTCACCGGTCAGTTCAATTCCCACATGCGGCACATTCTGCTGCTACAAGCCGATGAAGCGTTCTGGGCTGGTGACAAAGCTGCCGAGGGTCGATTGAAGGATTTGGTCACCGGAAAAAAGCATCTGATTGAATTGAAAAACTTTGAACCGATCTTCATCAACAATTACATCCGTCTCTTTGTCACCGGCAATGAGCATTGGGTGTGGCCAGCCGGGTTTGATGAACGTCGTGGCGCCATTCTCGATGTCGGTGACCAACATGCGGAGGATCATCTTTACTTCGCCGCTATTGATAATGAAATGGATAATGGTGGTCGCGAAGCTCTGTTATATCATCTGCTGAACTTCGATCTGTCACAGGTCAACTTGCGGGTTATTCCCAAGACCGACGCGCTGTTAGAACAAAAAATTGAGGGCATGACCTCGCAACAGGCGTGGTGGCTCGATATGTTGAAGAAGGGATTATTGCCATGGGGAGCTGCTGAACGAAATGCCTGTCCTAAGACCAAATTATATTACCGTTATATCAAGCACGCCAAATTACAGGGAGTGAACCGGAGGGCCATTGAAGTCTCCCTCGGAATGTTTCTAAGTAAGGTTTGCGGATCTGGTCTGACCTCGACCAAGGTCGATGCCATCATTCCGGTCTATCGATTTCCATCGCTCAAGGAATGTCGAGCTTTGTTTGAGAAGCGAATTGGACAGGCATTGACTTGGGATGATGAGCATGAGGACTGGGGGTTTGAGCCGGTCCCCAAGGGCCCCGATCCGGATGAAGATGAGGAGATCCCGTTCTAATTGGGGTAGTCCGATCTACCGGGTTCTGGTGCCGATCTCGGTCCGATCTATGCGGTGAAAGAAAGGTCGATGAAATATAGGGTAGTCCGATCTTTCTAATCTTTCTTATCTTTTTTATAGATTATATAAAAAATAAAAATAATGGACCCAATGGGCCTCGCAGTCCTAAAAAAGCAAAATCTATATAATTTTGCCAAAAAAGATCGGAAGATCGAAAAGATTAGATTGAGCCGCGATTTTATTGGGTTTCTTGCGTGCCGATCTTTTTTAGAGATCATCCGAGATCGGCAAATCAGATCCCTCGACCTATCTCAATGGGTGGTCCAGCACAATCCTGACCACCTTAAGAGATGCATGCCTTAGGTCCCAGGAGCTGAGGCCCATATGGGGAATAACCTCCGAAACCACCAAACCTCCAAATTGACAATCGCCTAGATGGTGCTGTGCCTCATCTCCTCCGCCCCTCAATCTCAGGCCCTGACCCTCGTGCCCTTTTTCAAGAGCCGGCGTCTGATCTCATTTGGTTCCTGCCTGGAGGGAAACATGCGACGACTAAGCAAGGAGCAGGTAGATCAGAAGTGCTTGACCGGGCACTACATCATGCGCGGCAAAGCCAGCAACAAACGTAGTCAAGCGCAACGCGATTGGCATCGTCTTCAAGTCAAGAAAGGGATGTTCCGGGAGCAACAATATCGGAGGTACTTTGGTGATGATGACACCAACAAATAAATGAATACAGCCGCATGGGTCCTTCCGAACAACAAAAGTTGTGCCGATGTCGCGCGACCGCATCTCTTGAATATTTTTCAGAATTCACAAACTGAGGGTTACTGAAATGCTGAACAAAGAGACTATAACCACCCGTGAACTTATTTCTCTAACCTCGTTCAGCAATGCTTATCTCGGCAAGCTTGAAAGTGAAGGCATCATCCGCCGTGATGCCAAAGATACTTGGCTGCTGGTCAGCACCATCAATTCGATCGTTACCCACCTGCGCCGGCCGCGGCATAGCGAGGCCGCCGATCGTCTTGCCACCGTGAAAGCCAACGCTCTGGAACAGAAAATTGCCAGGGAAGCATCTGAACTGATCCCGGCCGAAGAAGTGGCCGAGTACAGCAAATTCATTACCGGTTCGATCATCTCGCGACTGGCGGCATTGCCGCCCCGGTTCACTCGCGACCTGGTCGAACGCTCAAGGTTGGAAACCATGATCAACAACATCCGCAGTGAGGTTGCCGATCTGGTCGAGCGTGAAGCCGCCCGCCTGGGCGGTGACCATAATGGTTTTAATCATCATGCAAACGGCCGACCTCATTCACAGACTTAGGATCCGAAGCAACAACGCCCGCAACAACGGCGAGTTTGCCCTCGCTGATGATCTGCAATTAGCGATCGTTACTTTAGAGAAATTGGATAAAGAACTTTATCTCAACCGAATTCTGCACAACCCGCGCAGCCACGAAGAGTTAGCCGCAGCAGCCAACAAGAAATAACATGCGCATCGCCCAACCGCGTTATGACCATGAGGTGCTTGCCGAGATCGCCGCGATGCGCGCCGAGTTTGCCGAGTTACGTCAACTCATCGAGCGGGCGTTGACGATCGTGCCGCCGCGCACATGGTTGACGGTCGAGGAAGCCGCATCGCTGTCAAATTTCTCCAAGCAAACAATTCGCGCTTGGTGCCGTCTTTATCGGATTGGCACTTGTGTTCGTGGTGAGTGGCGGATTGATCGTTCTCAACTGCGCGCCCATATCGTTGTTCGTTTTGGTCTGACCCGCCTCCCGACAGAACTTCGTGATGCCTGACCCTGCTTTCCCGTAGCTTTCGGAAAAGGAAAGCAGGTGCCTTTATAATTTCAAGGTATGAAAAAGAACGACGAAGCACGAGCCCGCCGCCGCATCGATGATCTGGCGCGGAGTGAGCAAAACATCCACGAACGATTGGTTGGGCTGCGCTCCGAGTTCGATCTTATCTCGAAGCTGCTCGACCGCCTCACCTTGACTCGACATCCCCGCATCACTGCCGGCGGATTAACTGCCGGTGGTGGGCATGGTCTCAGCAATCTGATCCCATTTAAGAAGCACCTATGAATAAGAACCTCGGCGGCCTCGCCGGTCGCAATGTTTTGCACACCAATCAATTCGACGCCTTGCGTGAGCGTGCTGCCGATCTGCGCCACAAAGCGGATAGCCTATTGTCGTTGCAGGCTCAGATCCAGAGCAGCAACACCAATCTCGATCAGCGTTCGCTCGATCTCGACACTCGTGAGCGTGACTTGCGGCGCCGCGAGGCCCGATTGGCCCAGGCGGAGCAAGACCTGTCGGCCAGGGATGCCGCTTTGACCCATGAAGCGGTTGCCGAGCGGTTCAGCAACACATTGACCGTTCTTAATGACCTCGAAGAACCGGTGGTCGGCAGTCCGACCTCACTGGCCGCCTCGATCGTCCGATGCGGTGCGGTTCGTCGTGGCGAGATTAGCGAGGTGCCGATGCCGACCAACAAGATGGCGGCCGCCATCGTGCGTGCTGGCATGCGGCGCCGAGGCGAGATCGAGCCAGACCGCAAGCCGCAGAGCCAAGCCGAAGTCATGGCGACCAAGATAATTCAGGCTGGGCGTCGTCGCCGAGGGGAGATCGAATGACCGAGCAACAAAAGATCGCCGATCTGGAGCGTGAGAATGCCATGTTGCGAAGCAAGTTGCAGCGAGTCGGTTTGCTGCCGGCGACGGTGGACCGACCGAGCAGTGCCGAGCTCGACCAGCTGATCGCTCTGGTCGCGGACGCCCATCCCACATTGAAGCCCACTGCGAACGAGGCCAGCACTTACAAACAACACTTCAGCAATGCCCTGCATTTTCTGACTTTCGCTTTTCGAAGTGACACTTTCAGTTCGTATGCGGTCACGGTTCATCTCGACGAATGCGCAGTGTGGCTGCAGAAATTCGACATCGCCGGCGGCACCTCATTGCGGGCGTTTGTTGCTGCTGCCATCGCCAGTCGCTTCAAATATTCATCACCACGCGATTTTCCTTTTGGTCTAGAGCTGGGCATCGGCCTCGGTGCTTCGGCCCGACCGGCCGCCGCCTGGCGCATCACCTTGCGAGATCGCAAGCTATTGCCGCCGAGCGAGAGCAAAAAACACGTCTCGGCACAGGTCGTACAACTCAATCTGACTCCGTCAATCCGCGGGGTGCCATAAACACCGACCGGTTTTCCTTCTCCCCCGGTCGGATCGGTGGCTGCGGTCGGACATACCGCGGTGATTCGCGTTGCGATCAGAGCGGGTGCGGTGCTGTTAGCACGCCGCATCCGCCTCACCATAACAACGAAAGAGGTAATCGAATGTCTGACAATTCCAAGAAAACCATCAAGCCCGCTCTGCGGGTATCGCCGGATTTGGTCCTGCCACAGCAATCGCCGAGTGAAACAACCGAGGTTGTTTCACCCGAGCCAGAAGAACTAGTGAGCGGCGTTGTTAGCAGCGGCCATTCAATCCATATCAACATTGGCAGGGTCGCCAGCGGTTATGATGCCATGCTGTCACGACCAGTGTATCGCCAGACCTTCCGCATCGCCTTGCCCGGTGAGGTGGTTGAGCTGCCACGTTCGGAGATCGACAAACTGCGGGCGCAAGGCTTCCTGGTCGATCCCGATCGTGTTGACCCGGCCAACATGATCGCGTCAGACCCGGTGCTGCACTGATGGGAAGGCCTCTCATCAAAAGGGAGCTGAGCCAGCCAATGTAATGTCTGCTTTCGGGGGTAAAGCGGACATCAATCGGAGGTGCCCCAATGTCCGCTTTTGACCCAAAGCAGACATCAGCGGCTCAAAATTGCTGCCGTGCAACTTGACCCGGAACCCCATTCCGTCGGTCACAAATCCCTGCTGTAATTGCATCAATTCCAAAGCATAGTCCGCACAGGCTCTGAGCCTTGGGGGCGGCAATGCGACGACGCGATTTCATCCAAGGAATTGTTGGTTCCGCGGCCGCCTGGCCGCTCGCGGCGCTTGCGCAGCAGGGCGAACCCATGCGGCGCATCGGCGTGCTGATGAATATTGGAGCGGACGATCTAGAAGCGCCGGCATTGGTCGGAGCATTCTCTCAAGGATTGGCAGAATCGGGCTGGATCATCGGCCGCAATGCGCGGATCGACTATCGATGGTATCAAGGCAACCCCGATGCCGCTCGCGCCTACGCGGCGGAATTGCTCACGCTGGCGCCGGATATCATCCTCGCCTCTGGCACCCAAGGGACGACGGCACTCAAGCAACTCACGCGCACGGTGCCGATAGTGTTTGCACGGGTGGCCGATCCGGTCGGTGCTGGCATCGTTGACAGCTTGGCCCGACCGGGTGGCAACATAACTGGCTTCATGGTCTTCGAATTCAGTTTCGCCGGAAAATGGTTGGATCTCCTCAAGCAGATCGCGCCGCATATAACCCGGGTGGCTGTTTTTCGCGACGAAACCCTCCCTCCCGGGATCGCCGCGTTCGGTGTCATTCAAGCCATGGCGACCTCAGCTGGGCTGCAAGTGACGCCGGTTAGCGTTCGCAACAGTGACGAAATCGCCAGCGCCGTAGAGGCCTTCGCCCATAGCCCCAATGGCGGTGCGATTATCACAGGCGGCGCGTTGAGCACGGGTCATCGTGATCTGATCTTAAAACTCATCGCCCGCTATAAGCTGCCGGCCATCTACTACGACCGCTTCAGCGTCGCGGCTGGCGGCCTGATCTCCTACGGACCTGATTTTGCCGACCAGTTCCGGCACGCGGCCGGCTATGTCGATCGCATTCTCAAGGGCGAGAAGCCGGGCGATCTCCCTGTGCAGGCGCCGACCAAGTATGAGCTGGTCATCAACCTCAAAACCGCGAAGGCACTCGGGCTCACCGTGCCGCAGTCGCTGCTTGCCGGCGCCGACGAGGTGATCGAATAACAATCTCTGCCGCAGTGCAGAATGTCCGCTTTTGGCACAAAGCGGACATTTGTTTGCACTGCGGTAATGTCCGCTTTTGGGGGTAAAGCGGACATTAGTCGAACCTCAACCTTTGCAAGGAAATCTCATTCGGAGATCAATCTCGGGATGAGATTTGGACCCAGGGTCCAAAATGAGATTTCCCTAGCCCTCGCTCAGGCTCAGACCCGCCTCTGACATCGATTGAGATCGCCGTCCATGCGGGTTCGACGACGCCCCCGGCAGATCGCCTGGGCCGAGAACAAAGTGACATCAAAATCGCGCTTTGGGCCGTTGATTTGCCGTTGATTTGGCCTCGACCTCGATCGTTAAGACATTGGTAATAAAGCGCTATTTGCGAAAATACCATTAAGGAAGGCTTAACCCTCGTGCCAGCATGGTCTTCTTAAGGATCGGCGTCAGTTGCGCTGTCAGTCGATTGGGTTTGCGTGAGGGTACGATGCCTTTGGTCGCTGCGGTCGCTGGTCTTTTGGCCTTGCTTCTTACCAGCGGTGCTCACGCCGAAAAGCAAACCGACAAACTAGCCGAGAGGCACATTTTCGTTATTGCCAACGATGCCGACGCTTACGGTGTCGACCGTTGCCTGGCGTCGAATGCCGCCTGCGGCACGATGGTTGCCAACGCGTACTGCCATTCGCACGAATACGCTCAGGCGCTTTCTTTCCGGAAAGCCGAGCCGGACGATATTGCCGGCACGATTTCGGATGGCCGGTCCGATGACCGTTCTTGCAGCGGCAACCGCTGCGGCGAATTTGTCGCCATCGAGTGCTCGCGGTGAGGCGGACGAAAGCGGCCGCGGAACTCGACCAAACCCCGGCGCGGCGAAGGCCGAGCTCTTCTCTCGACAACCCTGAATAGCGCAACGCCATAACAAACTCGCGACCAGGGAATATATTTTGTTTGTTGGCGCGGCCGCGTTATGCGCAGCGCGCGGCAGACGGCGTTGCGCGGTTTCCCAACTTCGTTCATCTTCGCCCAATGAGCGGCCAGAACGCGATGCGCAGCGAAACCCGTGCCAAGCCGAGCACGGCGATGGACGCAGGGGCGCTGAGGCTTGAGCGATTCCTCCCTTACCAGCTCAATGTCGTTGCGACCCTGGCGTCCGAGGCGCTGTCGCGGGTCTATGCCCGACGCTATCGGATCGGCATCCCGGAATGGCGAGTGCTGGTCACGCTTGGCCAGTTTGGGGTCATGA
>Ga0306920_100009010_pt1 | contig 13305 bp, 11 predicted proteins | sample flu12Cox44000170_FD_204666 | JGI IMG/M metagenome (GOLD analysis project Ga0306920, IMG submission 204666) | Lab enrichment of tropical soil microbial communities from Luquillo Experimental Forest, Puerto Rico - flux4day.12C.oxic.44.000.170 (v2)... | ecosystem: Environmental > Terrestrial >... | reverse complement strand
TTCCATGGGGATGCGGTCAAAGGCGGCCGGGGTGAGCTGGAAGATGCGGTCGGGCGCGACGAGAACACCCCACACGAGCACAACCGAAAGCGCGGTGATGGCCAGCCGCAGAGCCCGGCGGGTGCGCGGGCCGGCGCCGGTCCGGTACAGCCAGATCACGTCGTGGCCGAACGACTCGGCCAGCAGCAGCAACGCGGCGGCAACCGCGATCATCCCGGTCCGGCGCTCGACCAGTCCGGATGCGGCGACGGTGAGCACGATGCCCTGGACCGCGGCCACGACCTTGCGCCAGTACCGGGGGGGCAACGGAGCGGCCAGCCACGGGATCAGCCAGCCCGCTATCAGCAGCGCGTAGCGGGCTGCGCCCATGAGCAGCACCCAGCCGCCGTAGTCCTGGGACACGGCGATGCTGAGCAGCAGGATGAGGAACGCGTCGACCTCGCCGTCGATGCGGGCGCCCAGCGGGGTAGCGGTGCCGGTCAGGCGCGCCACCTGCCCGTCCACCGCGTCGAGGACCAGCGCGACGATAGACAGGGTGACCAGCGCTGTGACCGACACCGGCCCGCCGAACGAGTCGGCAACCAAGCCCGCAATCCCGGCGATCAGCAGCGTCCGGGTCAGGGTTACCCAGTCCGCCGGGAAGATCGCGGGCTGGTCGCTGCGCATGCGGGCGGTGACCAGCAGCGCGGTCGCCGCCGAACCGGTGACTAGCCCGACGATCCAGCCGGCGATGCCGAGGCCAGCCGTGGCGGACACGATGCCGAGCAGGGCGGCTGTGGCGAGCATCCCCAGCATCGTCGCGATCCGGATCGTAGGCAGCCCGTCTTCGGCCGCGAGCCGCGTCGTAGGGGGCGCGCCTTCTTCCGCAGGCTGAACCGTACGCACCGCGCCTCCGTCGCCGTCGCCATCTCCCGTCGTCCCTGGTAGGGACAACGGGGCCGCGGTCACGCTGGTTCACCGCGAACGGTCGCAGCCGCTGTGCTGCCGTAGCCGGGCGGTTGAACCATGTGTCCCGTCGGCCCGTATAACTTACTGGTGTTTCTGCACTCAGTTCCGGCCGGGATCGGTCCGGTCGTCCGCCGCTTCGGCCCGTCGTTGCTACGCCTAGCCGCCGGCGTCACAGTGCTGTGGTTTCTCGTGCGGCAGGTGGGCGCGGCGCCGTTCAAGGACGGGCTGCGCGCGGTCACCTGGCAGGCGGTCGTGGCCGCCGCCACGCTCACTGTCCTGACCACGCTGTGTTCGGCCTGGCGGTGGCGGGTCGTCGCCCGGGCACTCGGCGTCGACCTTGACCTGCCGGGCGCAGTCTGCGCCTACTACCGTTCCCTGTTCCTCAACTCCGTGCTCTTCGGCGGGATTCTCGGCGACGTGCACCGGGCGGTCACGCACGGTCGGCGAGCTGGAGACGTGGTGCGGGGACTGCGCGCCGTGGGGTGGGAACGGCTGTGCGGTCAGGTCATCCAGGCCGTGATGACCGCCGTGGTGTTGCTCACCCTGCCCTCGCCGGTCCGGCCCGCGCTGCCATACGTCCTGGCGGGCATCGCGGGCCTGGCCGGGTGCGCTGCGCTGCTCGTGCGGGGCGCCGCGCGCCGCGGCCGGTCACGGCTGACACGCGCTGCCCGGGCCGTTTCCGCTGACCTTCGTCACGGCGTGCTGGCCCTTGACGTGTGGCCCCAGCTCACGCTGGCCTCGGCGCTGGTCGTCGCCGGGCACACGGCCACGTTCGTCATCGCGGCCCGGGTCGCCGGGTCCACGGCACCCCTGGGCGAACTGGTCGCGCTGCTGATGGTGGTCCAGACGGCAATGGTGATCCCCCTGAGTATCGGCGGATGGGGGCTGAGGGAAGGAACCGCCGCCTGGGCCTTTGCCGCAGCCGGGCTCGGAGCGGCCACCGGGGTCACGGTCGCCACCCTCTATGCGGTGCTCATGCTGGCCGCAGTTACCCCGGGCGCGGGCCTGCTGCTGAGAGACGCCGTTCGCCGCCGTCGCGACCAGGGACAGCCGGGCGAGTCGAGACGACCCGATCCGGCGCCGCTGACGATGGAGGCCGTTCGTGATTGACCGCCCTTACCCGGTGACCATCCGCCGGCGTATTCGCATCCCGCTGCGTTGGGCAGACGACTACTCAACCACGGCCACGGTCATCAGCTTCACCGGCCTGATCGACGCGCAGCAGCACGTGGTCCTCGAACTCGGCCAGCCCGCCGCGGCCCGATTCCCGCTGGTGCGCCTGCACAGTGAATGCCTCACTGGTGACGTGTTCGGCAGCCAGCGATGCGATTGCGGACCGCAACTGCGCGAAGCAGTCGAGCGGATCACCAAACATGGCGGGTACGTGTTGTATCTGCGCCAGGAAGGGCGCGGCATCGGACTATACGACAAACTCGACGCCTACGCGCTGCAAGATCGCGGTCTGGATACCTACGACGCGAATCTCGCCCTCGGTCACCGCGCCGACGAGCGCGACTACACCAGCGCAGCCCAGATGCTGCACGCGCTGGGCGCCAACCGTATCGTGTTGCTGAGCAATAACCCGGACAAGGGCGCTCAGCTGGCCCGACTGGGCATCACGATCGCCAGGCAGATGCCCACCGCGCTGCACCTTACCGGGGCCAACGCCGCCTACCTGGGCACCAAAGCCCGGCGCGGCGGGCACGATCTGCTTTCGCGGGGACTTGAACGCGCCGCTGAGCCGCACCTGCGCACGGGTCCACTGGCCGGTTTCACAGACCTTGGGTTCGAGGGCCCATGATAGATATCCGCGAGCATCCGGCGCCCGCCACCGGCTCAGCCGGGTGGGTCCGCACGAATCCTGTCATCCTCGCTGCCGTCGCGCTGATCGGGGCGCAGTTGTGCTGGAAGGCGTATCTGCTGTCGCACTTCTATTTCCGGCAGGATGACTTCCTGCTGCTGGACCGCGCGCTGTCGCACGGGCTGAGCCTGAACTACCTGTTCACCTTCAGTGGCGGCCACCTGAGGCCTGGCGGCCTGGTCGTGTTCTGGCTGGTGACCCGGTTGTCGCCGTACGACTGGCTGCTCGCCTCCATCGTGACCATCGCGGCACTGGCGGCGGTAGGCGTCCTGATGCTGCGGCTGCTTCTCATCCTGTTCGGCAGCCGCCCGGCGATCCTGATCCCGCTGATCATCTTCCTGTTCACGCCGCTGACGCTGGCCGGGCTGTCGTTCTGGACCACTGTGACGGACTGGCTGCCGTTGCAGCTCACGATGCTGGCGGCGACCTATTCCCACGCCAGGTACGTCCGCTCTGGTGGCGTCGGCCATGTCGTCGCCGCAGCCGGGTGGCTCTGTGCAGGCCTGCTCTTCGACGTGCAGGGTGCCTTGGTGCCGCTGCTTCTCTTCGCCCTCACGTCGGCATATCTTGTGCCCGGCCGCTGGCCGGCCGCGGCCAGGCGGACCCTCCGCAGTTTCCGGCGAGCCTGGACGATCTACGGGGTGCTGACCGCCGCGTACCTCGTCCTCTTCCTGATCAAGCTGCAGACATCGTCCCAGCAGCCGATCAACCCGAGACACGTCTCGAGCGTGCTGTCGCTGGCTGCGACCATGCTCCGGGTTGGCTTCGTCCCGGCCGCACTTGGCGGGCCGTGGCGCTGGTTCGCGCCCGGCGGCGACTACGGCTTCGCGGCCGAGACTCCCGTGCTAACCCAGGCCACCTGGGTGCTGGCTGCACTCATCGTCGGCGCGAGCCTGTGGTACCGGCGGCATGCGCTGCGGTCCTGGCTGATCCTGGCCGGATGGCTGCTGCTGGCCGACTTCGCACCGGTCGCGATCGCGCGGCTGACCGAGTTTCCCGTCAGCCTGCTGGGCGCCGACACGTATTACCTGGCCGATTCCGCACCCGTCCTCGCCGTTTGTGTCGGGCTTGCGTTCTGGCCTGTCGTCGGCGAGCAGGATCCCTACCGCGTCAGGCGGCCGCGGTCGGTGCCGCTGGCGGTCAGCGCGCTCGCCCTGACCGCAGCGTTCCTGGCGGGCTCGATCTGGTCCGGGGTCACCTACCTCAGCAGCACATCCAGCGCCAGGACGCGCTCGTACGTCGATACCGCCCGGTCGGCGCTGGCTAGGGCGAGACCTGGCACCGTGATCCTGTCGGCGCCCACCCCGTGGTACGTGATGTCTGCTGGGTTCTTGGGCTCGGTGACGCAGACGTCGCGCGTCCTCGGTCCGCTCGCGCCGGAACGTGCCGGGATCCGGTTCGTGACGGTTCCCCCGGGGGCCGTCACGAACCTGATGATGTTCGACAGCCGGGGAAGATTGCGGCCGGCGCCCGACGTCGGCGCGTCGAGCGTCCGGCCTGCACGCTCAAGTACGTGCTGGCCGGTACGGTCGGCGGCGACGAGCATTCCGCTCAGCGCTTACGTCTTCCGCTACGCCTGGATCATCCAGCTCTCGTACTCCGGCCCCGCGAGCACGCTGCAGCTTGAGCTCGGAAGAGCGGTCAGCGACGTCGTGCTGCCGGCCGGCCGGCGCGTCATTTACATTCCGATGACCGGCGAGGGCAGCGCCGTTCTGGTGCGCAGCCTGAGCGGAGAGCCCGCGGCGTGCGTCTCAACGCTGAGACTAGATCCTGAATTGCGTCGCTGACATCCCAGGCCCTGATGTTTGCGGGGCGCTAGCAGGCGATCGTCCTACGAAGTCAAGCTGGTGGGCGATGTAGACCAACTCGCCCGCGGCCAGCTGTCGGCCGCGCTCGGCCAGCCAGTCGGCCAGGTCCGTCCGTTCCACCCGGTCCTGGCGACTCCGCAACGCGTTCTGGATCGTGTTAAGGATGCTGCGCAGGAAGTAAGCCTCATCGCCCGGGTAATTCCCGTCAGGGTCGGCGCTCACGACCCAGTCCGACGATCCCGCCGCCAGCGCGGGCGCCCCCGCGGCCCGCAGATAGTGAAACAGGCGGCGACCCGTCCGGCTATCCCCGGCCGGCCGGCCGTAGCGAACGCGCTCATCCATATCGAGGTGGTAGGCCTGCATGATCTGGCCGTCGTGGGGGTGGCCGGGCGCGAAGATGCTCTCGCCGTCGTAGTTGATCGTGAACCAGTAGACGCCGCCGGGGACCAGCAACCGCAACAGTCCGGGCAGCACGGTCGGCACGTCCACCAGATCCAGGACGGCGTTGGCGACCAGCACATCGGCCTGCGCACCGTGACCGGTCTCCAGGTAACTGCCGAGTTCGGCGTGCACCAGGCGCACCCGCAGATCACCCACCCGCAGCCCATCTGGTAGCAGGTCGCTGCGCAGGCCCCGCTCGGCCGCCCAGTCGCGCAGCCACTGGCGAGAACGATCCAGGAGCTGCCGATCCGCATCCAGCAGGATGTATTCGCCGGCGCTGATCGCGCCCCAGTCCATCAGACGGGCCACCATCGTCCCGAGGCCGGCGCCGATCTCCAGCGCCCGCGGGGCACCCGCGGGCATCAGGCGGCGCAACTCGGCCAGCACATGCCGGTTAAGCGCCCGGTCATCCACGGTCGTCTTGGCGGCCAGATAGCGGGCATAGTCGACGGTCATCGAAGCTTCATCGAAGCAAGTCATTGCTGCTCGGCTACCATCGCGAACTTGCGCACCCGCCCGCTGCCGAGCCAGTCACTCCACAGCTGATGGGCCGTGATCAGCTCGGCGGTGGCCTGCGTCCCGATCTGGCCGGCGATCTGAGGTGAATCGGCTCGATAACAGCGAAGCAGCGCCGTCGCTATCGCGTGATGGGACGAGCTGTACTCCTGCCGCCAGATCACGGTCAACCCCGCCTCGCGCAGCACGCCCGTCAGTTCCGTCAACTCGATGAGCCAGACCGTATCGGCGCCGGGTATCCGCGCCCGCTCCTGCTGAGTGAGCGGCTGGCCTTCCTCGACCGTGAAAGCGAAACGTCCTCCCGGTTCCAGCGCGCGCGCCACCTCACCCACCAGGGCGTCCTTGTCGGGGAAGGCCAGCATCGTCTCCAGCAGGAGTACCACCTCGAAGCGGCCCTTGGGCAGAGGCGGGAGGTGAGCTTGCACGAAGCGGCAGGGGAGATTCCCGGACAGCTCTCGGGCGCTGGCCAGTGCGCCGGCGGAGTAATCGACCCCCAGGTAGTGACATCCCGACTCCGCCGTGATCATCCGGCCGGGGCCGGCCACCCCGCAGCACAGGTCGAGCACCGAGACACCGGGGCCGACCCGGGCCTGGTGAGCCAGCTCCCGGACCTCGCCCGCCCGCATGAAGCTCTCCTGGCCTACATATTCGCCCGCGGGGTAGGCGGTCGCCCGGGCCCGCTCTAGCGCAGTCAAGAATGGTGCTCGTTGATCCTGTCTCACGTCAGATCCCGCACGGTGTCCGGCCCGGCAGAGCCAGTGCCACCCGGCCCGGCAGAGCTGCTTGCTGTGCCGCGTCCGTGTCGAGCGGAGGCCGGTCGTCTCGGGTCGAACCGCGTCCACCGCTTCTACGTACCACCTCGTGTCAGGTATGACGGACCGGCGCCCGGTGTGGTTCAGCTCGGCCGCGGGTAGAGGCTGGCTCGGTGCGGCAGGCGCTCTGGAGGGCCGGAACATCGTGCGGGTCCACGTAGTAGTCCCCGAGGGGTTCGACAATCCCGGCCGGCCTAGCGGGGGCAACATCTATGACCGGCGCGTCTGCGCCGGACTGGCCGAGGCCGGATGGGATGTGCTGGTCGCGACCGTGGCCGAAGCCTGGCCGGTACCCGGCCCGGACGCCCGCGCCGACCTGGCCCGCATCGTTTCCGCCATTCCCGACGGTGAGACCGTCCTGATCGACGGGCTCATCGCCTCGCCGGCCGGCGCGCAGCTGCTGCCACACACCGGCCGGATACGAATGACAGTGCTACTGCACATGCCCCTGGCCACCGTTCCCGACGCGCACGATGATGCCAGCGCGCAGCGCTCAGAACGGGTGGTGCTCCGCGCGGCCACCGGCGTGATTGTTACCAGCGAATGGACCCGCCAGCAGGTACTGACTCGATACGCGCTCCTGGCCCGCCGGGTGCACGTCGCCCGGCCCGGCGTCGATCGTGTCACTGCCCCGGCCCGGCCCGTCCGCGGTCGCCTGATCTGCGTCGGAGTCCTCAGCCGGCACAAGGGGCAGGACGTCCTCGTCGAGGCGCTCGCCGACCTCGCTGAGCGGGACTGGCATTGCCTGCTGGCCGGACCGCTCGACCGCGACCCGGCCTACGTCGAACAATTGCGGGCCCGCATCACGCGCCTCGGCTACGGCCACCGCGTCCGGCTCACCGGCGTCCTGACAGGCGCGGCGCTCAGCCACGCGTACACCACCGCCGACCTGCTCGTCGCACCGTCCCGCGGGGAAACCTACGGCATGGCCGTCACCGAAGCGCTCGCCCACGGCCTGCCCGTCATAGCTGCCGCCGTCGGTGGGCTGCCCGAAGCGCTCGGCTCCACCGCCGACGGCAGCCGCCCCGGCCAACTGATCCCTCCGGGTGATCCGGCGGCCCTGGCCGCCGCGCTCGGAAACTGGCTGGGTGACGAGCGCCACCGACACCGGCTACGGGCCGCCGCACGACAGCGGCGATCGACCCTGCGCGGCTGGGACCAGACCACACAAGAGATAGCGAACGCACTGACCGCCCACGGGTGCCGTAAGCCTGTGCCGACCGAGTAGGCAACGACCCCGAAAAGGCCAGCGGCTCGGCTTGGCCTTGGGTCGCTGTCGGCGGTTACCAACCGCGATCATGGAACTCGGCGGGCTCATCCGGTACGGCTAGGTTGCGGGACGCTCCGCCGCGGCGCGCCACGCCCGTTGCTCAGCAGCTCGTAGGCGATGCCCGTGGCGAGGGCGTACACCGCGTGGTGGAAGGTGTCGATCGCGATTTCTTGCGGTGCCCAGAAGATGGCTGGCGGGGCGATGTCCAGCGCGGGCAGTGTCACCTGCTCGGTCCCCCACACGGCGGCGCCGTGGGCGAGGGTGGCGGCGAGCGGCGTCAGGCCGGCGGCGTCAAACAGCCCGCGTGCCATTCCCCAGCCGGTGCCGTAGCCCCAGTGCGAGAGGTCATTGAACCGCGCGCGGGCGATGTCATCCTCGAACGAGGTGATCCCCAGCACCTTGGCCGTCGCGCGCGCGGGCGCGGAACTCGGCTTGCGGTGGCGGAGCCGCGCCTCGAGCGTGCTTGAGACCGTCATGGCCGCGGTCCCGGCGAGGCCAGCCGCCAGCCCCTTGCCGATGCTGCTGGCCAGCTTTTCGGCGATTCTCACGAATCCACCTCCTGAAGTTCTCTGTCGGATGCGGGTCTGGTCGCGGCCGTGACGTGCGCGTCGAGCCGCTGCAGCAAGTGGTCGCCGACCCGCAGCGCGTTCGCCATCGCGGTGAGCGCCGGGTTCACCGCGCTGCTGGACGGGAAGAAGCTCGTGTCCACGACGTAGAGGTTGTCAATGTCGTGGGCGCGGCAATTGACGTCGAGCGCCGACGTGTTCGGGTCAGCCCCGAAGCGCACGGTGCCGGACTGGTGGGCGACGCCCGCCAGCGGGATGCGCTGGTCGAGGATCGACCAGGCCGGGATGGCGGCGTCGTGGCAGCCCAGCGGGCCCATCAGCTCCTTGAGCTTGGCCAGCAGGCGCTTGTGGGGCTCAAGGTTGTGGTACGTCTTGGCCAGGTGGATGCGGCCCAGCCGATCCACCGTCACCCGGTTCGCCGGGTGCGGCAGGTCCTCGGTCGTGATCCAGAAGTCGATAGCGTGCTTGGCGAGGTAATCGAGCGCGAGCCCGGGCGCGAACCACGGAGCACCGCCCCGGAGGACATTCCGATCGGACTTGCCAAGCATCTGGATGTGCCCGAGCGGCAACTCGGCGTCGGCGGCGCCCCAGTAATAGTCGTTGATTCCGAGCGTCTTCTGGAACTTCGTCGGGTTGGGTGTCTGCGAGATCGCGATGACACCGGAGTTGATGTGCGCCATGTAGTGCCGGCCCACCACGTCCGAGGCATTCGCCAGCCCGTTCGGGTGCTGATCGTTCGCCGACTTCAGCAGCAGCGCCGCCGAGTTGACCGCGCCGCACGAGACGACCACGATGTCCCCGCTGTATATTTCGCGCGCGCCGCGGCGGTCCACCACCACCTCGGTGACGCTGCGGCCGCTGCCGCCGGTCACCAGCCGTTCCGCCTTGGCGTGCGTCAGCAGCGTCACGTTGTCGTACTTCAGCGCGGGCCGCACGCATCGCACGTGCGCGTCGGCCTTCCCGTCGGTGAGGCAGGGGAAGCCGTCGAACCGGTCGCAGCGCACGCAGCGACCCGCCTCCGGGTCGGACTCGACCAGGTCCACGCCGACCGGCAGGTGGAACGGCCGGTGCCCGGTCTTCTCAAAGTCATCAGACAGTTGCTGGATGCGCGGCTCGTGCGACACCGGCGGGTACGGAAACGGCCCCGACCGCGGCGGCTCGGTCGGGTCCTCGCCCGCCTGCCCGTGCACCAGGTAGAGCTTCTCCGCCTCCGAGTAGTAGGGCTCGAGATCCTGATAGGAGATCGGCCACGCCGGTGAGAGGCCGCCGTAGTGGTGAACCTCGTCGAAATCCCGCTCGCGCAGGCGGAACAGGATGGCTCCGTAGAACTTCGTGTTGCCGCCGACGAAGTATTGCTGATGGGGCTTGAAGACTTCGCCATCCTTGTCGTACCAGACCTCATCGGACAGGTATCGGTCTTTCAGGAAGACCTCGCGGCTGTCCCAGTTCTCCGGCTCGCGCGGCAGGTAGCCGCCGCGCTCCAGCAGCAGGATGCGCTGGCCGGACGGCGCGAGCTTGTGCGCGAGCGTGCCGCCGCCGGCGCCCGTACCGATGATGATGACGTCGTAGTGCTCGGTGGTCATGGCGTTCACTCCTGCCTGGCCGGCACGGCCATCGCTTCACGTTTAGTCGGCCCAGCGGCCAGAACGTTTCACGGCGAGTCCGCGGCCCGGAGTGAAACGTTCTGCCCGCTGGCGGGACCCAACCGGCATGGCGATGAATGCGCAGACCGCGCCCACACAGAACGGGACGTCCCAGTGGTGGCCGTCGAAGTACGGCGCCGGCGACCAGGCCGGCGCGCTGAACGAGATCACGCCCGGCAAGGTTCTCGAAGCGGTCCGCCTGGTCCGCCGGGGACGGGTCTATGACCTGGCGCACGTGCTGCACCAGGACATCCCCGCGTTCCCCGGCCGTACGTTCCGGCAGTACCTGACCACCAACTACCACCAGATCAACCGGCGGCAATCCGACGCGGGCCCGGAGGGCCTCGGAAGCAACAGCGTCAACTGGATCGTCGAGCAAGTCACCGCGACCCAGCAGATGGGCACCCACATGGACGGGCTCAACCACCTGCAGATGGGCGACCGTACCTACAACGGGTTCCTCCTCGCCGACATCATCGAGGATTACGGCACCAACCGGCTCGGCATCGACACCCTGCCTCAGGTCGTCACGCGAGGCCTGCTGCTCGACGTGGCGTCAGCGCGTGGCGGCGAGCGGCTTGAGCCCGGCGACGTGATCACCGTGGCCGACACGGAGGCAGCTCTTGCGGCCGCGGGCCTGGATGTCCGGCCCGGCGACGCGGTGTTCTTCTACACCGGCTGGGGCGACTTGTGGGGCAACGACAACGAGCGGTACGCGTCAGGTGAACCAGGTCCAGGCCTGGCGCTTGGCGAGTGGCTCGCCGATCACCGGGTGGCGCTGACCGGGTGTGACACATGGAGCTTCGGCCCGTACCCGCCGGAAACCCACTGTGAGCCGTTCGTGGTCCCGCAGACGCTCAACGTCCGCCACGGGGTCGTGGTCGTGGAAAACCTGCGGCTGGAGCAGGCCGCGCGTGAGGGCGTCCGCGAGTTCCTGCTGGTCATCTCGCACGCCAAGCTGCGCGGTGCCACCGGCGCGTGGGTTGCGCCGCTGGCCATCTTGTGAGTTCAAGGTCCGGCCGGCCATCTTCCGAGGAGGTGTCATGACCGAGGTGATGACGGCGGCATCACCCGCCGCCGGCCCCGGCGCGCGGGAGGCCCATCGAGGCTTCGAGGTTTACGACCCGGAGTTCGCGGCTGCCCTGGGGCCTGTCCCGCGCCTGGCGCTGGTGGCCGAAGCGGACGCGCATGAGGGACCGGTCTACGTCCCGGGCGAGGACGCGCTGTATTTCACCTCCCTGCCGGGCAGGGCAGATATCCCCGCATCCGGCACCCCGCGCGCGTGCGTCAAGCGGCTCGCTCTGGACGGGCTCAACTTCCCGGTGGATCCCTCGCGGCTGTCGGTTCTTCCGGCGCCGGTGCATATGCCCAACGGCATGACCCTCGGGCCCGACGGGAGCCTGGTGGTCTGCGAACAGGGCACGCGGGCGCAGGACGCACGGATCAGCCGCGTTGACCCCCGAACGGGACAGGTGGACAGCCTCGTCGACCGCTGGCGTGGGCTGAGGCTGAACTCGCCCAACGACGTCGTGGTCCGTAGCGACGGCACGATCTGGTTCACCGACCCGTGCTATGGCTACCTGCAAGGCTTCCGGCCCGAACCGCAGATCGGGGACTACGTGTACCGCTACGACCCCCGATATGGGCGGCTGTCTGTCGTCGCGGACGGTTTCGACAAGCCCAACGGGCTGGCGTTCTCGCCCGACGAGCAGACCCTCTATGTCACCGACAGCGGCGCCAACCAGGAACCGGGCAGCTATCACGTCCAGCGGCCGCACCACATCGTCGCCTTCGACGTCCGGGCCGGCAGCCACCTCGGGCCTGGCCGCCTGTTCGCGGTCACGGCTCCCGGGTTCCCCGACGGAATCAAGGTGGACCGCGCCGGCCGCGTCTATGCGTCTTCGTTCACCGGGGTCCAGGTGTTCAGCCCGGCCGGAGATCTCATCGGCCAGATCCTCCTGGCCGGGGCCGTCAACTTCACCTTCGGCGGGCCGGGCGGCGACGTCCTGTTCGTCACCGCGGACACGGCGATCTGGGCCGCTGTCCCCAACCCGGCCGCCGGCGCAGGCCAGCGGCATGACCAGGAACCCGGGAGGTGACCGCCATGATCGCGGTCGGTACGAGAAGGGCGCTGGACGCCAAGGGAATCGACGCCGTGATGGCGGTCGCCGAGGAAGAAGCGACACGAAACGGCTACCGCGTGGTGATCGCCATCGTCGACGCCGGGGGCCACCTGCTCCAGCTCCGGCGGACCGAGGGCGCGCAGCCAGCCAGCGGCCAGGTCGCTATCGACAAGGCCCGCACGGCAGCGATCTTCGTCCGGCCCAGCCGGGAAATAGAACAGCAGGTCAGCAGCGGACGGCTGGGCGCCCTCGCCCTGCACGGGGCCGTCGCGCTGACGGGCGGGATCCCGCTCACGGTCGACGACGAGGTGATCGGGGCGATCGGCACCAGCGGCGAGACCCCCGACCAGGACGAGTCCGTATCGCTCGCGGGAGCGCACACCCCGTTCTCGGTCACTGACGTCCCGGCGCTGACCCGTGACGGGGCACAGGCGGCGGCTGACGCGGCGGCCGCGGTCGCCACCGAGCGGGCCGTCTGGCCGGTGGTCGCCGTCGTGGACGCCGGCGGAGAGCTGATGCACCTATGGCGCCCCGACCTGGCGCAGGTGGCGAGCGTTCAGGTCGCTGCCGATAAGGCCCGGACCGCGGCACTTTACCGCCGGCCCAGCAAGGACTTCGAGGACCAGGCCGCGCACGGGCGGCCGTCGGCGCTGCACCTGGCCCAGGCGGTGCCGCTGCAGGGTGGCATGCCCATCGTGCACAGCGGGCACGTCGTCGGGGCGGTCGGGGTGAGTGGCGCATCATCGGCCGCCGAAGACCAGGAACTGTCCGTGCTGGCCGCCGAGGCGGCGTCGGCCACCGCGCGAGATGGCGAGGGCAAGGCCGCCGCCTATTTCCCCGCGGAGTCAGTCGCGGCCAAGTTCGCCACCGGCGGCTTGCTCCATGACACCCCCGGCTACAAGGTCGACGCCGGCCGGCGCACCGCGCCCGGCGAAGTGGAGTACCACGAGCACGTGGCCGACATCATGCACGTCGTGTCGGGCACGGCCACCGTTGTCACCGGCGGGCAGATGATCGCCTCGCGCGCGGTCGGTCCCGGGGAGACACGGGCCGACGCCATCGAGGGCGGCACCCGGCGCGAGCTCGGCGCGGGAGACGTGCTGGTCATCCCGCCCGGAGTGCCGCACCACTTCACGGCCGTCTCGGATCCATTCCTTTACCTTGTCGCCAAGGTGCGGGACTGAGAGGCGATCGCGGTGACCGCGAACCTGCCAGGACCCCCGGAGTTTCTTCCCGCCTGCCCCGACGCCATCGTCGATCTGCAGACCCTCGAGGGCGCGGCCCTGGTAGGCGGGCAATGGCGCTTCTGCGACACCC
>Ga0306920_100009008_pt1 | contig 13307 bp, 10 predicted proteins | sample flu12Cox44000170_FD_204666 | JGI IMG/M metagenome (GOLD analysis project Ga0306920, IMG submission 204666) | Lab enrichment of tropical soil microbial communities from Luquillo Experimental Forest, Puerto Rico - flux4day.12C.oxic.44.000.170 (v2)... | ecosystem: Environmental > Terrestrial >... | reverse complement strand
GAAGGCCCTGGATTGTATGTTCTGCATGAGCGGTCTCACGGTAGTGGCGAAGGAGCGACTGCATTCGAACGCGTTGTTCGACACTGATAGCGGGCTGCCGGTTCCGCGGAAAAAACGGCGCACGAACGGCGTGACTAGCCGGTGAGACGGCGCGCACGTCGTCGGTGTGGAGGAAAGCGCCGGGTACGAGGGTGTCGTGCCCGGTGTCGCGGCGAGAACCCGCTGACCAGTACAGGAACCGACTCTCCGAGAGTCTGTCGGCAATCGGTGACGATTTGAGGACGGTCAGGAAGCCGGGAGAAAGCAGCCCGACACGAATCGCAGTCGCAGTCGCAGTCGCAATCGCAATCGCAATCGCAATCGCGCCAATCGTGCAAACGATCGCATTACAAAGGCACTACCGCGCGCTTGCAATGCCGTGCAACGTCAACCCGCCGCGGCGCCGCCCAGTGAGCAGCCGCCCGCGCCCGCTGCCGTAAGGATGAAAAGCAAAAGGCGAAGGATGTGCCTAGTCCATCGCCGCGTGGCTCGTATCGGCAGTGGCGGCGTTCGCGTTGGTCCGGATCAGAAAGAGCAGCGGAATCACGCACAGCGTGGCCACGAACATCATCTTGAAGTCGTTCAGATACGCGATCATCTGGGCCTGCTGCGTGATCGACTGATTGAGCAGGGCGAGATCGTACCGCGAACCGCTTTCGAGCATCGCCTGAACCGCCGGATTGAAGGGCGTGATATTGGCGGCGAGGTCCGAGTGCGCGATCTGCGTGCCGCGCGTGACGAACGTCTGCACGATCGAAATGCCGATACTGCTGCCGATATTGCGCATGAGGCTATAGGTGGCGGTGCCGTCCGCGCGAAGCTGTGGTGTGAGCGTCGAGAAGGTCAGCGCGGAAAGCGGCACGAACACGAAGCCAAGCCCGAAGCCCTGCACCACGCCGGGCCACACGATATCCGAGGCGGAGAGCACGAGCGTGTACTGCATCATCTGCCATAGCGCGTACGCGGAGACCACGAAGCCGAACAGCAGCATCACGCGCGCGTCCACGCGCTTCAGCATGCGGCCCGCTATCAGCATGGCGATCATGGTGCCCGCGCCGCTCGGCGCGGTGACGAGCCCCGTGGTCGCGACCGGATAGCCCATGAGGTTCTGGAGCATGGGCGGCAAGAGCGCCCGCGTGGCGTACAGCACCGCGCCGATCACGAAGATGAAAAGCGTGCCCGTCGCGAAGTTGCGGTCCTTGAGCAGCTGATAGCGAAAGAACGTGCCCGGCCCCGATGTGGCCGTGTGCACGATGAAGAATGCGAAGGCAATGGCCGCCACCAGGGCTTCAATGCGGATCTCGAGCGAGCCGAACCAGTCGAGCTGCTCGCCGCGGTCGAGCAAGGCCTGCAACGCGCCAATGGCAAGCGCGAGCGTGGCGAAGCCGAACACGTCGAAGCGCTGCGTGCGACCCGGCTTGCGCGCAGGCATGAAGGTCGAGACGCCGAAAAACGCGAAAAGGCCCACGGGCACGTTGATGAAGAACACCCAGCGCCAGTTGTAGCTATCGGTGAGCCAGCCGCCCAGCGTGGGCCCGAGCACCGGGCCGACCATCACGCCCATGCCCCAGACGGCCATGGCCTGCCCCTGACGCTCGCGCGGGTTGATGTCGAGAAGGATGGACTGCGAAAGCGGCACGAGCGACGCGCCGAACACCCCCTGCAGCAGCCGCGACGCGACGATCTCGCCGAGCGTTTCGGAAAGCCCGCATAGCGCCGAAGCCACGGTGAAGCCGGCAATCGCCATGCCGAGCAGCCGCTTCACGCCGTATCGGTCGGCCAGCCAGCCCGTGAGCGGCGTGGCGATGGCCGCCGCGACGATATATGACGTGAGCACCCAGGTGATCTCGTCCTGGGACGCAGACAGCGTGCCCTGCATGTGCGGCAGCGCGACGTTGGCGATCGTGCTATCCAGCGTCTGCATCAGCGTGGCGAGCATGATCGAGAGCGTGATCATGCCGCGGTTGAGCGGGGCTTCCTTGCGAGGCTCCGCCCGATGCTGCGCGGCGGCGCCGTCCTGCATGACTGCGGTCATCGTGCGGTTTTCTTGCGGGTATAGCGATTGGGGACGGAGCAAAGGTGAAATAGTAAGCATGCTTATTATACGACTCGCGCCTGGCGACGCAATCGGTATCGATGCGGTGTCGATGAGGGGGACAGTGCGTTTCGCGCAACGCGCTCCCCCGTATAATCTCGCGATGACTACCGACCTCGAAAAGCGCTTTGGCTTCCTGGTCGTCGACGTGGGCCGGCTTTATGGCAAACGTTACGACGAGCTTGCGAAGTCGTCACTCGAACTCACGCGCGCGCAGTGCCGCATGATCGCGTATCTCGCGCACTACGGCGACATGAACCAGGCGCGCCTCGCCGAACTGCTGGAGGTCGCCCCGATTTCCGCGGGCCGTCTGCTGGAGCGCATGGAAGAAGGCGGCTGGGTCGTGCGCACGCCCAACCCCGACGACCGCCGCGAATGGCTGGTGAGCCTCACGCCCAGGGCCGAAGGCGTGCTCGCGGGTGCGCGGCGTGTGGGCGACGAGGTGCAGGCGGAGGCGCTCGCGGGCTTCACGCTCGACGAAGCCGAGCAGTTCAGCGCGATGCTCCAGCGCGTGCGCGCCAATCTCGGCGCGCTCGTGGAGCGTTGAGGAACACTACTGGAACGAAACTCGATGAACGCGCTCGCCAGCGCGGCGGCGGCCCCGGAGAACCGCCGCCGCGTTGCGGCTCCGCACGTTAGCGCAGGCGCACGAGCGTGGACTTGAGCTCCGTATACTTCTCGAGTGCATGCAGCGACTTGTCGCGGCCGTTGCCCGACTCCTTGAAGCCGCCGAACGGGAAGTTCATGTCGCCGCCTTCGTCGTAGCAGTTCACCCACACCGTGCCCGCGCGCAGGCGGCGCGAGATTTCGTGCGCGTGCGTGAGATTGGCTGTCCATACAGCCGCTGCGAGCCCGTAGTCGCTGTCGTTGGCGATGCGAACCGCCTCGTCGATCGTGTTGAACGTGATGACGGAAAGCACCGGCCCAAAGATTTCTTCACGCGCGATCTTCGCGTCATGGTGCGTATCGAACACCGTGGGCTCGACGTAGAAGCCGCCGCTCTCCGCGTTCACGCGCTCGCCGCCTGTCAACAGCTTCGAGTCCTTGCGGCCCGCCTCGATGTAGCTCAGCACGCGCTCGAGCTGGATCTTGTCGACGATCGCACCCATCGACACCTGCGGATCGAGAGGATTCCCAGGCTTGTATGCCTTCGCGGCCTCGATGAGCTTCGCGAGGAATACATCCTTGATCTCGCGATGCACGAGCAGGCGCGAGCCCGCCGTGCACATTTCACCCATGTTGTAGAAGATCGCGCCCGCCGCGGCGTTCGCGGCGCGGTCGAGATCCGGGCAGTCGGGCAGCACGATGTTGGGCGACTTGCCGCCCAGTTCGAGCCACACGCGCTTGAGGTTCGACTGGCCCGCATACTGCATGATCTGCTTGCCCACGTTCGTCGATCCCGTGAACGCAATGCAGTCCACGTCGCGATGCAGAGCGAGCAGCTTGCCGGGCTCGCCGCCGCCCGGCAGCACGTTGAACACGCCCGCCGGTATGCCGGCCTCATGCGCGAGTTGCGCCACGCGAATCGCGGTGAGCGGCGACTTCTCCGAAGGCTTGAGCACGACGCTGTTGCCCGCCGCGAGCGCGGGGCCGAACTTCCACGAAGCCATGAGGATCGGAAAATTCCACGGCACCACGGCGGCGACCACGCCAATGGGTTCGCGCGTAACGAGACCCACGAGATGATGGTCCGCGGGCACGACTTCGCCGCCCACCTTGTCGATGGCTTCGGCGAACCACTCCACGCAATAGGCTGCGCCCGGCACGTCCACGGCCGTGGTGTCGCCAATGGGCTTACCCGCGTCGAGCGTTTCGAGCAGCGCGAGTTCGTCGAGATGCTCGCGCATGAGCGCGGCCCAGCGCAGCAAGACTGCCTTGCGTGCGCGTGGGTTCAGGCCCGCCCATACGCCTTCATCGAATGCGCGGCGCGCGGCGGCAACCGCCGCGTCCACGTCGGCCGCGCCGCAGTCTGCGACGCTCGCGAGCACCCGGCCGTCGATCGGGCTCACGCAGTCGAAGGTGCGGCCCGAGTACGCGTCGCGATACGCGCCGTCAATGAATGCACGGCCCTCGATCGGTAGCGTCGCGGCCTTGTCCTGCCAGTAAGCGAGAGTTTTCATTTCCATGAGGATGCCTCAATGATTTGCGATTCACCTTGCCCGCCTCGATGCGGCGTCAGGTGAAACGGGTTTGCGCGATCAGGAAGTCAGAAGGTGGGCGGCGAGTTCGCCGACACCACTTCGCAGACTTCGTTCGCGCTGGGATTGCGAAACCGGTGCGGGAAGCGACTTTCGAAGTAGTAGCTGTCTCCGGGGTCGAGCAGCCACGTCGTCCCGTCGACGGACAGCTCCAGCTGACCCGTGACCACCACGCCGCCTTCGTGCCCCGCGTGCGTCAGCATTTCGGGGCCAGTATCGGCAAGCGGCTGATAGACCTCGCGCATGATGCACATGTTGCGGTCCTTCATGTTCGCGCCGGCCAGATAGAACTCGATGGATTCGTTGCCGAGATTTGGCATTTCGCCGCGCCGGGACACGACCCCCGTCCCCTCGCTCAGATCGAACGTGAAGAACTCGGCAAGGCTCATCGGTATGCATTCGAGGAGCTTCTTGAGCGACCCGACAGAGGGACTGACTCGACTTTGCTCGATCAGCGAGATCGCGCCATTGGTCACGCCAGCGCGCTTGGCGAGTTCGCGCTGCGACAGGCCATAGCGTTTGCGAACATGTCGCAGGCGCGTGGCGACTTCGGACGACACGGAAGCGGACTCGGACACGATGAAGGACCGTTGGCAAGAAGACGCGCGTGCACCGCGCGGTGGAGGTGTTGAATATTCTAATCAGTTTGCTTTATTTTGCGTCAGTACAAACCCCTGTAAGTTATTCGCAATATAGGACGCGAGCCGCTATTTCATTACACATCCTATCTTTTGGCGGCGTCGGGGAAAGTGCTGACATCAAAAACTTGAAAAAATAATTGACGCCCTTTTTGGCTCGTATATGCTGAACTACAGGTCGAACAGTGCATTGTTTCAGCCGTATTGCAGCGCAAAAACCGCGTTTTATGCGAGAAACATTGCGAGTCGGCCGCGTTTGGAAAGCGATACATCGAAGTCGTTCAATGTTTGAAGCAACAATGAAATTGACGACCTCGAATGCCTGAACCAGACGTCTTTGTTCAACGCAACCGGTCGAGTGTAATTGTGAGAGTCCGTGGCCCTCTGGTGAGATGGGATCGTAGTCATGCGAGGTGTCTTCGCAGTGACTGCGCTGCCTTCGCCGACGGCAGTAGCGGCAGGCTTGCCTCTCGCCTGTTCCTGTCCGTCTTCACGATCCTTTCCCGCCGCTCCGTACGGCGTCATAACTCCGTTTCTGCGCGCGCGTTCATCGCCGTCCACACGGACGAAGTCGCGTCGCTGCTGCCCTAGCGCCTCTCCTTCCTGCGCCGTTCGTTTTCTTCGCCGTCGTTTGTTCGCGAGGTGTCTCGTCGCGCCTGAACGACGTGGCTGTGCGCGCCTGAGCACCGTCGCGCCACACACCGGCAGAAAGCGAACCGCCTACATGATCTCCACGCGCAGCGCCATGCGTTAGCGTCGCTGCGCGGAGCACACAGGGTTGCAGTTTTGCGTCCAGCAAGGCTGCAAGGTCATGTCACGCCCGTCGCATCGATACATCCCGCACGGGCAAGGAAGTGAATCATTAGTCATGCGAACCAGACCATTAGTTGGTGTCACTGCCGACCGCACGATGATGGGACCGCACGCGTCGCACGTTGCCGGCGAGAAGTACATCGCCGCGGCGGTGGACGGCGCAGGCGCACTCGCGCTCGTGCTGCCCGCGCTCGGCGAGCGCCAGGCGGCGGCAGACATTCTGGAAACCGTGGACGGGCTGCTCTTCACGGGCAGCTACTCGAACGTCGAGCCGCATCGTTATGGCGGCCCGGCGAGCGAGACCGGCACGCTGCACGATCCCGCACGCGACGCCACGACGCTGCCGCTCATGCGCGCCGCGATCGAGGCGGGCGTGCCGGTGCTGGCCATCTGCCGCGGCTTTCAGGAGATGAACGTCGTGTTCGGCGGCACGCTGCATCAGCAGGTGCATGCCGTCGCACGCTACGACGACCACCGCGAGAACAAGGGCGATCCGCTCGACACGCAATATGGTCCAGCGCACGCGCTGAAGCTCGTGGAAGGCAGCCTGCTGCAGCGGCTCGCGGGCGGCGCACGCGAAGCTCGCGTGAATTCGCTGCATGGTCAGGGCATCGAGCGGCTGGGCGCGGGCCTCGTGGCCGAGGCATTCGCGCCCGACGGCCTCATCGAAGCCGTGAGCGTGGCCAACGCGCACAGCTTTGCGCTTGGCGTGCAGTGGCACCCCGAGTGGAAGCACGCCGACGACGCCCTGTCCACCGCCATCTTCCACGCGTTCGGCGAGGCTTGCCGCAACCACATGCTGGCCCGAATACCGGGCGGGGCCGGACACGACGTGGCGCACGCGCCGCGCGCCGCCCACGCCTGACGCCGGCCCATACAGAACAGAGAGAAAGATCATGCATGAAATCGACGAATTCCTGAAGAAGCACCACATCACCGAAATCGAAGCAATCATCCCCGACATGGCGGGCATCGCGCGCGGCAAGATCATTCCGCGCAGCAAGTTCGAATCGGGTGAGTCGATGCGCTTGCCGCAGGCCGTGATGATCCAGACCGTCACCGGCGACTACCCCGAGGACGGCAGCCTCACGGGCGTCACCGATCCCGACATGGTGTGCGTGCCCGACCCATCGACGATCCGCATCATTCCGTGGGCCGTCGATCCCACGGCACAGGTTATCCATGACTGCGTGCACTTCGACGGCTCGCCCGTCGAAATTTCGCCGCGCCGCGTGCTGCGCCGCGTGCTCGAACTCTATGCGGCGAAAGGCTGGAAGCCCGTCATTGCGCCGGAGCTCGAGTTCTATCTCGTCGACATGAACAAGGACCCGGACATTCCGCTCACGCCGCCGATCGGCCGTACGGGCCGTCCGGAAACGGGCCGCCAGGCGTACTCGATCGAAGCGGTGAACGAGTTCGATCCGCTCTTCGAAGACATCTACGAGTACTGCGATATTCAGGACCTCGAAGTCGATACGCTCATTCACGAAGTGGGCGCGGCGCAGATGGAAATCAACTTCCTGCACGGCGACCCGCTCAACCTCGCCGACCGCGTGTTCCTCTTCAAGCGCACGGTGCGCGAAGCGGCGCTGCGCCACCACATGTACGCCACCTTCATGGCGAAGCCCATGGAGAACGAGCCGGGCTCGGCCATGCACATCCACCAGAGCCTCGTCTCGGCGGAAAGCGGCCAGAACCTCTTCACCGGTTCGGACGGCAAGCCGACGGACATGTTTTACGCGTATATCGCCGGGCAGCAGAAGTACACGCCTGCGCTGATGCCGATCTTCGCGCCGTACATCAACTCGTATCGCCGTCTTTCGCGCTTCATGGCAGCGCCGATCAACGTGGCATGGGGTTACGACAACCGCACGGTGGGCTTCCGCGTGCCGTACTCGTCGCCGGCCGCGCGCCGCGTCGAGAACCGCATTCCGGGCGTGGACACCAATCCATATCTTGCGATCGCCGCGACGCTCGCCGCTGGCTATCTCGGCATGACGCAACACCTCAAGCCCACGGAACCGCTCGTGAGCGACGGCTATTCGCTGCCCTACCAGTTGCCGCGCAACCTGGAAGAAGGCCTCACGTTGATGAGCGCGAGCGAGCCGCTCATGGGCATCCTTGGCGAGAAGTTCGTGCGCGCCTACCTCGCGCTCAAGGAAACCGAATACGAAGCGTATTTCCGCGTGATCAGTTCGTGGGAACGCAAGCACCTGCTGCTGCACGTGTAAACGAAAGGAGACATCGCAATGAGCTATCGAATCGACGCCCCCGCCAGCGCGCTGCAGGAAGTGCCGACGACGCTGCGTGCGCAACCGGCACAGGCCACGCGCTCGACGAGCGAGTACCGCGCGCTGGACGCCGCGCATCACATTCACCCGTTCTCGGACATGGGCTCGCTCAACAAGGCGGGCAGCCGTGTGATCGTGAAGGCGAAAGGCGTGTACCTGTGGGACTCGGAAGGCAACCAGATCATCGACGGCATGGCCGGGCTCTGGTGCGTGAACGTGGGCTATGGCCGCGAGGAACTGGCCAGCGCCGCGTACAGGCAGATGCAGAAGCTGCCCTTCTACAACACGTTCTTCAAGACCACGCACCCGCCGGTCATCGAACTGTCGGCGCTGCTCGCGCAGCTCTCGCCCGAGCCGTTCAACCACTTCTTCTATTGCAACAGCGGCTCCGAAGGCAACGACACGGTGCTGCGCATCGTGCATCAGTACTGGCTCACGCAGGGCAAGGCTTCAAAGAAGGTCGTCATCTCGCGCAAGAATGCGTATCACGGTTCGACGATCGCGGGCGGCACGCTGGGCGGCATGGGCTACATGCATGAGCAGATGCCATCGAAGGTCGAGAACATCGTGCACATCGACCAGCCGTACTTCTACGGCGAGGCGCAAGGCAACATGACACCCGAGGAGTTCGGCCTCGCACGCGCGCAGCAGCTCGAAGCGAAGATTCTCGAAGTGGGCGCGGAAAACGTGGCCGCCTTCATCGGCGAGCCGTTCCAGGGCGCGGGCGGCGTGATCTTCCCGCCCTCGACCTACTGGCCGGAAATCCAGCGCATTTGCCGCAAGTACGACATCCTGCTTTGCGCCGACGAAGTGATCGGCGGCTTCGGCCGTACGGGCGAATGGTTCGCGCATCAGCACTTCGGCTTCGAGCCCGATCTCATCACGATGGCCAAGGGCCTGACGAGCGGCTATGTCCCGATGGGCGCGGTGGGCATACACGACCGCATTGCGAAGGCGCTCATCGAGCACGGCGAGTTCAATCACGGCCTCACGTATTCGGGGCATCCGGTCGCCGCGGCCGTGGCCGTGGCGAACCTCAAGCTGCTGCGCGACGAAGGCATCGTCACGCGCGTGAAGAACGACACCGGCCCGTACTTCCAGCAACGGCTGCGCGAGACCTTCGCCAATCATCCGATCATCGGCGACATCTCGGGCACAGGTCTCGTGGCGGGCCTGCAGCTCGCCGAAGACCCGAAGTCGCGCAAGCGCTTCGCGAACGGTGGCGACGTGGGCACGATCTGCCGCGACTTCTGCTTCAACGGCAATCTCGTCATGCGCGCCACGGGCGATCGCATGCTGCTCTCGCCGCCGCTCGTCATCACGCGCGGCGAGATCGACGAAATCGTGTCGAAGGCAAAGAAAGCCATCGACGCGACGGCGCAACAACTGGGTTTTTCGTAACGCTTCTTGTCCTCGGCGGGCGGCACACAACGGGGTGCAGAGCCTCCCGCCGATCTTCATCTTCAGGGGAAAACAACATGGGTGTTAGTCATCTTCGCCATACGGTCGCGGTCGCGGCTCTCGCAGCGTGTGCGGGCCTCACAGCGACGTCCAGCGAGCCTGCGCGCGCGGCCGACGGCGATTTGAACGTCTACAACTGGTCCGACTACATTGCGAAGGACACGATCCCGACCTTCGAAAAGGAAGCCGGCATCAAGGTCAAATACGACAACTACGACAGCGACGACACGTTGCAAGCCAAGCTGCTTGCCGGCAGCTCGGGCTACGACATCGTTGTTCCCACATCGAACTACATGGCCAAGCAGATTCAGGCCGGCGTGTACCAGAAGCTCGACAAGTCGAAGATCCCCAATCTGGCCAACCTCGACCCCGTGCTCATGCACATGATCGCCGACGCCGATCCGGGCAATCAGTACGGTGTGCCCTGGGCGTTCGGCACCGACGGCATCGGCTACAACAAGCAAGCTGTGGAAAAGGCGCTCGGGCCGAACGCGCCCGTCGATAGCTGGGCGCTCGTATTCGATCCGCAGAATCTCTCGAAGCTCAAGGGCTGCGGCGTGTCGTTCCTCGACCAGGCCGTGGACGTGTTTGCCGCGACGCTGCAGTACATGCACAAGGACCCCAACAGCACGAGCCCGGGCGACTACCAGGCGGCGTATGAAGTGCTGAAGAAAGTCCGCCCGTACATCACCCAGTTCAACTCGTCGGGCTACATCAACGACCTCGTGAACAACGACATCTGCGTGGCCGTGGCGTGGTCGGGCGACGTCGGCATCGCACACCGCCGCGCCGAGGAAGCCAAGCGCTCATACGACGTCAAGTTCTCGAACGTCAAGGAAGGCGGCCTGCTGTGGTTCGACGTGATGGTCGTGCCGAAGGATGCGCCGCACCCGGAAAACGCGATGAAGTGGATCAACTACATCTCGGACCCGAAGGTCAACGCGCAAATCACCAACGAAGTGTTCTACCCCACTGCGAACAAGGCCGCGCGCCAGTTCGTCACGCCGGGCGTGGCGCAGGACCCGACGGTGTACCCGCCGGAAGACGTGCTCAAGAAAATGACGCTGATGAAACCGATGCCGGCTGAAATCCTGCGCCTCGAGAACCGCCTGTGGGCCCAGTTGAAGTCGGGCCACTGAAACACCGATCACCCCCTGAAGGAAACAAGAAGGAGACGACGCGGAAGAGGGATCGCTCGACCCCTCTCCGCCTGAAGTGCGCAATTACGAAGTCCGGCCGCGCAGCGCCGCCCCCCTTTTTCTGACGACGCGCGCGAGCCATTCCCGAGCTACGTTCGCAGTACTAATCGCGAGTCGCCCCGTGCGCCCCGTGCGGGTCGGCTCGCGCCTGAACAACCTGTACTGCGATCAGAAAGGAACCAAGGTCAGACCATGAATTCGACGTCCCAAGTCAACACCCCAGAAGCTGTGCGCGCAAACTCGAACCCGGCAAAGAACGACGCGTTCGTGCGCATCGAAAACGTCGTCAAGAAGTTCGGCGAGAGCACCGCCGTGGACAACGTCAGCCTGAACATCGCCAAGAACGAGCTGTTTGCCCTGCTCGGCAGCTCCGGCTGCGGCAAGTCCACCCTGCTGCGCATGCTCGCCGGCCTCGAAACCGCCACATCGGGCCGTATCTTCGTCGATGGCGAAGACCTCGCGACGCTGCCCCCGTACCGCCGCCCCGTCAACATGATGTTCCAGTCGTATGCCCTTTTCCCGCATATGAGCGTGGAAGCGAACGTCGCGTTCGGCCTCAAGCAGGAAGGCGTGCCGAAGCACGAGATCCGCGAGCGCGTGGCCGATGCGCTCAACCTCGTACAGATGGGCCGCTACGCGAAGCGCAAGCCGCACCAGCTTTCGGGCGGGCAGCAACAGCGCGTGGCGCTCGCGCGCTCGCTCGTCAAGCGCCCCAAGCTCCTGCTGCTCGACGAGCCCATGTCCGCGCTCGACAAGAAGATCCGCCAGAAAACGCAGCTCGAACTCGTGAACATCATCGAGAAGGTCGATGTCACCTGCGTGATGGTCACGCACGACCAGGAAGAGGCCATGACCATGGCCAACCGCCTCGCCGTGATGAGCGAAGGCTGCATTGTGCAGATCGGCTCGCCCAGCGAAGTCTACGAATTCCCGAACAGCCGCTTCTCGGCCGAGTTCATCGGCTCGACCAACCTGTTCGAAGGCCGCGTGGTCGAGGACGAGCCCGATCACATCTTCGTGGAAAGCGAAGACCTCGAAACGCGCATGTACGTGAGCCACGGCGTGACCGGGCCTCTCGGCATGCCCGTGGGCATTTCGGTACGCCCCGAGCGCGTGCGCGTGACGCGCGAGAAGCCCGGCACGCAGCACAACTGGGCGCGCGGCGTCGTCACGGACGTCGCCTACATGGGCAGCTACTCGCTCTATCACGTGCGCCTGCCGGGCGGCAAGGTGGTCGTCTCGAACCTCTCCAGCTCGCACCTCATGACTGACGGCGCGCCCGCCTGGAACGACGACGTGTACGTGTCCTGGTCGCCGGCCAGCGGCGTCGTGCTCACGCAGTAAGGAGGCCTGAACCATGAGTACCACTATTCGCACCACGCCTGGATCAGGGCGCGCAGCCGCAGACGCGCGCCGCAACGCTTTCGCGCGCTTCTTCTCGCGCTTCGTGCCTTCGGGCCGCACTGCCGTGATCGGCGTGCCGTTCGTGTGGCTCACGCTGTTCTTCGCGCTGCCTTTCGTGCTCGTGCTGAAGATCAGCTTCGCCGACCAGGTGATGGGCATTCCGCCCTACTCGAACCTGGTCGAGATGAAAGACGGCATGGTGCACTTCGCGCTGCAGCTCGGTCACTATGCGTTCCTGCTGCAGGACAGCCTGTACATCGCCACCTACATCAGCTCGCTGAAGATGGCGGCGGTTTCCACGATCTTCTGCCTGCTGATCGGCTATCCCATCGCCTATTACATCGCGCGTTCGAACCCGGCCACGCGCAACCTGCTCATGATGGGCGTGATGCTGCCGTTCTGGACGTCGTTCCTGATCCGCGTCTACGCGTGGATCGGCATTCTCAAGGACGACGGCCTGCTCAATCACGCGCTCATCGCCATCGGCCTGATCCACTCGCCGCTGCGCCTTTATCACAGCGACGCGGGCGTCTACATCGGCATGGTCTATTCGTATCTGCCCTTCATGGTGATGCCGCTCTACGCGCACCTCGTGAAGATGGACCTCACGCTGCTGGAGGCCGCGTACGACCTGGGCGCGAAGCCCTGGGTCGCGTTCACGCAGATCACGCTGCCGCTCTCGAAGAACGGCATCATCGCGGGCAGCCTGCTCGTGTTCATTCCGGCGGTAGGCGAGTACGTGATTCCCGAACTGCTCGGCGGCGCGGACACGCTCATGATCGGCCGCGTGATGTGGGACGAGTTCTTCAACAACATGGACTGGCCCATGGCCTCCGCCGTCACCGTTGCTATGGTGCTGCTGCTGCTCGTGCCGATGGCGATCTTTCAGTACTACCAGGTCAAGGAACTGGAGGAAGGCAAATGATCAAGCCCAACCGTACGCTTTCTGCCGGCGTTCTCAGCCTCGGCTTCCTGTTCCTCTACATCCCGATCATCAGCCTCGTCGTGTACTCGTTCAACGAGTCGAAGCTCGTCACGGTGTGGTCCGGCTTCTCGCTGAAGTGGTACGCGGCGCTGCTCCAGGACGACGAGTTGCTCAGCGCCGCGTGGCTCTCGCTCAAGATCGGCCTGATGACTGCGTTCGCCTCGGTCGTGATCGGCACGTGGGC
>Ga0306920_100009007_pt1 | contig 13307 bp, 12 predicted proteins | sample flu12Cox44000170_FD_204666 | JGI IMG/M metagenome (GOLD analysis project Ga0306920, IMG submission 204666) | Lab enrichment of tropical soil microbial communities from Luquillo Experimental Forest, Puerto Rico - flux4day.12C.oxic.44.000.170 (v2)... | ecosystem: Environmental > Terrestrial >... | reverse complement strand
ACAAGACCGCCAAGCTCGAGGCCAAGAAAAAGGAGTTGGACCAGCTCAAACGGCAGTTAGATGACATGGAGACGAACCTGAGGAAGTCCGGCGGCGACCCCGGATGGGCCCAATAAGCGAGCCGTTGGTGTAAGTTTTCAGGGCCTGATTGAGCCGGCCTGGCCCAATCAGGCTCTTTTCGTATCGGCGACATTTTCGACAGTCTAGAGTGTGGCGATGGTTGACGGGGATCGGTCCTCGATCAGCCAAACCCGCCGCCCCACCGGGTGCGGCGCTTTCGTTCTCCGCACATGTGTATTCCGTTGTTTCCTGAAGACATCGGGATTCGTGATAGAAACAAGAGATGGAACCTCTCCTGGTCGTTGAAGACAAGGGCGAACTGCGCGCCATGATGCGAAAGGCGCTGGAGCGCGCGGGATACGCCGTGGACGAAGCGGCGGACGGCGCCGCCGCGATACAAAAAGTGCGCGCACGCCGGTATCTGCTGGTGATCACTGACCTGAAGATGCCGGGAGCGTCCGGGCTGGATGTTCTACGGGAAACCAAGCAAGCCGACGCCACCATTCCCGTCCTGTTGCTGACCGCGTATGGGTCGGTGGAGGAAGCGGTGGCCGCGATGAAAGACGGCGCGTTCGATTTTGTGCAGAAGCCCGTGGACCTGGACCATTTGAAGCTGTTGGTGAAGCGCGCGGCCGAGCAGCAGGAGCTGCAACGCGAAAATTTACTGCTGCGTGCGGAGTATGCGGCGCGCTACGGCTTTCCGCGGATCCTGGGAGAACATCCATCCATCCGCCAGGTCAGCCAGCAGATCCAGAAAATCGCGGCGACGGACACGACCTGCCTGCTGTTGGGCGAAAGCGGCACGGGAAAGGAATTGTTTGCGCTGGCGATTCATCATCTTTCGTCGCGGCGGGAACAACCGTTCGTGGCGCTGAATTGCGCCGCGATTCCGGAAGGGTTGGTGGAAAACGAGTTGTTCGGGCATGAAAAGGGCGCGTTCACGGGAGCAGCCACCCGCAAAGTGGGAAAGATGGATCTGGCGCACCGGGGCACGCTGTTCCTGGACGAGATTGGCGAGTTGCCGCTGGCGATCCAGGCGAAACTGCTGCGCGTGTTGGAGGAAAAACGCTTCGAGCGCGTGGGCGGCACGCAACCGATCGACGTGGATGTTCGTATCCTTGTGGCCACCAACCGCGATTTGCCGAAGCAAGTACAGGACAAACTGTTTCGCGACGATTTATATTTCCGGATTTCCACCGTGCCCATTACGATTCCGCCTTTGCGGGAACGCGGCAACGACGTGCTGTTGTTGGCGAGTCATTTCCTCGAGAAATTCAGCCGCGAGTTCACCAAGCCCGGCCTGGAACTTTCCGAGGAGGCACGCGAGCGGTTGCTGCATTATCGCTGGCCAGGAAACGTGCGCGAGTTGCAAAACACCATGGAGCGAGCAGTGATCCTTGCTGACGGGCTGAGCATTCGCGCGGACGCGCTGCAAATGCCAGCAACGAAGCCCGACGCCGCGAAGGTACCGGCCGGTATGCTACCCGAGAAATTCAACTGGGACGGGACACTCGAACAAGTCACCAGCCGCGCGGCAGCGCAGGTGGAGAAGGCGTTGCTCGAAAACACGATGCGCGAATGCAAGTGGAACAAGACGCGAGCCGCCGAGAAGCTGGGCATCACGCCGAAAACGCTGCTGGCCAAACTGCGCGGCGCCGGCCTGGAAGAATGATCCGGTTTTCAATTTTCAGTTTTTCGAATCGCCGTGTGCAGCGCCACTGTATGCATAGTCCACTCACGAAAGTCGACGGAATTATACCCGACACTGCGCATCAACGCGGCAAGTTCGGGCGGGCGGAAAAAGCGCGCGACGGACTTTGGTAGATAAGTGTAGGCCGACTGGTGACCGGAGATCAGCCAGCCGATTCGCGGCAGGACTCGAGTGAAATACCAACGGTACAAATCCCCTGGAAAACCTCGCGGTGGTTCGGCGAATTCGAGGATGGCCGTTGCGCCGCCGGGCTTGAGCACGCGGTAAACTTCTCGGAGACCCGCTTCGTAATTAGCAAGGTTGCGGAAGCCGAAAGCGCTAGTCACCAAGTCAAACGAAGCATCCGCGAAGGGCAGGCGGAGAGCGTCGGCTTCGAAAAATGGAATGGGTGAGCGAGGCGGCAAAGTAGAGTACCCTGGGGCGACCTGGCTTTTCATCCTGGCGCGGACAAGCATGGTATGAGCAAAATCTGCGCCAAGGATACGGGCTTCGCCAGCGTTTCTGAGAGCAAGAGCGAGATCGCCGGTTCCGCAACACAGATCCAGCACCAAAGCATCGGGGCGTTGAAGGATCGGTCGAAGGCACTTCGCAGCCCGGGCGCGCCACCGCCGATCCAACTCGAAAGACAAAAGATGGTTCAGCAAATCATAGCGCGGCGCGATTTGCGTGAACATGTCGCGTACTTTCTTTGAAGCCTCCGCCTCGCTGACGGCACCCTCCGGACGAGTGCCCGTTACCGGTGCGCTGTCTCCGCTCATTGCGAGACACCAAGATGGCTGCCCGCGGCGGTGATCAAGCGGGGCGTGAAGTGCAGAGCGCGCTCAACCGCTTGCTGCGGGACGGCATCGTAGGTCCGCGCCTGGCCAATTCGCGGAGAGAGAACGAAGCGCAGCACTCCGCTGCGGGATTTTTTGTCCGACCGCATAGCACTCACCAAAGTCGCAGGTGAAAGGCTCGGCCACGGCGGGAGAGGTTCGAGACGGCGAACCAGCGAGATAATGCGTGAGACATCCAGCGCCGGAGTCACCTTCAGTTCGTGGCCAAGGAAAGCGGCAGCCATCATGCCCCAGGCAACGGCTTCGCCATGCCGGTAATGCCGATAACGCGTAGCGCTTTCCAGAGCATGGGCAAAGGTGTGGCCGAAATTAAGGATTTCGCGGAGGCCGGATTCCCGCTCGTCGCGGCTGACCACCCGGGCTTTGATCTCCACGTTACGAGGAATCAAGGAACCGAGCGCTTCGCGGTCCCGCCGCAAAATCTCATCCAGGTCCTTTTCCAGCCGAGCGAACATCGGCGCGTCGGCAATGACCGCGTGCTTGACGACTTCCGCAAGCCCTCCTCGGAATTCGCGGTCGGCGAGGGTGCGCAGAAGGTCAGGGTCGGTGATCACCAGCCGCGGCGCGTAAAATGCTCCAACCAGATTCTTCCCTTCGGGTAGATTTACGCCGGTTTTGCCGCCGACGGAGCTGTCCACTTGAGCCACCACGGTCGTGGGAATGTGCACCAGCGCCACGCCGCGCAGATAAGAGGCTGCCGCGAATCCCGCTACATCGCCAACGACTCCGCCGCCGACTGCGATGATAAGCGAGTGGCGATCCGCTCCCGCTCGGCAAAGGGAACGCGCAATGCGCTCGACGGTGCCGAGGTGTTTTGCGGACTCCGCATCATTGAAAAGATGCAAAGCATTTCTAGGCGAGAGCCGCAGGCCCCGCTTCACCGTCTTGCCGGCGGCGCGCCAAACCTTTGGCGACGAAACAATGTGCATGTTCGAAAAGCCGCCGAGCTTCGCGATTTCGAGCGCCGCGTTGCCGATCACCCCCACTCCGGCAACTACGGAGTAGGGACCGGATGAAGACTGCACTCGAATGCGCGTGATTTTCATGCGCGGGACGTTTTCCAATGTAACACACGCGCTCGGAGCCCCCTACACGGGGCCCGCCTGCTTATCCGCGTATTTTCTTCGTGCTACCATACTTAGAGCGAGTTGAGTGCCGATTTTCACGCCCATGACGACCCCCCCAAAAATCCATCACGTTGATTACGCTGTCGTGGGCAGCGGAATCGCCGGTTTGCGCGCCGCCATTGAATTGAGCGAGGCGGGAAACGTCCTGGTTCTTGCGAAATCGAATTTGAACGATTCGGCCACCGCGTGGGCGCAGGGCGGGATTGCCGTAGCGCTCTCCGACGAGGACGAGATCGGGCTGCATGAACAAGACACCGTCAAGGCCGGCGACGGGTTGTGCCGGCCCGAGGCTGTGGCGCTGCTGGTCGAAGAGGGACCGAAGTACATTTCACAGCTCATTGAGTGGGGCACGGCATTCGACCGCGCCGGCACCAAGCTAGCGTTCACGCGTGAAGCCGCACACAGCCGCTCGCGGATTCTGCACGCCCATGGAGACTCGACGGGCCGCGAGATCAGCCGGGCGCTGCTCGCGCGCGCGCATTCAATCCCTCACCTGCACCTGCGCGCCCACGCGTTCACGACGGAATTGATCACCGAGCGGGCCCGTGTGACCGGGCTGCGCTTCATCGACGAAACCGACGGCACGCAGCACGAACTGCATGCAAACGCGGTGATGCTGGCAACGGGCGGCCTAGGCCAAATCTATCGTGAGACGACGAATCCCGAAGTCGCGACGGGCGACGGCATGGCCATCGCGTATGACGGAGGTGCGGTTCTGTCGGACATGGAGTTTGTGCAATTCCATCCCACGGCTCTCACGATTCAAGGCGCGCCGCGCTTTCTGCTTTCCGAAGCGCTGCGCGGAGAAGGCGGCGTGCTGCGCAACATTGGCCTGGAGAGATTCATGAAGAGATACCACGAGGCGCAAGAATTGGCTCCCCGCGACGTGGTGGCGCGCGCCGTTGTCAGCGAGATGCAGCGCACGCAAAGCACGCACGTCTATCTGGACATGACGAAGAGAAGCGAGGAGTTTTTGAAGAAGCGTTTCCCGCGCATTTACGAAACGTGCCTGACCTACGGGCTGGATCTTGCGAGCGACTTGGCGCCGGTTTGTCCGGCAGCGCATTACATGATGGGCGGAGTCAAGACCGATTTGAAGGGGCGCACCTCGCTTCCTGGCCTCTACGCCGCAGGAGAAACGGCGGCGACCGGCGTGCACGGGGCCAACCGGCTAGCCAGTAATTCGCTGCTCGAAGGGCTGGTGTTTGGCGCCATCACGGGACAAGCCATGATGGAAGATGCGCCAGCGGGAAAGCGCAAGGGTCAAGCCTTGCCGGGAGGTCCTGCACCGCTGCCCAACAGCTTTTCGGCTGCACCGAAAGATGCAGCGAGGAACGAAGCAGCCGCAAAGAATGCAGTTACGGCGAAAAACGGGGCGGCCAAGGCGCCCGCAGTCGGGTGCGCGGCGCTAACGAAAATCCGTGAGGTGATGTGGCACGACGCGGGCATCATGCGAAGTGGCAAAGAGTTGGCAGCGGCCATCAAGCAATTGGAGGCGATAGAGCTTCCCAAATGCGACAAGTCGGGCCGGGCCGGGCACGAAGTGCGAAATCTGCATACCCTGGCGCTGGTGATGACTCGCGCCGCGCACGCTCGCGAAGAAAGCCGTGGCAGCCACTACCGCTCGGACTTTCCGTTCCGCAACGACGAGGATTTCGAAAAACACTCGGCACTGCAAAAAGGCAAGGAAGTGCGCTTCGAGGTCTAGACGCGGGCCGACGAGCGATGCTTTCTTCGCGGGGCTGCTACTGCGATTGCAACTGCTTCAAGCTTTCCAGAAACACATGCCCGACAATGGCGAGCGTTTGGGGGCTGATTTTGCCGAGATCGTCTTGCGTAGTGTGCCAGTAACCATTGTTCGTAAAGTCCCCGATCACATCCACGGCCGCGACCCCGCGCTTTAGGAACGAATCATGATCGTCCTCGGCGGAAAAGGTTTCATCCACAAAAAGCGATGAGTAACCGAGCCTGTGAGCGGTACCCCAGAATAGATCGACCAAAGCGGGCGTGGAACTGGATTCGCGCGGAAACCGGGCCGTGCGTCCGCCGACGATGTCTGCCAGCAAAAAAGCCTTGATCTTCTTGATGTCGCCAGACATGGCCAGCTTCGCGGCCATCTCGCGGCTGCCGTAACGGCTGTCGGTATCACTCCACTGCCGCATGGCTTCCTCACCGTCGAGGAACGCAATCCATACGGCGTATTTTCCGCGCTGCGGACATAGCAAGCGCGCGAGCTCGAGCATCAAGGCCGTCGACGAGCCTCCGTCATCAGCTCCAACAAAACTCCCCTTCAACAAAGCAGTGTCGTAGTGCGTGCCGAGAAGAATTATGCCGGGCTTTTCTCCAGGAATGGTGACGAGAATGTTCTTCATAGGCAACCGGCCAATGGGCGTGTCTGCGGTGAAGCTGTCGGTTTCGACCGTGCACCCGTAGCTTTTCAGTTCCGATTGCAGAAAATCCTGCAGTCGCGAGAGTGCCGGCGTACCCGAAGGCCGTGGGCCAAACGCAACCTGCTTGGCGACCAGGGCATAGGCGCGCCGGCCATCGAAGCCACCGGTTTTTTCGGGTGCAGGCGCATCCTCGGACGCTTGCGGCGGAGCTGTAGCCGCCTTGCTCATAAAGGGCGGTTGGCCCGCGGTGCGCGAATCGGTGCCGCCGGCCTGGCAGCCCGCAACGCAAGCGGCTACGAAACTCGCGAGGAGAACGATCCAGCAAGCTCGCAAACAATTTACGCAAAGAGCGACCATTAGCGCGCCTCCGCTGGAGCGGCGATGCGGCGCTCTCTCCGCCGCGTGACGATCGCGGAGACCGCGATGCCTAGGAGATAAAGCCCCACCATGGGGGCCATGAAAACCAGCATCGTCGTGGCGTCTGGAGTAGGCGTGATGATCGCAGCGATGACCGTGATGACTAGAATGGCGTAGCGAAAATTCTTCCACAGAAACCTCGGCGTGACGATGCCAAACAGCGACAAAAAGAAAATCAAAACGGGAAGCTCGAACATCAGCCCCATACCCAGAAGGATCAGCAGAATCAATCCGAAATACTCGTTCACGTCCGTCATGGGTGTGACGTCACGCCCGAGCGCGAAAAGCGGGCCGGGACTCACGAGAAAGTGCAGGATGTGGGGCAGCATGACAAAGTAACCGAAGGTGATTCCGGCCAGGAAAAGAAAAATGGTGGAACACATGAAGCCGGTGACGGCGCCCCGTTCATGTTTGTAAAGTGCGGGCGCGACAAACAGCCAGATTTGATAAAGCACTACCGGGGAAGCCAGAACGATTCCCAGGTATACACCCACCGTGATGACAAGATTCAGGGCGCCAGCCGGGTGAGTGTAAATCAGCTTTGCATCCAAGCCGGCGTCCGCGAGGGCTTTCAGCATCGGCTTGTTGATCCAGGACACGAAATACTTTGAGAGGTACACGCCAATGAGGGACCCGATGCCTATGGCATACAGCGAGTAAATGATGCGCTTGCGCAACTCGCTGAGGTGCTCGAAAAAGGTCATGGTGCCGCCGGGTTCCTCCGAGCGGACGGAGTTTTCCGTGTTGGGAGCGGAGTCAGCCACGGGTTTCCGCCGGATGCGGACCATCCTGAGAGGATTCCGGCAAATTCGCCGCTGCCGACTCGGCATTGTTTTCTGCCGCGCTTTCTGAGCCACGGGCGACGGACTCGGCAACAGGCGCAATGACGGGAGCCTGGTTAGCCTGGGGCTCCGCGGAGGTGTCGGGCGTGGGCGTTTCCGTGCTCGCCGGAGCGGGGAGGGTCTCAGGCTGCGCCGGTGGGGCGACGGCGCTGGCAGCGGCAGCCTCCGCAGCCTTCTTGCGTTCGGCGAGTAAGGCCTGGCGCTCCAGGTCGCGGATCTCTTCTTCAAACGCCGTTTTGAAATCCAGGGACGCCTTGCGGAATTCCGCCATGAGCTTTCCCAGGCCGCGTGCCAGCTCGGGAAGCTTTTGTGGTCCGAAAACTACCAGGACCACGACAAAAATCACAATCATGTGAGGAATGCTCAACATGGCGCCTAACAGCCGTCTACGACCCCTTTGCATCATAGAAAGGGTATTTAGCCGCTGTCAAACTGGAGTTTGCGGTGTGCTATAATTTATGATGGGTTTTTCGTGAGGCCAGCATGAAATCAGAGCGTCGCGGGGTTGTCATTGCCATCGGGGTACTGCTGTTATCTGCCGTATTGGGAGGCATTTACGGCCCCAATGTGCGGGCCACGGCGGCCTCGGCAGACGACTACCAGACCGCGGTCCGCAACTTCACGCGCGTTCTGGACGTTGTCCAGAGTAATTATGCCGACCAGGTAGACGTGGACAAAGCCGTTTACCAGGGAGCAATCCCCGGAATGCTGCGGATGCTCGATCCGCATTCGAGCTTCTTCGACGCCAAACAATTTGCCCTGCTCCGGGAAGACCAGCGCGGGAAGTACTACGGCGTGGGAATGATCGTCGCGCCCCAGCAGAATCACACTGTGGTGATGGCGCCGTACGCGGGAGCTCCGGCTTACAACGCGGGAATCCGGCCGGGCGACGTAATTCTTAAAGTCGACGACAAGTCCACCGACCAACTTTCCACCACCGAGGTCGCCGACCTACTGAAGGGGCCAAAGGGTACGGTGGTCAAGATTACCGTTTCACGCGAAGGCTATCCGGAGCCACTGGTTTTTACCGTGACGCGCGATGAGATTCCGCGGCATTCGGTGGATATCGCGTTTCTGCTAAAGCCGGGCGTTGGTTACATCCGTCTCTCGGGATTTAACGAAACAACGGACCACGAAATTGCTGACGCGCTGAAGAAACTGGACGCCTCTTCGCTGGACGGGCTGATCCTGGACATGCGGGGAAACCCCGGCGGATTGTTGAACGAGGCGGTCGCGGTTGCTGACATGTTCCTGGACAGGAATCAATTGATCGTCTCCCATCACGGAAGAAATTCTCCGGAGCGGCGATACTATGCCGTACGCGGCAACCAGGGAATGACCGCTCCTCTGGTGATCCTGGTAAACAACAACTCCGCATCGGCAACGGAAATTGTTTCGGGGGCGGTGCAGGACCACGATCGCGGTTTGATTGTGGGTGAGACGACCTTTGGCAAAGGCCTGGTGCAGACAGTCACTCCGCTTAGTGAGAATACCGGGCTGGCATTGACGACGGCGCGGTATTACACCCCGAGCGGCCGACTGATCCAACGCGATTACAAATCCGTTTCACTGTACGAATATCATTACGAGCGCAAGGTTCCGGAGCACCCAAGCGAAGTGCGGCTGACCGACAGCGGGCGCCAGGTTACCGGAGGCGGCGGGATCGCGCCGGATATCGTCGTGGATACGCCGAAGCTCACTAAGTTTCAGCAACTGCTGTTTCGTGATGATGTGCTCTTCCCGGCGGAAACCGGGGCGGGCGGGTTCACACGTTATTTCCTGGGAACCAAGCCAACCGTTACGAAAGACTTTGAAGTCGACGACAACGTGATGCGCACATTCCGCGAATACCTCAGTAAACACAATGTCCGTTACACGGAACCCGAAATAGCGGAGAGCCAGGACTGGATCAAGCGCAAGATCAAGCAGGAAGTGTTCATGTCCGTGTTCAACATGCAGGAAGGGTTCAAGGTTCTGCTGGAAGGCGACCCGCAGGTGCAGAAGGGTGTCGAGGCCATTCCGGAAGCGCGCGCCCTTTACCAAAACGCTCGCAGGATTGTGGCCCAACGCATGACCGCGTCAGGATCGGAGGACCGGCCGTAAGGTCTGTGACCTGGGGTTTAGACGTCTGGTGAGTTATCCGACTCACTGAGAACTCCGTGCCGCACTGTTGGAAACTCCTTTGGCGTTTGCTAAACTTTTTTCGTGCTGCTCGTGGGCGAGTAGCTCAGCTTGAATCCAATGATTCGGCGAGACTTAGCCTACAAAAACCCCTCGTTTCAGCCCCTTCTTTGTCCCAAGTTTTGTCCCAACAATCGGCACCCACGTGATGTCCCTCCATAAAAGGGTGCTCCTTTCTGGAGAAGTTTGAGTACGGCACTCAAAACCTACTCCAAAGAGGCGCCCTTTTATATTGCGTCGTTAACCAGATGGGATGAGAAGGCCGGTCTCCCACGGGATGCGATACGCTCCCAATGTTCGACGTGCTGACGTGCTTGAAGCACAAAGAAAAAAGGAGACCGGCAATGCAGAAGATTAGCACTATTCGGATGATGGGAGACGGCATTTTGAAAAGCGACAAGCTCACCATCGGTGTGGACCTGGGAGATCGCTCGAGCTCGTACTGCGTATTGAATGGAGCAGGAGACATAGTTTTGGAGCACAAACTGGCAACCACGGCGGAAGCCATGAAGGAGGTATTCGGTCGGATGCCGCGGAGCCGGATGGCCCTGGAGACGGGAACACATTCTCCATGGGTCAGCCGAGTGTTGACGGGGCTGGGGCATGAAGTGATCGTGGCGCATGCGCAACGAGTGCATTTGATCACCAAGAGCCGTCGAAAGAATGATCGGCTCGACGCACGGACCTTGGCCCGGCTGGCAAGAATTGATCCCCAGTTGCTAAACCCGGTGCGGCATCGCAGCGCGCAGGCGCAAATCCACCTGACGGAGATCCGGGCACGGGCGGAGTTGGTGAGCGCGCGAACCGCGTTGGTGAATGCGGCGCGCGGGTTGGTGAAATCCTACGGCGAGCGGCTGCGCAAGTGCGGCACACAGCAAGTAGGGCGGGAACTAGCCATCGGACTGAGCCCGGAGTTGCAGGCGGCCTTGGAGCCGCTGTTGCGAGAGGTCGAATCGCTGAACGAACGTATTAAGGAATACGATCAGCGAATCGAGAAAATGGTCAAAGAGAGGTATCAAGAAGTCGAACTACTCAAACAGGTGAAGGGCGTAGGAGACCTGATTGCCCTGACCTACGTGCTAACGATCGAAGACCCGTATCGGTTTTCGAAGAGTCGCGAGGTGGGATGCTTTGTCGGGTTGCAACCTGGACGGAGAGACTCCGGCGAGAGCGAGCCACAGATGCACATCAGCAAAGAAGGTGATGAGTATCTGCGGGCACTGCTGGTGCAGGGGGCGCACTACATTCTGGGACCTTTTGGGGAAGACAGTGATTTGCGGCGCTGGGGAAATAAGCTTTCCGAGCGAGGAGGGAAAAACGCCAAGAAACGAGCGGTAGTGGCGGTCGCGCGAAAACTAGCGGTGCTGCTCCACCGATTGTGGGTGAGCGGAGAGGTTTACGAACCGCTGCGCAATAGCCAAAAAGCGATGAGCACAGCGGCATAAAGAGTTTGGGCCGAACAGCTGAGCTCGACCGCCGAGTTTAGGTGACTGCGATTAGGTCCTGGGGCCCAAACTTCCCTCGTAAAGAGGGAAGCGGAGGACGCTAACCAGGTGGCAGCACCTACTGAATCAAGAACACCCACCTTGCACCGAGCGAACATCGCTCCACTACGAGTGCGGATGGAAGGGTGGCGACAGAGGCGGGCTTGGCTGAGCGGGGAAACGGAAAAAATACGGAGAGAGCAAAAAAACTCTTGACAGGGATTGGCCTTCTCATGGAAGGACCGAGCTCATACTTGGCCAAAGCAATGGTACAGTTGTGCGGTGCGTACCCTAATTGCTGCCCTTCTAGCCTTGGTCCTTGCGCAGGTCACGACGGCGCAAAAATCGATTTCCTTTCCTACTGAAGATGGCGGAGTCGTTTTTGCCGATCTCTACGGAACGAGTGACAGAGGGGTTGTGCTTGCGCACGGAGGCCGCTTCAACAAAGAGAGTTGGGCGAGGCAGGCTGAAAGACTAGTGGCGGCAGGATTTCAAGTGCTGGCGCTGGACTTCCGAGGATACGGCAAGTCGCGTGGTCCAGGCGATTCCGACCCTATGGATGCGCCGCTCCACTTGGATGTGCTGGCGGCAGTGCGCTATCTGCGAAAGAATGGCGCGAAGAGCGTCTCAGTAGTAGGCGGCAGCATGGGAGGAGGAGCCGCCGCTGACGCATGCATCTCTTCGCAGCCTGGTGAGGTCGATCGCGTCGTACTGTTGGGCGCCCACCCGAACGGTCTGGCCGAGAAGCTCAAGTGCCCTTCGCTATTCATTGTGGCCCGCGATGACTCCAGCGGCGACGGACCACGGCTCCCAAAGATTCGCGCGGATTATGAAAAAGCTCCCAAACCGAAACAGTTGATCATCCTTGACGGCTCAGCCCATGCGCAGTACCTCTTCCAAACGGATCAGGGCGAGCGCGTTATGCGCGAGATTCTCCGCTTCCTTTCCGCAAAGTGAAGTAACGGTCGGATACGATCTGGCGCGTTGCATCACCGATAGTAGCCAATGCCTTGGTAACTCTCGGTTCCACATTGACCTTGGTTTGGAGAGACCTCTGTAACTCCCGGTATGTACCGTAACCAACCTTCCCGATAATCCCGTTAATCGAGACTCGGGACGCCGTTCTTTCGGAGCCACGTCAAGCGAAACCGGCGAAAAGCGTGAAAGCCGACGCGCTTGACGCTGTGCAGAATGCGCAGGACATTTCGTTGCTGCAACGGTTTGCCCTGCGCTGTGGCGAAGAGGTAGCCAGAAACGGCGGAGACATAACCTCTAAGTTCAAGCGCGAGAACCTCGGGAATATCCGCGACGCGCACGGCGTTGACGGTTTTCGGGTCCTGCTCCTGGCCTCGCCAAGTGCTCCGGCGAACTTGGAGGACACGGCAATCCGGCCCGAAGTCGGTTAGCTAGGACGCAGATGCTTTGGTCCAAAGGGCTCCGTTTCGTGTCTAATAGAACAGCAGAGAAATGAAGCACGCCAAACATACATTCCTGGCCGCCCTGATATTGCTATTCGTCGCGATAATTTGGTGGGGAAGCCTCCCTCACGAGGCTTCGCGCGTCTTCTTGAATCAACGCCGTGCGGTGCAAAGCATCAGCGACGTGAGTTTGACTCAACGCAATTACGTGGCACGACATCCGGATGCCGGCTACGCCTGCAAACTCAGTGACCTTGGCGAACAGGGTCTAGTGGATAAGGTCTTAGCCTCCGGAACAAAGTCTGGATACGATTTCGAACTCCGTTGTCTCCAGCAGGGCAGTCAAAAGGTGACGAGCTACACCATAGTTGCCGAGCCAAATATACAAGGGACAACTGGCAAGTATGCGTTGTGCGCAGACCAAAGCGGAGAGACTTGGTACAGTGAGAACGGAGCAGCCGCGGATTGCCTCGCAATGCGCAGACCCATAGATCAGAAGTACAGATGACCCTTGCGGGGTTAGCTTCCAGAACCCACTTGAGGTGCGCGACTAAGGATTGTCCAGTTGTTTTACCCGGGCGCTGCGTCATGGCAGTAAGGTGACGTCGGTCACTTTGCCATCGAGATATACCTTCCCGTCCGTGCTGCGAACAAAGACGAGAGCCGTTGAAGGCTCTGTTTCTGGAAGCTCGTGAGCCTCAACCCAATACGACATATATTGATCAACGTCAAGACCGAGCCCTTCTTCTCGGTTCGAGAGCACCCGAATCACGACTCCCTGCCGCTCAATCGGAGCATCGTCCGTCAGTACTGTGAACTTGAATCGTTGCCCAACTTTTAT
>Ga0306920_100009005_pt1 | contig 13309 bp, 16 predicted proteins | sample flu12Cox44000170_FD_204666 | JGI IMG/M metagenome (GOLD analysis project Ga0306920, IMG submission 204666) | Lab enrichment of tropical soil microbial communities from Luquillo Experimental Forest, Puerto Rico - flux4day.12C.oxic.44.000.170 (v2)... | ecosystem: Environmental > Terrestrial >... | reverse complement strand
GCTTCTTGGTGGCGCGTTGACTGCATGGCCGTTCGCGGCGCAGGCGCAGCAACGCGAGCGGATGCGGCGGATCGGCGTGCTGATCGGCTTTGCGGAGAGCGATCCGGCTCCGCAGTCTTGGCTTGGAGCGTTCCGGGGCACTCTCGCGAAGCTAGATTGGACGGAAGGCAGCAATCTCCGAATCGAAGTTCGCTGGGCTGGGGATGATCCGGATCGGATGAAGACATTCGCAAAAGAGCTGGTCGATCTGCGGCCCGACGCAATCCTCAGTGTGACCACGCCGGTGACCGGCACTCTTATCCGGGAGACGCAGACAATTCCCATCGTGATCGTGACTGTAGCCGATCCGATTTCCAGTGGCTTCGTCGCGAACCTCGGGCGTCCGGGCGGTAATCTTACCGGGTTCGCCCTTTACGAGCCCTCGATGGGCGGGAAATGGCTGGAAATGCTCAAGCGAATCGCACCGGGCGTAACGCGAGTGGCGCTGCTGTTCAACCCGACAACAAGCGTCCCGATCAAATTCTACATGGCTTCAATTGAAGATGCCGGGTCATCCCTTGCCGTTCAGACGAGTACTGCTCCCGTTCACGCCAAGGATGAGATCGAAGGCGTTATCGCCGGACTAGCGGGCAATCCGGGTGCCGGCCTCATCGTAATGCCGGACCTATTCAACACGATAAATCGTGACTTGATTATTGCGGCGGCAGCCCGCTACCGCGTTCCCGCAATTTATTTCTTTCGCTCTTTCGCGGACTCAGGGGGCCTGATCTCTTATGGGCCCGATTTCGCCCCACAGTATCCGCAGGCAGCAGAGTACATCGACCGCATCCTCAAAGGCGAAAAGCCAGGGGACCTTCCGATCCAGATGCCAGTCAAAGTACCGTTGTTAATCAACTTAAAGACAGCAAATGCGCTTGGTCTCGACGTGCCGCTGCGCCTGCTGAACGCCGCCGACGATGTGATCGAATAGGCGCTTTGTTGCGTTGCGTTATGTCCGCTTCTGGCACAAAGCAGACATTGCGCGACTGAGTTCCAATGTCCGCTTTTGGGGGTAAAGCAGACATCGACGCGACATTGCGCAATGTCCGCTCATGACCCAAAGCAGACATTAGCCACCTGAATTTGCTGTGATGCACAACCGCACTAGCGGTGTGGTAGGGTTCAAGCGTCGGCCTGAGGGAACACATGAGGCGGCGCGAGTTCATAACATCAGTTTGTTGCGGGGCCGCGAGTTGGCCGTTCGCTGCTGCCCGCGCACAACCGTCGATCCCTGTCGTCGGATTCCTCAGCAGTCGGTCTCCTAACGAGTCAGCAGGCGTCACCGCCGCATTCAAGCAAGGATTGCAAGAAACAGGATTTATCGAGGGACAGAACGTTGTAATCGCTTTTCGGTGGGCAGAAGGTGCCTATGAGCGATTGCCCGCGCTCGCGGCTGATCTCGTCAACCTGAAAGTCGCCGTTCTGTTTTCTGCGGGTGGGCCCCCAGCGGCAGTGGCAGCAAAGGCGGCTACATCGACTATTCCGATTGTTTTCTCAGCGGTCAACAATCCGGATCGCCTTGGGTTAGTTGCGAGCTTCAACCGCCCCGGCGGCAACGTCACCGGCATGAGCACATTTATTGCCGACGTTGGTGCAAAGAGTGTCGAGCTACTGAAGGAATTGGTACCTAAGGCTGCGGTGATGGCTTATCTAGTGAATCCATCAAACCCAACCGTGGAGATTTACACGAAGGAAGCGACAAGGGCCGCGAATGGATTGGGGATTCAGATCCGTGTGCTCAATGCCAGCACCGAGAGCGATCTTGATGAGGCATTCTCGGCGCTGGCAGGGCTGGGCGCGACTGGACTCGTCGTGCCGGGTGAACCGTTCTTCGAAAGCAAACGCGACAAGATCGTGGCGCTGGCAACACGACATGCCATCCCCACGATCTATGGCTTTCGCGAATATGTCACGGCTGGTGGGCTGATGAGCTATGGCGCGAGTTTGCCCGACTCTTACCGGCGGGGCGGCATTTATGTCGGCCGTATTATTAAGGGCGAAAAACCCGCTGACCTTCCAGTGATGCAGCCAACCAAATTTGATTTGGTCATCAATCTCAAGACCGCAAAGACCCTCGGTCTCACCGTGCCGCAAAGCCTACTTGTCGCCGCCGACGAGGTGATCGAATAATAACGCTTTTGCCGCAGCGCAGAATGTCCGCTTTTGGCACAAAGCGGACATGGCAATCACGCTCAACGATGTCCGCTTTTGGGGGTAAAGCGGACATGGATCAGCATCGTCATCCTCGAGCGGCGTTTCCGGATTTAGGTCGCCATTGCTTCCGGCACCCGTCGAGCTCTTTGAGCAACTGCTTGCGCCACGCGACTTCATCATCGGCCTGTTGCAGTCGTCGCCGCCGGCTTTCAGGATCAGAACCGGTACCCTGGCCGCCACGCTCGGGATGCTCGACCAGCTCGCGGCAGTAAGCAGCCGTCCTTTCCGCCTCCTCGAGGTTCTCCTCGTAGGCTTTCCGGCAATCCGGCCATCCAGCAATCTTCAGCAGCTGACGCTGCAACATGACGGCCGGTTTGAGCGACTGCGCCCAATGTCCGTTTTCGCCTCGCACACTCGCGCGGTATGCGTTGACCTCGTCGTCATCGGGGACACCGAGCGCCGTAATCTCCTCCGGCAAAGGGCTGGCGTCCCAAGGATCAAGACCGAGCGCAGCATGCAGCGCGTGATAATCGGCGGCCTCCCAGGCGGCGATCACTTCCGGGGTTATCTGCCGCCGGTTCTGCCGACGAGCGATGCGCGTGCGATTAGTCGGCACCGCTTAGTCCTCCGCCCACTGATCGTGCAACGTCGGACGGCCAACGCGGCCGATCGGCTCGACGTCCAAGCCTAATCGATGCAAGGATCTCACCACAAACGAACGCGCCGCCAGCGCATGTTTGACGAGCGGGTGATCGCGCGGCCCGGTCTTGGTGCGAATGACGGCGCCGTCGTCGGCGATGATGGCAGAATACTCGGCGACATTATCGGCGGCCTCGCAAATCTGCTTGAGCATCTCCTTCCCGCCGGCGTCCTCGATGCGATATTCCGACATAATCGATTGCCAAAGGGTCTTGCCGGTTTTGCCCAAGGTGGCTGGCGGTGTCTGTACGGTCGGCGTGGCCTCGTCCACTAATGTTAACCTGGGTTTTTTCGCCATATCAAAATTTCCGTTTGAATGTCGGACTTGTTATCGGCAAAAGTCGACTAGCGCCGCGGATCGGGTAGGGGCCGGGCGTCTCTGATGGTTCGTAGCCCCCCACGCCCTGGCTTCACTTTGTTGCATAAAACGGATGCTTCTTGTCAGTTGGAAGACCATCAACACCGATCGCACAATGAAAGCCTCGCTTCTCCTCTTGCTGCACGACGCCATCGTGGCATGCCTTGCAAACTGAAATGATCTCGCCAGTCCAGAACAGCTTAGCATCACCTTTGTGCGGTGTGGTGTGGTGCGCAACTTCCGCTGCCTTAACTTCTCCTCGCGTTAGGCATATGCGACAGAGCGGCTCCAATTTCATCTGCAGCGCTGCCCGTCGCCTCCATCTTTCCGTACCGTAAAGCTTGAATTGTTTGGTCATTGGATGGCCACCACTACTACTGCAATCATTAGCAGCAGACCGACAGCCATAAACAACAGTGCGCCAGCGTTCACGACATCGCCTTTAGTTGTGCGCTGACCTGGTTGGAAGCCATGCAGCGCTGCGGGTGTTTTTTATGCACAGGGACACCGCCCGCTGGTCGCCTGTCCGGATTCCTCTCCACCTGATATGGGCTACAGATGGAAAAACCGATCCGGCTCGGAAAAAGTGCGGCAGCGCAGTCTTACACTGGAGGTGCCGTGCTTGGCGGTTCCAAACTACGCTGCCGCTTTGAAAACCACCGCGCAGAAAGGGACACACGCGGCGATCTCAATCTAGTGCAGAGCGCGCCGATTAAACGGCGGCGCCAATAAATCAGCTTCAGATCGCAGTTGATCGGCAACGGCGAGACGCACTTCAGCACTCATGCATGCCGCCATGGTCACCACCAATGCGATCAGCTTGGCAATCGCCGTCAAACCCTCTTCGTTGTTGACCAGCATGCGCGCCATAATCACGAGTTTGGTCATCAGCGGCGCGCGCGTGAACGCTGCTAATGGCACAACATTCCTATGCTGCATCGCGCCCGCCTTTACCTCGGAAGGTCAACAACGGCACAACCTTTTGCTGTTCACCACTGCCTTCTAAATCCGCGACACGCGCCTCGAGCTCCACAAGACGAGTTTCCAGTTCGGCAATTCGACCGACGAGATCGTTGTCGCGCTGCTCGAAATGCGCCTTGCGTCGATCGAAGCGTGCATTGAGCTCGTCGTGAACCTTGTCGAGATCATCAACGATAAGGTCATTCATCTCGACGGCAGCTTTGACCGCTTCCGCGCGGGCCATGGCTTTGCACCACGCATCCCAATGCGCTTGCTGCTGATCGTTCATAAACTGCTGCGGGTGCGGTTGTTGGGCGGCGTTATTTCCGGCTTCATTCCTTTCATCAAAGAAATCGGTGGTTCTGACTTCATCACCTGCTGATTGCGCCAACCATGCACGCACGTTGCGCTGCTCGCGGCGATGTTGCTCTTGCTTCTGTTCGCGTTCTTGCTGCTCTTGCTGCTGCCGCTGGCGTTGATATTGCCAGCGGTCAAAATCGCGCTTGCCGATTTCGTCTTCCGCGATTGCGCGCGTGATGATGTCGTCCATTTTCAGATCACCAATTACAGGAATTGATCACTTGAACGTGGCCGCTGGCGCGCATGGCCCAAGAAACGGTCAAGATCATTTTCACAGCGGAACACGCGGTCTGGAACATACTGCGTATGGGCGACGCTGTGACCCCGGCATTATTGAGCGGCAACGGACTTGCATCCTCCATGTGAACCGCAGTCGCATTTGAAATTTCATATTCGGGAATGGGATCAACCGCGCTGACAAAGCTACCGGCTTCGACAGCGACGATGGTGCCGCTTGCTAACGCAGCACTCGCCAGGATCGGGTAGTTAAATTTCGAACCGGCTTTCAGTTTGAGCGTCGCGGCCTGTGCTGGATTGGCGATAAAACAAACATTCGCGCCGCCGCCTGCTGTTGCGATTGCAGCGACCAATTGTGCAATGTCTTTCTCCATCGCTTCACTACCGGCTGTCGTCGCGGTAAGTGGTGTTACCGAATTTAGTAATCCGGCCGGGCGCGATGCTGACGCGGCAGTCGATGAAAGCAACTCCGCATCGTACTTCAACAAACCAATTTCGTTCATGATCGCTGGAATTACACGATCAGCATTCGAGGTTTCTGCCAACCAATCAGAAAATACTGCGATCACCGCCAGCTTTGCCGGTGTCAGTGATACACCGCTCAGCGGCATCATTTTCACTGGGATCGGATCATTTTCAGCAATAAAGCCGCCGCAGTCGTCTGGATCACAGAGACGTCCAGGAAGTGAGATGGATGCATACCGACCAAACTCGAGGCGCAGGCCTAAGCGCCCCAACTCAATCGCGGCGCTTGGGCCACTCAGCGGCACCACATCATCAAAGACCTTCGTCGCTGCCAACTGCGCCGCCGCGCCGCCGCTACCGATTGCCATCGGGTTCTTGGCCGCGCGAAGGACAAGGTCCACGGCCTCGTCTTTGACTGGCTCGAATGGCTTGAAACCCTTATGGCCCAGCACATGGTTGTTAAAGAGGGGAACAAGGGCGCGAAGACGTGGATCGTAAAATCGTTGACCGTTGCGCGCAGCGGTGGGGTCAGGGCGAAATGGAATGCGGTCTGGTCTTGACGTCATGCCGGCAATATTGCCCCCACCGGCAAGGCCAAAACGTAATCTGATTACGGTTCATCCAGCTTGGCATGGTCGCGCATGAACAGTGAAATCGCCTTGCCGACTTCGAGGTCGTCGTCGGTCTCCTCGTCTTCGAGGTAATGCCGGCGCACCAGCATATTGAGCACGGCGGTTCCGGCGTCGACGTTGTAGCTCGCCTCGCAATTCTTGACGCGCCGACGCCAGCGTTGCTGGGCCAGGCGATTGGCATCGCGGCGGGCGACACGCCGGATTGCCGCCACTGCCCTGGTCACCGCCCCCCGACGAGCCATGGCTCCCAGCCCTCAGGGATTTGGGAATAGGAGTGCATTTGACCGTCATGACCGTCATCACCGTCATAACCCAATGATTTCAACGGCCCGCCATGACGGTCCATGACGGTCCATGACGGTCGGGGTGGCGGTCGAGGGCAGCAACCATCATGGGCTAAGCCGCGGAAATCCGGCGGGATTGCCCGGCCCATAACGGTCATGACGGTCATGACGGTTGAATGCATACCCATTTCCACCGAACCGGCACGGTTCGGCGCCGCGGCCTGGCATAGCCCAAGGCAGAGCATTGATCCTTCGGATCACTTTTGAGGGCACCCGGAGGGAGAAGCCCTTGGTGCGTCATGACCGTCATGGCGCCTTGACGGCGGTGATGGTGATGCTGCGGCCTGCAGCGAAGGTGCGGCTCTCGAACGAGACGTCGACCCCGATCTTGCGCAGGAAGGTGCTCGAGCGGCGGAGACGGCCGCTTAGGGCCCTCGGTGTCCGCGGTCATTCCTTTGCCTTGGCGAGAGTATCGCCGGCTTCGACGGTGAGAACGTTCAGCAGTTCTGCCGCCGTTCCAGTCCACAGCAGATTGTTCTGCCGCTGCATGAAGGCGCGCAGCGTGGCAGCGACCAGATCGTTATCGAGCACTGTCTCGACGGCGCCGCGGCGGTTGGCATTGTAGGCGGCCATGAAGGCGCCGGAGGGAAACAGGCTGCGCTCGCAGGCTGCTCCCCATCTGGCGAAGTCGGCCATGCGTGGCATCCGATCGAGCTCAACATCTGGCAGGGCCCGAAGTCCCGCCACCATAGTGTCGAGCAGCGCGCCAAGGATTTGAGCTCGATCCTGTTCGAAGGCTCGCCAGAACTCCGCTTCGGCTCGCCGCGATTGATCGGGGACTGGCTCAAGGTTCAGGAAGATTGCGCGGTCAGCGAGATCGGGGCGAACGACAAATTCCTCAATACCGTTGAGGATGATCGGCCGCGTTGCATCAAACAAACTTTCATCGGTGTCGCTGTACAACTGGCGTGTTGCAAATCCGCCGCCAACGGCAATCCGACACGGCGTGTCGGAAATCCAATCCGGCAGGTAGGAGACGTTGTCGAAGGCCAGCAGCCACGAATTGCTGGCGGTGATAAAGAGATCACGATCTTCGCGTGGTAGTGCCCGCAGTGCCGATGCATTCGGATCAATGAGTGCACGCAGCACCGCGGCGAAGGTCGACTTGCAGGTGCCCTGTTCGCCGACCAAAACCAAAACCGGAAACGGCCCCTTCGGTCGCATGTAGGCCAGCAGCACGCAAGCAACCAAGATAAACTTATCGACTGTGTCGTTGGCCTTACTGCCCAGGTTCAGATAATGGCGCAGCGTGTCGACGCTGCCGCCGGATTGCGGCACCGGTAATGCCAGCATGCCGGGAGCGCGGCGAAATCGGGTCGGCGCCTCGTCGACGATACGCCAGCCGTCTTCGTCAATCTCGATCGCCTGCCAGGAGCTATCGCCGAGATCGATGTAGATGCGATCTTCGAAAGCGGCGACCCGCGTCGATACTGGACGCTCGGGGCCGTCGTAGAAGGCGCGTGCTTCGACGATGCCCAAGGCGGCCTGCATGGCTTCGGCATTGGGCGCGCTTCTTGTTGGTTCGTAGTACTGCCGCGCCAGCCAGCGGCGAAAGCCCTTGGAACGAACCGGCCAAGTCTCGCGATGACCATTGACCACGAAGTCGGCATAAGCATCGCCCGCCGGAGCGTGAAATAGATCAGCGGCGCAGGCGAGCTCGACCAAAATGTCGCGCACCGGCCGCTTGCCTAACTTCGGTGGTGCCGTTGCCATCGCCTGCTGCATCGCCTTGTCAACTTGGCGCGCAGCGTAAATTTCTGGATCGGGCTGATCATAGACATGATCAGAAATGCGGTTACCGCGATCCAAGATCACCGCAATGATGCTGTCGCGGTCATTGCCACGGCGCGCCAGTTCATTGATGACGAACCACAACGCTCTGCTGCGATCACCGCCGAAGTCGGCACCACAGCCACCACGGATTAGGTCTTCGAAACTGCGTCTTTTGCTGCTGCCGTTGCCGCTGCCATTACCGCTGACCAGCTTGAGCTGTTTGCTGCCGTCGAGCTCGGCGAGCAAAGCGTCAAGCTGAGCGTCGAGATCGACCAACTGCTCGTCGGCGCCGCCGATCTGCTGGCCGCTAACAGTGATGTAACGCTCTGCCCGGCGATACAATTCGCAACTCAAGCCATCTGCGTTCGGCACATTAAGCTTCCGGTGCAGCGGCTCGCCGGCGGCGCGCCCAATGATGCGCAGTCCGGCATTCGATGGCGTAACTTCAGCGTAGCAATTGCCGATGCGCTCGATCAGCGCGGTGGCCCATGGATGGATTGTGCCGGTGTTGGGATCGCGGGCGTGATCAAGATCGATGGCGGCGAACTCGCTGCCGTACAGAGCGAAGCCGATGCCGTCGCCGGCGCCGGCGCAATAGGCACCCATCACGGTCGCAAGGTCGGACCACGACGACTGATCAGTTGAACTGGCATATTGGTTCGGCGCCGAACCGCGCAGCGGTGGCTTGGTGCGCTTGCCGTTGCGGGTTTCCCAGCGCCATAGCACCCAGCGCGGTTCGTTGACGAGCGGCGCCAATGCAGGCGGCAGATTGATGGGCGGGCGGGGTGTCATTTGTGTTCACCGCTCTGGTTGCGCCTTCTTCGGTCACTCAATCTGCGCGGTTCAATCTCGCTTCGCGGTTGCAACTTTCAGAAAGCTCGACCGATTTAAACGGTCGCTGGTGCGTTTGTTTGGTCTGCCTCTATTTGGGACCGTTGCTATTAAGCTGCGCCGCGCCCGCCCTTCAACAACAGTGCGAGACGCTCCTCCAATTCCAAAAGTCGATCCGAAAGTCGTTGCTCAAAATCACCAAACTGACGGAAAAGCTCGTTTATCTGTAAGTACACCTCCCGCACGCTGTCGCCCTCGTCGTCGAAGACATCGTCGTTAAGCTCTACGTCAGCTTGGCAACGCTCCGCTTCCTGGGCTTGGCGCAGAACGTCGGCGACCACTTGGTCGTGGACACCGGCGGCCCGCATTTCGGCAATGGCGCGGTCGACAATCTCCGCTGCGAGATCGGACTTGTTATTAGTCACCACTTTTAACTTAGCCATCACTCTCTCCTGTTTTGATCGATACAGAGAGCGAGCCCGGAGGCTCGCCCTCAAGTGTGTTCAGACTTCTTCGGGATCGAAGTCTGGATAGCCCTCGGGCACTCCGGCGAAATCAAGCTCGTCCACCTCGGGGACATCGAAGTAGATCTTGATGTCTGCCTCCGGCAGCTTGGGCCGCCGGAAGGCCGCAGGTGGCGTCACCCAGTTCAGGATTTCGAGCAGCGGCTTATAGACCTTGATGCCGGTCTTCTTGTTGACGTAGCTGTCGCTCGACAGCTCAACGATCGGCCACTCCAAAGATCCCCGGCCCTCGTTGTGATCGGCAAAAGCCTCTTGCAACGCGGCGAGCGTCTGGCGGCCACCGTCACTGCCGCTTGAATAGAGGAATTGCTCCCTCGTCTCCTGATCAAACAGCGCAAGGTACCAAACCAACTGCCAAGGATCCCGGTCTGGCTTCTCCCAGTGGTCTGGATTGCGATCGGGCAGTCGATCGCGCGCTGGCGGTTGATGCCCATCGCGCACAAAGCCGGCACTGGCGTAGTGGAATTTCCGATCGCCGGCGAAGAAGCGCTGCCAAACGACAAACAGGTCGTAGACGGCGGCTACTAGCTGACGACCGGTAATGCCGGTCCTATTTATACCGGCGCGCCATTCGCCGGTCTCGTGATCGAAAGTGACGAAGGTGCCGTCGAAGCCCTTGCGTGAGCGCATTGCGGCGGCGGAAGAACGGAAGCTACTGAAGTTCATCGGTATCTCCATTAAGGGTTTGATGGAAAAAGCCCGGCGCCGTCATTGGCGACGACGCCGGGTCGGTGGATCAGTCGACGAGCAGCGGCTCGATCATCTCGTCCCAGAGCACGACCGGACCGACCGTCTTCGCGGTCTCCTGCCATTCCTGAACCGATGCCCTGGCAAAATGGTCGGGCAGGCTTTCACCGCCCGCCGCAACAACCAAACTAAGACGACCCGACAGCACAGCCTGAACCGTGCTGGGGTTGTCGACGATCGATGCTGCCAAGCGCACATAAGCCGGACAGACACCGAAGATGGCCGCCGACTGGATCGCAGTCGGCTTGGTCAGCTGGACCTGACCGCGCCAGAGACGCGCCGCGGAAAAGGCGCGCTCCAGAGGCGACTGCTCGCCAGCATGGCGAGCAATGGCGTAGCCAGAGGCTGAGGGAGGGACGAAGTGGGCGGTTGAACCGCCATTTCCATTACGATACATAGTACTACTCCGCGGCCCGGTAGTGGTTGCGGTGTCCCTTGGCAGAGACGCCTATTTCCGGATTGTCGGCCGTACCCCAATCCGGAAACTAAAAAAGTCGGGGCCGCGCTGAGCGGTCCCGACTAAATTTTCTCAAGCTTCGATCTGGAGCTTCTTCCGCAGCCAAGCGGTGGGGACGCTCATTCGCTTTCCGACTTTGACGACGGGCAGCTCGTCGGTCCCAGCGGCGGCATAGGCAGAACTGCGACCAACGCCAAGGGCGGTGCCGGCTAGCTCAATTGGAACCGAAACTTCGGCGGCTAGGATTTGCCGCAGGGTCCGCTTTTTCTCCCTAGGGGTTTTACGTCGTTTGGACATGGCGGGCGTGCCTCCGGTTACGGAAATGTAACCAAGCATCCGCCTAGGGTAGCCAGTGTCAAGGCGTGTGGTTATATTTCCGGAACCAAATCTGGACAGGACAACATAGGACGGACATCGTGAAACGGTATCGCAGAAAAACCGGCGTCATCGCCATCCGCATCCCGGCGCCGGCTCTCGACGAGATCAAGAAGGAAGCGACAGCTGCGAGCATGAGCATCTCCGATTACACGCAGCAGCTGATCACCCGTGGGCGAGAATGGCAGAGCGCCATCGGTGAAGCCCGCAACTTGTTGCAGACGGCCAACGCTGAAGCCAAGCGCATCGTCAGCAGCAAGCTGGAGGGTGAGCTTCGGCGCCGAAACTGGCGGCTGGAGCACGACACCGGGAAATGGGTGCCACCAGGCGTCCACCAACTGCCAGCTGACGGCTTCATCGAACCAACCGAGCCCGCCATGGCCGCGGACATGGCAGTGCCGGCACCCAAACCCAAGAAGAGGAGGGCGTCATGAGGGCCATATCAAGGAGCGGAGCCCCGGTAAGTGGGCGATCATCCTCGACGGCCGCGATCAGTCCGGTAAGCGCAAACGGGTTTGGCACTCGTTCCGCGGCACCAGACGGCAGGCGCAGATCGAGGCTGCCAAACTCATCACCGAGATCGAGAAAGGCGCCGCGGTCGAGCCTGGGCGGCTCACCGTCGAGCAATACATGGCGCAGTGGCTTACCCACATCCGCGCCGGCGTATCGCCCAAGACGCTCGAGGGTTACACCTCCAAGGTCAGCGCCGGCATCGTCCCCGCACTGGGCCAGACCGGGCTGGCGAAGCTACAACCGATCACGATTTCGACGGCCTATGCCAAGATGCGCGAGCGGCTGTCACCGCGGAGTGTGCACCACACGCACCGGGTCCTGTCCCAGGCTTTGGCACAGGCGGTGCGCTGGCGGCTTATCCCGCGTAACCCGTGCGACGACGTCGATCCGCCCAAGGTGGAGAAGCCGGAGCTCAAAGTGTGGGACGTCAACACCATCCAGCGCGCGATCGAGCTCGCGCGGCCCTGGCGGGTCTACATGCCGATGCTGCTGGCGGTGATGTGTGGGCTCCGCCGCGGCGAGATCGTAGCCTTGCGCTGGCGGAGCATTGATCTGGATCGGGCTCAGCTGTCGGTAATCGAGAGCGCGGAGCAAACAAAGGGCCGGGTGCGGCTCAAGCCGCCGAAGACGGGGAAGGGGCGCACCGTGGCGCTGCCGGCGATGGTGGTGTCGGAGCTTCGGGAGCACCGGCGGCGGCAAACGGAAGAACTGTTGCAGTTTGGCGTGGGCCTCAGCGACAATGTCTTCGTCTGTGCCAGGGAAGACGGCAAGATGCTCCAGCCCAATTCGCTCTATCACGCCTGGATGCTGTTCCTGGCGACGACGGATTTGCCCCGCATCCGCTTCCACGATCTGCGGCACAGCCATGCGACGCTGATGCTCAAGCGCAATGTGCACCCGAAGATCGTCTCCGAGCGGCTTGGGCATTCGCGTGTGGCGTTGACGCTCGACACTTACTCGCATGTGCTGCCCAACATGCAGACGGAAGCCGCCGCTGCGGTTGACGCTGCCTTCGGCGGAGCGCAAAAAGGCGGCGGCGGAAAAATTGGGTAGCAAACGCGGTAGCAAAAGGTTCGGCCGGCCGCACGTTTGCAGCAAAAAACCCAACGCTATCAAGCGCGATCAAGCGCGGAGAGGTGGCCGAGTGGCTGAAGGCGGCGGTTTGCTAAACCGTTATACGGTCTAAAGCCGTATCGAGGGTTCGAATCCCTCCCTCTCCGCCAGTCTGGTATGGCGCTGGGCACCAAGGACAAAGCATCAACTGTAGGGTTTGACTTTAACTTTGCGCCGGAAGGCATGTTGCCGAATGCTTAAGCATTCGGCAGATTGCATTTCCAAAGGAAATGCTGAAGTGCGCCTTTATGGTAGAATATTCTCTTCCTAGCCATTGTGCCTGCCGCACTGGTATCAAGCGGTGGGATCAAACTGATGCGAGTTGGAATGGGACTGATCAAGAACGAACACGGTGTTTGGCTAGTCAGGAAGAAGCCGCCAGGGCGCTCAGGGTTGTCTTGATGAAAGCCAAAGTCCCACGTGAGAAACTGCGGGAACTCCTAGTGGTGGCGTAAAGGTGGCCTTTTGGTGATCGGTGGCTCAGCCACTGTATGCCAAGTGGAAGCAGGCCTATCAGCGTGAGTGACCGGAGCTTTAGGACGCGCCTGCTTGACCCTACGGACGTGCAGCGTGGCCGTCCTGAAGTCCACCTGATCCTAAGGGTCCACCAACTCGGACGAGCCGGCGCCGTCGCTGAGTCATTTTGACCCACTTATCGAGTCGTTTGGGCTAGTCGATTTAGCACTTACTGGTAGCTATGCGGCAGCTAGGTCTGCTTGGGCGACGAA
>Ga0306920_100009001_pt1 | contig 13311 bp, 33 predicted proteins | sample flu12Cox44000170_FD_204666 | JGI IMG/M metagenome (GOLD analysis project Ga0306920, IMG submission 204666) | Lab enrichment of tropical soil microbial communities from Luquillo Experimental Forest, Puerto Rico - flux4day.12C.oxic.44.000.170 (v2)... | ecosystem: Environmental > Terrestrial >... | reverse complement strand
CCCTCCCCCGCGAGCGATGAGGCGATGGCCGTGGTGTGGGCTGCCGACCGAAAGGAGAGCAAGTGATGGCCTATCGCTACCGCAAGACCCCCAAGCAGCGGGGCATCGACGGAGTGGACGAGGTGCTCCGCTTCTGGCTCAACCGCGAGCCGAACAACAAGCGCGAGATTGACATGCTCCGCAACGCTCTCGCGCTACCGAAGATGGACGTGGCCCAGCTTCAAGCGACGAGGATACTCCTCTGCCGGCTGATGGTGGCGAAGAACCACGCTGCCGGCGAGTTCGCCGAATGGCTGGAGACAGGGGGCGACGATGCTTCGTGACCGTAACGGTATCCCGCTCTGGCGGGTGTTCATCCACTTCGTCACCGCAGACGGCAACAACGCGCTGCGGTGGCAGACGTGGAGCGGCGAGACGGCCCAGGATGCCCTGGACAAAGCCGCCGCCTATCTCACTGACTGGATGCGCGAGCATCTGGTAGAGGTCGGCGTTGAGCCTGCACCGGCCCCGGCGGGGTTCGTGGGCTACGAACCTCACTGGTATGCCCAGGCAGGAAGGTGACGACGATGAGCGTGATGCAGAGCAGCCACCAGGAGCGATGGGAAGAGATGCGCCGGGAGTGGGATGTCTACTGCCGCAACCTGGAGCGGCTGAAGCAGCAGAAGCGTGACGAGCAAGAGCGGCAGCCGGTGGCGGGCCGCATCTACTACGGCCCGAAGTATGCCAGCGACTGCGATGGCTGCGGCTACGAGGGCGAGGGCTTCCGCCGCTACGACGAAGACCCGGCGCAGGTTCCCGTGGGGGAGCAGTGCTGCGAGCTGCTCGAATGTCCGAAGTGTGGCTACGGCCACTTCATCCGCTGAAGGGAGAACAACGATGGCACGATGGCGACGACGGGAGTTCGTGAAGCCGAAGACGAACGCGCCGATCCGTGACGGCGAGCTGGACATCACGGTGCGGCTGTCCGACAACGGCCAACAGGCTGTGATCGAAGGTCCATCGGACAGGGTGCTCTCGCTCTTGGGCTTCGCATCCGACCGGCACGCAAAGGTGGCCGAGGAGGTGCGGAAGCGCCACAACGAGAGCAACAGTGAGGAGAGCGCGAACAAGCTGGTGAGCTGGAGTGGCCGGTTCGGAAAGCTCTACCACCGGGCGAGCACGAGAGCCGGCAACCTGAAGTTCGGACGAGACAGAAAGGAGAAGGTAGCGAGATGGCCGTTCCCCGTGAGCAGGTAGATGGCGACAACGGATTGATCACCGAGGGGGGTCTGCGGGTGCAGCTCTCCGAGGATGGGCAGCGAGCGATCGTACACCTGTCCGTACCGGAGCTGCTGGCGATGGTGGCCCACACCGCGAAGGCGAGGGTGGACAACGCAGCGCAGTGGCGGAAGTCGGGCCAGCCCAAGCAGGCCAGCCGGCTCGACGCCTCGGCGGAAGATAATTGGGAGCTATCCCGGCGTATCGTCCGTCGCTCGCGGCGGCTGATGGCCGAGAAGGGGGTGGCGTGATGGCAGACACCATCCGGTTCGCCCCGCCCATCCAGCCGACGAAGCTTTCAGCGGAGACGCTGGCAGCGATGAACCCGGTGAGCCGGGGGTATCCCGACAGAATGCCCCTGGAGCGCGTCAGGAGCCGCAGGAAGGCCGCTGGAAAGCAGCGCCGCTACCGAAGGACCCTGCGCGACGATCCGGGATGGCGCAGGCGATGGATGATGACGGGTGAGTGAGAACCCTGCCGGCTGGCTGGCCGGCAGGTGGGGAGCGAGCTGGGTCCCGCCGCGAAGGTGCTCCCTGGACGCCCGCATAGGGCAGGCGACTGATCCCAGCATTGAGGTGACAAACGATGAGCGATCCCACAGAAGGCTTCCGCCGGCAGGCCGTGGCTGCCATCAACAGCCGTGTCGAGAGCGACGACGACGCTGCCGAGCGCGCCCGGCTGGAACCCATCCACGGTGAGGTCTGGAATACGCGGGAGCTGACCGAGGCGTTCGAGGTGCATAGCTTCCTCGCGCCCTTCGTGTCGGTGACGAGAAAGAGCGACGGGCAGAAGGGCTTGCTGGCGTTCCAGCACATGCCCCGCTTCTACTTCGACTTCACTCCCGCCTGACATTACTACCCACCGGCCTGGGGTTCCAGGCCGGTGGGAGAAAGGAGAACGACCGATGGCAATGATTGACACGCTGGACCGGAGCTGGAAGAACAAGCTGGCCGAGGCTGGCACGGTGGAGCAGGCGCTCAACGTGCTGGACGATTATCTCTGCCGCGAGCTGAACCACACCTACACCTGCCGCAACAGCGCCGAGATGCGCGAGCTGCGGAAGGTGCGGCACGCGGTACGGCGCGCAGCGGAGCTGGCCGAGGAGGTGAAGGTCTGATGGCGGTCTGTGACTTCTGCGGAACACCGGACAAGCCGGTGGTCCACACCTTCCCCGCCCACGACGTTGACTACAGGGCCATCGGGCTGCCGGGCGGGAAGACCAGTCAGGTGACCTCGGTGGGCGGCTGGTGCGCCTGCATCGACTGCAAGCAGTTGGTGGATGCCGGCGACCGACATGGGCTGACACGACACTGCGCGTCAGCCATCGTCAGCTACGACCAGGAAGCGGCTGCCGTGGACCGAGGCGAGCTGGAGCATCTGATCGACGCGCTCCACGTTGGCTTCTGGCAACACAGGAAAGGAGATGAGTGGTGAGCGAGAAGGAGAAGACCGAAGGAGCCGGCCAGCCGGCTGGCGACGACGAGGATCCGAGGATCCAGGTGCTCTACGCTTTCGTAGGCATCAGGGATGGAGCCGAGGGGTTGATGACCGCCTGCACACCCAGCGGCGGGCACAAGCAGATGATCACGGCCAACCGTGGTGACCTCATTACGATGGGGCTGCTCGCGCAGGCCATCGCCCAGACGGGCGAGCTGAAGGTCGAGCTGCGGGAGTACCGGCTGGAGAACGTCTTCCACGAGTTCGAGCCTGACCCGGACGCGGAGATGGGCGTAGAGGTCGAAGTCATCAACCGGCAGGAAGCCGAGGCGCTCCTTCAGGCTGCGATGGCAGGGGGTGAGAACTTTGGCACATCCTGACAAGCAGCCTGGGAAGGAGAACTACCGTGGCTACCACATCACGAACGTTTGGTTGTTCGTGAGCGTGGACACGGACGGGGACGAGGGGATCTGTGCCTTCAGAGGCACGGATGGGTGGATGCCGATGGTCGCCGCTGACGAGCGCCGGCTCCACCAGCTCATCCCCATCGCCCAGGAGCTAGCGAACGCCCGAGGCGTGAAGATCGAGGTGCGCGCCTTCGGGGGACCGGAGACGCACCTCGTCATCACACCGAGAAAGGAGAACGACGGTGGGACAGACAGTTGACTACACGGTACACGACCTGGGGACGATGTGGCAGATCGTGGCCCACACCACCCAGGCCAGGGAGTGGGTGCAGCAGTTCGTCGGCGAGATACCCGACTACATGGGCAACCACGAAGCCTTCTACGGCGACTGGCGACCGATGAGGGAGATTGCCAGGGGGATGCGCGATGCCGGGCTTGCCGGAGCCGGCCTGCCCTGGCACACCGACGAGAACGCGAGGTGGCCGGGTGAGAGCTGAAACTCGCATCATCTGGGATGCCAGCGAGATAGCTGGCTGGCAGTGGCAGATCATCGTGGAGATGTATCCGAAGGTCAAGACCTGCGGCAGCATCCGCCGGAAGTATCTGGCTGCCTTCACCTACGAAGAGCGAGAGGCGATCCGTGAGCTTTACGAGCAGTTCCGCCGGTGGGCGAACGTGACGGGTGCTCCCAGCGAGCACGAGGCGAAGCCCAACGAGGTAGCATTGATCCAGCGTGCCGTGGCTTTCTTCGGCACGGTGTAGAGAGGAGAGGTGATGAGCGAAGAGCTGACGACGGCGGAGTTGCGGGAGATGGCGTCAAGCGACTACTTCACCTTTGGTACGTCCGCGCCCTACGCGATGGGCGACGTGGTGATCGAGAAGGTGGGGTTCGGCTCCATCCCGATGTGCTGGGTGCGGGTGAACTGCCGTGAGCAGGACATCCGCGCCCTGGTTCCCGTGGTGCGGCAGAAGGTCTTCCGCTTCCTCGCGGCTGCCGGCGTACCGGATACGGTGCTCCAGTTCAGCCCGCGAGTGGGGGAGATACGCAGACGAGAACGGTTCGTAGATGAGAACCCTTCCAGCCCGAGCCGGGGCAAGAACAAGTTTGGCGCTTGCTCCCGGTTCTCGTTCGAGATTGTCCCCAGCGGCCTGGGATACTTCGAGTTCGGCTGGCGAGGATCGACGTGGAGCCGTGGCCGCGTAAGAAAGGAGACGACCGATGAGTGAGAGCACGAGCACGCTCAACCCCACGCGCTTCTGGGCGGGGGAGCGAGCGGAGCAGCGGAGGATCCAGAAGTACGAGAACCGCCGGCAGCTCCTCTTCTTGTTCCAGGAGGTGGTGGGCCACCTCCTGGGCTGGGAGATTGACGGCGACCAGCCGCACGAGGAGCAGGGGATGTTCGGCCTGCGCCATCTGAAGACGGGCGCGCAGGTCTGGTTCGAGCTGACCTCGGGAAGCATCCCCGACGAACGACCGCTGGGGAAGGAGCACGGCGACCGGATCGCCCTGCGGGTGCGCTGGCCGAAGAAGCCCTCGAACCTGCGAGAACAGGCGAAGGAAGTCGTCTGGGTCGAGAACGGCAACCCCGGCGCGGTGCGGACGCAGATCAACATCGGCATCGACCGGACGCCGAAGCAGATCGCCGCGTCCTTCGAGAACCGCTTCGAGGTGGAAGCCATCGAGCTGTGGCAGAACGCCTTCGCAGAGGTCCAAAAGCAGAACGCTGCCGAGGCGACGAGGGATGCTTCCTTTCTCGACCTCGCCCAGCTCACGAAGGGCGAGCCGAACGAGCACGAGACGAAGAGCGGCCAGCTCTTCGTGCGGCGGGGCTTTGCCGGCTCGCCGGATGTTGCCGTTCACGGCGGCAACGCCATCTACATCAACTTCAGGGGGCTGCGCTACGACGAAGCCGTGGCGATCCTGAAGGCTGCGAGAAAGGAGGGTGACGAGTGAACCGGATGCGCTACCTGACGAACTGCGTCGAGGTGGGGATGTCCGAGCTGGAGCATCTCCAGGCGATGCAGGACGAAGGCCGCGAGGTGACGCTTGCCACGGTGCGGCGTCACTGCGACCCGGCAGACTTCCGTGCCTTCGAGCGCCGGATGGGGTACGACACCGGCGGCGAGCGCGGTGGCCTGCGGCTGAAGGACGACTGGCACGTTGGCTACTTCAAGAGCACCTGGAAGGGCCGACCGTGCTACTACATCGTCCACTCCGCCATCGAACACATCTGGGTCCCGGCTTAACCGCCGGGACCCAGCCAGAAAGGAGAACACGAATGACGGTGGTGATGAATATGAGCACCGGTGAGCTGACCGGCTACACCTGCTCACCAGAGTTGGCTGTGCTCTGCGCTCACGCGCAGGGGTTTGGTGATTACAACACCTGGGCCTACGAGGAGACGTACCCAGGCGAGGTCCAAACGAGCAGAAGCGGTGACACGGTATGGGCCGGTCACTACTGCGCGCTCACCCGCCAGGGCAGGGAGAAGTACCCCATCGCCCACCGGCGGGAGCTGCGCGAGGTGCTGGACATCCGAGAGGTGGTGGAACGATGAAGCGAGTGGTCTGGAAGTATACGATGGGTAGTCAGGACAGCACGTTCAGTGTGCCCATCGGGGCGAAGTTCCGACACGCCGACCTTCAGCACGGCAGCCTGACCCTCTGGCTTGAGGTCAGCCCCCGCTACGCGAAGGTGGACCGGCGCTTCGTCGCCATCGCCACGGGCGAGGAGTTCGACCCGTCGCGGCTGGAGTACCGGGCCACTATCATCGCCGGTGGCGGCTCGACCGTGTGGCACGTCTACGAAGAGGTGCTCCAGTGAAGCGCGGCAAGCCCGATAGCGTTGGCAGGCCGGAGCAGCCGCTGGTGAACCCCTACCACGTCAACCCCCATCCGTGCTCTTCGTGCCCCTACGCGAAGAGCACCCCACCGGGGGTCTGGGCGGAGCACGAGTATGAGAAGCTTCGCCGCTTCGATGAGGGTTACCAGTTCATCCCCGAGATGTCTACCTTCCTCTGTCACCAGACAACCGCGACCGGCGTGGATACGCTCTGCCGTGGCTGGTTGACCGTCCACCGCGAAACGCCAGCCTGCCGGATCCTGGCAATGAGCGGGCACATCTCCTGGGACGAGCTGTACCGGGAGCCGGTGGTGGAACTCTACGAGAGCGGAGCCGCCGCCGCCGACGCAGGGCAGGCTGCCATCAAGAAGCCCGGTACGCGGGCAAAGAAGATGGTCAAGCGCCTGATGACGAAAGGCATCGGGCTGAAAGAGAGGGACCAATGAGCGAGATGTTCCCGAAGACCGACGAGGAGAAGCTCCGCTGGCTGACGGAGCGTCTCCATAACTCCACCATCCTGTTAGCCCAGACCAATGACCCAACGCGCCAGCGCAAGTGGGAAGCCTGGGTGCTGGAGTGGGCACGCCGGATCAAGCAGTTCCGGGAGACGGGCGAGTTCGACGCCTCGGCCACCATCAGAAAGGAGAACAAGAAGGTTGGCAAAGCGAAAGAAGCAGCCCAGCCGGGCTGACCGCTGGAACGACGCGCTCGGGCGAGCACGCCCGGCGCTGTCGGATCTGAAGTCCGCGCTTGAGGATCTGGAAGAGGTGCGCCAGGAGTACGTGGACTGGCGCGACAACCTGCCCGAGAACCTCGGGCAGTCTCCGGTGGGGGAGAAGCTGAACTACGTCAGCGACGAGCTGGACGTGGAGAACGCCGTCTCCGAGCTGGAAACCATCGAGAGCCTGCTGGACGACGCCGAGGGAGCTGACTTGCCGCTCGGCTTCGGCAGGGATTGACCAACCGCCTGGATTGACGCTCGTCGTGAGGCGTGCTACAATCCAGGCGGTTCCATCGAGCTGACACGAAAGGAGAACAGACCGTGAAACGTATCGTGGCCTTTGGAGTGATCGCCATCGTGGTGGCGCTCCTGATTGCTGCCCTCGCTCCCAGCGCACACGCGCAGAACTCTCTGCCGGGCGGAAGTATCGTGGGAACCTGGACGGTGACCGTCACCTACCCCAACGGCGTACCGATCACCCAGAAGTGGGTGCTGGGGCGCAGCGGCACGGCGATGATCACGCCGATCTTTCCGTGGGTCCCCGTCTTCTCGTCCGCTACGTGGCGGCGCAACAGCGAGTACCTGGGAATGACGGATGACCTGGGCGGGCCGGAACTCTGGTATCGCTGCACCCTACGCGGCGACACCTTCACGCTGGTTCCGGTTGATATGAGCGGACGACGCCTCGAAGGTGAAACCTACGCAGGGCAACGACGCTGGTAGCCGGCCAGCCGGCAAGAGAAGGATCGGATGGGAGGGGGCCGCGAGGCTCCCTTCCTGTTTTGTCAGACTGAAAGGAGACGAGCGACGATGAGCGAAGAGAGACAGGACTACGCTCGCGGCGGCTACATCGACAGTTGCCGGCCTGGGGACATTATCACCTGGAACGGCGAGAACTACCGGGTCACCTCGACCTGGGCAAACGCCGTTCAGGTCGAGCCGGTCTACGGTGGGTTGAAGACGCGGGTCTACTACCAGACGCTCCGCGAGAGCAAAGCGTTCTTCGCGGCCCGCCTCATTCCGTGCCTGCCGCCGGAAGGAGAGACGAAGCTGTGAGCAGCGAGTGTCCCTTCTGCGGCGAGCCGGTCTTGCCCGAAGAGAGCGTCGAGATTAACAACCGAACGGTGCTGGCACACCGCGACTGTCTCTTGCGGCAGGTAGTCGGCTCCGTAGCTCACCAGCAGGGGCGCTGCTCCTGCTACGGCGGAGACGAAGGCGACGACCCCGCGCTCACGCGCAGGGAAGCGGCAGCCGCTGCCGTCGCTTACTTTGAGCGAGAGAAAGGAGACGAGCGTGAAAATCCAGACCTTTGAGCCTGGGGACGGGGTGTGCTACTTGATCGCCGTTGATCGCATCACGCCCGAGCAGACGGAGCGGCTGGGCCTAGCCGAAGTGATGTTCTTCTTCGGCCACTTCACGGCTCCCCTGATCGGCTGGGCGTTCCGAGACGGGGAGCACGCTGGCTGCCTGGAGTTCAACTACTTCGTCAGCAAGATGGTTGCAGGCCGTGCGCTGATGAACAGCTACGACACCTGCGCGGCCTACCACGTCGCCTGCGAGCTGCTCGGCAGGCGCGAGGATATGCCGCCGCAGCAGCCGGAGCAGATGGACTGGCGAGCCGACTGGCGGGATCTGCTCGCCGAGCTGAAAGGAGAACTGAACCGTGAGCAAGAGTAGCGAGGTGCGTGGCGGCTACGTCACGCCCCTCAACCCGCCCAACACCGGCGACGTGCTGATCTACCAGAACCGGAGCTGGCGGGTCGATCAGGTGGTCGGTGGTAAGGGCGGGTTCATCACGTTGGACCAGGGCCGGCACGGACTGGCCGACTATAAGAACGTCACGCTGGACGACCTCGTGGGCCGTGCCTACTACAGCCATCGCAGCGTGGCCGTGGATCCGCCGAAGGAGGTGACGAGTGGCTAGGCTCCCTCGCCTCTGCAGCATCAACCTGACCGGGCGTGCGAGAGACAGCCAGCGGCAGAAGGTCTACGAGTGGGGATGGGCGATGGAGAAGCTGTCGCCTGTTCCCACCTACCGCTCGCTGATGAGCCTCGAAGATGCCGAGGCTTACGTGGCGAAGGTCTGGGCCGACTACCGGAGCAGCCCGCCGCCGCGCGTGGTGGACGGTAGGGGACGGGCCAAAGCCTCGGGCAGTATGCACCGCATCGCGCTCCCGAAGTGGGCGCGGCAGCCGGCCACCATCCTGCACGAGCTGGCCCACGGCCTGACGGATGCCATCTCCGACAACCACGCTTGGCACGGGCCGGAGTACGCCCGCTGCCTGCTGGAACTCTATGCCCGCTACCTGAAGGTCCCGAAGCGGGCAGCCCTGGAGCTGGCGGCGAATTATAGGGTCAAGATCGCCGCCGTCGCCGCCTGCCCCCAGCCGCTGGACCGTGAGGAGAAGCGGCTCTCCGCCGAGGTGAGCCGGCTGCGAGCGGAGCTGAAGACGGCGGAGACGGCGCTGCGAGCGCACCGCGACAAGAAGAGAGGAGTATGAGTTGAGCAAGACGACCATCGTGGAAGAGCCGACCCAGCCGGAGGAGCCATCCAAGCATATCGTCACCTGGGCAATGTGCCCGACCGTGGGCTGTCACTGGCAGTGGGCCGTGGCCGTGACGAAGGAACCACCGCACACGCTCGCCGAGTGGGAGATACCCTACTGCATCCACTGCTCGACCGACGAGCATAAGGTGATGGGGATCATCATCCCGCCCGATGAGAAGGACCACATCGAGTACATCGCCTCGACCTCGGAGCCAACCCAGGAGGAAGCGGCGCTGCTCCGTGACCTGCTCCTGATGCTGGGCCGGCGCTCGCCCGAGCTGAAGCTGCACCGGTTCCGCTTTGCCGGCCAGCCGGCAGGCGTGCTCTACGAGCACATCAATCCCGAGGGAACCTTCGGACGGATCCGCCCGATTGCCGTACTCCTCACCCCGACGCTCCTGAAGGCCCTGCGCCCGCCACGGGATTGGGCCATCCAGCCGGCGTCCATAACTCTGACAGACCAGACCGAGAAAGGAGAGACGAACGATGACCCTGACAACGGATGAGGCGATGGCCGCGCGCCGCCGCCAGTGGGAAGAGCGCGACCGCAAGAACGAGGTGCGCGCGAAGAAGGCTGCCGACACCCGGCAGCGCCGCGACCGGGAGCACCGCGTCTGGAGCGGGGATCTGGCAACCCCCGTCCTGGAGTTCATCAGCGAGAACTTTGGCGAGGAAGCCGAGGAGCGGATCGTGCCCGAGGGGATCCTGGACCCCTTCGGCTACCGCATCCGCTTCTGGGCCGGCGACCGCAGCCGGCACAGCCCTGCCGCTCACTTCGGCGAGGTGGACGTGGACTTCCGCTACGGCTCCGAAGCCGAGACGCTGGAGCACGCGAAGGAGATGCGCGAGGCGCTGCTCCACATCGGCATCCAGGCGACCCCCAGCGGTGAGGATGGGATCTACATCCAGCCGTCGCACCGCGAAGGGCTTCCGTACTGGGAAACCAGCCTGAACATCTCGCTCGCGGACGTGGCGACCCTGGTTGGCGTAGAACCGCCTGTGCCGGTGCGGTAAAGTCGGTACTTACACTGTAACGGTTGCCGACATATTATTAGTGGGGGTGTTGTGCGCGGCCAAGCCCAACAGTTAGCGCACGCACCCCCAAAATGTTGGCTACTAGGTAAGTGGCGGGTGAGCTGGCCCGCCCTTTGTAATGGGAGCGCGCCCTGCGCCCCCTGTAGAGTGAAAGGAGAACAGGACCGTGTTACTACGCTGCTACCAGCCGAAGAACTTTCGGCAGGCTACCCTGGCCGTCATCGAGAAGGTGAACGGCATCGTGGAGCAGTACGCCCAGATGGGGTTCGACCTCACGCTCCGGCAGGTGTACTACCAGATGGTCGCTAGAGGTCATCTACCCAACAAGCAGACCGAGTACGATCGCCTCGGGCAGATCGTCGCGGATGGCCGGCTGGCCGGCTTGATCCCGTGGGACCGCATCGTGGACCGCACCCGGAACCGCCGGAGCGTCTCCCACTGGACCTCGCCTTCGGACATCATCTCCGCCCAGGCTTTCCACTACCGCATCGACAAGTGGAAGGGCCAGGAGTGGCGACCGTGGGTCTGGATCGAGAAGGAGGCGCTCGTGGGCGTCATCGAGCCGGTGTGCCGCGAGCTGGATGTCTCCTGGTTCGCCTGCCGTGGCTACGTCTCGCTCTCGGAGATGTGGGCAGCCGCGAGGGAAATGCCGGAAAGCCAGAAGATCCTGCTGGTCCACCTCGGCGACCACGATCCGAGCGGGATCGATATGACCAGGGACATCCGCGAGCGGTTCCAGCTCTTCGAGCGGTGGAACGACCGGGTGAGGGTGAAGCGCATCGCGCTCAACATGCCACAGATCGAAGAGATGAACCCGCCGCCGAACCCGGCGAAGGAGACGGACAGCCGGTTCGGGACCTACCTCGACACCTACGGCGAGGAGAGCTGGGAGCTGGACGCGCTCCCGCCCGACTACATCGAGAACATCATCAGGGAAACGATCCTGGAGGTGCGCGACGACGAGAAGTGGGGCGAGCAACTGGCGAAGGAGAAGGAGCAGCGGCGGCTGTTGCGCGCCGTCTCCGAGAACTGGACCACCATCGCGGACGAGACAGGCGACCGCATCACGGACGAAACCTACGATGAGCCGGAGCAGGACCCTGCGCCGGAGCACCAGGAGGAGTTCGTGCCGCGAGGCTGGGACACCGGCGCAGACGGCGACGAAGACGAAGACGAAGAGTAGGAGCTGCACGAAAGGCCCGCTGCTGGGGGAGCTGAAACCCCGGCGGCGGGCCTTTTCGTTTTGGTGGTGACGAACGATTGACAGGTTGGGGGTTGGACCGTAGAAAGGAGAACTTAACGCCGGCCCGAGGATCCCGCCCTGCCGCTCGTATTGTAGCACACCCGAGCCGTCCTGTCTTCGGGCGTGCCTCACTTCCGCCGCGTCACCCGGTACGCCAGCCCTCCCCTGCCGTGGCCGTGGCTCCCGTCTTTCCTGCCGGCCAGCCAGCCGGCCAGGGTGTAGCCGGCATTCCACCACCGCTCCTGGTAGTAGCGCCGCACCAGCCTCGGCAGGCTCGGTCGCCAGCAGTAGGCAAAGCCGCCGTCGCAGTGGACCCGGTAGTTGCCTCCGATGAGGAAAGCCAGCCAGCCGGGTCGCAACCGTTCTCTCCAACCCGAGAGGTCGTCCATCACCATCTCCCTTCACCTGGGATCACAAGACCATATCCACCTGCCTCGCTTCTTCAAGCATTGCTTTCAGCAGCTCGTGCGCCTCGCGTTCGAGCTGCCATACTCGGGTACGCCCGAGCTTCACGCCTCGGGCTTTGTAGCGGCTGGAAATGGCGACGTAAGTCTCACCGGCCATCCGCAGCGAGAGTATCTCGCGCAGGCGGGCCGGCAACTGGAGCAGCATCGCCTGGAGCGTCACCGTCGCCTCGTTCTGGGCCACCGCGCGAAACGGGTCACCGTCTTCGGCGACCAGGGTGGCGATCAGGGTGTCTTCCTCAAAGTCGCCGTCGCTGTTATCGGCATCAGGAGTACCGAGCGCGTCCAGGGAGCACACCTCGACAATGGCCCCGCGCTGCGCGTAGACCTCGAACTCGTCCATCGACATCTTGAGCGCCTGGGCACGCAGGCCGTTGGTGACGAAGCCGTGCCGCCGCTCCAGCCGGGCATCGAGCTGGCGCAGCTCTTTCTCGCGGCGGCGCGCGGAGCGCGTGGCCCAATCATCTTTGCGAAGGAAGTCCTTCAGCGCGCCGCGCACGAGGTCGGCTGCGTAGCTGTCGAACTTCAGACCACGATGGGGGTCGTAGCGGTCCACCGCGAGCGAGAGAGCGATCATTCCCTCTTGCTCCAGGTCCTGGGGGGAGATGTGCGAGGGAGCCGCGAAGCCTGGGAGCACGATCCTGGCGACGATATAGGCGTAGTGTGCCACGAGCACACCCTTCAGCCGGATGGCATCGGGCGTCTCTACCTGGGTCGCTGCCCAGAACCGTCTCCAGGTACGGTCTAGCTCAAAGGCGTCGAGTGTCACCTTCGCTCCACCGAGGGACCTCCCTCGCGTGGAGCATCAGGCTGGGATAACAGGCGGAACTGTTACCTCAGCCGAAGCTCCCTAACTCCTATCGTGTGCCGAAGCTCGTGGGCTACGGCTTCTTTTCACCCTGCGGTACGGTGCTCTTCTGCTCGGTCACGCTGCGCTGCTCGGTGACCACGTTCTTCTGCTGGGTAACCACCCCACCCTTCTGCTCGGTGGCGGTCACCTCACCCTTTCCAGGACCCTCGTCCTCATCCTCGTCTTCGTGGTGATGCTTGTGCTTCTTGTGATGGCCGGCAAGAGCGGCAGCCGGAAGAAGAGCGAGAAGGGCGACGGGTCCGAACGATCCTACGAAGTGTCTGCGGGTCATCTTTACTGCTTTCTACACGGAGGGTCCGAACAGGAAGGTGCATTCGAGGGGAGAGGTCTGACCGGAGTTCGCGCAGGCGAAGGCCAGCCAGGAGTTCGTGTTGTCCAGCGGCGTGTTCTGGCTGCCGTCTGGAATGTCTATCTCGGCTGTGGGGTTGAGCCGGATGACGATGCCGCCGGGGGTCCAGCCCCACTGCGTCAGCCCGTTGGTCTGCG
>Ga0306920_100009000_pt1 | contig 13311 bp, 12 predicted proteins | sample flu12Cox44000170_FD_204666 | JGI IMG/M metagenome (GOLD analysis project Ga0306920, IMG submission 204666) | Lab enrichment of tropical soil microbial communities from Luquillo Experimental Forest, Puerto Rico - flux4day.12C.oxic.44.000.170 (v2)... | ecosystem: Environmental > Terrestrial >... | reverse complement strand
CCGAGTGGTAACCAGACGAGCCTATGGGTTTCGCACCTTTAAAGCTATGGAAATAGCTCTTTATCACGCGTTAGGACGGCTTCCGGAACCAGAATCAACCCATAGATTTTGCTAGGGCAGGGACGTTTTGGTACTAGCTGCGCAGACGGCGGGATATACCATGGATGGCCTCATCAATCGCATCTTGGAGGCTACCCACTCCAGGTATTTCAAGCAGCGGGTGCCCGCCGCCCCTGAACCTGCCTGCGTGTAAGGCATCTTCCGTACCCATGTACTGGGTGGATCACCGCTATTTCCGGGACCCCAAGACGCGCAGATCGTTCCCGGTTGGGGTGGTTGAGCGGTGCAATTAGCGCTCGCTTCCAGGCTGCCGGGCTAGCCTTAGTCTGTAGTCTAGCTCTTCGCATCTTCTGGTTGTTTGCTCCGCGATTATCTTCTGAAGCTGCACCACAAGGGCAAGACTCTTTAGCATCACGATCTCGAACTCATCGGCATTGAACTGATGCGAGAGACGCGTGAGGTTAGCTCTTTGCTCATCCACAGCTTTCAGCAGTTCCTCGGGTGATATGTACATCGGACACTTCCTTCCGTCTTCTCGCCAGTAGAGGATGTTTCAGTTTGGGGCCGCTCGCTGGCCGTCGAGCGACCCCTATCTGCTCATTGCCTGTGCCTTCAGTTCCTACTGCGCCGATGTGGGAACCGTAGGTCCGAGGTCTGACGAGCCTACTGGTTTACTCAATCTCCTGACTGACCTGTTTGCATATTAGGGTGCGATACGAGCTGGTTTGATATAGGGCTAAACATTTTTCCCATGCTCTTCCCAAGGCCGGTTTGGAGCGCCGGTTTTGGAAACTAAGCAGCAGCGGGCGGAGTAATGTCGGTATCTAGGGTGCGACCTGTTCGACGGATTGCTGCACATCCAACCGGCCGTAGCCCAGGCTGAGCGACAATGCCTTCGCATGTGAAATCGCGTCCGCGGCATCATGAATCGTCAGTCCGGGTGTGAACTGTTCTAATAGCGCCACCGTGCCAGTAACGAAGGGAGCGCTGAAGGAAGTTCCCCAGGCGCCGGCATAATTGTTCCCCGGATAGGTCGTTACGATCGCTTCTCCCGGAGCCGCCAGATGTGCCAGCGACGAACCGTAATTTGAGAATGTACTGCGTTGGTCGTTGTTGTCGGTAGAGGCCACTCCGAGAACCGTCACCATCGACGCGGGATACACGATGGTTTCCTTACCGTTGTTGCCCGTTGAGGAAACAGAGACCACCCCGTGCTCAGTCGCGTAGTCAACCGCTCTGACCAACTCGCTGGAGAGATCAACCAAGCTGAAACTCATATTGATGACGGACGCACCATTGTCTGTAGCGAAGTAAATTGCGCGAATGATATCGTAGGTGCTGGCACTGCCGTCGGCCTTGAAGGCTTTGAGGGGCATAATCTTCGCCGTTGGTGCCACGAGGTGAACGATCCCAGCAACCATCGTCCCATGGCCAAACGCCGCTGGGAGATTTGCTGGATTGATCGCGCTTGCCTGCTTGGAATCAAGAATGGCCGTTGTGGACTGATTCAGTGAGGCGACGCTGGTCTTGCCCAGCTCAGGCGTCTTGGACTGCAGCAGGCCGGCCGTGTTCGGATCTAGATCGTTCATCTCGTTCGGAATACCCGCCTGGTTGCGGGTGAAGTCGTATCCCGGCACAACCGAGGCTTGCAGCACGGGATGGTTCGGATCGATGCCCGTGTCGATGATGGCGACAACACCACCTCCCGTCGCGTTATAGGTTGATTGTGCAGTGGCGAGATTGATGATCTGAGCCGCAGGCTGGTTTACGTAATTGCTGACCGTAGTGACTCCGAAATAGGTCGTAAGGGTGCGGCCTGCCAGGTTGTCGAGGATTGCGGTCGTCGACTGATTGAGCTGAAGGTTGGCGAGGGTCTCGGGCGCCACACCCTGACCGACAACTTCGAAATAATCGACGTCGGTGTCGCTGTCCACCTCGCCTGTCACATCCTGGTCCGACACGCCTGTCGGACCGAGCACCAACGCGATGTCGTGGGACGATACTGCGTCAAGCACGGTCAGTCCGTACGTGGCGGTAATGGAAGGCACCTTAGCTGGATTGGCATGCAAGATGAACCTATCTTGCGCGATCGCCTGAATGGCGAACAAAATTCCGAGAGTTACCAGGATGCCGCTGGTGGTTTGATTCCTCATAACGAACTCCTAACTCAACCCGTTTCAGTTTCGGTGAGGGTCCTTGGGATCCTTAACGGCTGGGGATGAATCGGCACGCAGTCGCCGGCAATTTCACGAAGTCATTTTCGAGAACTCGATCTCTTCCTTGCCCTCGGCACTAACGAGCCGAGCTGCAACTCAATGCGCTCTTTCCGCTGTTGTATGGGGACATATAACTTCAGCCTTTGCTTTGGCTGGTAATCCAGCTGGAACTCGCCGAATTCGTTGCTTACGGCCTCTGCCAGGATTTCGCGACCCGACATCAGCAAAACCGGGATCCCGTCAAGCGAGCTAATGGTTTGCGATCGGACCGTTAGTTGACCGACCATGTTCATGCGAGTGGAGCTGGCGTGCTCTTCCAGACGCAGATCCACCGAGTAATCGCCCGCCTCGTACAGTGCATGGCGCATGCCGTGGGCATTCGAGCGGGCCCCCGCCAGCGCTGGCCGCTGCAAGCTGTCAAAAACAAGATGGCCTACCAATTTCTGCAACACCGTCTTTTTGGCCTGGGCTTTTGCCGCGAACAAGGCGCGAACGTTGCGGAGGGCGTATTCGGGCACCTGATATTGCAGGTCGGCTTGCATACGAATTACCAACCTGGCCAGCAGATCGTGCTCGTCGCGGCACGAGCTGCACTCCACCAGGTGGGCAGACATCTCGCGCTGATCAGTGGTGTTGGCCAGACCGCGCACGTAGTCGATCCATCGTGTTATTTCGTAGTGGCTCACAGGTTCTTTTTCCCGCCTCCGAAGATGCCCCGAAGGTATCGTTCTTCCTCGCCTATTCAGGGTACAAACGAAGACCCGGAAATATAGCTTGCTGGTAAATTCTTTGGGTTCTTCTCAATCCCGCACAACCCTGTAACCCCGGCCCGTGGACCCATGCGATTTGAAACGAAAGGTGAGCCCTGCCAATCCTGAAAACGCGCCGATCCGGAAGCGCTGGTTGGCGCTTCCAGAGGGAGAGGGCCGAGCTGGGTTACACAGGTTCGTGCTTACCATCAGAATTTGCCGGACACGATCTTGGTGTGACCGTAGTAAATCGCCACCGTGGTTCCCCTGAGTACGGTCGGAACTTTCTGATGGGCAAACGTATCGAGCAGCAGTACGCCGCCGCCATCGGTCAATGTGAAAGTTCCAACCAACTTGCCAGCCACATACACGGCAAGCCTGGATCCGTTAGGCAGGTTGAGGTTGTCGGCTTCTGCAGAAAAGCGGCGGCGGCGGCCTTCGACTTCGTATTCTGCTGCGCCAACCGGCACCGCTCCGAGGAATGCCGGACCCGAAAGGTTGATGTTCCATGTGATATTGAGTCGGCCCACAGGAGCCTGCGTAACTGCTTCCTGAGCGCACATCAATTGCGGAAGTGCAACGAATACGGTGAGCGTCAACACAGCAATCAAAGCGGACTTGGTCAGTTTCGAGATCATTTTCTCTTCTCCTGGTTTGGATTGAAGCTGGCTGAATCCGCATCTCGGAACAACCAGCTTACAAACATGTAGGGTGAAGAGGCTCCCGAAAAGTATGCGCCGCGGAGAAGATGGCGCACTTGTAATCTCACGCTCATCTTCGCGTTCAACAGGGTTTCCCTACCAATACGAATGGGGCCCAATAGTAGGGATGCACATGGTCTTTGCGGATTTCCAGCGCGGTCACGCGGAGCGCCTGGCACTTCGTCATACTGGCCAGATTCTTATAGAACAGGTTCATGAACTCCGTCGTGCTGGCATCGTGAACATCCCAAAGCGACACAAGCATGCTGTGTGCGCCGGCTTGCAGCAGTCCGCGCACCAGACCCAGGAGTTCGTCGCCTCCGACGACTACGTTCAACCCCGTGCCGCAACCACTGAGCGCTACCAGTTCCGCCGAAAGCTTGAGTTGGTATAGATCCATCAGCGTCACCGCCGAATCCCCAAGTCGGATCGAGGAGAACATCGGGTTTTCCTGATGAAAGTAGCCATGGGCGGCGATATGGATATATCGGCTGTTCGGAGCAAACGCACGAAGAGTCGCCAAGTTCGCCGCTTCTCCCAGGAACAAGTGAGGGTTGGAGAGTGCAGTGGCCACAGTGGTAGCTTCCTGTTCTATCTGAGGAGCTAAGGGATCGGCCACTCCCATTACGAGCGACTGATCGGCTGTGCTGACGGGCTTTCTCAGCAGCCATGCCAGAATGCTGGCGCTGGGAGCGAAGCAAATGTCGAACTCCTCCAGCAACGGTGTCCCGTGCTTTGACAATGCGTGGAACGGCAATTGATGAAGAAAACCATGAGGGATTACAGCGAGCCGGTCGCAATGCAGATGGGTACGGATCGGCGCGATCAAGTCCGCATAGAGGTTTTCCAGATTAGTCTCGATCGCACGGCAAAGCTGCTCCGAGAACCTCGAAATGTAGTCATTTCCCAGTCGGAACTTGGAAAACTGGAACTGCAGCAGCCGAAACCGTTCGCGAATCCTGTTGAGAGAACCAACTTCGGCAATTTCGAGACGATTACGATCGAGCACGCAGGCAAAAAGTGATTGGCGGCATACGTAGTATTCGAGCACAGTAGTGTTGGGCGGCAGCGCGTCGCATATGTCGTTCACGGGCAACGCACCTTCGAGTCCCCGCCCCAGGACTCGCCCATCTGGCTCGCGGGCATCGACCAATGCATCCGCCAGCTTGCGCTTCAGGGCACGGCCTTCTGCTCCCAACTTCCTGGTACGCGCAGCAGAACTCTGTCCCACCTCCATCTGCTCTCGCTCTAGCCGATGAGCGGTCCAGCTGATGCGTTCACGCAGTTCATTCACCACTTGGAGAGCAGAAGTGTCCGCCGATGGGTTTGCAGGCGCCGCTCGCACTGCGACTAACTCTGCCAGGCTCCGCGACTTCGCTTTTTCGATGCAATTGAATGCGCGTCTCTTCTCCTCCTCGCCCGGATTGACCTGCAGGATCAGAGCCACCAGATTCTCGTAGACAGCGACTTTGTCCTTCAGGAACGCAATTTTGGAGTCCTCCTGCGAAAGCTCCCCGCGAAGGATCTCGAGGATCGAACTCGCTGTCTCATACGACTCACGGGCTCCATCGAAATCTCGCAAAAGCTCCCTGGCCTGTCCCAAGGTGAGATAGATGTGGCAGGCGATGGCAGGTGCTGCCGTGGTCTCGAGACGCTGGATAGCCGACTGGCAGTGCTGCTGTGCGGCGTGGAGCTCGCCGGCACGAAGTGCCATACGCGCAAGCAGCAATTCGCAGAATGCTGCCCGGACCTGAATATCATGCGAGATGAAGACATCGAAGGCGGCACGGCTAAGACGACTCGCAGTCTTGTCGTCACCACCCTCAAACGAAACCACCGCGCAATACAGATCCAGCACCGCCAGCCAAAGCTGGTTCTTCTCCTGGTCGAACAAGTTGCGGGCCTTCTCGAAGAGCTTCAACGCCTGGACACGGTGCCCCAACTGATTCGCTGCCAGTCCCGCAAATGCGAAGGCCTTCGCCATCTCGTAACCCATGTTGAGTTTCCGGAAGCCGCCGCGGGCGCTCTCCGCCAGCCGCGCGCCTTCGGTACTCATGTTCAACTCGAGAAACATCTCCGATTGGTCAAGATCACAAAGCGCGCGGTGATAAGGGTCGCCAGCCTGTATGCATAGCTCCCGAGTGATCTCGTAACCGGCAATCGCGCGGGCATATTCGCCGCGCAGGTAGTACAAATAGGCGACGTTGTATTCAACTTCGGCCAGCAGGAGCGGTGCGTTCTGGCGGCTGCAAAAGGCCCGCGCTCTATCGTAAGTCTCCAGCGCTTCCGAGAACTGATTCAAGCTGATGAAGCACACCCCCATATTGCGCAGGACGATTGCGGTGTCGAGCACCTGTTCCTGTTTTTCGAATTCCAGGTACGCGCGCCGGTAGTGATCAAGCGCTTCCTGGAAGCGGTCCTGGCGGTGGAAAATGTTTCCTACGTTCGTATCCAGACGCGCCAAACGAAGGTGTTCGTTGTGATTCTCGAAGATGACGCGGGCCTGCGCGCTCCATTCGAACGCCAGATCGTATTCCCCGAGGTAGATCAGGCTCTGCAGCGCCGCTGTCATGGTGCGAGCGCGTTCCACTACCTCGTTCAAGGAGGTGTAAATCGCGATCGCCGCTTCGTAGTGGGTTCGGGCAAGCTGATATTTGGTTTTGAGGTAGTAAACATGGCCCAGGGCGCGATAAGCAAGCGCCTTGGACGCTTTGTCTCCGGATTGGCGCGCTACCCACAAAGCCGCCTTGGCCAGACGGAGCGCGCGCTGTAAATCCACGCGCACGAGACGGACCACCTGTTCGGAAAGGTGCTGCACGGCTGCTTGGCCTTGCGGGCTCGACTCACGCTGCAGAAACGCACGTCGGGCACGTTCGTCGGGTATTCGGGAGAGGGCTTCGGTCCACGACACCTGCTCCACCGGTGCGGCAAGAACAGCCATCGCTCAGAAACCTGATTCCAGGAGAGCTTTTTCCAGCTGTTTTAGGCATCTGCCGCGTATGAAGCCGATCGATCCGGTCGCCAGGCCTAAGCGTTCGGCGACTTCGTTGTAGGGCAACGGCGGCTGCTCGTAAAACAGCATCCGGATCATCTCCGCACACCGCGGCTTCAGTTTGCGAATGGCCTCACGGACGAGTTGTTCTTGCTCAACCTCAATCAGAAAATCCGGAGGAGCGACGGCCGTACCGTCCACCTGCTCCTGCTCCATGGCGTCGAGTTCGACATTGCCGCGCTGCTGCCTTTTCCAGTGAAAGCACTTGTGGACGGTGACACTGATGATCCACGACTTCAACGATTCCACTTTTCGCAATTTGCTCAGTTCGGAGTAGAGCTCCATACAAACCGACTGAAAAATATCAGCGCAGTCTTCCGGCGAAGCCCTGTACTTGTAAGGGATGGAATAAATCAGCCGTTTGTAGCGCTCGATCAGTGAATTCCAGGCCTGTTGGTTGCCTTCCAGGCATTCCCGCACCAGACCGGCGTCACTGCTCGGATCAGCCTCAGGCTCGATCGTCGGAAGCGCATCGATCGGTTGAATGCTTGCATTCATATATTGTGTTTGGACGAAGACCGCGACTTAATTCAAACTACTGTGTGCGGGTCACACGAGTCTGTGATATCGCTCACATAAACCTGCGAATGACATTTTTGTAATGTGTGAGTCATCTTGACGGCTGCCAAAAAAGTTCGTCGGCATTCCACAAGGTGTAGTGGTCAAGGATGCCGGGCTGGAAGTTGGCGAGTTTGGCCTTTGCGCCGACAAGAATATTCGGACTTACCACGCAAATAATAGGCAACTGGGAGGCGACGATTTGCTGGACCTGATCATATTCCAGCTTACGTTTGCGCGGATCGGTTTCGCTTTCCTGCATTTGCATGAGGCGGTCGATCTCCGCCTCCCAATCGGTAGCGGCCTGTCTCTCGCCTAAGTGCCACAGGTGAGTGGCTCCGCTCGAGAGCCACACATTCATCTCCGCTGTGGGATCGACGTCGCCGCTTCCCAGGGCCATGATTGCCGCGTCGTAGTCGTGGGTCTGAAGAACACGGTCGAGCTGGGCGCGAAATTCCATGGGCACCACCTGCACCGTGATGCCAAGCGGCTTGAGGTCGGCCTGAATCAAGGTTGCCATTTGTTTGCGCTGCGCGTTGCTGGCGCTGGCCAGGATGGAAAACTCGACTGGCTGCCCGGCCGCGTCAACCAACCTCCCATCCGATTTCCAGCGAAACCCGGCGCTTTGGAGCAGAGCCTTCGCTTTCGCCAACGAGTACTCTGGCTTGGGAAGCACCTCATTCAACCAGAGCTTGTTGCCAGGAGTAACTTGCAGGATGATCGGAACCGCTCGCCCTTGGTAAACCAGTTTCACGATTGCGTTGCGATCGATGGCGGTTGAGACAGCCTGCCGGAACTTTTGTTCACGAAACCACGCCTGATGTCGCGCAGTTTCGGGCAGTCGTCCTGTCGTATCGTCATTCAAATTGAAGAGAAGGAAGTTGTATTCGAGTCCCGGGCCTAGATCGAACAGCTTGAACCCGCGCATTTGCTGGTTCTTTTGGAGCACCGCGAAATTCTCCGCGCTGATGCGGTTCAGAATGTCTGTCTCGCCGGCCTCGAATCGCAGCACTTGGGCATCTTCGGAAGGAACGAAGAGGTACATGATCTGCTCAAGATAAGGAAGCTTTGTTCCTTTGCTGTCGGTCTTCCAGTAATAGGGATTCCTCTCCACTACGATCCGCTGGCCAGCGACATACTCCTTGAGGCGGAACGGTCCCAAGCCGGCAATCTGGCCCGGAGCGACATCCAGACCCCATGAACTCGCAAGCTTCTCTTCTTTGTAAGGGGCTTCCAGCAGATGTCGAGGAAGCATTGCAACGCTGTCGAAGATTCTCTCCGCGGCAGCATACGGTTTAGACAGGTCAAACCGTACGGTGTACTGGTCGAGTTTGGTCACGCCGATCGGCTTGCCGCCAATCACCAGCAAGTCCCGCTGCACTGAGTGGACCTTCTCGTCGAGATACACCTGGAATGAAAAGACCACGTCGTCGGCATCGAAAGCATGGCCGTCGGAAAACTTGATGCCGCGTCGAAGCTTCAGGGTGTATACCCGTTTGTCAGCGGAGATCGTCCAGGACTTCGCCAAGGCAGGTTCGGAACGTTGCGTGCTTCGATTAATGCTTATAAGGTCGGCGATCATCCGCCGGATGACGTTCCGCGAAGGGCCATCGAGGGCGGTGATTGGATTGAGCGTCTTTGGTTCTGACCTTTCGGCTATTACCAGCTTGCCTCCCGGAGTTCCCGGTTCACTTTTCGTAACCAGAAATTCTTCCGGACCGGAAACGGCGAATGCCAGCACACTCGGGAAGCAGATAAACGCAACCAGCTTGCGGAATAAGACATTCACAATCGCTCGCATTTGTTGACTCTAGTAAGGCGAAGATTCTACTCGCAGTTCCAATGACTGGGCCAGTATGTAGTATCTCAATAAAACAGTTACCAGCAGAAGACCCGGTAGGATCATCCACCAGTACGAAGTAAGAACGCTGTATTGTTGCAAAGCAGACAACATATTGCCCCAGCTCGCCACCGGCTCCGCCACGCCCAGTCCGAGAAACGACAGGGTGATTTCCGCGAGGATGTATTGCGGAATCAGGATCGCTGCCTGGGTCAGGATCACTCCCCGGGTCTGCGGCAACACGTGGCGGCGCAACAGATACCACTCCGTCGCGCCGAAGCCTCGCGCAGCTACAACGTAGTTGCGTTCCTTCGCACTTAGTACAATGCCGCGCACCAGTCGTGCCGCACGGCCCCATCCCAACATACCGATCACCGCTATAAGAAGGAGGAACGTCTGTGCCGGGCTCATGTGGAGTGGCAGGAACGCCCGCAGAGCCAGGAGGAGATACAGCCACGGGAGGGCGGCGAATGCTTCCGTCGTGCGCATGAGCAGGGCATCAAGCAGCCCTCCATGATATCCCGCGGCAGACCCGAGCAGCAGGCCCAGTCCGAGCGACAGTCCAGCCGCCAGCAGCCCCGAGAACAGGGAGATCTGCCCCCCAAACAGAAAGCGCGAAAACTGATCCCTTCCGTATCCGTCGCTGCCGAGTATAAATACATGGGCCGGCTCATCTACACCGAACAGATGAAGGCTTGAGTGGAAGACTCCCAGTACGGAATAGGTGTCGCCACTCAAAAAGAAACGGAGGGGTGCAGTGCGAGTGGTGTCTGCCTCGTACTTTGCGAATTCGCCGTTACTCTTCCACAGGTAAACCAATGGCCGCAGATGAAAGCCTCCTCGGCTATCGAAGAAGTGTATGCGGGTCGGTGGTGCAAAGGGATGGTCGCGGAACTGTGTTGCTGGGTCGTAAGGCGCAATAAAACCGGCCAGCACAACGACGAAATGCAGCAACAAGAGGACCGCGAGCGGCACGACAAAGGTTCTGGACAAGCTCATCGCCACTCCGCCCGAATCCGCGGATCATTCCAGTAGAGCAGCACATCCGCAAACAGATTTCCGATGATCGCAAGCGCCGCCGAGACGATGACGATACCGACGATGACGTAGATGTCCCGCCCCAGGATCGATTCCAGGAGGATTGGACCCAGTCCCGGCCAACTGAAGACGATTTCAACTAACAGCGAGGTGCTCAAGAGCAGTCCGAAAGAAATGCCGAGTAGAGAGATGAGCGGGTTGGCTACGGCGGGTAACGCCTGCCGGAAAAGCACCTGGTTTCGCCGGAGGCCATACCCGCGGGCCGCCCGCACAAATGGCGAGGCAAGTGCTTCCGCCATCGCCGATCGAACATGCCGGTACAGGACTGGAAATGTTCCCAGCCCAATCGTCAGCACGGGCAGAAACAGATGCGCCGAGAGGTCTCGTAACTGAGAACTCGTGGTGGCTCCCGTCATGTCGAGGCTCATCATCCCGCCTGCAGGAAACCAGCGTGTGCGCACCGCGACCATCAAAAACGCCAGAGCGAACATAAGGTCGGGAACCACAAACAGCGTCGAAGTCCCCACCGCGCTCAATCTGTCCTCCCACCCGCCGGGCCGCGCTGCTGCCCACGCGCCCAACAGCAGCGCGAACAGCCAGGACAACGTCAACGCGACAGTGTTCAGCAGGAGAGTGTTGCGCACGCGTGGCCATATCAGAGACGACACCGGCCGGTTGTACGCGAACGAATATCCGAAATCACCTTTCAACGCCGATCTCACCCAAAGGCCATATTGCGCCGGCAAGGAGCGATCCAGTCCATACTGCGCACGCAACGCATCGACCGAGGCCAAGGAGATCTGCGGATTCAGCCGAATCTCGCTGAAGAATTCGCCGGGCGCGAGGTGTAATAGCACGAACGACAGAATGGATATCGCGACGAGAACCACTACCGCTTGCACCACACGATGAAACAGGTATCGCACTCAAAGACTCCCAGTGGTGCTGGCGCCTGTTGAGGCGACACCCCGCGCAACTGTGACCAGTGATCGCGTGTACTCTTGCTGCGGCGTCATGAGCACTCCCGCTGGGATACCCCTTTCCACGATTTGCCCATCCTGCATCACGGCGATTTCATCCGCGAGAGCGCCAGCCATCATCAGATCGTGTACCACCAGCAGATACGTGAGGGAACCCTCGCGCTGCAGTGCGAGAAGAAGGTTCGCAATCTGTGCCTGGATGGAAACGTCAAGGCCGGTGAAAGGTTCGTCTAATACCAGCAGCTCGGGATTCAAGACCAAAGCGCGAGCTATGGCAAGGCGCTGCAACTGTCCACCGCTTAACCGATGTGGCAGGCGCTCGGCCAAATCGGCTTGCAAGCCAACTTGCTGCATGCATTGCAGCGCCGTCGATCTCTGCTCCTCAGCGGATCCTGATTTCTGGATTCGTAGCGGCTCCGCCACCACTTCCCAACCGCGAAAACCTGGGTTGATGGCGGCCGAGGAACCTTGCAAGACCAGCTGCATCCGAGTTCGAAAGGGCTGCAATCGCCGTTTATCCAGCCGGGTCAAGTCGGTGCCGGCAAAACAGATTTGGCCCGACGTTGGGGCCTCTAGTTGAACGATGCACCGCGCCAGAGTCGATTTTCCTGATCCCGATTCTCCAATGACAGCCAGCGTGCGTCCTCGGGCAATCGCCAGACTGACTTCTCGCAGCGCACGCACTTCCGTTGTGCGACCGGCCGGACGTCGATCCGCGTACACCTTCGTGAGTTCGCAGACCTGCAACAGCGTTTCGTCCATGCCGTGCTCCTACCCTATTTCGTTGAAGCATCGCGCCGTGCGATCGCCCGCGACATTAAGAGACTCCGGTGGATCGCTGCGAGCACACTCCGCGATTCGTCGCTCACAACGAGGCTCAAAAGCACAACCGGCGCTGTGCCGAACGAGATCGGGTGGAACGCCGGGAATACAGGGCAAATCTCGTTTGCCCAAGTGGCCCAGTGTAGGGCGCGATCGCAACAAGCCGGCTGTATAGGGATGCCGCGCAGATGCATAAACCTCGGAGGTGCGGCCAGACTCAACGATGCTGCCAGCGTACATCACGACTATGCGGGTCGTTAGGCGCCCCACAAGGACGGGATCATGGCTGACAAACATCACCGTGGTCTTGGAGTCGTCAACCAGCCGCTGTAACAGGTCCAGAATCCCCGCCTGTGTGATCGGATCGAGGGAACTCGTCGGCTCGTCAGCAACCAAAAACGATGGAGAGCATACCAAGGCTTGGGCAATCGCAACCCTCTGTTTCTGGCCTCCACTGAGCTGATGAGGGTAGGCGTCGTAATGCCGTGCCTCGCCCAAGCCAACCTGCTGCAGCATGTAGCGCGCTCTCTCGCGGCTCGTCATCGGCGATTCCTGAGAGTGTGCCTGCACGACCTGTCTGACCTGTTCCCCCACGCGAAGCACCGGATTCAAGGCCGAGGTGGGGTCTTGCCCCAGTAACGAAATCTGCGCCCCACGTACGCCCTCCATCTCCCGTTCACTCGCTTTGAGGAGGTCAAGATTCCGAAACCGAACAGAACCGCTGCGCACGTCCGCTGAAGCCGGAAGCAACCGGCAGAGGGTCAGCGCCAGCGTGCTTTTGCCCGATCCCGACTCTCCCAGCACCCCGACGATCTCTCCCTCCCGAATGGCAAGATTGATATCACGCAGCGCAGTCACCGCACCGCCCCGCTCAGCCCGATACTGCACGGTTAGACCGCACACCCTAAGGAATGCATCGTGTTCCGCTGACAAGTCGAGTGGGAACATGGTTGGAGGTTCCTTCAACGGAGCGGGTTGCCAACAGCCTTTGTGCTGAGAGACGCTTCTTTCGCGCCCAGCGCGGGGGTGGTTTCGATCGCTCCCGTCCTATCGGCTCGATAGCCCGCCTCGCTTAACCGTCGAGTTGCGAACTCAGCGATCGCTAAGTCGTCTGCCACCACCAGTAGCCACACAGTTCTCCTCGTGCATGCAACTCAGAGCATGATGTTCGTGAGAGCAATATCAGCATAATCCCCGAAAAGCGCCTTAACAACCAGATGGGGAAATCTGGCGCCCGGTAGCGCTACGGCAAGAGGCTGCGGGTCACCGATTCGAAAAAAACAAGCCGCTTTCCA
>Ga0306920_100008999_pt1 | contig 13311 bp, 12 predicted proteins | sample flu12Cox44000170_FD_204666 | JGI IMG/M metagenome (GOLD analysis project Ga0306920, IMG submission 204666) | Lab enrichment of tropical soil microbial communities from Luquillo Experimental Forest, Puerto Rico - flux4day.12C.oxic.44.000.170 (v2)... | ecosystem: Environmental > Terrestrial >... | reverse complement strand
GTGATGGGCCGTAGTTATGGCGGATATCTCACGATGATGGCAGTAACGAAAGCGCCCGAGATGTGGGCGGCCGGCGTGCCCATCGTTCCCTTCGTCAATTGGTTTACCGAGATTCACAACGAAGATCCGCTGCTGCGGCAGATGGATTTGGCGATCATGGGCGATCCAGTCGAGAACAAAAAGCTCTATGAAGACCGCTCCCCGATCAACTTTATCGATCAGGTCAAGGCGCCGCTCTTGATTCTCGCCGGAGGCAATGATCCACGCTGTCCGAAGAGCGAGGCGCAGCAGGTCGCCGATGCCATCCGGAAGCGCGGCGGAATTGCGCAGCTAAAAATCTACGAGAACGAAGGCCATGCGTTCTCGCGAGTCGAGAACCAGATTGATGCCTACCAGCGTGTCTCCGACTTCCTGAAGGTGCACGTGCCTTCACCGGGATGCGGTTGCTCTGTTTACGAATGAGGCTGAGAAAATGCTTCCCGGTCTACGCGTTTGGCTTGCGGTCTCCGGCTTGGTTCTGGCAAAAAGCGAATAGCGAAGAGCCAAGAGCACTCCCCGAATGACGACACTTGCGTGCTATCCAAGTGCCCGAGTCCCTTCTCTCGCCGCAAGAATGGCATCTACCAGCCCTTGCATTGTAAACTCGCGCGCCTCGATGTCCACGGGCAAGCCGCATTCGCGCAGCGTCGCCGAGGTGACCGGACCGATGGAAGCGCTGTGAACGCCGTGCCCAGGCGCAGGCTTGCGCAATGCCGCATGCGCACTGCGAAGTCCAAGCAGGGCGACGAAGTTCTTGACGGTGGAGGAGCTGGTAAATGTGATGGCGTGAGGTTTGCGGCTGCCGGCGAGCAGCGCGCGCAAACGGCGGGCCGAAGCCTCGGGAGCGACCGTCTCATAAGCTTCGATCACGTCGACTTGTGCTCCCGCTTTACGCAGTTCGCGTGGAATCACGTCACGCGCGACTTTGGCGCGCACCAGCAGTACACGTTTGCCCTTCACCCGCCGATTCAATGCGGCAACGACCGACTCGGCGATGTACTCCTTCGGAGTTACGGCGACCTCGAGATCATGCCTCTCGATCGCTGCTTTGGTCGCGGGTCCGATGGCAGCGATTTTAAGGTGATTAAAAATCGACGGCGCCAGCTTGTTCTTAGCCAGGCGCTCGAACATGGCGTCGACGCCGTTCACACTGGTCAGAATGAGCCAGTCGTAGGGGGCGAGATTCTCCAGCGCCCTGTCGAGCGGAGCGTATGAGCGCGGTTTGCGGATTTCGATGAAAGGAATCTCGATGACTTGGCAGCCGAGACCACGCAGGAGCGACGAAAGAGCTCCGGCCTGCTTTTTCGCGCGTGAGACAAGTACACGATAGCCGGTGAGGGGAAGTTGCTGATTTGCGGAGCTCACGGCTGTTGCGGAGCCGCTACTGCTGCTCCGTACACGTCCTCCAGAATTCGACTTGCGCCACGCCGCAAAAGCGTCTCGCCTACTCGTTCACCCAGGGCGACGGGATCGCTTCCTTGCTGCGCTTCGCGTAAGACCTCTGAGCCATCGGGCCGCGCGACGACTCCGGTTAAATGCAGCACGCCGTCCTTTGCCTCCGCGAACGCACCGATCGGAACCTGGCAGCCGCCTCCCAGCTTGTTCAGCAGCGCGCGTTCACAGATGGTGGCCGCGCGTGAATCGGGATCATTCAGGAACTCCAGGTGCTTGCGTACTTCGGTATCACCCTCACGAATTTCGATGCCAAGCGCCCCTTGTCCAGCAGCAGGACACATGAAGCTCTCGGGCAGGTATTCGCGGATGAACTCTGTCTTACCGAGTCGTGTCAAACCTGCGGCGGCGAGAATGATTGCATCGTATTCGCCGTCTTCAAGCTTGCGCACCCGCGTATCCACGTTGCCGCGCAGTGGATGGATGTCAAGATCGGCACGGAAAGCCTTCAACTGTGCCTGCCGCCGCAAACTACTCGTGCCTACTCGAGCGCCTTTCGGGAGCGCATCGAGGCAGTCGTACTTCACTGACAGAAACACATCGCGCGGGTTTACGCGTGTCGTGATTGCTACCAGTTCGAATCCCGGAGGCAGCTCGGTCGGCAGGTCCTTCAAACTGTGCACCGCGAGGTCAACCCGGCCTGCGGCCAATGCTTCCTCGATCTCCTTGGTGAACATGCCCTTGGTTCCGACCTTGGCCAGCGCGACATCGGTGATCTTGTCGCCCGTGGTCTTGATGATTTCCAGCTCGACTTCGTGTCCCCGCGCGCGCAGCAAATCGGAAATATGGTTGGCCTGCCAAAGCGCCAACTGCGAGCCGCGGGAACCAATACGCAGGCGCGCCATCAGCGTCGCACCTCAGCGTTTTCGCTGCTGGTGGAGGCCTGTTCGCCAGTTGCGGTTGCCTTTCTTGCCTCGCGAAGGTTGAAGAGCTTTCGGACGAGGTCAATCACAGTCGTCGCTTCTGAAGATTCGCGCGCCGCAGTCTTGAGCGTCGTAATGGGCGTATGCATGATCTTGTTGATGATTCCCTTGGTCAGGGTATCGACAGCCATCTCCTGTTCGGGTGTCAAACTGCCGAGGCGCCCGCGGACGCGATCGATCTCCGCCTGGCGAACCGTTTCCAGATGCTCCTGGAGCGAGACGATGGTCGGCACCACATCGAGCGTCTGCAAGCGGGCCAGGAACTTCTCCACTTCATTCTCGACGATGGCTTCAGCGCGATCGGCTTCGAGCTTGCGATCGGAGACATGCGACGCAACCACCTGTTGCAGATCGTCGATGTCGTAAACGAAGATGCCGTCGAGCTTGTTCATCTCGGGATCGATGTCGCGTGGAACAGCGATGTCGATGAAGAACATGGGGCGGTTGCGCCGGCGGCTGAGGAATTTTTCGCCGTGCTCCTTGCGGAAGATGGTGTGCGGTGCACCTGTCGAGCTTATGACGATGTCGGCGCGATCGACGGTGTCGTAGAGGTGTTCGAAGGGAATCGGCTCGCCATTGAATTTCTTGGCCATGGCAGCAGCGCGCTCGAATGTCCGGTTGCCGACATAGATCTTTTTTGCGCCATGAGCGAGCAAATGTCGCGCCGCGAGCTCGCACATCTTGCCGGCGCCGACGAGATAGACGCTCTTGCCGTCGAGGTTGCCGAAGATTTTTTTCGCAAGATCAACCGCCACCGACGCAACGGATACTGCCGAAGTGGCGATCGAGGTTTCCGTCCTCACACGCTTGGCGACCGCGAAGGCCCGCGAGAGCAGCGCATCGAGCTGCGAATCAATAGCTCCGACTGCCCGGGCCGTTGCGTAGGCTTCCTTGACCTGGCCCAGAATTTGCGGCTCGCCGACCACCATAGAGTCGAGGCTCGACGCCACCCGGAAGACATGCTTGATGGCATCGCGGTCACGGTATTCGTATAAATGTTGCCGATAAGGAGCGGGATCGACGCCGTACAACTGGCGCATGCAGTCACGAATATCAGCATCGGCATCAGCGGTTCGAGCCACCAGCTCAACCCGGTTGCAGGTGGAAACGATCATCGCCTCTTCCACTCCGGGATGCGAAGCCAGGCACTTCACCGCCTCAGGCAGCCGCGCCTCGGGAATGGCGAATTGCTCGCGCACTTCCACGGGCGCTGTCTGGTGGTTCACGCCGATGACGACGAGATTCATGATCCCGGAAACCTATGCACTCGACTGAAGTAGTTCGCCGCCCATGCTCCCAGCGCGACCACGAATGCCACCGTCGCCAGCAAGGCCGCCCTGCGCCCACGCCATCCCGAACTCCAGCGCATGTAGAGCAACAGCAGGTACACCATCCACATCACCAGCGACAGCAGGATCTTCGGATCGTAGAAGAACAGCGGTCCGTATTTCTCAATGGCCAGCACCGATCCTGCGGCGAGGCCAAGCGTCATGAAAGGGAAGCCAAAGAGCAGGGAGTTATAACAAATCTCGTCGATCGTTTGCAGCGGCGGCAACCAGGTCGTGAGCTTCGCCGGATGCTTCGACTTTAGCGTCTTTTCCTGCACGATGTACAACAGGCTCGCTCCAAAGCTGAGGAACAAGCCGGCATAGCCGGTGAAGATCAGGATGACGTGCACGAACACCCATCCGTTGCGCAGCAGGGGAGAAGTCAGCGCAACGGGCCGTTGCCCAAGCGCAGATGCGAATGTGAGCAGGAAGACGATGGGAAAGATAACAATGCCGGGTGAGGTGGTCCGGTATCCCACAAAGAAGACGAAGAACACGACCATCGCGAGAAATGCCAGGAGCGACTCAGAGTTTTGCACCGAAGCCAACGCAAAATGGCCGCTGAGGACAAACGATTCAACCAGCGACACAAAATGAAAGATGAGGCCGAAGCCAACGGCCGGTTCCACCACTTTTGCCAGCACGTCGCCTTTCTTGCTGAGAAGCAGGATGGAATACACCAATCCGACGCCGTAGAAAACGACCGCGACTCGAAGCCAGATGAGCGGCATAAACCCCAACGAGCGTGCAGGTTGACTCCCGTCGCGCTCTCGTACTGTAAGTATAAAGGCCCGTTCTCCTCGACGGAGTGTGCTAATCACCGGCAGGTGTGACGTGGGTCACAATCGGAGGTTTCGAACCGAAGAAGTCGCGAAAACCGGCCAGCCCATCGCCTTGCTGACCGGGCGCCGGGGTGCTGTATAGCCCGTTCGGCTGGAATTCTACTCGCCGGTTTGGGTAGTCGGCGCGCCCATCTACTACCGCGGCTACTATCCCCATTTCTCGGCCCTACATCACGGGAGAAGCACAGCGGGCACAACAGTGTCTCGCTTTTGTCTGCATGCAAATGCAAGCGTAGCAAAGAATGTTACGGCGGAGCGGCAATCTGTTTACATCAGTGGTTCCTTCCAGCGCGTCCATTCAGCAGGATGTCAACGGATGACATCCGAGTTACATGTGGAGTGCTGTTATGAAATGCGATTTATGCGTGCGGGATGATGCAGCTGACAACGGTTGGTTGTGCATCTCCTGCCGGGAAGCCATTGCCCGCCTGCTTGTTATAACTGAAGCGCAGGCTGCCGCTTCGTCAAAGCGAATCAGCGCAACGAACGCCGCAGTGCAGTCAGAGGAAGTCGAAAGCGGGCGGTCGGCAATATCCTGACGATTGTGCTAGCATCGCGCTCACTTGGAGGCGCCAGTGTGAGTGAAGCGAAACAGCAGCCCAAAGCGTTGCGCCCGAAGATGGACGGCTACGGCGTTCCGCAATCGAGCGAGGGCATGTTGCCCTGGGAGTGGGCTCGCGACCGCTTCAGCAGGTCCCACAACTACTTGCTCATAACTGTCCGACCTGACGGTGCTCCGCACGCCATGCCGGTCTGGGGCGTATGGCTCGAGGATGCCTGGTATTTCTCGACGGGTTCTACCTCTCGAAAATCCCGGAATCTTGAGCGCAATGCAAAGTGCGTCGTGTGCACGGAGAACGCCGAAGAGGCAGTGATTGTCGAGGGCACTGCGCATCGCTTGAAGGACGTCGATATTCCGCAACGGGCATTTACGGATTACAAGGCGAAGTATGACTGGGAACTTGACCCCAAACTCGGCCCGGTTTGGAAGGTCAGTCCATCTGTCGTCTTCGCAATGCCTGAGAAACAATTTCCCAAGGGCGTGACCAAATGGGTGTTTGAGCTGCAAGGCTCTTCGAAGTAACGCTAATGCCGACTAAACCGAAGAAAGCCGCCCAGAAGAGCGGCGCCACATCGAGTTCTGTGGCGCAGCCTCGTGCCTCGCGTCCCGTCGTTCCCCGCAGCTACCGTTTTCCGGCTTCCCTCAAGGGTATGCTGGACTGGAGTTGGGCCCGCGAGCGGCTTGCCAAGTCATACAACTACGTAATTGTTACGGTTCGGCCCGACGGCCGGCCGCATGCCATGGGCATGCACGGTCTGTGGTTTGAGGATGCGTATTACTTCGGGACTAGCCCCCACACCCGCAAGGCGAAGAACCTCGCGCGGAATCCGCATTGCATCGTGATCAGCGAAGACATGAGCGAATTGATCATCGTTGAAGGGATCGCCGAAACGATTGGTTACGATGCCCTGCCGAAAGGCCTCTCCGATCTGAGCAAGTCGAAATACGGCTGGCCCATCGATCCACGCATGGGAGGACAGGTATACCGCGTCAAGCCGAAGGTGGTGTTCGCATTTCCACTGAAGCAGATCGCGACGGCGGTAACGAAATGGACGTTTGACTAAGGTAAAGTCCCGTTCCCGGCGCACATCGAGAGACCCAACGGGCAGTTCCGATATAATTCAGCTACCAACCCACCGGTAGGGGATGATGTCGGAAGTTTCCGCAGCCCGAATAGAATCCGAGCCCGGGCTGCATGAAGCGCCGTCGCTGCAACATGAGCTGGAGCCATGGGCCAAGACGTTCGGTAGAAACCTTGGCGACCTGATCCTGCGGCGCGAACCTCCTCCGGTCGAAATAACCGCCGAACCCGTTCCCGTTCATCCAGAGAAGTTTATCCGCACCGGAGTTGACTGGTGGCGTTTCGCCGAGTCTTACGGCGGGCACATCGCGGTCGTGGCCCTGGTGTACTTCATCTGCACGTCCGCGTGGTTCAACCGCCAGCCTGTGAAGCTGCCATCCCCGCTTGAGAATACCAAGGTCGAATACTATCCGGTGAGCGAGTACTTGCCGCCGATCAACACCGGGCAGAAGGGACCGGCGAAGCCACGCAAAGGCGAGCCGAAGCTGGCGAAGCAGGAAATACTCTCCGTCCCTTCTAATCCCGACAACTACCACCAGACCATCGTGACACCTCCGCCAGTGAAGCTCAGTCGCGACGTGCCGCTGCCGAACATCGTCGCCTGGACGCAGCTGCCCTCGACACAGCCTATCGCTGCCAGCTCGCCCGCAGTGTCGCAGCTCAAGATCCCGCAGTTTCAGCAGCAGGTGGTTGAGCCTGCGGCCGACGTTTCCGGTCTGAAGCCAAAGTTGCTGGTCCCACCCGAGCTTCGTCCCAAGGTGGTTGAGCCTGCGGCCGACATCTCGTCGTTGAAGCCTGCGCTCAAGCTGCCGTCCCTTGCGCAGCCTTCGGCGATCGAGCCAGTCGCTACAACCGATCAGCTGAAGCTCAAGCCGGGTCAACTGAACATCGCGCAATTGCAGCCGCAGGTGGAAGCGCCAAACCTGCCGGTTGCGGCCCAGCGCGCCAGCGGAACCGGAGAAGCGGGAAGCGGCACAGCGGCGAAAGCTGTTCCGGCGCAACCAAGTTTACAGGGCTTGTCGTCATCGCGAGGACAAGGGCAGATCATCGCCCTCAGTTTGAGTCCTACCGACGTGCGCGGCCCCATCGAGATGCCGGGCGGCAATCGCAGCGGAGAATTTCATGCATCGCCGAGCGGTAAGGGTGATGCTCCGGGTACGCCGAACATCAAGGGCGATCCAAATTCAACCGCGACTGGCGCTGGGGGAGCAGCAGGGAAGGGCAATGGCTCCGGCGGAGGAAACGGCAACGGCCTGCCTTCGGGCATAAGTGTCGGAACTCCGCCTCCGGGTGCGACGACTTCAGCCGTCTCAGGAACGCCGACCGGCAAGCCAGCTCAGCCGACCGACGCGCAGATGGAAGAGCGTAAGCGCATCATCGCCGCGGCGATGAGTCCTTCGATCCCCAGTGTGAGCCGGCGGCCGAACCCGCCGCCCGAGCCGCCGCCGAACCTTGATACCGACAGCATCGAGAGTCGCGTCTTCGGCAAAAAGCAGTATTACTCGCTGGTGCTGAATACCCCGAACCTGACCTCCAGGGCGGGAAGTTGGATCATTCATTTCGCCGAGCTCAAACAAACCAGCGATAAATCCAAGCCCACGGCGCCGGTGGCGGTGGACGCCGTTGATCCGGCATATACCGCCGACGCCATGCGGGACCGCGTAGAAGGCACAGTTACGCTGTACGCGGTGATTCGGCCTGACGGCACTGTTAGCGACATCAAAGTCCTGGACAGCCTCGATGATCGCCTGGATGCCAGCGCAATGCGCGCCCTCTCGCGCTGGCACTTCCGCCCCAGCACGAAAAACGGCGAGGCCATCGCACTCGAAGCCGTGGTGCAGATTCCGTTCCGAATGAGGAAGTACTGAACTGAAGCTGTCAGTTATCAGCACTCAGCTGCTAGAGACACGCTTCAAGCATTGTCATCCCGAGCGAAGCGAGAGACCTGCTCTGGATCGCGCGCCAGGGACAATCAATGTGTAGTGCTCAAGTTGGCCTTGATTGGCGATTGAGCGGATCCCTCGCACCAAGAACGGCCCTCGTGATGGCAATGCAAAAATGTTCAAACTGACGACCTCTTCCTTACTGCGCCCCGCTCGCCTTTCTTGCCTTGTCGAACTCGTCGCCGGGCACCCAACCCACTTCGGCGGGCTGGGTTGCCGCCTCCCATCCCAGGGCGAAGCCGAAGCGCGCCATGACGGCATCTCCGGCAAAGTCCATCTCCGGGTGATACTCGTCGCTGGGATGATGATAGTCATTGGCGACGAAGTCTTTCGCCTTCTGCACGCCCCACTGGCGATCGTGCCCCTTATATAGTTCACCCTCGCCAATCGAGAACGACGGCACGCCGACGCGCGCCAGGCTGAAGTGGTCAGAGCGGTAATAATGTCCGGCATTCGGATTCGGGTCCGGCACAATCGTCAATCCGAACTGCTTGGCCATCTTCTGCACAGCCGGGTAGAAAGTCGTGCGCTCCGCGCCTGCAACCTGCACCTCTTCCGGAACCCCCAGAGGGGCAACATCGTCGTAGTTCAGGTCGAGTGAGATTTCTTTGGCAGGCACCGGCGGATGCTTCCCAAAGTACTCCGAGCCGCGTAGTCCCTGTTCTTCTGCCGTTACCGAGACGAAGTACACCGAGCGCGACGGAGCCTGTTTTGCCGTGCTGTAGGCGCGAGCAATCTCGAGCAGGATGCCTACTCCCGTGGCGTTGTCATTGGCGCCGTTGTAGATGTTGTCGCCCGGCATGCCTGGGACGATGCCGAGGTGATCGTAGTGCGCGCTGTAAACAATCGCCTGCTCATTGAGCTTAGGGCCGGAGCCGGTCAGCATAGCCACCACGTTGTTCGAATCGAACGGACGCACCTTGCTGGTGATGTGTGCTTTGAGTGAGGCAGGCAGCGGCTCCGCTTTGAAGCCGGGTTTCTGCGCTGCGGCCATCATCTCATCGAGATTCTTGCCGCACCCTTGCAGCAGCCTGCGCGCCACCTCGAGCTGAACCCAGGATGCTACTTTCAGCCTCGGTGCAGAATCGTTGCGCAGGTAGGAGCGCTCGCCTCCCCACGAATTCCGCACCACCTCCCAGCCGTAGCTGGCCATCTCGGTCTTATGGATCAGCATGACTCCGGCGGCGCCTTTGCGCGCGGCTTCTTCGAACTTGTAAGTCCAGCGGCCGTAGTATGTCAGGGCCTTGCCGTTAAAGAATTTCGCATCATCCGACGGAGGCTCATTCACTATCATGAGCAGCACCTTGCCCTTTACGTCGGCGTCCTTGTAGTCGTTCCAGTTGAATTCCGGGGCATCTATGCCGTACCCAATCCACACGATCGGAGCATCGATGTCGGTCGAGGTCTGGCCGGTCTCGTCCATGGCAACGTAGTCGGTACGGTTCGTCAGATCCAGCGGAGCGCCCTTCTGCGGCACCAGCGAGAACGTGGTACCGTCAACGGTCAGGATTCCGACCATCGGCACCTTCTGCATGTAGGACCCGTTGTCTCCCGCGGGCTTCACTCCATAAAGTGAGAACTCGGTCGCGATGTATTCGGCGGCGATATCGCCTCCGCGCTGACCCGTGCCGCGTCCCTCGAGCAGATCGTGGGCAAGGAATTTAACGTGGGCGCGGATCTTCTCGGGATCGATGGAGGCCATGGCCTGCTGTGCGTCCGGCGGCAGGGAAGCGATGTGTGGAGTCGTGGTCGGGGAACTGACCGGTGTAGCGGCATTGCTGGAATTCTGAGCGACTATGGCAACGGTCGCCAGGATGAGAGTGAATAGAACCATGAAGGCTTTATGCATAAAGGCAAGTCCTCTTGTCTTGTTTGCCTACACTAAGCAAACCTTTCATTGTAAGACAGTGCGAGGCGTAAGACAGTGCGAGGCCCCGCCGTCTTTCCTTATGTTGACATTGACTCGATCCGCGGACCGCGGATCAATTCTTCGACCCTCAACCCGCCTTATAATCGGCGATATCTTCGCCCTTGCGCCACAGCTCACCCGGCTTGCTGTTACGGTATTGCGCCAGCCGCTGGTTCATAGCCTCAATATCTCGCTTTGACCAGCCCACGCACGAAACTTCTATTTCGCCATTCGGTGCGATCAGGAATGCCGTGGGAACCGTCGTGAGTCCATAAGCGTTGGAAACGGCGTAGCCATTGGATTGGTCGTCGATTGCCACCGGGAAGGTGACACCGTACTCCTCCAGGAAAGGCTTGGTCGTCTTTGCAGTATCCTGCGAAACGCCAAGTACCGTGACCTTTCCATCACGATTCGCCTGAAAGACGCGCTCAAAGAAGGGGAACGCGTACTGGCAAACCGGACAGCTCGTTTTGAAGAACGCCAGCAGCACCGGGCCTTGCTTAAGTGCTTCGGCGAGCGACACTCTTTTACGGTCGACCGTCGACAGCGTGAAATCGGGAGCTGCGATTCCAGTATGAAGGGCAGGCATTCGTAATCCTCCGCATCTCTCTCAGTTTAGATTCATCATGGTCATGCGCGGACTTCTGGGCCAGGCGAAGCCAGCCTCCGCAGGATTTTCCGCGCCAACCCTGTCAACGCCAGCCGCTGCCACTGCTGGGGTGTAAACCAGCGTGATTTCGTTACGTCTGTTGGTGCAGCAGGGAAGACAAGGACTTCATAATCTGTATCAGTGATCGAGTGGCGCAGCCTGGCAACCGGCGATGCCGTACCATCAGGAGAGCTTTCCAGCGGCGGCAGCTCCCACATATTAGCCATGCGCCTGGCGTCGGTCGGGCGCTGCACCAGTAGTACGGCATCGCCCCTCTGCACCCACGCATAGAAGAGCTGCCTCCGCTTTCTTGCTTCCTGAGGTCGAAGTGCCTGCTCCCCACGGGTGCTGCACCACGTCTTAAGCGGGCACGACAGGCATTGCGGCGCGCGCGGAGTGCAGATCATTGCGCCAAGTTCCATCATGGCCTGGTTGAAGTCGCCTGGGCGCTTGCGATCGAGTAGCGCCTCGGCCTGCTCCCATCCGGTGCCGTTCTGTGCGACCCAACCCGAGAGCCGCTCCAAGACTCGTCTCACGTTGCCATCGACGACGGCGAGCGGTTCGCCAAACGCAATGCTCGCGATCGCCGCTGCCGTGTAGCGGCCGATTCCCGGCAATCCAAGCCACTCTTCCGCGCGGGAAGGAAAGTGGCCGCCCCGCTCGCGTACGATGATCTTCGCCGCCTGATGCATCCGCCGTGCGCGATGGTAGTAGCCAAGCCCACTCCAAGCTGCCAATACGGACTGCTCTCGCGCAGAGGCGAGCACCTCAACCGTAGGGAACCGCTTCATGAAACGGCCGTAATGATCCACGACCGCAGCCACCCGCGTCTGCTGCAGCATGATCTCCGAAACCCACACCCGATAGGGGTCACGATCTGTGCGCCATGGCAGGTCGCGGCGATGCGCGTCAAACCAAGCCAAGAGCTCGCGACGAAGGTGGCGCAGTTCAGGTTGCGGTAAAGTGGAGATCATTCGTAAAACAATTCGCTGCCATTGTAGCCTTGCAGTCACGAGGCGGGGGCCGAACGATTTCCGACTTTGGAGGTCTCCATGAAATCCGGCAATTTGCTGCTGTTGACGGCGACTCTTGTGGGAGCTATCTTCTGTGCGAAATCCATGAATACCCAGGAGACACGCGCACGCCAGCCGTTTCAATTGAGCAGCCCCGCCTTCCAACCCGGAGCTGCAATTCCGCAGCAATATAGCTGTCAGGGAGCTGATATTTCGCCAGCGTTGCATTGGGGTGATGCACCACTTGGCACCGCCAGCTTCGCCATCGTTGTAGATGACCCGGACGCTCCGGTAGGGAACTGGCTGCATTGGACCATCTGGAACATTCGTGCAGGCGCACACGATCTCGCCGAAAACGTGCCCAAACAGGAGCAGCTTACGGACGGCTCACGTCAGGGCCGGAACGACTTCAGAAAGATCGGCTATAACGGGCCATGTCCTCCGGCCGGCAAGACGCATCGCTACTTCTTCCGCCTGTATGCGCTGGATAAGACGCTCGATTTGGCTCCTGGAGCGGCACGGGCGGACTTGGACGCCGCAATGCAAGGGCATGTACTCGGAAAATCAGAATACATGGGGACCTTCAAGCGTTAGTTTAGCTTTACCGGTATGCTGCCAGCGGAGTTGCAGGCGACCGCAAGACCGCCGACCACTACTTCGATATCGCTTTCTCCTCGCTCGATGAAGTCTGGTCGTCTCGAGCGTCGCTAAAGACTAACGTACCCGCCGTAGTTCAGGAGGTGAGCGAAGCGGTAGCGCAAGTCGATCCACTGCAGGCATTGCAGCGCGCCCAGCGTTTGCAGGACCCCTCCGCTGAAGCCATTGGCATGCTCGCCGTCGCGCGCGTTGTCATCGGCAGCGAGTAAAGCGCAAACCGCTTCCTCGATTAGAATCATCTCGGGAACGCTGCATGCACATTCCCGACGGATACCTGAGCCCATCAACCTGCGCCGCCTTATATGGCGGAATTCTGGCCTCGTGGTATCTCTGCCTGCGGCGGCTCAAGCGCGTGTTGCTGACGCGTGTCGTGCCTCTCATTTCTGTTTTCGCGGCGTTCGCCTTCGTGGTCATGATGTTCAACATCCCGCTGCCGGGCGGAACCACTGGACACGCACTCGGCGTGACCATTGCCACGATTGTGCTCGGTCCCTGGGGAGGAGTTCTCGCCACGTCGTTGGCAATCGCCCTGCAAGCGCTCCTGTTCGGCGATGGCGGAATCACTACCCTGGGCGCAAACTGCTTCAACATGGCGGTGATCGGCTCGGCGGTCGCTTATGGTTGCTATCGGCTGCTGGCCTCGCAAGCGCCTGTCGGTTCTCGCCGTCGTATAGTGGCGGCAGGAGTGGCAGGATACCTTGCCGCAAATGCTTCTGCTCTGGCGGCTGCGATCGAGCTTGGCATTCAGCCTGCGCTTTTCCACGACTCCGCAGGAGCGCCGCTCTATGCCCCCTATCCGCTGAAGATCGCAATTCCCGCGATGATGATCGGCCACCTCACGCTCGCTGGAATGGCAGAAGCTATCATTTCTGCGGGCCTGGTCGCCTATTTACAGGTTGCTGATCCCGCACTG
>Ga0306920_100008998_pt1 | contig 13312 bp, 7 predicted proteins | sample flu12Cox44000170_FD_204666 | JGI IMG/M metagenome (GOLD analysis project Ga0306920, IMG submission 204666) | Lab enrichment of tropical soil microbial communities from Luquillo Experimental Forest, Puerto Rico - flux4day.12C.oxic.44.000.170 (v2)... | ecosystem: Environmental > Terrestrial >... | reverse complement strand
AGGTGGAGAACTTGTAGCCCTTGGTGTAGTCGAACTTTTCCACCGCGCGGATCAGGCCGAGGTTCCCCTCCTGGATCAGGTCCAGGAACAGCATGCCGCGGCCGGTATACCGCTTGGCCAGCGAGACCACCAGCCGCAGGTTCGCCTCCAGCAGGTGATCCTTGGCCCGCCGGCCGTCGTCGGCGATCCACTCCAGGTCGCCGCGGGACTCCGGCCGCAGCGCGCCCTCGGCCAGCTTCTCCTCCGCGAACAGGCCCGCCTCGATGCGCTTGGCCAGCTCGACCTCCTGCTCGGCGTTGAGCAGCGGGACCTTGCCGATCTGCTTGAGGTAGTCCTTGACCGGGTCCGACGTCGCCCCCGCGACCGCCACCTGCGCGGCGGGCAGGTCCTCGTCGTCGTCCCCGTAGACGAACGCCTCGTCCCCGTCCTCCTCGCCGGCCGGCTTCACCAGCAGGCCGGGGCCCTCGGCCACGGCGGGCTCCCCGGGCTCCTGGTCGCCGGCGACCGCGCCCGGCCCGGGCTCGGCGCCGTCGGCGCCGTCCGGCTCGGCGGCCGCATCAGCGTCAATGTCCAGCTCGATGATCGCGTCCTCGGCCTCGTCGCCGGCGACGAGCTCGGCCAGGTCCGCCTCGACGTCCAGGTCGGCGACGGCCGTCAGGTCCGGCTCGACGTCCAGGTCGGGCTCGATGTCCAGATCGTCCCCGGCCGGGTCGGCGAAGTCCGCCTCCGGGGCCTGGTTCTCGTTGCTGCCGTCGTGGCCGGACCCGCCGGCGGGCTCGTCAGCCGCGGGGCCGTGGTTGGCCCCGGCGTCCCGTTCCCGGACGGCGGCGGCCGACCGCCCCGACGCCCGGCGCGAGCGCTCAGGCTGGGCGGGAACGCGGGTGCTCAGCCCGGACGAACCCTGCGCCGAAGGGCCCTGGCCCGCCGGCCTGGGCTGCCTCCGCGCTGCGGAGCTTGCAGCGCTTGCCACCGCGGTCACCCCTTCCCTTGCTGGATGGCGGCCGGGTGCACCGGACGAACAGGCGACCCCTGGCTGACCGAACTAGCAGGCGACACAGACACCTCTCCTGCAACCGTATGGCGAAAAATCGACCCTACCGCGCGGTTCCCGCTCCCAAGACCGTGCCGGAAGCCGAACGCCTGCCGCAGAACCCCGCGGCCGGAACCGGCTTGTCTCCCGTCCACCACCTTAGGCGGAGTCGGCAAGTAGGTCGTACAACAGCGGCCGCCTGGTGATAGTTCCCGGCGAAAACAACTGCCCCGCGCGCAGGTATGGTACCGACATCCGTCATGCCTTGCCCTTCCTCGCGGCCGCCGTCGTCCCGACCCGCCTCGCCGGGGCCCCGGGCTCGCGCCGCGGACTGTGCACGACCAGCACGGTCACGTCATCGTCCTGCTCGTAGCCGGTCATCATCCGCTCCACCAGGTACTCCAGCAGCACGGCCGGGTCTTCCACCGCCTCGGCCGGGGCCTGCGCGGCCACCGCGACCAGCTCGTCCAGGCCCGTATCCAGGCCGCGCCTGCGGTTTTCCACCAGCCCGTCGGAGTACAGCACCGCCGTGTGGCCGGGCGGCAGCCGGAAGGCGTACTGCTGGCGCGGGCTGGCCCAGCCCAGCGGCGTGCCCGCCGCCGCCTTGTCCAGCCGGGGGGCCTCGCCGACCGACAGCAGCAGCGGCGGCAGGTGCCCCGCGCTGCCGGCCATGCCGTCCCCGCTGGCCGGGTCGAGGACCAGGTACGCGACGGTCGTCACCTGCTCTTCCAGCTCGGTGGCGATGAACAGCCGGTCCAGCCCGGCCAGCACCGCGGCCGGCCGGGGATCGGTCAGGGCCAGCGCGCGCAGCGCGTTGCGGACCCGGCCCATGCCGGCCGCCGCGGTCAGGCCCTTGCCCATGACGTCGCCCGCGGCCACCGCCAGCTTGCCGTCCGGCAGCCGGAACGCGTCGTACCAGTCGCCGCCGATCTCCATGTTCCGGGTCACCGGCAGGTAGCGGGCCTCCAGGATGATCCCCGGGATCGTCGGCAGCCGGTCCGGCAGCAGGCTGCGCTGCAACGTCTCGGCCGTGGTGTGCTCGCGCTCGAACATCGTCGCCCGCTCCAGCGCCAGCGCGCACTGGCCCGCCAGCGCCTCCAGGAACACCCGCTCCTCATCGGTGATCTTGCGGGGGCGGGTGAACGAGAACCGCAGCGCGCCCAGCGGCGCGCCCGACGCCAGCAGCGGCAGGCCCACCCAGGCCCGCTCGTCGGTGTGCTGCAAGAACAGCTCGGCGCTGGCCTCGCCCTCGAAATGCTTGCGCAGGCTGTCCGGGTTCTCCAGCAGCACCGGGCGGCGGGCCAGGACGGCGGCGGTCAGCACGCTCGGCACGTCCAGCGGGGTGTCCCCCAGCGGCGCTCCCGGGCCGTCCGGCAGCCCGGCCAGGTTGACCGTGCGCAGCCGCAGCCGCTCCGGGTCGAGCATCGCCACCGCGGACCGCTCGGCGCCGATCGCCGACCGCCCCACCTCGGTGATGACCTCGACCACCTGCTCCACCGAGATGGCCTCGGCCAGCATCGACGTCGCCTGCTGCAGCCGCACCGTGCGCAGCGCCGCGGCCGACAGCTGCTCGGTCAGCCGGCCGCGCATCTCCTCCGCCTCACGCTGCCCGGTGACGTCGGTGCTGGCGCCCACCCACTCGATGATCTTCCCGTCCCGTTCGACCGGGACGGCGCGCACGTCGTAATGGCGGTAAGACCCTGACTTGGTCCGGACCCGGTAGCGGCCGTCGAAGGGCTTGCCGGTATCGACGCAGCCCACCCACTCGCGCTCGACCCGCTCGCGGTCCTCAGGATGCACCGCGTCCAGCCAGCCGCTGCCGAGGAACTCATCGGCCGTCTGGCCGGTGATCGCCCGCCATTCCGGCGAATCCTCCGCAATCTTGCCGGTCGGCGTGGTGACCCAGACGACCTGCGCCCCGGCCTGTACCAGCGAGCGGTACCGCTCCTCGCTGCGCTGCAGCGCCTCCTGCGCGTTCTTGCGGTCAGTGATCTCGGTGGCGACGAACACCACCCCGGTGATCTCCCCGGCGGGATCACGCGAGGGCAGCCACGAGAAGTCCCAGTGCCGTACCTCCCCGCCCGCGGGGACGGGCTGGCCGGGGTCGGACACCGGCTGGCCGGAGGACAGCACGCGGCGCGCGCCGTCCTCGGCGCGCAGGCCAAGGCCGGACGGCCACACCTCGGCGGGCCGGCGGCCCAGGCACTCGCCCGGCCCGATGCCGTGCAGGCGGGACAGCGCCCGGCTCACCCGCTGGATGCGGAGGTCACCGTCGATGAGGGCGAAGCCGAACGGCGCCTCGTCCTGGAGCGCGGCCAGCAGCGCGGAATCCGGCACGTCCAGGCCGGACACGCGAGGCTTCGGCACGGAGGTGCCCGTGCTCACCGGGGGCACCCCATAGCCGTGCGAGCGCGTGCCATGAACGGTTCCTCCCTGCTCACTGCGACACAAAGAAGGCTAGCGGCAACTGCGCGCACAAGAGAGCTACCGGCGACAACTCGGCAACGATAGCCACCGGGGCCGCGCCGCTGGCCAGCGGCCCCCGGAACCGGGCCCAGCGCCGGACGCGCATGCCGATGAGCGATTATGTCCTTAATACTCGGATATTACAGATTATTGCCGCCACTTCGGCGGGCCCGGCGCGCGAGTCGCAGACGTCATCCGGACCCCTGGCCCCATGGCACGATAGACGGGAAATCGCGCCTCATCGGCCACCCGGCTGACCCGGACGGGCGGAGTCTGCCATGGTGAGGAGAGAAACCGGCGACGGGCGTTATCGGCATCGGGGCAGCCGCGGCACCGGCCGCGTCGGCGAAGGCAGAGGACACGGGGCGAAGGAGGCGACGACACGGGCAGAAACGGGCGGCGCGCCGGGCCGGGGCGTGGCACCGGGCGGCGTGCATCTGGGAAGCTAACCTCGTGAATCCGCCGAGCCGCCGCGCAGAGCCTCCCGGCCGACCGGGTCACCATGGTCACTCGGGCCCGCCGAAGGCGCGGCCCACCGTCGCGGGGAAGTCCGGGTCGCCGCCGAACGCGCTGTTCGCGGAGATGCTGCGGGCCGCGAGGGAACTGCTCGCCGTCCGCAGCCCGCTCGATGCCGAGCTGATGGTCAGCGAGCTGCTCGGCACCTGGTGGGGCCACCGCGCGCTGCGCCCGGGCACGCGGCCGAGCCGACGCCGCCGGGCCGATGTCGAAGAGCTGGTCGGCGAGGGGCTCGTCGCCTACGCGGCCCAGCAGGGCAGCCCGGCCGCGCTGGCCCTGCTGTCCGGCATCGCCTGCCTGGGCACGCCGCGCCAGGCCGCCAGCGCCGAGCAGGCGGCGCTGGCCCTGATGGAGCGGGGCGTGGCCCGGCCGGGGTGGGCCGAGCACGTCGGGGCCGTGGCGGCGGCCGAGTGCTACCTGAACTCCGACTCCTACGGCGATCGCGACGAGGTCGTCTGCGTCTTCAGCTACGCCGGCCAGGAACAGCACGCGCTGGTCGTGGTCGTGGACTACAACGCCGGCGGCCTGGCGCGCGACGGCTGGGTCACGTCGCAGGTGGCCAAGCTGCTCGACTACTGCGGCCAGTCCGCGTCCTCGTTCGCGCAGGTTCCGCCGCCGCAGGCCCGCCGGCTGCTCGAGTCGGCGCTCAGCGCGACCGAGCGCGCGGCCGACCCGCCGGTCAGCAGCTCGTTCCCGTCCTACCACGCGTTCATCCGGGCCCGAGTCCGCACGCTGCCGCCGACCCTGCCCGCGGGCGCCGCGCTGGCCGGGGCCCAGCCGCCGGGCAGCATGCCGGCCGCCCGGCCGCAGACGTGGCGCAAGGACCGCCGGGCCATGCTGGTGGCCGAGTTCCTCGCCTCCGACGAGGCCGAGAACCTCTCGGACCGCGAGGCGGCCAGCCGCTGCGCCGACCATATCGTCGAGTACGGCTGTGACCAGGACTTCGGCCGCCCGCTGCGGATGAGCCCGGCGAAGGTCGAGACCTTCCTGCTGGACTGGCTGCCGCGCAAGGTCATGCTGTCGCCGGCCGCGCAGCACGCGATGCCGCACGTACTTGCCGCCTGGGTGCGCTGGGCCGGGGTCCGCGAGGGCCGGGACGCCGAGGCGGTCGGGGCCACGCTGGACGCGGTGTTCGACTCGATGGGGACGTTCACCCGCGTCTACCACGATCCCGTCTCGTTCGGCCTGGAGCCCGGGCTCGTGGCCAGGCTGCTGCCCGATTCCGACCTGGAGGCGCTGGCCCGCCGGGTCTTCGCGTTCGGGATCCTGCAGGGCAGCTACCGGGGCACCGACCTGGGCGCGCTCGACCCGGCCCGGCCCGCGGACCGCCGGATCCTGCTGGCCGCCGACCACGACACCCCGGCCGGGCGGGCGGCCGGCGAGGAGCACATCGACCGGCACCTGGCGCTGGCCGACCGGCTGTGGCGCGGCGACCCGCCGGAGCTGTGGGAAGCCGCGCAGCGCCTGCTCGACCTCGGCGAGGACCGGCACGCGGTGCTGCACACGCTGATGGACACCATCCGGTCGGCGGGGCGCAGCGAGAAGGACATCGCCGATGCGCTGGATGACCTGCCCCCGCAAGAGCCCGGAGGGCCGCCCGGCGGGTCACCGCGGGGACCGGCATAGTGAGCAGCGGGCTGACCACCGGGCCCGGCGTCATCGACCTGAACGCCGATCTCGGCGAGAGCTTCGGCGCCTGGCGGCTCGGCGACGACGACGCCCTGCTGGGCGTGGTCACCAGCGCCAACATCGCCTGCGGCTTCCACGCAGGCGCTCGGGGCTCGGGCCGGCGCCGCTGCGGGCCGGCGACCTGCTGCCGGTGGGCGTCCCCGGACCGCGCCCCCCGGGGACCGGCGAGGCGGCCACGGTGCTGCCGCCGGCGGGCGAGCCCGCCGAGCTGAGGGTGATTCCGGGCCCGCGCGACGACTGGTTCGGGCCCGGCGCGCTCGAACTGCTGTACAGCGCCAGCTACGCGGTCACGCCGGCCAGCGACCGCACCGGGCTGCGGCTCGACGGCCCGGCCCTGCCCCGCGCGAGTCCCGGCGAGCTGCCCAGCGAGGGCGTGGTGACCGGGGCGCTGCAGGTCCCGCACGGCGGCCAGCCGATCCTGCTGCTGGCCGATCACCCGGTCACCGGCGGTTATCCGGTCATCGCGGTGGTCGCGTCCGCGGACACCGGCCTGGCCGGGCAGCTGCGGCCGGGCAGCCGGGTGCGGTTCTCGGTTACTCCGGGCTGATCTCGTGGTAGGCGGCGAGCAGGTCGGCGGCCGCGACCGTGGTGAGGTCCTCGGGGCTGGCGGCCTCGCCGAGCTGCGCGACCCGCACGTCCCGGACCGCGCAAGCGCGCTCGAACAGCGAGCGCGCGAACCGCCCGTTGCCGAGCTCGTCGATCTTCCGCTGCTCGCAGGCGGCGCCGAAGATCTGGTCGAGCACGGGGAGGGCGTCCGGGTCGAAGCTGTCCCCCGCCTGCCGCGCGATCACTTCGGCGATGCTGGTCAGCTCCTCCGGGGAGTAGCTGGGGAAGGAGATCCGCACGCTGAACCGGGAGGCGAGGCCCGGGTTGCTGCGCAGGAACCTGTCCATGTCCCCCGTGTACCCGGCCAGCACGATCACCAGCCGGTCCCGGTCGTCTTCGGCCCGCTTGAGCAGCGCCGCGATCGCCTCGGAGCCGAACGCGTCGCCGCCGGAGTAGCCCTCGTTGTAGAGCGCGTAGGCCTCGTCGACGAACAGCACCCCGCCCAGGGCCGAGTCGATCAGCTTGTTGGTCTTGATCGCGGTGGCGCCGAGGTGCTCGCCGACCAGGTCGGCGCGGTGCGCCTCCACCACGCTCGGCCGCACCAGCAGCCCGAGCGCGGCGAAGATCCGGCCCAGAATCCTGGCCACGGTCGTCTTCCCGGTTCCCGGCGGGCCGGTGAACACGAAGTGCCGGGCCGGCGGCTGGCTGGCCAGGCCGTGGGCGTCGCGCAGCCGCGCCACCCGCAGCTGCGCGGCTATCTCGCGCACCTGGCGCTTGACCGGCTCGAGCCCGATCAGCGCGTCCAGTTCGGCCAGCGCGCTCTCCAGGGTCGGGGTCTCGCTGTACCCGCGGAATCTCGTGGTCAGCTCCGCGAAGGCCTGCTCCAGGTCACCGGCGCGCAGGGTGACCAGGTCGGCGGAGGACGGCTCCTCCTCCGCGGCCATCACCCGGACGTCCCGGGCCTGGCCGGCCTTCTCCAGCAGGCTGCGCACGAATCGCCCGTTCCCGAGCTCGTCGGCCATCCTGCGCCGGCCGACGTCCTCGAACAGCCGCCAGAGCACCGGCCTGGCGTCGGGGTCGAGCAGCTCGCCGCGGCGCTCGATGGCCAGGTCGGCCAGGGACAGCAGCTCGGCGGGCGTGTAGCCGGGGAACTTCACCCGGACCGCGAACCGCGACGTCAGGCCGGGATTGCTGGCCAGGAAGTTGTCCATCTGCCGCTCGTATCCGGCCAGGATGATGATCAGGTTGTCGCGGTCGTCCTCGGCCCGCGTGAGCAGGGCCTGGACCGCCTCGTTGCCGAACCGGTCGCCCTGCCCGTCGCCCTCGTTCACCAGGCTGTAGGCCTCGTCGATGAACAGCACCCCGCCCAGGGCCGACTCGACCAGCTCGTTGGTCTTGATCGCGGTGGCGCCCAGGTACTCGCCCACCAGGTCGGAGCGGTGCGCCTCCACCACGGCGGGCGTGTCCAGCAGGCCGAACGCGTAAAAGATCTTGGCGACGATGCGGGCCACCGCGGTCTTGCCGGTGCCCGGCGGGCCGAGGAACACCATGTGCTGCATGGGCTTGTCGGTGGCGAACCCGGCCACGGCGCGCCTGCGCGCCGCCTCGATCGACGCGGCGATCGACTTGATCTGGTCCTTGACGGCGGTCAGGCCGATCATGTTGTCCAGCTCGGCCATGGCCTCGTCCACCGTGATCTCCGGCGGCTGGGCGGCGCGATCGTGGGCCTCGGCGCCGGGCTGGGCTGCAGGGCCGTCCGTGCCGTGCTGAGCGCGGGCCGCCTCGGCGGGTCCGGCCCGGCCGTTGCCGCGCGGCCGCCGGCCGGCAGGCCCGGACGGCCCCGGCCCGGCGGTCCTGGTCGGCGGGCGCGGTCCGGTCAGCGTTCCCGTCCCCGGCCCGCCGCCGTCGCGCGGGCCGGCGGGCGGGGGCCACCCGTAGGGTGCGGCCAGGGCGCCGGTACGGGCCTGCTGGCGGCCGAACTCCCGGTCCTCCTGCCACGACCTGGCCAGCCGCCAGCCCAGTACCACGCACGCGATCAGCCAGCCCACCACCGGCCCGATGGCGGGCTGGCTCTCGGTCAGCCGCCAGATGATCATGGCGATGGGCAGGGACCAGCCGAGCGTCCAGGCGACGGTCCGGCACGGCACGAACCAGCGGGCGAGCGTGCCCGCGTGCGCGGCGAGGACGACGACGAACGGCAGCAGCAGGAGCGGCGCCAGCCAGGGCCGGTAGCCGCCGGACAACCCCGAGACCAGGGCCAGGCCCCACACCGCGACCGACAGCGACGCGACGACGGTGCGGTGCCCGGCGAAGACCGCGAACGGCGCGTAGACCAGCGCGGCCAGCAGCACCACCGGGAGCAGGATGCCCAGGCCGAAGGGAAGCAGGAAAACCAGGGCGGCCAGCATAAGGACCTTGAGGAGCAGCGGGGCCGCGGAGAACGTTCGGCGAATGCGGGTAACCCCGCCCTGCACGATCTGCCGGCCGGGCAGGGACAGAGAACCCTGGTCTGTCCGCATTTTGCTCCCTCGCGCTTGAGACCTGTATAGCGCATTACCGGCCGCATACGAAGGCGCACATTCGGATGCCCCGAAGAAAACTTACCTCTCTAATGCCTCGCCCGGTGCCCCCGGGCCCGCCTGGTCACGACCCTGGCCGCCGGCCGGTCAGCCCGGCCAGCGGTCGCGCCAGGGCAGCGCGGCCTCGATCGCCGCGCAGGCCGACAGGACCCGGGCGTCGGCGTGACGCGGGCCCACGACCTGCACGCCGATAGGCAGGCCGGCCGCGGAAAACCCGCAGGGCACGCTGGCCGCCGGCTGGTGCGTCATGTTGAACGGGTACGTGAACGGGGTCCAGCTCATCCAGCGCGGGCTGGCGGATCCCACGGGAACCTCGGCGCCGGCCTCGAACGCGACGATCGGCTCGGCCGGCGTCACCAGCAGGTCATAGGCCTGGTGGAAGGCGCCCAGGGCGATGCCGAGCGCGGAGCGCTCGCGCAGCGCCTGCAGGTAGTCGAGCGCCGAGTAGCGCCGGCCCGCCGCGGCGACCTCGGCCAGGCCCGAGTCGATCAGGGCCCGGCGGCCGGGCGGGATGTCGCTGACCAGCTGGGCGGCACCCGCGTACCAGAGCACGCGGAACGCGTCGATCGGATCGGCGAACCCCGGATCGGCCAGCGTGACCCGGGCGCCGGCCGATTCGAGTGCGGTCACCGCGCCGCGGACCGCCGCGGCCACCTCGGGATCGACCGTCGCGTAGCCGAGCGCCGGGCTGTAGGCCACCCGCAGGCCGCTGACCGGGGGCAGTATGCCCTCACCGACCGGTCCCGGCCGGTCCAGCGCCAGCGGGTCCCGGTAGTCGGGCGCGGAGAGCACGTCGAGCAGCAGCGCAGCGTCCGCGACCGTGCGGGCCATCGGCCCGACTCCAGACAGCGTGCCGAACGTGCTGGGCGGGTAGACCGGGACCCGGCCGTGGGTCGGCTTGAGCCCGACGATGCCGCAGAAGCATGCCGGGATCCGGATCGACCCGCCGCCATCGGTACCCACCGACAGCGGGCCCAGGCCCGAGGCGACGGCCGCCGCGCTGCCTCCGCTGGAGCCGCCCGCCGTCCGGGCGGGATCCCACGGGTTGCCGGTCACCCCGGTGAGCGGGCTGTCGGTGACGCCCTTCCAGCCGAACTCGGGCGTGGTCGTCTTGCCCAGCAGCACCGCCCGGTGCTCGCGCAGCCGGGCGACCGCCGGGGCGTCGGCGTCCCACGGCCCGGCCGCCTCGATCGTCCGCGAGCCCCGCAGCGTCGGCCAGCCGCTGGTCAGCAGGAGGTCCTTGACCGAGACCGGAACCCCGTCCAGCCGTCCTTCCGGCTCCCCCGCCTGCCACCGGCGCTCCGACGCCCGGGCCGCGGCCAGCGCCTCCTCGCCGCGGACCAGGCAGTAGGCGTTGGTCGTCGCGTCCCGCGCCTCGATCCGGGCCAGGACCGCGCGGGTGGCCTCCACCGGGGAGAGGTCACGCCGCCGGTACAGCCCGAGCAGTTCGGTGGCGCTGAGCATGGTGATGTCCGGCATGGCCTCACCGTAGAGGCTCGCCGTCAGCGCAGGGAGCGGAAGAACTCCCTGACGTCGGCGGTGAGCAGGTCGGGGGCTTCGAGGGCGGCGAAGTGGCCGCCGCGGGCGAACTCCGTCCAGCGGACGACGTTGCTGGTCTTGTCGGCGAACGGGCGGACGGACACGTCGGTGGTGAAGACCGCCACCGCGGTCGGCACGGCGGATCGCTCCCGGGGCGCCCACATGGCCGGGTCGTGGAAACGCTCGTAGTAGGTGTGCGCGGCCGAGCCGGCGGTGCCGGTGAACCAGTAGATGCTGACGTCGGTGAGGATCCGGTCACGGTCGACCGCGTCCTCGGGCAGCTGGGCCGCCGGGTCGGTCCATTCCTGGAACTTCTCCACGATCCAGGCCAGCAGCCCGGACGGGGAGTCGGTCAGCGACTGCCCGATGGTCTGCGGCCGGGTGCCCTGGACTTGCAGGTAGGCACCCGAGCGCTCCTGCCAGGCCTGCATCGCGGCCAGCCGCCCGCGGTCGGCGTCGGTCATCGCGGCCATGTCCGCCGGGTCGCCGGTCGGGAACGTGACCAGCGCGTTGACGTGCACGCCGATGACCCGGTCCGGGGCCGCGCGGCCCATCAGCGGGCCGATCAAGGCGCCCACGTCCCCGCCCTGCACGCCATACCGCTGGTAGCCGAGCCGGGCCATCAGCTCGGCCAGCGCCGCCGCGGCGCGGCCGTCCGTCCAGCCGGTCTCGGTCAGCGGCCCGGAGAACCCGTAGCCGGGCAGTGACGGGATCACCAGGTGGAAGGCGTCGGCCGGGTCGCCGCCGTGCGCGGCCGGGTCGGTCAGCGGGCCGATCACGTCGAGGAACTCCACCACCGAGCCGGGCCAGCCGTGCAGCAGCATCAGCGGCGTGGCATCCGGCTCGGCGGAGCGCACGTGCAGGAAGTGCACGCCGGCCCCGTCGATCGTGGTGATGAACTGGGGAATCGCGTTGAGCGCGGCCTCGTGGGCGCGCCAGTCGTACCCGCCGGCCCAGTAGGCGGCGAGCTCGCGCAGGTAAGCGGCGGGGACACCGCGCTCCCAGCCGGTGCCGGGCAGGCCGGGCGCCCAGCGGGTCCGGGCCAGGCGGTCGCGGAGATCATCGATGTCGGCCTGCGGGACGTTGATGCGATACGGCCGGATCCCGGCCTCGGCGGCGTTGACGCTGGCTGATTGCGGCGGGGTGCTGGCGAAGTTGCTCATGTCCCTGACCCTAGAATCCATTGGTGTCAGGTTCTGGCACTAATGTCAGCGAGAATCGGAACATGCTTGAGACCTCGGCCCGGCTGCTCCGCCTGCTGTCCCTGCTCCAGTCCAGGCGCGACTGGAGCGGCACCGAGCTCGCGGACCGGCTCGGCGTCGGCCTGCGGACCGTGCGGCGCGACGTCGACCGGCTGCGTGACCTCGGATATCCGGTAGAGGCTTCGCCGGGCGCGGCGGGCGGTTACTGGCTCGGTGTGGGGGCCGCGCTGCCGCCGCTGCTGCTGGACGACGAGGAGGCGGTGGCCGTGGCGATCAGCCTGCACACGGCCGCGGCCGGCAGCGTGACCGGGCTGGAGGAGACCGCGCTGCGGGCGCTCACCAAGCTGCAGCAGATGCTGCCGTCCCGGCTCCGGCACCGGGTCAGCGCGTTCCGCGCCACGACGGTCCCGCTGACCGGGTCCGGATCCCCGCCCGACGCCGTGGATCCCGAGCTGCTGACCGCCGTCGCGGCGGCGTGCCGGGACCAGCGGCGGCTGCGGCTGCGCTACCGCGACCGCCGCGGCGTCAGCAACACCCGCGATATCGAGCCGCATCGCCTGGTGCACACCCCGCGCCGCTGGTACCTGGTGGCCTGGGACGCTGGCCGCGGCGACTGGCGGACCTTCCGCCTGGACCGCTTTCAGGGGCCGCTGGGCCCGCCCGGCGCCCGCTTCGCGCCACGTGAGCTGCCCGCGCAGGACGTGGCGGCCTACGTCGCGCAGTCCATCTCCTCCGCGCCGTACCGCTACCAGGCGCGGATCCTGATGCACGCGCCGGCGCAGGACGTCGCCCGGCGGTCCTCCCCGGCCGCGGGACGGCTGGAGGCCGTCGACGCCGACCGCTGCGTCCTGCACGCGGGATCCGACTCCCTGGACGAGCTCGCCCTGTACCTCGCGCTCAAGGGCTTCGACTTCCAGGTGCTGCACCCGCCCGAGCTCATCCCCGTCCTTCGGGCCCTGGCCGGGCGCCTGGCCCGGGCCGCCGGTGCCGGGGCTCCGGGCGCCGATACTCGGTTGCCCGCCAGGCCGGAGCCAGATCATGATGGCGCCGGGAGGTGAGCGATGACGGAGCAGCCCGAGGGGACCGCGCGGGTGGCGCAGCAGGTCAGGGCGGCCCTGGAGGCAGCTGACCTGTCGGCCTTCGGCGATCTCCTGGACGCCGACGTGCAATGGGGCGCACCCGGCGCGCCGTTCCCGGTGTGCCGCAACCGGGAGCAGGTCCTGTCCTGGTACCGGCACGGGATAGACGCGGGCATCCGGGCCCGGGTATCCGAGGTGTCGGTGCACGGCGACCGGGTGCTCGTGGGCCTGCGGGTGACCGGCGGCCAGGCGGCCGGCGCCGGAGGCGGCACCGAGCGATGGCAGGTTCTCACCGTCCGCGGCGGCCGGATCGCCGGCATCACCGGGTTCGGCGAGCGGGACCAGGCGGTCGCTCACGCCCGGCAGCTCCACGCTCCTGACCGCCCGCCGGGAACTCCGCGCTGGGCGCCGCCCCGGGGCCGGCTGGCCGATGACCGCGTCGCGCTGCGCCTGCCCGGCCTGCCGGACGCCGCGGTGCTGCGGGCGTACGCGGCACAGGACGGGGGCCTGGACGGGACGTGGGTTCCGCTGGCCGCCGGGGCCAGCCTGCAGGACTGCCAGGCCCTGGTCCGCGACTGGCTCGCCGGGTGGCAGAACCGGCGTAGCTTCCAGGGCCCGGCGCTGGTCGTGGTGGAGGCGGGCCGGGACCGGCTGGCCGGCCAGGTC
>Ga0306920_100008997_pt1 | contig 13313 bp, 12 predicted proteins | sample flu12Cox44000170_FD_204666 | JGI IMG/M metagenome (GOLD analysis project Ga0306920, IMG submission 204666) | Lab enrichment of tropical soil microbial communities from Luquillo Experimental Forest, Puerto Rico - flux4day.12C.oxic.44.000.170 (v2)... | ecosystem: Environmental > Terrestrial >... | reverse complement strand
AGGACATCCGCGAGGCGGGCTTGCAGGAGATTCCCGGTATCGGGCCGTCGCGCAAGCGGGCGCTTTTGCTGCATTTCGGCACGCTGAAGGAGATCGAACGGGCCTCGATTGCCGACCTCGGCAAGGTTCCGGGCGTCAGCGCCGAGAGTGCGCGCAAGATTTTCGAGTTTTTCCATGCCCAGACGGGTTAACGGACCGCACGGAAGGGGTCATACGGGCGTCGTCAGGTGGGCCTCATGTGAGGCTGCCGGTTGACCTTGGAACGAGGGGGGTATTGGTAGGACGGATGGACATCGCAACAACCAACAGCAGGGGGACCGCGAAAGGGGCGCTGTCCATCCCGAACATACTGACCTGCGCGAGGATCGCCGCGATCCCCGTGGTGATCGCCTGCATCTTCGCCCAGTCGATCCTGGACGGACCGCTGTGGCTGCGCTGGGTGGCGGTTGCCGTGTTCATTGCCGCTGGCGTTACCGACTATCTCGACGGCTACTATGCCCGGATCTGGAACCAGCAATCGGCCTTTGGCCGCATGCTCGACCCGATCGCCGACAAGCTCCTGGTCGCCTCCTGCCTTCTGATGCTCGCCGCCGACGGCATCATCCATGGCTGGTCGCTGTGGGCCGCGATCGTCATTCTATGCCGCGAGATCCTGGTGTCGGGCCTGCGCGAATATCTCGCAGCACTTCGCGTCAGCGTTCCCGTGACGAGACTCGCCAAATGGAAGACCACGATGCAGCTGGTCGCGATCGGCTTTCTGCTCGCGGGCGAAGCCGGCGACATGGTGGTGCCCGTTGTCACACAGATCGGGCTGCTGCTGCTGTGGGCGTCCGCGATCATCACCATCTACACCGGCTGGGACTATTTTCGTCATGGCATTCACCACGTCCTCGAGGAGGATGAGGGATGAAGGTGAAGTATTTCGCCTGGGTGCGCGAGCGGATCGGCAAAGCGGAAGAGACCATCGAGCCGCCGGCCAGCGTGCGCACAGTCGAAGATCTGATCGGCTGGTTGACCAAGCGCGGCGAGACCTATGCCCATGCGTTCGAGCGGCCGCGCGTGATTCGTGCCGCGATCGACCACGCCCATGTCAAACCTGAGACGGCGATTGCCGGCGCCCGCGAGATCGCCTTCTTTCCGCCGATGACCGGCGGCTAGCGTTCGGCCGATCGATGACCGCCCACGTCACCATCCGTATCCAGGAAGAGGATTTCGACATCGCGCGCGAGATCGAGCAGCTGACGCACGGGCGGACCGATATCGGTGCGATCGTCACCTTTTCCGGCATCTGCCGCGGCACCGAGGGCGGCGACACGATCGCGGCGCTGATGCTCGAGCACTATCCCGGCATGGCGGAGGAAGAGATCAGGCGGCACGCCGAAGAGGCGATGGCGCGCTGGCCGCTGCAAGGGCTGACCGTGATCCATCGCTTCGGCCGCATCGCGCCCGGACAAAACATCGTGCTGGTTCTGACAGCCTCACACCATCGCGAGGCCGCATTCCATGCGGCCGAGTACCTGATGGATTACCTCAAGACCTCGGCACCATTCTGGAAGCGCGTCGACGGGGCGAAGGAGCAAAATTGGGTCGAGGCGCAGGCCCGTGACGAAGCAGCGGCCGCGCGCTGGACCAAATCCTGATGGCGAAGGGCGCAAAGCGGGCAAAGCCGAAGCCCGCCGCTCGAAAACTTGCAAAAGTCGCGAGCGGCGAGTTGTCGACCCTGCTCGATTTCGTCCGCTATGCGACCAGCCGCTTTGTCGATGCAAGTCTCTCCTTTGCGCATGGCACCACCGATCCGGTCGCCGAAGCCGCGTTCCTGGTCTGCGAAGCGCTGCATCTGCACCCCGAGCAGTTCGAGAGCTTCGCCGGCGCGCGCGTCACGCGGGCCGAAGGCGAAACGATTCTCGACCTGATCAGCCGCCGCGTCGCCACACGCAAGCCGGCCGCCTATCTCGTCAACAAAATCTATATGCGGGGCCTGCCGTTCTATGTCGACGAGCGGGTGATCGTGCCGCGCTCCTTCATTGGCGAGCTGCTCCATACGCATTTCGGCGGCGACGGTGAGAGCGCTGCGCTGATGGCCCCCGAAAATGTGGCGAGCGTGCTCGACCTCTGCACCGGCTCCGGCTGCCTCGCCATTCTCGCGGCCCGGCATTTCCCTGGCGCGCAAATCGATGCGGTCGATATCTCCGGGGATGCGTTGCAGGTCGCCGCGCGCAACGTCAGGGATCACGGCCTTGACGACCGGATCACGCTGCATCGCGGCGATCTGTTTGCCCCGCTCGCCGCCAGGCGCTACGACCTGATCATCTCCAATCCGCCCTATGTCGACGCCGAAGGCATGGCGTCGCTGCCACCGGAATGCCGCGCCGAGCCGAAGCTTGCCTTCGACGGCGGCGCCGACGGACTCAAACTCGTCCGCCGCATCCTGAGCGAGGCCAAACAGCACCTCACGCCCGATGGCGGCCTGCTCTGCGAGATCGGCCGCGGCCGCGAGCTTCTGGGCCAGGAATTTCCGCAGCTGCCGCTGCTCTGGCTCGACACTGAGGATTCGGAAGGCGAGGTGTTCTGGCTTGGCGCGTCGGACCTGAATTGAACCCACCTTTCGATTCTCGCGTTGGTCCGAGGGAAACGGGCGACCGACGCAAGAATCCATCCTAATTGCCGGGAATATCGCAAGTTATTGAAGTTCCCGTCGTAAGGTGAAGCTGATAGCTTGTCGGACAAACGCCCCCTTTCATCCTCGAAGAGGCCCCTCATGCTGGACAAGAGCCCCAACGCCAAGACTGTCAATGTGCCCAATGACCTTGCCGCGCATTGGATGCCGTTTACCGCCAATCGCGCCTTCAAGAAGGCGCCGCGGCTGCTCGCCGGCGCCAAAGACATGCACTACTTCACCGTCGACGGCCGCGCGATCATCGACGCCGCCTCCGGCATGTGGTGCACCAACGCCGGCCATGGCCGGACCCAGATTTCGTCGGCGATCGCCAAGATGGCTGAGACGCTGGATTACGCGCCGCCGTTCCAGTTCGGCATTCCGCAGTCGTTCGAGCTTGCGAGCCGCATCGCCGATCTCGCGCCCAAGGGCCTCGATCACGTGTTCTTCTGCAACTCCGGTTCGGAAGCCGCCGACACTGCGCTGAAGATCGCGCTCGCCTATCACCAGCTCAACGGCCAGGGCGCGCGCTCGCGCCTGATCGGCCGCGTCCGCGGCTATCACGGCGTCGGCTTCGGCGGGACCTCGGTCGGCGGCATCGTCGGCAACCGCAAGATCTACGGCTCGCTCTTGACCGGCGTCGACCATATCCCGGCGACCTATGACCGCGAGAAGCAGGCCTTCACCAAGGGCGAGCCTGAATATGGCGCGCATTTCGCCGATGAGCTCGAAAGCCTGGTCAATCTGCACGGGGCCAACACCATTGCCGCCGTCATTGTCGAGCCGATGGCCGGATCGACCGGGGTCATTCCGGCGCCCAAGGGCTATCTCAAGCGGCTGCGCGAGATCACCCAGAAGCACGGCATCCTGCTGATCTTCGACGAGGTCATCACCGGCTATGGCCGGCTCGGGTTCGCCTTTGCCGCCGAGCGCTACGGCGTGCTGCCGGACATGCTGACCTTTGCCAAAGGGGTGACCAATGGCGCGGCTCCGATGGGCGGCGTGATCGTGCGCGACACCATCCATGATGCGTTCATGAACGGCCCCGAGCACGTGGTCGAGTTGACCCATGGCTATACCTATTCGGCGCATCCGCTCGCCTGCGCCGCCGGGCTCGCCACGCTCGACATCTACCGCGACGAAAAGCTGTTCGAGCGCGCTCACCAGCTCGAGCCGAAATTCGCCGACGCGGTGATGTCGCTGAAGGGCCTTCCCAACGTGCTCGATATCCGCACGGTCGGCTTGACGGCCGGCATCGATCTCGCGGCGAAAACCGACGCCGTCGGCAAGCGCGGCTATGACGCGATGGTCTCGGCCTTTCACAACAACGACCTGATGCTGCGCATCGCCGGCGACACGCTGGCGCTGACGCCGCCTTTGATCATCAGCGAAGACCAGATCGGCGAGATCGTCGACAAGGTCGGCAAGGTCATCAAGGCGGTGGCGTAGGCCCAGCCCTGGCTCTCCCGGCGAGCCCCTCACCCCGTCCTCTCCCGGCATCCGCCTTCGCGAGAAGGCGGGCTTCGGCGGACAAGAGAGCGCGCGAGGGAGGACACCGCTGCTGCGCCGCCGCCCCAGTTCCCGGGCGCGCGCCGAAGAATCCCTAGCCTCTCGAATCAACATTAATGCTAAGGTTGCACCCGCCAGGGGAGAGCGGCGCGCGCAACATGATTCGGATTTCGACGATTTTCATCGCCATCTGCATGGTGCTGGTCGCAGCATCGCTGGGGCTGATCCTGTACTCGGTCGCCGGCATCTCGGGCACGGAATCGGCGATCGTGGCGCTTACCGCGCTGACCTTTCTGATCCTCTACAACGCCGTGTCGATGCGACTACGCGACCGCACCGATGTCGGCGGCCAGATCGCGGATCTGTCGCGCGGCACCGCCGACCTGGCCCGCCAGGTCGCCGAATTCGGACGCCGGCTCGCCGCCGTCGAAGGCCGCATGGTTTCGGCCAATTCCGCCGGCGCCGACCGCGTCCAGGCCGTGGTCGGCGAGATCAACGAGCTCGGCGGCCTGGTCAAGCAGCTCGCAGCCTCGGTCGCAAACCACGAGGACGTGCTCGCCGCGATCCAGGCCGGTGAGATCGCATTGCCGGGCGGCGAGCCGCCAAAGCCCGCAGCCGATGACGACGACAAGCGGGTCATCGCCGCACCGGTGGCGGCGGCGCAGCAGGCCGCGGCCAGCGAGCCGGCTGCCTTGCCGCGCAACCAGACCCAGATCCTCACGGCAATTCGCGGTGCGGTCGAGGAGAACCGCATCGACATCTACCTGCAACCGCTCGTCACGCTGCCGCAGCGCAAGGTGCGCTACTACGAGGCGGTGAGCCGGCTGCGCGACGAAAAGGACCAGGTGCTGGCCGCGGAAGATTTCATCGGCATTGCCGAAGCCGCCGGCCTGATGGGGCGGATCGATCACATGGTCATGCTTCGCTGCGTGCAGGTGCTGCGCCGGCTGATGGTGCGCAACAAGGAGGTCGGCATCTTCTGCAACGTCGCCGCCGCAACGCTCGGCAACACCTCGATCTTCTCGCAGTGTCTGGATTTCCTCGACGCCAACCGGGCGCTGGCGCCGTCCTTTGTGCTCGAGTTCAAGCAGGCAACCTTCCGCTGCTTGGGGCCCACCGAAGGTGAGCACCTGGCGAGCCTTGCCCAGCGCGGCTATCGCTTCTCGATCGACCACGTCACTGATCTGAGGCTCGAGCCGCGCGAGCTTGCCGATCGCGGGGTCCGCTTCATCAAGGTGCCTGCCGAGCTATTGCTCGATCCCAAGCAGAGCTCCGCGGCTGATATCCATCCCTCCGATCTCTCCGATCTGCTCGGCCGTTTCGGCATCGACCTGATCGCCGAACGCATCGAGGGCGAGCGCGCGGTGGTCGACCTGCTCGACTATGACGTGCGCTTCGGCCAGGGTTTTCTGTTCGCTCCTCCCCGTCCGCTGCGCCCCGAGGGTGCGGTCGCCAACGGAGGCAATGGGCACCAGGAGCAGGACAAGATCGCGCCGGTCGAGGCCATGGATCCGCCGCCTCGCGCAACCGGCAATGCCGCGCTGGCGCGCCGTGTCGCCGGTCCCGGCTAGGCGGCCGCTTACGCCATGTCGACCTTGCGTTTTGTCGAGCGATTGCGTGACCTCGTTGATGGCACAGACGTCGTGCTCTCAGACATCTGGGGCGTGGTCCATAACGGGCTCGAATCCTTCCCCGAAGCCTGCGAAGCGCTGCGCATGTATCGCAGCCAGGGCGGCACCGTCATCCTCATCACCAATGCGCCGCGACCGGCCGATTCCGTGCAGCGGCAGTTGCGCAAGCTTGGCATCGCCGACGACACCTATGACGCGATCGTCTCGTCGGGCGACCTGACGCGTCACTATGTCGCCGACCATCCCGGACGGAAGGTGTACTGGCTCGGGCCGGAGCGCGACAGCGGCATCTATCGCGGGCTCGATCCCGCGCTCGCGCCCCTCGAGGAGGCCGACTACATCGTCTGCACCGGACTGCTCGACGACGAGACCGAGACCGCCGAGGACTATCGCGCGATGATGCTGAAAGCGCGCGAGCGCGGGCTGCCCCTGATCTGTGCCAACCCCGACATCGTGGTCGAACGCGGCGACCGGCTGATCTATTGCGCCGGCGCCATCGCCGAGCTCTATCGCGAGATCGGAGGCGACGTGATCTTCTACGGCAAGCCACACCGGCCGATCTATGATCGCGCGATCAAGCTCGCGGCCGAACATGGCGGCCACGAGATCAAGCTCAACCGGGTGCTGGCGATCGGCGATTCCGTACGCACCGATCTCGCCGGCGCGCATAGTTTCGGCATCGACTGCCTGTTCGTCACGCGTGGGATTCATTCCGACGAATTCGAAGGCATCGATCAGCTCGACCCGGCCTCGATCAAGGAGCTGTTCGGCCATCCGCCGCGGGCCCTGATGCGGGACCTGCGCTGGTAATTCCCTGGCGCGCCAGCGCGCCCGGGACACGTGTGAAGCTTACGTGCTCGAATCCGGAAAGACCGCCTCGATCTTGGTCTTCAAGGTCGCCGCGTTGAACGGCTTGACGATGTAGTTGTTCACGCCGGCCTTCTTGGCTGCGATCACATTCTCGGTCTTGGATTCCGCCGTGATCATGATAAAGGGCGTGGTGGCGAGATTGGGATCGGCGCGGACCTCGCGCAAAAGGTCGTAGCCGGTCATCGGCTCCATGTTCCAGTCCGAGATCACGAGCCCGTATTTCTTGGCGCGCATCTTGTTCAGCGCAGCCGATCCGTCGCTGGCGTCGTCGATATTGTCAAAGCCAAGCTGCTTCATGAGATTCCGGATGATGCGGATCATGGTCGAGTAATCGTCCACCACCAGGACCGGCATTGACAGATCGACAGCCATTCTTGGCTCTCCCACGCGAAACGAAATGTTAGAAACGAAAACGAGCCTGTTCAGGCAGTTAATTCCCCCTCGAACAGTCCACCCTCACCAGTAGCATCAGGCCTTAAACAGCCCGTTAACCGACTTGTGGTCGAGCTAGCCCGCCGTGCAACGAAAGGTAGTTATATGCACCCGACTTGACTTATTTGCGCCGGTTTGCCCCCTTCCCCTCCAACGATCAGCGACACGCCTGAAATGCCGCGAGTTTTCACAATCATCCGCGACCAGACCCCGCCTTCCGCGATTCCAAAGGGAATGGTGGTGGCGATGGGCAATTTCGATGGCATCCATCTCGGCCATCGCGCCGTCATCGCGGCGGCCCTCGAGATGGGCAGGGCGCATGGTCGGCCGGCGCTGGCGCTGACCTTCGAGCCGCATCCGCGCCGCTTCTTCAGTCCGACCACGCCGCAATTCCGTCTCAGCGACGAGACGGCAAAACTCAGATTGCTGGCCGGGACCGGGCTTGCCGGCGCCGTGATCATGACCTTTGACAAGGCCCGGGCTGGAACCACGGCGCACGATTTCATTCAACATGACTTGATCGGCCGGCTCGGCGTCTCCGGCATCGCCGTCGGCTATGATTTTCATTTCGGCAAGGGTCGCGTCGGCTCGCCGAGCCTGCTCGTTGCCGAAGCGCCGCGGCTCGGCATCGAGGTTGACGTGCAGCCTCACATCGACATCGAGGAGCGGCCGGTCTCTTCCAGCGCGATCCGCACCGCGCTCGCCGAAGGGCAGATCGACGAGGCGACGCTGATGCTGGGCGGGCCCTGGTTCGTGACCGGCGAAGTGATCCATGGCGAGAAGCGCGGCCGCGAGCTCGGCTACCCCACCGCCAATATCCGCCTCGACAACAACTGCATGCTCAAGCACGGCATCTATGCGGTGCGGGTCGGCCGCGGCAAGGGAAAGGACCAGGCGCGCATCGAGGGCGTCGCAAGCTTTGGCCGCAGACCGACCTTCGACAATGGCACGCCGCTCCTGGAAATCTTCCTGTTCGATTTCAAGGGCGATCTCTATGGCGAGGCCCTCGATGTCGCCTTTATCGGCTTCATCCGCGAGGAGCTCAAATTTTCGTCCGTGGATGCGCTGGTCAAGCAGATGGATGACGATAGCCGCATCGCCCGCGCGCAGCTCGCGGCCAGCCCCGACGCATTTCCGAGGCTTGGGGAGATCGGTTGAAAACCGAAAAGCAGAAAATGCTCGCGGGCGAACTCTATCGTCCCGACGCCGAGCTTGCCGCCGACCAGGCGGCCGCCAAGGTGTGGATGGCGCGCTACAGCGCGGCGATGGCCTCGCCCGTGTCCGAACGGCACGCCTTGCTGTGTGAAAGGCTTGGCCATGTCGGCAAGGACGCCGTGATCCGCCCGCCATTCTTCTGCGATTATGGCTACAACATCCGTCTTGGCGACGGCGTCTTCCTCAACTTCAATTGCGTCATTCTTGACGTGGTCGAGGTGAGCATCGGGGACCGGACGCAGATCGGTCCGGCGGTACAAATCTATGCAGCCGACCACCCGCGTGACGCCGAAACGCGGCGCGCGGGGCTTGAATTTGGCCGACCGGTGCGCATCGGCAGCGACGTCTGGATCGGCGGAGGCGCCATATTGCTGCCCGGCGTCACAATTGGCAACGGTGCGGTAATCGGCGCCGGGAGTGTCGTCACCCGCGACGTTGCGGCGGGCGCGACGGTGGCCGGAAACCCGGCGCGGCCGCACACAAAATGACCGGCCTTGATGACCGGCCGGCACGACTTGAACCTTTGCGATTCGCTCCTCCCCTGCTATGGAAGGCCCATGTTTGCGCGGCGCATCATAAGGATTAGCGGCCCGGCTTCCGCCTGAGCTTCGGCTTGGCGCAAGACCGGGATTTTCGCCGTTCACCCCCGCGACAGAATCGCGTCTTCCGCGCCCTCCGAGCCAGTCACCCCATGTCTGAAAAGCCGCAAAAGTCCGACGCCAAAGACTATTCCAAAACCCTGTTCCTGCCAGAGACCGATTTTCCGATGCGCGCAGGACTGCCCCAGCGCGAGCCCGAAATCCTCAAACGCTGGAACGACATCGGCCTCTACGAGAAGCTGCGCGAGGGCTCGAAGGGCCGGGCGAAATTCGTCCTGCATGACGGCCCGCCCTACGCCAATGGCAACATCCATATCGGCACGGCGCTGAACAAGATCCTCAAGGATCTCGTAACCAAGAGCCAGCAGATGCTTGGGCATGATTCCAACTACGTGCCGGGCTGGGATTGCCATGGCCTGCCGATCGAATGGAAGGTCGAGGAAGAAAATTATCGCTCCAAGGGCAAGCAGAAGCCGGATTTCCACGACTCTGCGGCGATGATCGAGTTTCGAAAAGAGTGCCGGGCCTACGCCACGCACTGGCTCAACGTGCAGCGCGAGGAGTTCAAGCGGCTCGGCGTCGTCGGCGACTGGGATCACCCCTACGCGACCATGACCTATCCGGCCGAAGCGCAGATCGCGCGCGAACTGATGAAATTCGCCGCCAACGGCACGCTCTATCGCGGCTCGAAGCCTGTGATGTGGAGCGTGGTCGAGAAGACCGCGCTGGCCGAGGCCGAGGTCGAGTACGAGGATCATGTCTCGGATACGGTGTGGGCGAAATTTCCCGTGACTTCGCCGGCGCACGGCGCATTGGCCAAGGCGAACGTTGTGATCTGGACCACCACGCCGTGGACGCTGCCGGGCAACCGCGCCATCTCGTTCTCGCCGAAGGTCGCCTATGGCCTCTATGAGGTCACGGATTCGCCCGTCGACAACTGGGCGAAGGCCGGCGATCTTCTGATCATCGCCGATACGCTTGCCGACAGCGTGTTCAAGCAGGCTCGCGTCGCCGCCTACAAGAGGGTCCGCGACATCTCCGCCGATACGCTCGATGCAGTGGAATGCGCGCATCCCTTCAAAGCGCTCGGCACCGGCTACGGCTTCACGGTGCCCCTGCTTCCCGGCGATCACGTCACTGACGACGCCGGCACCGGCTTTGTGCACACCGCGCCGGGCCATGGCCGCGAGGACTTCGATGTCTGGATGGCGCATGCACGCGAGCTGGAAAGCCGCGGCATCAACACCACGATCCCCTACACCGTCGATGAGAACGGCGCCTTCACCGACCAGGCGCCGGGCTTCACCGGAAAGCGCGTCATCAACGACAAGGGCGAGAAGGGCGACGCCAACGAGGCCGTGATCAAGGCGCTGATCGAGAGCGGCATGATCCTGGCACGCGGGCGGCTCAGGCACCAATATCCGCATTCCTGGCGTTCGAAGAAGCCGGTGATCTTCCGCAACACGCCGCAATGGTTCATCGCGATGGACAAGGACATCGCAGATGGTGGCAAGGCGAAGAACGGCGACACGCTGCGCGCCCGCGCGCTGCACGCGATCTCGGTCACCCAATGGGTGCCACCCTCGGGCGAGAACCGCATCACCGGCATGATCGAGAACCGCCCGGACTGGGTGATCTCGCGCCAGCGCGCCTGGGGCGTGCCGATCGCCGTGTTCGTGCGTGAGAAGGGCGACGGCTCCGCCGAAATCCTGCAGGACGACACCGTCAACAAGCGCATCGCCGACGCCTTCGAGACGGAAGGTGCGGATGCCTGGTACGCCCAAGGCGCGCGCGAGCGCTTCCTTGGGACCAAGGCCAATGAGGACTGGAAGAAGGTCGACGATATCTGCGATGTCTGGTTCGATTCCGGCTCGACGCACGCCTTCGTCCTCGAAGACCCCGTGCACTTCCCGGGTCTCGCCGGCATCAAGCGCAAGGTCGATGGCGGCACCGACACGGTGATGTACCTGGAAGGCAGCGACCAGCATCGCGGCTGGTTCCACTCCTCGCTGCTCGAGAGCTGCGGCACAAGGGGACGCGCACCCTACGACATCGTGCTGACCCACGGCTTCACGCTGGATGAGCAGGGCCGCAAGATGGCGAAGTCGCTCGGCAACACGATTGCGCCGCAGGAGGTCATCAAGCAATCCGGCGCTGACATCCTCAGGCTCTGGGTTGCGGCGTGCGACTACGCCGACGACCAGCGCATCGGCCCCGAGATCCTGAAGAACACGGTCGAGACCTATCGCAAGCTGCGCAACACCATCCGCTGGATGCTCGGCACGCTGCACCACTTCAAGGTGGGCGAAGAGGTCGCGCGGGCCGACATGCCGGAGCTCGAGCGGCTGATGCTGCACGAGCTTGCGGTGCGCGCCGAGATCGTGCGCAAGGCCTATGTGGAATACGACTACAAGTCCGTGGTTGCGACGCTGTCCGCCTTCATGAACAGCGAATTGTCGGCGTTCTACTTCGACATCCGCAAGGACACGCTCTATTGCGATCCGCCGTCATCGGTGGCGCGCAAGGCGGCGCTGACCACGATCGACATGATCTGCGACGCGATCCTGAAATGGCTTGCGCCGATGTTGAGCTTCACCTGCGACGAGGCATGGGGCATGTACCGGCCCGCCGGCTCGCCGTCGGTGCATCTGCTCACCTTCCCGGAGCATCTGCAAGCGTTTCGCGACGAGGGGCTCGCCGCGAAATGGGAGGTCATCCGTGACATCAGACGCGTCGTCACCGGCGCGCTGGAGCTCGAGCGCGCCGCCAAGAACATCGGCTCCTCGCTCGAGGCCTCGCCGGTCATCTACGTGTCCGACAAAAATGTCCTGGCGAGGCTGTTCGATGTCGATCTCGCCGAGGTCTGCATCACCTCGAACTATGAAGTGCAGGAGGGCGAGGCCCCAAGCGGCGCGTTCCGGCTCGATTCTGTCCCTGGCGTCGCTGTCGTGGTGGAAAAGGCGGTGGGCACCAAATGCGCACGGTCCTGGAAGATCCTGTCGACCGTCGGCGAGGATCCGGAATATCCCGACGTCTCGCCGCGCGACGCGCAGGCGCTGCGCGAATGGAAGAAGCTGGGTGTCACCGCCTAAAATCTCATCGTCACCCCGGCCAAGCGAGCAAAACGAGCGCTGAGCCGGGGCCCATAATCCAGGCGTCCCGAACGAGCGAAGGAAGATGACCCGAAGTCTTTCCAATGATTGGCATCACGCGGTCGCGACGAGCGCAAATGCACTCGCGCGGAGGGTCCCCCCTTTCGCCGGGACGACATCGCGGTTTGTGGCGGCGATGAAGCGATGAGGTCGCAATTCGGCCCCGGCGCGCTGGCGGCCGTCGCAACGCTGGCGCTCGACCAGGCCTCAAAGTTCTGGCTGCTCCATGTGTTCGACATCGCCCATCGCGGCGCGGTCAGGGTCACGCCGTTCTTCGATCTGGTGCTGGCCTGGAACATCGGGATCAGTTTTGGCTGGTTCCAGAACGACAACCCGATCGCGCAGACCAGCCTGATGGTGGTGAAGGCGCTCGCGGTGATCGCGCTTGCGATCTGGATGTCCCGCTCCAGGACAATGCTCGCGACCATTTCGCTCGGGGTGATCATCGGTGGCGCGATCGGCAACGCCATCGACCGCCTCGTTTACGGCGCGGTGGTCGATTTCGCGCTGTTTCACGTCCAGATCGCCGGAAATACCTTCAATTGGTACGTGTTCAACCTGGCCGATGTTGCGATTGTTGCCGGGGTGATAGCCCTATTGTATGATTCGCTGATAGGGGTACCCGCCGCAAAAGCGCCCTGATTTCAGGCTGATACCGACTCCAGATCGCGGGGCCGGCAGCTTCGGGTGTTATCATTTGCGGCCGCCGGAGAGTCGGGCAGACAGCTTTGGGCAGACAGGTCATGCGCAAGACTGACACAAGCATTTCCGTTGGCAAGACTTCAGCGAAAGCGCTGACACGCGCTGCGCGGATCTCCGCGATCGTGCTCGGCATCGGCCTTCTGATGACATCGCATGCCGCGCGCGCCGGCGACGACGATGAGGACGAGAAGACGTTCGAGGAGAAGATCATCGAGGGTGTGATCAAAGGCCTCGGTGGCACCAACATGGACAACACCGGCATCGAGTATCGCGAGCGCTCGCCGCTGGTGGTGCCGCCGAAGCTCGACCTGCCGCCGCCGCAAGCCGCGAAGGAAGCGAAGGCGGCGCCGAATTGGCCGAAAGATCCCGACGAGGCGCGCCGCAAGGCCATGATTGCCGCGCGCAAGAAAGAGAACAAGGATCCGATGTACCAGAGCCGCATCCTGAGCCCCGACGAGCTCAACAAGGGCAGGACAGCACCCGGCAGCGGTACGGTCACCCCCGACAGCGTTGTGCCGGGCGGCGAGCCTGGCGCTACCGCAATCCT
>Ga0306920_100008996_pt1 | contig 13313 bp, 11 predicted proteins | sample flu12Cox44000170_FD_204666 | JGI IMG/M metagenome (GOLD analysis project Ga0306920, IMG submission 204666) | Lab enrichment of tropical soil microbial communities from Luquillo Experimental Forest, Puerto Rico - flux4day.12C.oxic.44.000.170 (v2)... | ecosystem: Environmental > Terrestrial >... | reverse complement strand
TTTCCGGATGCCTATGACAGCGCTCGCCTCGACTTATGCCTGGTAGTTGCAAGTCGAGGGTCCCATGTCCGCAAGTCTCCGCTTCGACCAGATAAGGCTGCCGCCCGAGTGCGAGGAGCTGCGTCGGGAAGTGCGCGCATTCATTGCGCAGGAGATTGCCACCGGCACCTTTGATCCAACCCAGCCGCGCCATGGCGGTCAGCACAATGCCGGATTAAGCCGCCGCATCGGCGCCAGGGGCTGGATCGGGATGACCTGGCCGAAAAAATACGGCGGCCACGAGCGCAGCTTTCTCGAACGCTACGTGGTCACGGAAGAATTCCGGGTGGCAAATGCCCCGGTACGCCTGCACTTTGTCGCCGATCGCCAGAGCGGACCCATCCTCCTCAAATACGCGCCCGAGCACGTCAAGCTCGACATTCTTCCGCGCATCTGCCGGGGCGAGCTCTGCTTCGTGATCGGAATGAGCGAGCCAGGCGCGGGCTCCGATCTGTTTGCTGCCAGGACGCGTGCGACGAAAGCGAACGGCGGCTGGCGCATCAACGGCAGCAAGGTCTGGACCAGCAACGCGCATCTCGCCGATTACATGCTCGGCCTGTTCCGCACTTCGCCCGCCACCAAGGAGAACCGCCGGCACGGCCTGACTCAGTTTCTCGTCGACATGAAAACGCCGGGCATCCGCGTCAATCCCATCTATCAGATGACGGGGGAGCACGATTTCAACGAAGTTGTGTTCGAGGATGCGTTTGTGCCGGACGATCATATGCTGGGCGAGATCGACGGCGCCTGGAAACAAGCGACCAGCGAGCTCGCCTACGAGCGAAGCGGACCGGAGCGGTTCCTGGAAACGTTCTATGTGCTCAGTGAGCTCGTGCGCGCCGCCGGGCCGAAGCCCGATCTGAGAACCGCCGAAGGCATCGGACGGCTCGTCGCGCAGCTGCATACCCTGCGGCGCATGTCCATTTCGGTCAACGGCATGCTGGCGAAGGGACAGGAGCCGGTAGTCGAAGGCTCCCTCGTCAAGGAACTCGGCACCGCTTGGGAGCAGAAACTGCCCGCGCGGGTGCGCGAGCTTTCCGCTTTCCTTGATCCGGAGCTATCCAATCGTACTGCTCTGGAGGAGCAGATCGCCTACGCCATCATGATTGCTCCCAAGCTTACCATTCAAGGCGGCACGACCGAGATCCTGCGCGGCATCATCGCGCGCGGTCTTGGGCTGCGGTAACTTCCAATCGCGCGAGGACCGGCATGGGCCCCTTCAAGGACATCGGCGTCGAGACTTCACGATTTGTCAGCCTCATCGAGATTCGCCGGCCGCCGCACAATTTCTTCGACGTGAGCCTCATCGGCGAGATCGGCGATGCCATGGACGCGCTCGACGCGGACCCGGGCTGCCGCGCCATTGTGCTCGCCTCGCAAGGTAGCGCGTTCTGCGCCGGAGCTAATTACGGCGACGGCAGAACGCTCGATGCCCAAGGCCAGCGTCCGGGCGAACAGGAGAAGCCGGTGCGGCATCTTTACCGGGAAGCCGTGCGGCTCTTCCGCAACAAGAAGCCCGTCATCGCCGCCGTCCACGGGGCTGCCGTTGGCGGCGGCCTTGGGCTTGCGCTTGTGGCCGATTTCCGCGTGACGTGTCCGCAGGCGCGCTTTAGCGCAAATTTCACGCGGCTGGGTTTTCATCCCGGTTTTGGGCTCACAGTGACGCTACCTGAACTGATCGGAAAAACGCAGGCGGAGCTCCTGTTCTTGACCAGCAGGCGCATCACCGGCGAGGAGGCCTATCGGCTCGGGCTTGCCGACGTGCTCGTTGCGCAGGAGGAAGTCCGCGCTGCGGCGCAGAAGCTTGCGGCAGAGATCGCGGAGAATGCGCCGCTCGGGGTGCTTGCCACCCGCGCGAGCCTGCGCGCCAATCTCGCCGAACGTGTTCGCAAGGCGACCGAGCACGAGCTCGAGGAGCAGACCAGGTTGCGCCAGACCGCCGACTTCAAGGAAGGCGTCAAGGCCATGGCCGAGCGCCGCACCCCGAACTTTATCGGAAGCTGACGGCAGACCCCTGCGCTCGAGAAGGTGCGGCCCTCTTTCGGGAACGAACCTGGAAGGTCTAGAATTGGGCCGACACATCCTCCCCCACCCTTTATCCCTCCCCCGCAAGTCGGGGGAGGGATAAAGGGTGGGGACTCCATCAGGAGCCCCGCATGACCCAGATCCGCTCTCTTGCGCAGCCCGTGCATCGCCGTCCCGGAGAGCTCGGGGTGCACTCGCTTGACCTCTTCAATTTCTCCGTCCCCGACGCCAACGAGGCGAGGAAATTCTACAGCAGTTTCGGGCTCGATGTGCGGGAAGAAGCAAACAAGCTCAACATCTACACCCAGGGACATCCTCACCGCTGGGGCTCGGTCGTGGAGGGTGCGCGCAAGAAGCTCAACTTCATTTCATTCGGCTGCTTCGAAGATGATTTTCCGCGATTTCGCGAACGGCTCGGCAGGCTGCGTATCGATCTGCTTGATCCGCCGGCGGGCTTCGAGTCGAACGGGCTGTGGTTTCGCGACTGCGACGGCACGTTGTTGGAAATCCGCGTTGCGGAAAAATCGTCTCCCAACGAGAAATCGCCGGTCGAGAACCCGCCGGGAACCGTTGGCAAGGCGAACGCACCGGCAAGAAGCCGGGTGCCGTTCATCCGGCCGCGGCGGCTCGCGCACGTCCTCGTCTTCACGCGCGATATCCCCAAGACCATCGATTTCTACCGGAACGCACTCGGGTTGCGCCTGTCGGATCGCTCCGGCGACATGATCGCATTCATGCATGGCATTCACGGCAGCGATCATCACATGATCGCGTTTGTCCGCTCCGATGCACCGGGACTGCATCATCTGAGCTGGGACGTCGGCTCAATACAGGAGATCGGGCTCGGCGCCATGCAGATGGCGGACAAGGGATTCACCGCCGGCTGGGGGCTCGGCCGCCACGTGCTCGGGTCCAACTATTTCCATTATGTGCGCGATCCGTGGGGCAGCTATGCGGAGTACTCATCCGACATCGACTACATCCCCGTCGATCAGGATTGGGAAAGCGGTGATCACCCGCCCGAGGACTCCTTCTATGTCTGGGGTCCGAACCCTCCCGAAGATTTCGCCTTCAATCACGAGGCACAATCCTAGCGCCGTCATTCCGGGATGCTGCGGAGCGGCGCGGCGAGAAGGGCGGAACATTTTTCCCGGCAGAGCTTTGTAGCCCTGGCCAGCCCGCTCGCGGAGGCGGTTCATGATCAGCGCACATGATTGCACGCACAATCGCAGCTTGTCTGTTCGCAGCCGCCGTCATCGTCGCGGCATATCTTGCATTGGTACGGCAGCCGACGATCGACCCGATCACGGCGCCCGAGCACGCAAGCTTTGATCCCGCGCTTGTGCGCCATGGCGAGAAGCTCGCCGCGCTCGGCAACTGCAATGTTTGCCACACCGCGCCCGCAGGCAAAATCTTCGCGGGTGGACGCGCGCTGATAACGCCGTTCGGAGCGGTTTATTCGACCAATATAACGCCTGATCCTGAGACCGGCATCGGAGCATGGTCAGAGACAGCGTTCCGGCGCGCCATGCGCGAAGGAGTCGATCGTGCCGGGCGGCAGCTCTATCCGGCATTTCCCTACGATCATTTCACGCTTCTGACAGACGAAGACGACAAGGCGCTCTATGCCTATCTCATGACCCGCGAGCCCGTTCGGACCGTGACACCTGCGAACGATCTTGCGTTTCCCTACAACATGCGCCTTTTGCTTGCAGGGTGGCAGCTCCTGTTCCTGCAGCGGGGTCCCTATCACCGCGATCCGGGACAAAGCGAACAATGGAATCGCGGCGCCTATCTCGTCGAAGGGCTCGCTCATTGCAGTGCCTGTCACACGCCGCGCAATGCCCTTGGTGCTGAGAAAACCGGGGAGCGCTTTGCGGGAGGTGAATCCGAGGGCTGGACCGCCTATGCCTTGAACGCCCGATCGCCTGCGCCTGTGCCGTGGGATGCGGACTCGCTTTACGACTACCTGCGCAATGGCTGGCAGGCGGCGCATGGTGTGGCACGGGGCCCCATGGCCGCGGTCATGGATAATCTTGGCAGCACAGACGATGCCGACCTGCGTGCGATCGCAACCTACATGGCCGGTATCCTTGGAGAGCCGACCCCGCAGCGCCGCCGGCAAGGCGATGCAGCGCTCGCAAAGGCGCGCGACGCAGACCGCACCAGCACGACCGGCTCGATTGACACTATGGGACAGGGACCCACCGTGCCCGGCAATGACAACGAGCTCGGGGCGAAGCTCTACGGTTCGGCCTGTGCCGGATGTCACGAGAGCGGCCGGCCCTTGCCGTTTGGAGGGCTGCACCTTGCGCTGAGTACGCCGATCGAAGGACCCAATGCTCGCAACATTATCAATGTCGTTCTTGCGGGGATCCCGGCCGCCCCTGGCGGTGAACCAAGCCCCGTGATGCCGGGCTTCGCCGGCGCGTTCAGCGACCAGCAGCTCTCCGCGCTCCTCGCCTACCTTCGCGCCCGCTTTAGCGACAAGCCGCAGTGGACAGACATCGCGAAAGAGGTCCGCGACGCAAGAACGGGAGCGCGGCCAGTCATTTCCTACCCCAGTCACGGGATCGGAGCGGCACCGGCCGATGTCAGCGAACGGATGAGCCCATGGTGAAACTGACTGTAAACGGGCGGCAGCACGAACTGACCGCCGATCCCGACACGCCGCTGCTTTACGTTCTGCGCGACGAGCTCGCGCTCAATGGCGCCAAATTCGGATGCGGCCTTGGCCAGTGCGGTGCCTGCACGGTGATGGTGGACGGCAAAGCCGTTTTGTCCTGCATCACGCCCATCCTCCTGCTCGAAGGAAGGCAGGTGACGACGGTCGAAGGCCTCGGCACGCACGACAATCCTGGTCCCATGCAGCGCGCCTTCATTGCGGAGCAGGCCGCCCAATGCGGATACTGCATTGCCGGGATGATGATGCGCGCTCAGGCCTTGCTGCAGAACAATCCCCGCGTTTCCGACGCTGATATTCGCGCAGCGCTGCAACCCAATCTCTGCCGCTGCGGAACGCATATGCGCATTCTGCGCGCGGTGCGCCGCGCGGCACGCCTGATGCAAACCGCCGATGCGGATAGCGCGGGTAACAGCCAATGAGAAAGAATTACATTGTTCTTTCCCGCCGGCGTGTTCTTGCCGGCACGGGCGCGCTGGTCGTGAATTTCTGCTCGATGCCGCGCTTGCTTGCACAGGAGGGGCAGCAGTCGCAGGCCGCCGGGCGGCAACTTCCCGGCAGCCTGAAGGCGGCTCCCTTTTTGGATTCCTGGATCCGCATCGGTGCTGATGGCCGTATCACCGTGTTCACCGGCAAGGTCGAGCTCGGCCAAGGCATCAAGACGGCGCTGCTGCAGATTGCAGCCGATGAGCTCGACGTGCCCTTCGCATCGCTAAATCTGGTCACGGCGGATACCGCACGCACGGCCAACGAGGGCTTCACGTCGGGCAGCCGTTCCGTGCAGGACAGCGGCACCGCCATCCGGCATGCCGCTGCGCAGGTGCGCGCGCTGCTCAAAGCGGAAGCGGCGCGACGGCTCGCGTCAGCGCCCGAGAGCCTGCAGACCGAAAACGGCGCCGTGGTCGCCGATGACGGCCGCCGCTTGTCCTATGGCGAGCTCGTATCGGAAGAGATGCTGCATGCGCGGGCGAAGCCCACATCCGCGCTCAAGGACCCCGCTGCTCTCAAGGTCATCGGAGCAGCGGTCGAGCGCGTCGACATTCCAGCCAAGGTGACGGGCGGCGCCGCGTACGTTCATGATCTGCGGTTCCCCGGGATGCTGCATGCGCGAGTGGTGCGCCCGCCGAGCTACGGCGCGCAGCTTCGCAGCCTCGACACGGGAGGAGTGGAGCGCATGCCGGGCGTAATCAAGGTAATCCGCAACGGCAATTTCCTCGCAGTGGTGGGCGAGCGCGAATATCAATGCGTCAAGGCGATGCGAGCGCTCGCAGCGGCAGCGCATTGGGAAGAGAACGCGCAGTTGCCGAGACAGCACGAGCTCGCGTCTTTGCTGCTGCGGCTGCCTTCGCACGATACCGCAATCTTCGATCAACGCGGACCGGGGCAAGCCGCGCACAAGACGTTCGCCGCGACCTACACCCGTCCTTACCTGGCGCATGGATCCATCGGACCCTCCTGCGCCGCGGCAAGATTCGAAGACGATGCGCTCACGGTTTGGTCGCACAGCCAGGGTGTCTATCCCGACCGGCAGGCGATCGCCCAGCTGCTTGGCCTTCCCCCGGAAGGGGTGCGCTGCATTCACGTGGAAGGGTCGGGTTGCTACGGCCACAACGGCGCCGATGACGCCGCTGCTGACGCCGCGCTGATCGCGCGCGAAGTTCCGGGCCGTACGGTCCGCGTCCAGTGGATGCGCGAGCAGGAGCACGCGTGGGAGCCCTATGGTCCCGCGATGGTCACCAAAGTTGCCGCTTCGCTGGATGGCAGCGGGAAGGTTCTCGACTGGGATTACGCGGTATGGAGCAACTCCCACGGCGAGCGTCCCGGCGGAGCCGGTGCACTCATTGCTGGCCGGTCAATCGCGCAGCCATTCCCCACGCCTGCGCCCAGAGCCAATCCCCAGCCCGAAGGTGGCGGTGTCCGCAACGCGATTGCGATCTACAAATTTCCAAGCGCGCGCGTGGTGCATCATTTTCTTCCCGACATGCCGGTTCGCGTCTCCGCGCTTCGCTCTCTGGGCGCCTACATGAACGTGTTCTCGATCGAAAGCTTCATGGATGAGCTCGCACAGGCCGCCGGCCGCGACCCGGTCGAATTCCGGCTCGATCATCTCGAAGACGAGCGCGCGAAAGCCGTCGTGAAAACGGCGGCGGAGCGATTCGGCTGGTCGCAGCAGCACCTTGCCAGGGGACACGGCCGCGGCTTTGCATTTGCGCGCTACAAGAATCTCGCCGCTTACTGTGCGGTCGCCATCGAAAGCGAAGTGACGCCCGAGACCGGCCGCGCCCGCGCGGTGCGCGCCGTTGCGGCCGTTGATGCCGGGCAAGTGGTCAATCCCGATGGCCTAGTGAACCAGATCGAGGGCGGCATCATTCAATCCATCAGTTGGACGCTCTATGAACAGGTGAGCTTTGACGCTCAGCGGATCACCAGTATCGATTGGTCCACTTATCCGATCCTGCGCTTCAATGCGGTGCCGGACAGCGTGGAAGTGCACGTGCTCAATCGGCCCGGACAACCGTTTCTCGGCGCGGGAGAGGCCGCGCAAGGACCGGCCGCGGCCGCGCTTGCCAACGCGATCGCCCATGCCAGCGGCGCGCGGCTGCGCGACTTGCCGCTGACGCGCGAGCGGATCAAAGCCGCGATAGCGGTGTAACACTCGGAATCAGCACGAAGTAGGGTGGGCAAAGGCGCGCGCTTCACATCTTATCTTTGCTCTAACAGATCATTCGCGCGCCGTGCCCACGCGGCCGATGCTACGACAGGATCGGTGGGCACGCCGCGCAAGCGCGCGGCTTTGCCCACCCTACACGCCAGGATTATTATCTTGCTCGGCTTTTTTCGTGTGACCGAGCCATTCTCGCGCGACCGCAGCACCGAGCAGAGCGACCGCAGCGAGCGAGGCGGCTCTGCGCCAGCCGATCGTGTTTGCAAGCTGCTGCCCGATCGCCAGCAAGGTTGGATCGATCAGGCTCGCCTCGGCCGCCGCGCGTCTGCGCAGTTCGAGCTCGCGGCGGGCGCGCTTGATGTTGCCGCGGCGGATCGCGACACAAGCAATTCCCGCAATCACGGTGAGGAGGACGAAGAATCCGCCAAGCGCCAATGCGGCCAGGACGTTGTCATAGCGGTCGGCGAGCCAAATAAATGCAGCGACGAGGAGAAAGATGAGCGCGAGCGCAGCACCGAGGACTGCCACCACCGCCCATATCACGACGGCCGCGCCCAGCCCCGTGCGGATCTGGGCGTTGAGCGCAAGTTGACGTAGCCACGCTTCCATTGGTTCAGCGCGCGTGCTTCATCGGCAGCGCTCCAGATCAGCGCCGCCGCGTCGCGCCGAGCAGGAAGCCGATGCCAAAGGCGATAGCCAGCGTGGTGTAGGGCCGTTTCTTGAGGGAGTCGTCGAGCGCCTCGATGGCGGTATCGCTCACCTCGCGCGCAACATTGATCGCGTCCTGCCCTTTGGCGGCGGCATCCGAGACCACGCCTTCGATGTTCGAGCGGGCACGATTCAACGCGGCTGTGCCTTTGAGTGCAAAAATCTCGGAGACCTGCTCCGCGAGTTGCTTGAAGTCGCTGCGCAATGCCTCAAGATCGGCCTGGATTTTGCCGCTGGCGTCGCGTCCGGTTTCTCCAGTGGGGTTGTGCGTGCTGGGCATGCCGTTGCTCCCTTCTGGTCCGAACATTCGCCGCGCGCCCAATCGAACGCAAGGGGAAAAGTTCCTGATCGGTCGCCGGACGGCACCCGATCCTGCTGTTCATGCGCACCTTTGCGGTTGCTGGGCGATCTGCTAGAAACACCCCATGATGGCGTGTATTGCTTTTGCTCCTGCTCGAATGCCGGTTATTCGATCAATTTGAGGCCCGGCTCCGCCGGCTTTCATGAGCGGAGACCGGGGACGATCACACTCTCGCCATTCCAATTTCATGTAAACCCGCCATGACGCAGGCAGCCCGCGATTACAGCGAGACTCTGTTTCTACCCAAGACCGATTTTCCCATGCGGGCCGGGCTGCCGCACAAGGAGCCCGAGATCCTCGCGCGCTGGCAGAAGCTCGGCATGTATCAGCGTTTACGCGCGGCTGCCCGCGGTCGACCCAAATTCATCCTGCACGACGGGCCGCCCTACGCGAACGGCAACATTCATATCGGACATGCACTCAACAAAATCCTCAAAGATGTCGTCACCCGTTCCCAGCAGATGCTTGGCTACGACTCCAACTATGTGCCGGGCTGGGATTGCCATGGCCTGCCGATCGAATGGAAGATCGAGGAGGAATATCGCGCGAAAGGAAAGAACAAGGATGCGGTGCCGCTGATTGAATTCCGGCGGGAGTGCCGTGCCTTTGCCGCGCATTGGATTGACGTGCAACGCGAGGAATTCAAGCGGCTCGGCGTGGAAGGCGATTGGGAGCATCCCTACACGACCATGGATTTTGCCGCCGAGGCACAGATCGCGCACGAGCTCATGCAATTTGTGCAGAACGGAACGCTTTATCGCGGCTCGAAGCCGGTGATGTGGTCGGTCGTGGAGAAGACAGCTCTGGCCGAAGCCGAGGTCGAATACCAGGATTACGTTTCCGATCAGATCTGGGTGAAGTTTCCCGTCGATTCTAGTTCGATCATTAAAAATAAAGAGCCGCCGGAGCCGGACCTTGCAGGCGCCTCGATCGTAATCTGGACCACCACACCATGGACAATTCCAGGCAATCGCGCCATCAGCTTCTCTCATCAAATCGGATACTCGCTTTACGAGGTAACTGACGTTCCGGAGGGCAATTGGCTCGCCAAGGGCGACCGATTAATCCTCGCAGAGAAGCTCGCGTTAGAGGTGATGCGTCAATCGCGCGTCTTGGCTTATAAGCCATTGCGCCAAGTTACGCGCCGTGAGCTACTGGCCATTGAATGCCGGCATCCGCTCAGGAAGTTTAATGAGGGCTACGGGTTTCGTATCCCCTTGCTGCCGGGGCGTCACGTGACAGAGGACGTCGGCACTGGGTTTGTGCATACGGCCCCTGGTCACGGGCGCGAAGATTTTGAAATCTGGACCGCCGATTCGGCCAAGCTCGCTAAACGCGGCATCGACACGACGATACCTTACACCGTGGATGCGGAAGGCCGCTTCACGAGCGAGGCGCCAGGATTTACCGGCAAGCGCGTGCTCACGGAGGACGGCGAGAAAGGCGATGCCAACGAGGCCGTGATCAAGGCGCTGGTCGAGGCGGGCATGCTTATCGCACGCTCGCGTTTGAAGCACGAGTACCCGCATTCATGGCGTTCGAAAAAGCCGGTGATCTTTCGCAACACGCCGCAATGGTTCATCGCGATGGACAAGCCTATCCTCCATGCGTCCAGTCAATCGACGGCGGATGACACGCTGCGCCTCCGGGCGCTGGCGGCGATCAGGTGCACGCGCTGGGTGCCGGCGCAGGGCGAACACCGCATCACCGGCATGATCGAAAGCCGCCCGGACTGGGTCATCTCGCGCCAGCGCGCATGGGGTGTCCCAATCACGCTGTTCGTGCGGGAAAGCGCGCAAGGGGGTGTGGAGATCCTGCGTGACCCTCGCGTCAATGCGCGTATTGCCGAGGCTTTCGAGCGCGAGGGCGCGGATGCCTGGTACGAGGATGGGGCGGCTGCGCGCTTTCTCTTGCCGGAGCACGACCCGGCCGAGTGGACGAAAGTCGATGACATTCTCGACGTCTGGTTCGATTCGGGCTCGACGCATGCCTTCACCCTCGAGATACGCGACGATCTCAAGGTCAAGCGCAAGCGCGACGGCGGTCCCGACACCGTGATGTATCTCGAAGGGTCCGACCAGCACCGCGGCTGGTTTCAATCCTCCTTGCTTGAATCCTGCGGCACGCGCGCCGTTGCGCCGTTCGACGTGGTGCTCACCCATGGCTTTGTCCTCGATCAGGACGGGCACAAAATGTCCAAGTCGCTCGGCAACGTGACCGCTCCGCAGGATGTTATCAGGCAAGCTGGCGCCGACATCCTGCGCATGTGGGTGTGCGCCTCCGACTATGGCGATGATCTGCGCATCGGACCGGAAATCCTCAGGACCACGATCGAGACCTACCGCAAGCTGCGCAATACGCTGCGCTGGATGCTCGGCTCGCTCGCCCATCTCGTCCAGGAGGACGCCGTCGCCTTTACCGACATGCCTGAGCTCGAGCGGCTCATGCTGCATCGGCTGGTCGAGCTCGACGCGCTCGTGCGCCAAGCTTACGCCGATTTCGACTACAAGCGTATCTTCGCGGCGCTCAACAGCTTCATGACAAGCGATCTCTCCGCGTTCTATTTCGATATTCGCAAGGACGCGCTCTACTGCGACCCGATCTCCTCGAAGACGCGCAGAGCCTGCCTGCACGTGCTCGATCATTTGTTTCGATGCACGATAATCTGGCTTGCTCCGATGCTGCCGTTCAGCGCCGAAGAAGCATGGCTCGCGCGCTATCCCTCGGCGCGCGGGGCGGGCACGCGCGAGCCCGCGCGCGACGACTCGGTGCATCTACAACTCTTTCCGGACCTTCCGGCGTCCTGGCGCGATGACGCGCTGGCCGAGAAATGGCGCAAGGTGCGGCTCGTGCGGCGGGTCGTCACCGGTGCGCTGGAGATCGAACGCGCGCACAAGCGCATCGGCTCATCGCTCGAAGCAGCGCCTGTCGTCTATGTTTGCGACCAGGATCTGTTTGCCGCGCTCCTCGATGTCGATCTTGCGGAGGTGGCGATCACCTCGGCAGCGACCCTGGTCGAAGGCGAGGGTCCGCAGAGCGCATTCCGGCTCGATGAAGTTCCGGGCGTCGCGGTCGAGGTGCAGCTGGCGCAGGGACAAAAATGCGCCCGATCCTGGAAAATCCTGCCGAGCGTGGGCTCCGATCCCGCTTACCCCGATGTCTCTCCGCGCGACGCGCAAGCGATGCGTGAATGGGAAACCATGCGCAGGGCGGCAGAATGAGCGGAGCAAATGTCAGCGAGGGGCAGGCGCCGCGCACACGCGGCCTGTTCTGGGGCCGGTGCACCGGGTTGGGGGTTGCCGTGGCGCTCGCCTCGGCGGCCGTCGACCAGGCGGTGAAGCTCTGGTTGTTGTTCGGCGTCGATCTTGGAACGCGCGGCGTGATTACGCTCACTCCGTTTCTCGACCTGGTGCTGACCTGGAACACCGGGATCAGCTACGGCCTGTTCCCGCAGGAGGGGCCGCTCGGCCAATGGGCACTGCTCACGCTCAAGGCGATTGCAGCCGTCTTGCTGTGGATATGGCTCGCGCGGGCGACGTCGCGGCTCACGGCAGTCGCTCTCGGCCTCATCATCGGAGGGGCCGTCGGCAATGCCATTGACCGGGTGGCGTATGGAGCCGTGGTTGACTTCGTGCTGCTTCATGCCACGACCGAGACCTTCGATTTCAAGTGGTATGTGTTCAACCTCGCGGACGTGGCGATTGTGGCGGGGGTGGCGGTGCTGCTGTACGAGACCTTCGCAGGCGCCGCAAAAGCGCCCTGATCCGGGGCCAGAACAGGGTCGGGGATACGGCTTTTTACGCCGTAATGTGAAGGGGCTAGCTATGCGGAACCGATACGCGAAAGGGCAGCGAGCAGCTGCGCTTGCAGGCTTATTGGCGCTCGCGTTGGTTGCCGGCCCGGGTCGCGCATGGGCTCAGGATGATGAGGATGAGCCACTCGATACCAGGCTGTTTCGGTCTTTCATGAAGGAAATGGGGTTCAAGCGAGGCGAGGACGGCATCGAGTATCGTGAGCGCGCTCCGCTCGTCGTGCCTCCTACCCGCAGTCTTCCGCCTCCGCAAACCGAAGGTCCTGCCGCCAGCAACCCGGCTTGGCCCAAGGATCCTGACGTTGCCCGCCGCAAGCAGGCGAGCGCGGCGGAGAAGGCAAGACTGTACAGTTCAGCCGAGGAGCAGGCGCGCGTGCTTCGCCCCGACGAGCTCAAGCCGAAGGGTCAGGCCAGTGCCGGCACTGGAAGCGGGTCAGCGACGGGACCCAGCGGCAACGAAGCCATGCGTCCGCTGTCGCCTTCGGAGCTGCAAGGCACCGCCACGAAGCACTGGTGGGACTTCTTCTCTTCGGTCGGGCCATCGAGACCGGAAAGCGCTCCTTTTAAGGGCGAGCCGCCGCGAACCAGCATGACCGCGCCCCCACCCGGATATCAGACGCCTTCACCCAGTTATCCCTATGGCCTGGGTGTTCAGCGAGGCGAAGCAGCCAAGCCGTCTACCGTTGAATCGCGCATGGAGCCCACGAGAGGTAACTAAGCGGCGAGTGCGCGTTTAGGCTGCACGAGGCCCGACGCGCCAACGAGTCGCTTCGCTCATTGTTGATGCCCTGTGCTATTGGGGCTATCGGTTTAGAGCATGATCCCGAAAAGTGGGAACCGGTTTTCGGAAAAAGATCATGCTCAAACAAAAAGTTAGAGCGGGATGATGATTCGATGAAAAGTCATCCCGCTCTAGCCCGTACCGTGGGGGCGAACTCCTCGAGAGCAAACTGATCTTGCACACAATACTCCGAATCACAGCGGCCCTTCTCACGGTTGCCCTTGCCGGGGGCGATCATGC
>Ga0306920_100008994_pt1 | contig 13313 bp, 13 predicted proteins | sample flu12Cox44000170_FD_204666 | JGI IMG/M metagenome (GOLD analysis project Ga0306920, IMG submission 204666) | Lab enrichment of tropical soil microbial communities from Luquillo Experimental Forest, Puerto Rico - flux4day.12C.oxic.44.000.170 (v2)... | ecosystem: Environmental > Terrestrial >... | reverse complement strand
GCGGTTTCGGGCAATGAGAACACGGCGCCGATGGCGATGTATCAGGCCAGCGGCGTCGGCTTCGCGTTGGCGAGCGGCGGCTATCTAGTCGAATCTAATCAGGGCAGTCGTAGCATGTTTGGCGGCAGCGCGGAAGCGAATGCGGCTGTGGCACAATATTCGCGCGAGCTCGCGGCAGAGATGTACGGCAAACACCGCCCATACGGCTACGTTTATGGCGGCAGCGGTGGGGCCTTCAAAACGCTCGGCTGCGTCGAGAACATTCCCGACGTGTGGGATGGCAGCATACCGTTTGTGCATGGAACGCCCGTTAGCATTCCTCACTTCTTCACAGTGCAGGCGCATGCGATGCGCATTCTGGGGCCGAGGTTTCCGGAGATCATCGATGCGCTTGATCCCGGCGGCAGCGGAGACATGAATGCTGGCCTCAATGAAGAGGAACGCGCGGCTCTGCTTGAGGTCACGCGCTTCGGTTTCCCGCCGCGCGCCTGGTTCAATTTCCAGAAGATCGCGTTCGGCTATACTGGCGTCTTCACCACGCTCGTTGACCGCATCGTCGATGGCGATCCAACGTATTTCAAGGATTTCTGGTCCAAGCCCGGGTATCTCGGCTTCAATCCACCGGAGTCGCTGAAGAACGCGCGCATTCAGCATCTGACGAAAATCGCCGGGCTGGTCATGCCGGACGAGGCGCGCAAGATGGGGTTGCCGCTCACGATGCCGGCCGCGCAGACGCAAAGCGGCGTGAACTTCCCGGCCGCGCTCAAGATTGCCGGTCTCCCGCGAGGGAACCTGCAGGGTGCCTCCGTCATCGTGAAAAGCGGCGGGGCGCAGGGGCACATCTTCTATATTGCCGGCGTGATTGCCGATCTGGCGATGATCGGTTTCGGCACCGGGCACTTCCAAGCGATGGCGGCACTCCAGCCAGGCGACGAAATCCAGATCGACAACTCGATCTACCTCGCCACGCAGACCTATCACCGTCACCAGATTCCAGCGCCGGAATATTACGCCTGGAACCAGTACAAGCGCCCGGACGGCGTGCCACTCTACCCGCAGCGTCCTCTGCTTCCCGGCCAGGAAGTCCAATCCGGCGGCGCCACCCAGAGCGGGCGCTTCAATGGTAAGGTCATCGTGATGCAGGCCTTATGGGACGAGGCCGCCTATCCGTGGAGTGCGGACTGGTATCGCACGCGGGTCAAGGCCGCGCTCGGGAGCCAGTTCGAAGATCGCTATCGGCTCTGGTACGTCGACAACACCATGCACACAACGCAGAACGCGGGCCCGAACGATGCGCGCCCAGTCGCGACCACCCGCGTGATCAGCTATCAAGGTGTTTTGCAGCAAGCGTTGCGTGACCTCGCCGCTTGGGTCGAGAGGGGCGTCGCCCCGCCGGAAAGCACAACCTACAAGGTCGTCGATGGGCAAGTGATCGTCCCGCCCACCGCAGGCGAGCGCAAAGGCGTGCAGCCAGTGGTGAACGTACAGGCCAACGGCGGCCCGCGCGCAGACGTGAAAGTCGGGCAAGCGGTCGAGTTCAGAGCGGTCGCCGAGGTGCCGCCGAAAGCTGGCGTGGTCGTCAAGGCGGAGTGGGACTTCGAAGGCGCGGGTGAATATCCTGTCGTGTCCGAGATCAAGCCGCAGAGTCGCGTCGCGCTAACGACCAAGCACGCGTTCTCCAAGCCGGGCACATACTTCCCAGCTCTGCGCATCACATCGAACCGCCAAAGCGATGCCCGCTCACCGTACGCCCAAGTGCAAAATCTCGGGCGCGTACGCGTGGTTGTGGCCTAAGCGTTCCGAGAGGAGTTGAAGTCTGACCCCTAAAGCGGCCACATTGCGGGCGTGACGCAATCCGAACAAACATGATGACTGCCGCGAAGTCTTCCCAAAACGGCTCACTCGTGGTGACTCGTCCCGCGCGAGGCCGGGTGTCAGGGGATGGCGTGGAACTCGCTTTCGGTTATTGGCCAGGCCGTGGTGCGCCGATCGTTGCCCTGCACGGATTGACCGCTTCGCATCTGAACTTCATTGGGATCGCCGAACGCCTGAGAGGCCAGCGTGCGGTGTTTGCACCAGATCTGAGAGGCCGGGGCGATTCCGATAAACCACAAGGGCCCTATGGCATGGCTCAACACGCTCGCGATGTCGCTGCGGCCATGCGAGCTATGGGCCTGGGCCCGACGATCGTCGTTGGCCATTCGATGGGAGCGTTTGTGGCCACTGCACTTGCGCAGCAAGAGCCCCAGCTCGTATCCGGCCTGGTTCTGATCGATGGCGGCTACGTGACTAACATACCTGCCGGTGTAGCGCCCGACCAGGTGCTGAGCCCCGCGCTCATCGAACGGATCGCGCAGTTGCAGCGAACTTATCCCTCACGCCAAGCCTACCGGGAGTTCTGGCGAAGCCAGCCGCATTTTCCTCGCGAAGAATGGAATCGCTGGGTTGAAGATTTTCTTGACTATGAAGTCGGCGGCGACTCGGCTGTGCAGCCCAAGGCATCGGAGGCGGCTGTACGCGCGGACCTTGGAGAAGTGCTCAAGCGTGATGTCATCATTGAGCGGCTAAGATCGATTCGCGTGCCGACCTTATTGCTTCGCGCCGAAAACGGTTTCACGCCCGGGCAGCCGCCCTTGTTTCCGGACGCCGTCGTCGCTGAAATACGAGCGTACGTACCCGAGATCGAAGACCACAAGTTTACCGACACAACGCACTACACCATAGTGCTCGGAGAGCGAGCGGCGACGAGAATTGCCGATCTCCTCTCTGAGTTCGTCGGCCGGTCTCGTTCCTGAGAGCCCCGGCACTGACATCAACAGAGGAGCCGCGCTGATGGCCCCACAACGCTGAATGGCAGCAGTCGCCCGAACCGGCGCAGGCTCACGGAAATTCAGACTGTGGGTACCAGGGACATTGGGAAAAATTGGGCCGCCTCCTGCTGCTCCATGGTCGCACACCCGACGCAGCAGGCACGGCCGAAATCTCAGGAATGAATGATGTCGCCGATGAAAACGGGTTTCTCGTGGAATATCTTGATGTAGAAGAAGCGCAGAGCTGCTAAGTGCTGGATAATCGAAGCTGGTGAGGGTTTCACGGGGGACCTCCTTGTGACCGAAAACTTATCTCAGCCATCAAGCATCAACCGCGCCATCCACCTCCTCGCGCGAAGCGTCCGCCGCACAGCGGCTTCGTTCTAACGAGGTAAAGTTGATTCGACAGAAGCGGTCCGCCCCTAGCGGCGTCTGTTTTTGTTGTTGACGGGCCTAATAGTAAGCGTATACTTACGGTAAGTAATGACTAACGCATCGATCGCCTGGCAAGTGTTAGGAGACCCAACGCGGCGGAATATCTTCGAACGCTTGGCGCGGCGTCCGATGGCCGTCGTCGAAATTGCTGACGAGCTTCCCGTATCTCGTCCCGCCGTATCGCAGCACCTCAAGGTATTGAAGGATGCTGGACTTGTGGTCGTCTCCCGCGACGGTACACGCCGAATCTACCACGTGGACCCCAAGGCCGTGGAAGCGATGCGGCGCTACTTGGATCGCTTGTGGGATAAGGCTGTTGAGTCTTTCAAGGACTTTGCCGAACGCCAGGAAGAACTATCCGATTCGAAAGGAGAGAAACAATGACCACGGCTCGCAGCACACTCGCTTCCGTCCGCAAGGACTTGACCATTAAAACTTCCCCGGCACATGCCTTTCGGACCTTCACCGAACTGTTCGATCAGTGGTGGCCGCGCTCCCATCATATCGGTAAGGCGGAGTTAAAAAAGGTTGTCCTTGAACCCGCGCAGGGCGGCCGATGGTACGAAATCGGTGCGGATGGCTCGGAGTGCAACTGGGGCCGGGTGTTGGTCTGGAATCCCCCTGCCAGGTTGATCCTGGCATGGCAGATCAACGCCGACTGGCAGTACGACCCCCGTCTGGTCACGGAGGTCGAAGTCAATTTCGTCGCAGAAGGACCCAATCTAACGCGCTTCACGCTGGAGCATCGTAATATCGAAAAGTTCGGTATTAGAGCGCAGGAGATGTGGAACGCATTTGACTCCGAAGGTGGCTGGACGGGCATTCTGAACACGTTTGCCAAGCTGGCGGAATCGTGACTAGGTCGGCGGCCTTGAGACTCAATCCTGAAGACAAAGCAAGGTCCTCGCTCCAAACGTGACACACCAGCATTTTGAGGTGATCGGACTGCTCAGGCACGCCATGAGGGGAGGTGTCCAATGAAGCCCTGGATTTGGCTGCGAGTACTCGCGGTGATTCTGGCGATCTTTGCAGTCGGCCATACACTCGGGACGGCTACACCGAAGGTCACTCGCGGCTCTCAGGAAGCCGCTGTCTTCGCGGCCATGCAGAGTTTCCGGTTCCCGATCATGGGTTTCCAAAGGACTTACTGGGATTTTCACCAGGGATTCGCGCTAACCATCACGCTACAGCTAATCCTGATGACAGTCGTCGCGTGGCAGTTGAGCGCGATCAGCAGAAAGAGCCTCAGGCTTGCGCTGCCCATGGCCGTCGCTCTCCAACTCGGCTGTGCTGGTCTCTTGGTGTTGAGCTGTGTCTTCTTTTTCGCAGCTCCAATCGCGATTTCAGCGGTGGCGTTCGCTTGTTCTTCCATTGCGGTTCTCCTACTCACGAGAAACTCGGATGCCTAGCAGGTCTATCGCGAACCGAGTTGATCCGCCGTGATTGCTGTGGAATGATTGCCACGGCGTTGTTGGACGAGGTGGTTCGTTGTGCATCACGCAAGGTCCGCAGTAGAAGGATCGCGTCGTTCAGTCCTGGAAAACGGGCTAACCGGTCAAGTCAAGTACTGTGAGGATTTTTGCGGTTTTCCGAATTTCTTGGGGTTGCGCTCGAATGTCGAGAGTCCGGACCGTTATGCGCGACGTATAGCGAAGATGACATCCCCCCGCCGCCTGAGCTTGGAGACAAAAAGGACTAACTGCATCCACGGCTTGTACTTCGTACTAAGCAAGCGTAGGCCACGTCCTGCTTCCTCAGCGGCCGTGATTTCCGCGCGCGCATCGATCCAGTCACCGAGCAGGCGGCCCCTGCTATCGCAAGGAGCAATTCTCACCTGTGAATTTCTGCGGATTCGCTTTGCTTTGCCAGAATCCGCCGCACTGTGAACGTAGAGTGTTGGCGGATTTCCGCCCAAAGGATCAGCCGCGAACCAGACCGGAGTACGTACGCCTTGCCCATTTTTGCGAAAGGATTCGAGGCTTAAATATTTACGGCTGTGGAGAACATCGAAAGTCGAAGCAGCACACATAGTTCTTCGCGTTCTTGTTCGTAAAGAGAAAACGTTAGCATTTTGCTTAGGTTTGCGGCAAGTTAGGGCCTGTCGAGTGGCTCAGACTCCGCAAGATGGTTTCCGCGCCAGCAAATCTTCAGGCTGAATCCGCGCTCAACCGCGCGAATCCCGGCCTTTCGTCCTCCGAAGCTGCTGAACGTCTGGATCAGTACGGTCCAAACGAGCCTGCGCCGCCCAAACCTGGCGCTGCCCTGATGGAGCTTCTGCTCCTATTCCTGAATCCCCTGGTGATCATCCTGTTGGTCGCGAGTCTCGCCTCGATGTTTTTGGGAGATGCGCCTGACGCAGTGATCATCCTGATTATGGTTTTGCTCGGCGTCTCGATCAATTTCGTTCAAACCTACCGCTCGCAGCAAGCCATCAAACGCCTTCGCGCCGACGTAACGCCGACTGCAACCGTACTTCGCGACGGCGCCTGGAAGGAAATCCGCCGGCGTGAAGTTGTGCCGGGGGACGTTGTCCGTGTTGTCGCGGGCGACTTAATTCCAGCTGACGGTCGCATCCTAGAAGCCAAAGACTTCTTTGTCCAGCAAGCAGCGCTGACAGGTGAATCGCTGCCAGTCGAGAAATCAGGCCACCCCAACGGCTCAAGAGCATCGAAAGGACCTGACGCGCCTGATCTTTTGTTTATGGGTACCTCAGTGGTAAGCGGCACTGCAACCGCCGCAATTCTGGACACGGGAAGGAATACCACCTTCGGAGCCATCGCCGATCGTCTCGCGGCGCGCCCTCCGGAAACTGAGTTCGAGCGCAGCATGAAGCACTTCGGCTTTTTGATCATGCGCGCTGTCTTTTTTCTCGTTCTTTTCATTTTGGCTGTTCGAGTGGCTCTGCATAAAGACGCTTTCGAGTCCTTCGTTTTTGCGGTGGCCCTCGCAGTCGGCCTCACGCCTGAGTTTCTTCCGATGATCACTTCCGTGACTTTAGCTCGCGGTGCGGTGCGTATGGCGCGCGAGCACGTCGTGGTCAAACATCTGCCCGCAATTCAGAATTTCGGCACGATCGACATCCTCTGCAGCGACAAGACTGGCACACTGACTTCAGGCGAGATGGTCCTTTCCTCGTCCCTGGACTACCTCGCTCAGCCCTCCGATCGCCCCTTGATGCTTGCCTATTTAAACAGCGCGTTCGAGACAGGAATTCGCAACCCGCTTGAAATCGCAATCCTCAAAATCCCTCGCTCCGATGCCGACGACTATGTGAAATGCGACGAGATTCCCTTCGATTTTGAGCGCCGCCGTCTTTCGATTGTCGTCGGAAGAAAGCAGAATGGCAGCATCGAGGGGCGCATGCTCATTACAAAAGGGGCTCCGGAGGGAATTTTAGACCTGTGCGAATCGTACGAGCACGAGTACAAGCAGATTCCGCTCGATCCAGATGCGCGCCATTGTTGCCGGAAAACGTTCGACGACTTGAGCGCCCAAGGCTTTCGCGTCCTCGGAGTCGCCTATCGCAGTGTGAACGCCCGGCCCGCCTACACGATCCAGGACGAATCTTCTCTAATCTTTACGGGCTATCTTGCTTTCGCAGATCCGCCGACTCCCGATGCCGCTGCCTCGCTTATGACTATGCAACGCGACGGCGTGCAACTGAAGATTCTCACCGGCGACAACGAACTCGTCGCGCGCCATGTTTGCACCGAGGTCGGTATTAAGGACCCGGTCATTATCCTCGGCGACGAACTTGATCGCACCAGCGACCCCGCTCTTCAGCATCTCGTCGAACAAGCTACCGTCTTCGCACGGGTCTCACCGGTTCAGAAGCACCGTATCATCCATGCGCTGAAACATCGCGGCCATGTTGTCGGTTACATGGGCGATGGCATTAACGACGCCCCTTCGCTACATGCCGCCGACGTGGGTATTTCGGTGTCTACCGCTGTAGATGTGGCGCGGGAAGCTGCCGATATCATCTTGCTGAAGCCGGGATTAGACGTTCTTCACAAGGGAATTACCGAAGGGCGCCGCGCGTCGGCAAACGTTCTGAAGTACCTCTTGATGGGCACGAGTTCGAACTTCGGGAATATGTTCAGCATGGCCGGAGCGTCGCTCTTTCTGCCGTTCCTCCCCATGCTGCCGACGCAAATTCTGTTGAACAATTTTCTGTACGATACCGCTCAGATCACCATCCCCTCGGACAATGTGGACCAGGAATATGTCCGCTCTCCGCGCAAATGGGACATGACGCTGATCCGCAACTTCATGATCTTCATCGGCCCGATCAGCTCGATATATGACTTCTTAACCTTCTACGTCTTGCTTCGAATATTCCACGCAGGCCAGCCCGAATTTCACACGGGCTGGTTCGTCGAATCGCTGGCCACTCAGACGCTTGTATTATTCGTAATCCGGACGACGAAAAACCCTCTTAAGAGCCGCCCGAGCCTTCCCTTGGCGACGACAACCATCCTAATTGTTCTTCTCGGGATTTGGATGCCCTATTCTCCCCTGGCCCATCGTCTGGGCTTTACGCCCTTGCCGGGGCCCTTCTTCACTTTCCTTGCTGGCTCGATTGTCACCTATCTATTGCTGGTTGAATTGGCAAAGCACCTTCTATTTTCGCGAGCCGCCCTTTGACAGTGCCATCCAAACGCGACGATCCCAGATATCTAGTTGTCGCTCAGCCGGGTCGAGTTGGCTCGATAGTGGGAGTATGAACGGAGACTCGAAGACAAATTCACTCTGACCGATAACTCCGAGGTGCCACATGGATCTCGATTTGGACAAGCTGGAACAAGTCGTGCCACAGTTGGCGGAGCCCCCACCTCTCGCACTCTGAAACCATGATGAACATACGTTGCCTCTGACCCTCCGCCCGTTAAATAGACGGCCGGAACCGGGTGAGGATCTTCCAACACGAGACAGGTGCGAGGCGTTCGAGAAAAGAAATGATTTTGGCGTCGGTACCGACGAGGATGCGCGCTTTTCGCCGCTCGATACCCTTGACAATAGTTTCTCCGGCCAGCTCCGGTGGCATCGTGAGAAACTGTTCAGCGGCCGCGCGTCGCCGCTGCTCTTCCTCCGCGGACATGGTCCCTTTCGGGATGCGCGCGTTTCTAGCGATCGCAGTCGCGACGCCGCCCGGATGAACGACGGTGACGCCGATGTTCGATCCCTTCAATTCATAACGCAGCGAATTGCTGAAACCGCGCACCGCGAACTTGCTGGCGGAATATGCGGTCTGTCCGGGCGGCGCGATTAATCCATACAAGCTCGAGAGGTTCACGATGCACGCGTCGTCACTAGCGCGCAGATGCGGCAGAAATGCGCGCGTCATTCTCACAACCCCCCAGAAGTTGATTTCGAAGAGCCAGTCGAAATCGACCTCCCTCACCTGGTCGAACGTGCCGCCGAGCGCGACGCCGGCATTGTTGACGAGAATATCGACGCGGCCATGCGCCGCCAGTAATGCAAAGGGAAATGATGCGACGGCTTTACGATCCGTCACATCGAGCGCGTAACAAGTGATTCGAAGACTTTGACCGTGGGAAGCGGCGAGCTTTGCCGTTTCAGACAGCTGCGCTTCGTTGATATCCGCGAGCGCGAGATGGCAGCCGCGGCGGGCCAGCGAAATTGCGACGGCCCGGCCGATACCGCTCGCAGCGCCGGTCACAACGGCCGTTCGGTCGCGGAGGATCATTCTGTCCGGCATTAGATCGGTCGTGCCTCAAACAGCGCGAGGCGCTTTCTCCAGGCGGGTAAACTCCATCGTGCCGTCTTCGATTTTTCCGAACCGCAGATCGAACAAATCTAGAGCGTAATTCTGGCGCAGCCTCCAAGGCTTTTTGGAACCTTGTTTGGGGAGAATGTGGTTCGCGCGCTGGATGTAGCCGGAAGTGAAATTACTAAGCGCGGGCTCTTCGACGATGGTCGAATCGCGCCTGCGCGGCGTGCAGAAATCGTAGCCCCGTGCGTCCATCTGTTTCAGCAACCGGCAAATGTACTCCGCAATGAGGTCGGCTTTGAGGGTCCAGGACGCATTGATGTAGCCGAAAGTGGAAGCGAGGTTGGGAATCCCGCTGTACATCACCCCTTTGTAGCTCAGCGTTTGTGCGATGTTGACCGGCGCGCCGTCGACGCGGAGCTGCATTCCGCCCAGAACCTTCAACTTCAAGCCCGTCGCTGTAATGATGATGTCTGCCTCCAATTCCTGACCGGACTTAAGTCGCAGGCCTTTTTCGGTGAACGTTTCAATTTCGTCGGTGACGAGCGAGACTTTTCCTGAGCGAATGGACGCGAATAGATCGGCATCGGGTATCAGGCAAAGGCGCTGGTCCCAGGGGTTGTAGCGAGGCGAGAGATGCTTCTCTTCATAGGCCGGCCCAAGCTCTTTCTGCGCAAGTTGAAGGATTCCTTTCTTGGTTTTGTCCGGCTTGCGGCGCGCGAGATTGTAGAAGTAAATCCCGAAAAGCACATTTTTCCAGCGGGCGAAGGAATACGCGAGGCGCGCTCCTATCAATCGCCGCAATGCGTTTGCGACTGCATCCCTCGAGGGCCGCGCGACGATGTAGCTGGGCGAGCGCTGCAGCATGGTCACGTGAGCGGCGGATTCTGCCAGTGCGGGTACGAGCGTCACTGCAGTAGCGCCACTGCCGATTACAACGACTCGCTGGCCCCGGTAATCGAGGTACTCGGGCCATTGTTGCGGGTGAATGATGCGACCATGGAAGCGTTCCATGCCGGCCCATCCGGGCAGATAGCCCGCGTCGTAATCGTAGTAGCCGCTACAGATGAAAAGAAACTTGGCGGTGAAGCGAAGGGAGGCGCCATCGGGGCCAGTTGCCTGGATAGTCCAGAAGGCAGACTCCGAAGACCACGACGCAAACGTGGCTCGATGGCCAAAACGAATCTTGCGATCGATGCCGTCTTCGCGAGCCGTTTCGCGAATGTATTTCAGGATGGAGGTGCCATCGACGATCGATTTGGGCTGGCGCCAGGGACGAAAGCGGTAGCCGAGCGTGTACATATCCGAGTCTGAGCGGACGCCGGGATAGCGAAACAGATCCCAGGTTCCTCCGATCACCTGGCGCGATTCCAGAATCGCAAAAGTCTTCGAGGGGCACTCTCTCTGGAGATGGCATGCCGCGCCAATTCCTGAGAGTCCCGCGCCCACGATCAGCACATCGAAATGTTCCGCCGCCGGCAATTCTTTAGCGGATAAGTTGCCGCTCTCGGCGGGCGCTGCGTAAGCGATTTGTGTCGGTGCCGCCACTGAGTCCGATCCTTAAACTCTTGTGATCGATGAGACGTTCTGGCTCTGTGGATATCCCCTTCTCCGCCATCACCCGGCCCTGACATCGCGAGCGAAGTCCCGCGCCTTTTTGTTCTGCCCGCGGTTTCTGCGGGCGCGAGACGGAGTCGAGGGATCTCTCTTCGCGCCCGTGGGCCTAGATTTCAACAGAGCCAAGCGATCTCCGCGCCAAAAGCTAACTCCAGCGCAAATTCCCCGTGGACCCTGGGCTTCAGCCTAGGTCGCTTAGCGCCGGCAGCCTCGGCCCGTTCCGCCTGCGAGAGTTCCTTATCGACGTTGGTTAATGTTATGTGTTATTTGCTCTCACAATTCTAACAGCTGCAGTGATGCAAAATTCCTGTTTTTCATTTCAGTTCTCCTCACTTTGGTTAAGTCAAACGATTCTTGGTTTGATCCAAGTGCGGAGCCGACGGTTCCACACAGGACAGGCGCACGCGCAGAGACAGGGAGTTACTCTCAGATTCTGGAGGATTCAGGCGTGGAGATTCCAGCCGTGTAGCTTGGATACTGCCGACCGGACCATGTTCATCGACGCTGCAGGTTGGCGAGTTTGGTATTCCGGCGCACATAACGCTGCTCTACTTATCCGCCAACCGCATTTGGTTGAGAGCGAAATCCAGAGGTTCGCTGAACTTTTCGGCAAGATACGTTTTAATTCTCGCTGGTAGAACTGCGTCGCTTCCCTCCGAACGGCCTATCTGCATCCTGACCGACCAGAGCAACTCACGGGAATCCTAGGGAAACTCATGGAGAGGTGGCCGGATGGCCGCCCATACCGCGGAGCGTTCACCGAAATCATTCCTCACCTAACGGTGGCCGACGAGGCTGATAGTCACACATTGGATATGGTGCAACGACGAGTGGCCAGTCACCTGCCTATCGCGTGTATCGCGAGAGAAGCGTGGCGTCTATATAGCAATCACCTCGGGTTTTCGTCTCGAAAGGCTTGCTTTCAGTTTCTTCCAACCGAGTTCGACGAAAACGTGGAGGCAGGCGGAGGGGATGGGACGCTAAACGGTCGGGTTTGAAAATGAGGGCCGTGAGGGAAGTAACTGGCACTTCGCCCACCGAGTGCCTGGTAAAGCGGTAATCGGACGGGTGGAGGCTTGCGTTTGTTTGCAGAGCGCACTGGCAGCACGCGCCAAATTTCCGGAGGGTGACTCACTCAGCTCGGTCTTGCGTTTGCCGTCTTCTTCATGCCACCTGTACTTCCGTCCAGGTGACATGTCCGAAACGCGAGGAGTTTCCGTGATTCAACACGCCATTTGAAGACGCATATTAAGTGTAGGCGGGATAACTCGTAGGAACCTTAGGGCAGACCAAACGCCCGCTTGAGAGCGCGCTGAATGACAAATTCCTGGCATTCCTGGAGGAGGTGCTATGATTGAACGCCGTCGGTGCAAGCGCTTCCAGTTTGCGATTCCCGTTAAGGTTTACGGGCGGACTCCTAGGAACCATCCCTTCCGCGATGTAACCGCCACAATGGAAGTGAGCCTATATGGGGGGCTGCTTGAAATGAAGCCGAGAGTAAAGCCCGGCCAAAAGATCCTCGTCGTCAACAGCTTCACCGACGAAGAACGAGAATGCCGCGTGGTGTACATCGATTCGAAACAACGCGGCCGCAGGAAGGTTGCGGTGGAATTTGCGAATATGGACGGGGACTTTTGGCACGTCTATGGCCCTCCTGCGCCTCTCAGGGCGGCGTCAAGGTCCTGATTAACGGGGCAGTCGTCCATCTCTCACAGTGTCGGCCCTATCAAGACCTTCTTCGTTTTTTTCCTGAGCGCACTTCGTACTGGCCTAACTACCGACTTCGTGACTAATCGGGCGTTGGCGCGCCTCTGGAGAAACGCCTGTCCATCTGAGGTTTTTCGGGATGTCTTCTAACGGGGCTCCACTTCGTACCGTGCCATCATTCCCGCCAGCATGTGGTCGCTAATGTGGCAGTGGTAGAGCCAGAAGACCGAACTCGGATCGTTCTGCCCCGGTCCCGACCGCTCTCGAAGTTTCCAGGTGTAGACATGTGTACACCCTGGAGGCACACCGCCGTCGCTCTTGTCTGCATCGGTCGTGCTATCGTTGTAGTCCGCGCTTTCGGAGTCCTTCTGGTAGAAAACTCCGTGCGGATGCATGCCGTATGGATGAGAACCGTTGTTCTTGAAGACGACGCGGATGGTATCTCCCACCTCCCCGCAGAATCGGACCGAGTAGGCCGAGGTACTGTTCTTGGGGTGGCCTCAACTTCAACGTCGAGAAAGAACTGTCGGTGGATTCGCGATAGACTGCCTTCTTGTACACGGAGCCGATACGGTGCGGGCCCGGCTGCGTGTAGAGCTTCGAGATGTCATCGAACGGCATTCCCATCGCCTCGTCGCGTCCCGCTGGCGCATAGTTGCAATTCACTTCGTCCGCCGCAACGTAATAGGTGCGCGTCTTGCCTCCTGATCGGTTTGCCTTTCCTTGTCCGTGGGCCTGTAACAGTAAGAGAGTAGAAGCCGCCAGGGACAACGCGAGACAATACTGAGCCCACCTTCGCTGTGGCATCGATTCCTCCGACTTCGAAAGTCTTGATGAGTTGGCGGATTATAAGTGTAGGAATGCCGCTTTCGTAGAGATTTTGGAGAGCTAGCCGGAATGAAGCCCGCACGATGCGCGATTAACGCCGAAACTGGACATGTACTCGCACCCAGAGCGAATGATTGCATAACGATGTCGGCTCCTTGAACTCGAGTAGACTGCGGTTGCTC
>Ga0306920_100008992_pt1 | contig 13314 bp, 9 predicted proteins | sample flu12Cox44000170_FD_204666 | JGI IMG/M metagenome (GOLD analysis project Ga0306920, IMG submission 204666) | Lab enrichment of tropical soil microbial communities from Luquillo Experimental Forest, Puerto Rico - flux4day.12C.oxic.44.000.170 (v2)... | ecosystem: Environmental > Terrestrial >... | reverse complement strand
AATGACGAATAATCCTTTGATATCGCCAGATTTCATTTCGGGTCGCGCTCTTCAGTCCGCGAGCGCGCCCGGCAGCCAGGGGCTTTTCACCCAACCGCTTCGACCAACTCATAAACGCGGGTTTCGGTCGTCATCCCCTTGGCGATCACAGAAGCAATAGGGTTGAAGCGAAAGCGATGCTTGGCTCGCTCGCGGACCGCCTCGCTTACGAGGATCGTGGTCCCGTACTCCTTGTTCAGTCCTTCAAGGCGAGCTGCCAGATTCACGCTGTTGCCGAGCACCGTATAATTCATGCGCTCCGCCGAACCCACATTGCCCACGACCGCCTCGCCGAAATGAATGCCGAGGCGAACGGCGAACGGCGTCAGTCCCTCGGCGTCGAATTGATTGTTGAGCGCCTCGCTCGCCGCCTTGGCCACAAGGGCGGCGCGACAGGCCCGCTCGACATGATCGGGCTGGGCATGGGGAGCGTTCCAGAACACCATCACCGAGTCCCCGATGAACTTGTCGACAGTTCCGCCCTCGGCAAAAAACGCCTCCGTCAAAGCGGCGAAATGGCGCGAGGTCTGACGCATTAAACTGTCGGGGTCGGCCGTTTCGGCAATGCCGGTAAAGTTCGTGACGTCGGTAAACAGAATCGTGACCTCTTGCCTCACCCCGCCGAGCTCGGTGGAGATTGAGCTGTCGATGATCCCTTTGACGATGTCTTTCGGGACAAAGTGGGCAAAGGACCAAATACTGCGCTGAGCGACCGCCATCGTGCTCCCGAGCTCGTGAATCTCCGCTATACGCGAGCTGACCGGTGTATCGTCCGGGGCGGCCAACATCCGGAGCCTGCCCGCCTGGGCGGTTATCTGTTTCAGCGAGTTCGACATCTGGCTGCCGAAGATCCATACCGCGGGCACAAAGCAACACCCGGCGATGAGTCCAATAACTATTCCTCTAATCAGTAACTTTCGTACATTGGGTACAAAATCGTCTTCAGCTGCGAGCAACAGAGAATACCCGCTAAACTCATTGCCCTCGGAAAATTTCTGCAAGCGAAAGAGGTGGTCTCGACCATCCTCGTCACGAACGTTACCTTCATAGCGGTCGCCGCCATTCCACTTCCGCATTACTGCGCCGATCGGCCCGCTCTCGATTTCGCTGATCTCGGGGAGCTGCGGGTGGGAGGGGTCCGTCCTCGCGGAGGCCACGAGGCGCGCAAACTCGGGATGCGCGATCAGCACGCCGAACGAGTCGAAAATCACCGCCGTACCATGCTCGCCGGGCCGTTGCTCGTAAACCAGATCGCTGAATTTATCGAGCTTGAGGTCGGCGGCGATGACCCCGCGCACCTGGCCGTGCAGAGGCGCGCTCAACGTGATCATCGCGGTGCCAATGCTGTACGAGGTATAGGGCGACGAAACGAGAGCCCGTTCCGCGTTCACCGTGTCGAGGTACCAGGACCGCTTTCGTGCGTCATAGCCGTAGTTCGGCAGATCAAGCTGCCCGATCCTGTTGCCTTGCTCGTCTTCAAAGGTCCGCCGCATCGGCAAGGTCCCGCCGGAGGTCGGAAGGACCAAATTGACATCCCAGACGGCCCTGGGAGGTGCCCCCAGCTTGGCACGCTCCGCCGGGTCGAGCACGTCGAGGCGTCGAACTTGCAGCCAGCAACCGTTGTCGTAGCCTACATAAAGGCTGTCAGCCTGCGTCAGCTCGTGCAGTGCCGCTTTGAAGAGGACGATTGCATCATCCTCTTCGCTCCTTTCCTCGGAGCCGGCGAGGGCGGGATTTGACGACAGCATGCGAACGAAGGAGCTCAGCTCCGAGACGTCGGCTTCGAGGCGGCTGAGCGTGTTTGCGCTCGCCGCATCCATCGCGGCAGACGCCGCCGCTCTTGCTGCCGCATGGAAGGTCGCGAGCTGGATAAATATCTGACACGCCGTCAAAGCCGTGATGAAGGCCATCACGGCAGCGGTTATCGCGATTCTGAACGTCAACATGCGATTTTGTCCGCTCGCCCACGGCAGGTCTTTGCCGCGCGCCCGCCCGCAGGATCGCAAAAGGCGCGACAGCGAACCTCGCGCCGCTCGCCTAGCATTCGAGCGTGCTGACTTTGGCCAAATTTCGGCTCCGAGAGCCGGGCAGGAGACTGAGCCGCGAAACATCACAAAGTTTTGCGGAAGATGGCCGCGCGCTGGCTATGCAATTTCGGCAGAAATCCCTGGAGGATCCCTGATCGGCCGAAAAGGGCGGCAGCCGATCCCTGACCGGCCGAAAAAGCCTCCCTGTTCGGCCGCGGAAATTCTCTGGTCCCTAAGTTAGGGAAATTTGGTCGTAACGCGTTGTTTCGACGCGTTCAGAGATGGGCCATCGGCGGCTCTTTCGGGTAGCTTTTCGGTCCACCCTGTATTTCAGGGTCGTAGGGAATTTCCCGGCGGGCCCCGATCGTGACCCGAGGCGTGCCGATCGGGAATTCCGGTTGACGTTCGATGCCGGGGTGGGCGAAATCGCGACACGATGGAATTGCGCAGCCTTCACTACTTCGTCCGCATCGCCGAGCTTGGCAGCATCACCCGCGCCTCGGCTCATCTGCACGTCGCTCAACCGGCGCTGACCCGGCATGTCCAACGGCTCGAGGACGAGCTCGACGTCACGTTGTTCACGCGCGCCAATCGTGGTGTGCGGCTGACCGAGGGCGGGCAGAGGCTGCTCGAAAGCGCGCAACGTATCCTGCGCGACGTCGAGCGGGCGGGTGACGAGATCCGGGCTCACAAGGCGCATCCCAGCGGCAAGATCGTGCTTGCCGTCACCCCGACCCTGTGCCCGGTCGTCGTGCCCGAGCTGTTCGCGCGCATGCGGCGGCACTACCCGATGATCGAGCTCAAGGTCGTTCATGCCGGGATGGTTCGGCTCGAAGAATTCCTCGTCGACGGGCGCGTCGATCTGGCGCTGCTGTCGGAGATGTCGAAGAGCCGGCTGATCCTGTCGACGCGGCTGGCCGAGGAGGAGATGGTGCTGGTCACCAAACCCGGCGCACGGCCGCGGGAGATCGTCGCGCCCGATGAGTTGGGTGCCACGCCGCTCATTCTCGGAGACGGGTTGCGCGCGGCGATGGAGACCTTGCTCGCAGGCCGCGGCATCGAGCTCCAGGTCGAGACCGAGCTCAACGACCACGAGACGATCCGGCTGATGGTGCAGCAAGGGGTCGGCGCCTCGATCCTGCCGCATTCCTCGGTGTGCCGGGAGTGCGCCCGCGGATTCGCCGAGGCGCATCGGATCACTCGAAGCGGCGTCTTCAGGACTCTGGCACTCGGCGTCGCCGCGAACCGCGGCGCGTCCTCGGCACGCGATGCGGTGGCCGAAATCGTCACGCAAGTGCTCGGAGACATCGAGGCCGAGGGTAGGCTTCGCCTGGATGTCGATCGGGCAGAAGCGGCCGCCCCCCAATTACTCACAGGAAAGGCCCCTCCCGCTCCCGGCCCCCCACGCCGCGGAGCCCCCAGACGGCCGCCCGCCAGAGCGGGGGTTCCGGGGGGTGGGGTCGGGGCGCCCGAGAGCCGGCTATAGGCGTAACCAAAGGAGGAAACGATGCCGATCGTCGATTCACAGATCCATCTCTGGGAGAACGCCCGGATGTCCCCGCAACACCGGCAGATCCCGACCTACAATGTCGATGACGCGTTAAAGGAAATGGCCGAAGCGGGTGTCGACGCCGCGGTCATCCATCCGCCCAGCACGCTCGGCGAGGCGCCCAATGTTCAGGCGGTCGAAGCGGTCAGGGCGTATCCGAGCAAATTCTGCATCCTCGGCAATTTCGATCTGCAGGCCCCGAACAAGGAGGACATCGTCAAAAATTGGCGGCAGCGGCCGGGCATGCTCGGCTTTCGCTTTACGTTCAACCAGCCGCATCAGCAGAGCTGGTGGTCGGACGGCACCGTTGATTGGTTCTGGGCGGCCTGCGAGCGGGAGAAGCTGCCGGTCGGCCTGATGGCCGGCGGGCATATGGCCGAGTTCGGCCGGATCGCCGAGCGCCACCCCGGACTGAAATTGCACATCGACCACCATGGCCGGGGTGGTGGCGGCGGTTCCGGAAAGGACGATGCCGCCTTTGCCAATTTGGGCGAGATGCTGGCGCTCGCCAAACTCCCGAATGTCGCGGTCAAGCTCTCGGGGGCCCCCAGCTATTCGAGCGAGCCCTACCCCTATCGCAACATCCACAAATACATCCGCCAGATCCATGACGCGTTCGGCCCGCAACGCTGCTTCTGGGGCACCGACATCACCCGGATGCCGTGCTCGTACCGGCAATGCGTGACGATGTTCACCGAGGAATTGCCGTGGCTGCAGGGCCGCGACAAGGATCTGGTCATGGGGCAGGCGATCATCGACTGGCTCGGCTGGAAGCGTCCCGCTTAGCCACGAAACTCGGGCCGCCGGCGATGGAGGGGTAAGAAAGATGCAGTTCGGTCTCTTTGGCAGCGCCGCCGCACGGCGCGGCGGCCCCGAGTTCGACAGCAGCGAGGGCTTCCGCGATTTCATCGATTACAACATCGAGGCCGAGGCGCTCGGGTTTCACAGCACCTTTGTCGTCGAGCACCACTTCACCGGCTATGGCCAGGTCTCGGCGACGATCAATCTGTTGACCTGGCTCGGCGCGCGCACCCGCTGGCTGCGTCTTGGCACGGCGGTCATGGTGCTACCATGGCACAACCCGGTGCTGCTGGCCGAGCAGGCGGCGACCCTCGATCTCCTGTCCGGGGGCCGCCTCGATTTCGGCATCGGCAAAGGCTATCGGTACAACGAGTTTGCCGGCTTTTGCGTGCCGATGGAGGAAGCCGACCCCCGGTTCGACGAGGCGCTCGCCGTGATCCTCAAAGCTTGGACCGCCGACGAGCCGTTCTCCCATCGCGGAAAATATTGGCAATTCGACAATGTCGTCGTCGAGCCGCCGACCGCACAGCGGCCGCACCCGCCGATCTGGATGGGGGCGGGCGGCGAGAACTCGATCCGCCGGGTGGCGGCGCAGGGGTTCAACCTGCTGCTCGGCCAGTACGCCTCACCAACGGAAGTCGCGCGTAACATCGCGGTCTACAAGGCCGAGGTCGAGACCCATGGCCGGCGCTTCGATCCGATGCAAATCGGGGTGACCCGGGCATTTTTCGTCGTCGAAAATGCGGCCGAACGGGAACCGGCGATGGAGCGCCGCCTGCAGAACCGGGTTCGCCAGCTGAAGCTCGCGACCCGTCCCGATGGCACGGTCCATGGCGGCCCTGATCGCGCCACCGGCGACCCGCGGGCGGTCAACGAGATCAGCGCGATGTATGGCACTCCCGACGAGATCGCCCGGAAGCTCGACGAGTTGCGCCGCGCGGGTGTCGGCTATGTCCTGGTCAACGGCGGCGGCTCGGGCGGTGGGGCCCGCGGTCGCCAGAGCCTGCGCCGCTTCGCGCGCGAGGTCATGCCGGCATTCGCCGAGCGATGAAGTCCGCCATATTCTGATCAAGAACAAAGCGTATGGTGTGCACGATGTGGGTCGTCCATCGCTTGTCGGGGCGATGCGGGGCCGAGCCGCACCGTCGTCGCGTCAGTGTGTCGTCAAGATTCCGCTGCCACGGCGTCCGTCGGGCGTCCACTCGAAGTTATAAGTATCTGAATAATTTGGGTGATGATGCGCCGACCGCGACTAGAATCGAGTTTTTTCCCTAAGTTTCCCTGTCCGGCAGGGAAACCTCACGGCCGCTTTTCGAGCGGCGCGCGGCGGTACATTTGCAGGCGCGTGACGCGGAGACCGGGGATGCCGTTCTGATCGAGCGCGGTCTCCCAAGCGAAGAGCTCTTCGGGAGAGAGCATGTAACGTTCGCAAGCTTCCTGGGGAGTCAGCACCCCGGCACGATCGCCACGACAACTGCGGCCTTGCGCCCGCACGACCATCTCTGCGTCTCGGCCGGTGGCAAACCCGATAGGAGCCGGATTTTGTCCCGGTCCGGGGCGCCGGGCTCATTCGAAGATATCTGCGGTGTCTCTTCCTTCATTGCCTGCTACGACACTTGCCCGGATCGGTTTATTCCATCGCGCTTCCGCATTCTTGCGCAGCGCTCGCCGTCGCCAAGCGTTTAGCGCAAGGCGTGCCACCCGACCGATTTGCCCCCGCGCATTGCGCCGTGGGTCTAGGCTCGGTTCGGGTGACCAAGCCGTGTAAGCCGCGATCAGCCGCGAAGTGCGAATATCGAGCGCTCACCGCTTTTTTGCTTTTGTCGGCATAGACTGCGCGCCGGCCACTTAGCTTGCAACGCAGGAAATGCTCTATGGCATTTGCTCTCCCCGATCGCCGCACCGTCCTGCGGCACGTGCTTTTACTGATCGCGGTCTGTCTCGGACCGGGCTCTCCCGCAAACGCCTCCGAGATGACCGCTCCGATTGAACAGCTCCATGCCGGCTTGGTCGAGATCATGAAAGCCGGCAAAGCAGCCCCATTCCGTCAGCGATACGACAAAATTGCGCCGGTGATCGGTCGGACTTTCGACCTCGAGGCGATTGTCCGGCAAGTCGTTGGGCCGCGCTGGGCCGCGTTACCGCCAGATCAGCAGGCTGCCCTGGCAGATGCCTTTCAGCGCTACACCATTGCGTCATACGTCTCCAATTTCGACGCCTATTCAGGCGAGCGCTTCGAGGTCCTGCCCGGTGTTGCAGCCGTCGGCAATGATCGTGTCGTAAAGACCGAGATCGTGACCGCCGCCGGCCAAGGGCATGTGCTGGCCTATGTGATGAGGCCGACCGGTGGCAGGTGGCGAGTTGTCGACGTGCTTGCCGACGGTTCCGTCAGCCGCGTCGCCGCCCAACGGTCGGAGATCCGTTCAGTTCTCTCCGATGGTGGCGGTCCCGGACTGCTCGTCAGCCTTCGTCGCAAGACCGCGGAGCTGTCCGGCGGCATTTTCCAGTAGCACCGCCGGCCCAAACCGACTATCACCTCCGCGCCGAACTCAGGTGCGGGAACACCCCGGTACCAGCGGTCCAAACCAACTGTGCGGGCCGAGCTGCCCGCCCATCGACCGCCACAATGTATTAACGCTTCGTCCTGCGATGACCTTTCAGCGCCTGCTTGTCGGCTTGGTGGATTTTTGCCGGCGCAACGCTCTGCGAGTAGTGCTGACGGGCGGCCTTCTCGCCATCTTTGCCGGCTGGTACGCCGCGGACCACCTCGGCATCAACACCGACACCGACGAGATGTTCGCGGCGAACCTGCCGTGGCGTCAACGGGCGGAGCTATTCAAGAGCTATTTCCCGCAGTTTCGCGATCTCCTGGTCGCGGTCATCGACGCGAAGGAACCGGAGGAAGCGGAGGCCACCGCGACGGCGCTGGCCGACCGGCTGGCGGAAGATCACACACATTTCCTCAGCATCAGCCGTCCCGACGCCTCGCCCTTCCTGAAGCAGGAGGGGATGTTGTTCCTCGACACCCCTCAGCTCGAGTCGCTGCTCGACCGTACGATCGATGCCCAACCTTTTCTCGGCGAGCTCGCCCAAGATCCGAGTGCGCGCGGGGTAATCAAATCGCTTGCGCTGCTCGGCACCGGGGTGGCCGAGGGGAAAGCCGATCTCACGCCCTACCAGAAGGCATTGAAGGCGTTTCATCAGGCGATGGTTGATGCGATCGCCGGTCGCCCGCACCCACTGTCCTGGACCCGGCTGCTGGGCGGCGATGTCGCCGATCTCGCCGGCCCATACAAGTTCGTGCTGGTCCAGCCGAAGCTCGATCTGGCGAGCATCGAGCCGGGTGGGGCTGCCACCCGGGCGATGCGCGAAGCCGCGGACGAGCTCGAATTCGTCAAATCCGGCGATGCCCGGATGCGCATCACCGGCAGCGTCGCGCTGGCGGACGAGGAGTTCGCCTCGGTCGCTCAGGGTGCCGTGACCGGCATGGTCGGTAGCATCTTGTTGATCTCCATATGGTTGTTTCTGGCCGTTCATTCCTGGCGTCTGATCGTCCCGATCCTGCTGACCTTGGGGCTCGGCCTGATGCTGACCCTGTTGTTTGCAGCCGCAGCAGTGGGGACCCTGAACCTGGTCTCGGTCGGGTTCGGTATTCTCTTCGTCGGCATCGCGGTCGACTTTGCCATTCAGTTCTGCGTGCGCTATCGCGAGCATCGCCACAGCCAGCCCGATCCGGCCGCAGCGATGGCCGAGACCGGCCGCCGCGTCGGCGGGCAGATCCTGGTGGCGGCGGCGGCCACCTCGGCCGGATTTCTCGCCTTTGTGCCGACCGACTTCCGCGGCGTCGCCGAGCTGGGGTTGATTGCGGGCGTCGGGATGCTGATCGCCTTTCTTTGCACGATGACTTTTTTGCCGGCGGCGATCGGTCTTTTCCGCCCGCGCGGGGAGAGCGTGGAGGTGGGCTTTCGCTGGGCGGCACCGCTGGACGAGGCTGTGCGCCGGCACGCATGGCCGATTTTGGCGCCATTCGGGCTCCTGGCTGCGCTCGGCATCGCCCTGTTGCCACGGCTGGGCTTCGATGCCGACCCGCTGCACACCAAAGACCCGAACGGCGAAGCCATGGAGACTTTGCACGACCTCGGCAACTCGCGCCTGACCAACCCCTTCACGATCGACATCATGGTTTCCGACGCCGAAGCGGCAGCCAAATTGGCGGACCGGCTTGGGGGACTGCCGATGGTTTCGGAAGTGTTGTCGATCAACAGCTTTGTGCCCGCGGATCAGCAGTCGAAGCTGGCCCTGACCGCGGATGCGGCCACTCTGTTGGGCCCGACCCTCACGCCGCACGAGCCTGCCGCACGAGCGAGTCCGGATGAGATCCGGAGAGCAGCGAGCAAGGCCCTCGAAAAGATCGTGCCGGCGCTCGCGAAGTTGCCATCCGATCATGTGCTGAGCGCAATCGCCGACGACCTGGGGAAACTGGAGGCAGCGTCCGACCAGGTGTTGGTTGCCGTCGATCAGGCGCTCACGAGATTTCTGCCGAGCGAGCTCGACCAGCTACGCGAAGCTTTGGGGGCGCGGCCGGTCAGCTTGCAGACCATTCCGTCCGAGATCGCGCGCGACTGGGTCCTGCCTGACGGGCGGGCGCGGGTCCAAGTGGTCCCCTACCCCTCTGCGGCCAGCACAAGCGGGCTCCACGAATTCGTTGCTGCGGTCACGGCGATCGCGCCTGACGCGGGCGGCCCGGCGGTGACAATCGAGGCAACCAGCGCAACGATAATAGGCTCCTTCCGTTCCGCCGCGATCGCGGCGCTGATCGCTATCACGGCGATCCTCTTTGTTGCGTTGCGGCGGATCCTTGACGTGTCGCTGGTGTTGGCTCCGCTTCTGCTGTCCTCCCTGATGACCGTCGTCGTGATTGTTCTGCTGCCGCTGTTGCTCAATTACGCGAACATCATCGCCCTGCCGCTGTTGCTGGGGCTCGGCGTCTCATTCAACATTTACTTTGTGATGAACTGGCGCGCTGGCCGGACGTCGGTGCTGGGTTCGGCCACCGCCCGGGCGATCCTGTTCTCGGCGCTGACGACGGGGACCGCCTTTGGCTCGCTGGCGCTATCCCGACATCCCGGAACGGCGAGCATGGGCAGATTGCTGCTGATCAGCCTCGGTTGCACGCTGGTTGCGAGCCTTGCCTTCATCCCGGCCCTCCTGGCCGCGATCCCTCGCCCCCGTCACTCGGTAAAGCGACCCTCGCCTGGAGGTGCTCTCAAGTCGCGCAGCGAGTAGAGCGATCCCGCGCGATGGTGCCACTTCTTCTGGGGTTTGCCGGGCTGTCATTCTCGACGGCTTCAGCTAACCGCCCCGACTCGAGCCCGGCCACTCGGGAACGACAGTGTCGCGCTGCTTCGCTGTTCGGGTCGGATCCCGAAGCGCTCCATGTATCGTGCGAAGCGCTCGCGCTCCACGACGGGATCGAGCCCGTACTCCTCGAGGCGGGAGCGGCGGGTCCCGTAGCCGCCGTTTGGCTTTGCCTCCACCAACTGGCTGATGCAGGTGGCGGCGCTCGCATCGAGCGCGCGCCCGAAATGCCGGTATAGGGTCGCCACAGTCTCTAACGGATTGCGGACTAGGTCCAGATAGTGGATGTGGAGTATCGGTTCTTCAAAGCGCGCTTCGTCCGCAGCCTCGATCATCAGCTCGGTCGCCGCGAGCCAGCGGTCGCTGTCCTGCCGCCCGATTTCGCGCCTGTCTACGCGGCGCGTGAACGGCCGCCGCAGCACCTCGGTCAGCTTCGCGACCGACAACAGAACCGCATGCGGGTCGCGGTGGACAAACACCAAGCCCGCATCCGGATAGACCGCACGAAGCGCGCCGAGTGCAAAAATGTGGTCGGGACATTTGAGCACCCAGTGTCCAGCGGCACCCGCCTGATGCTGCAGGTGCTGCAAGAAGCGCTTGTGAAAACGATAGGCGTCAAGATGTCCGATCTCATCGAGCCAGGCGCGATAACTTGGGACATGATAGGTCGTATCGAAACGCAGGCTCGCGAATACATGCGCCGTGATCTCGGAGCACTCCTGCGGCGACGATGCGTCGATCGGGTGCATCCGCCGGAATTCCGGTGCGAGCAACCCGAACATGCGTAGCTGCCGGGCGACCCGCTGCGGCCGCAGGTCGGGTCCAGCACCGGATTCGTCGGGCGGATAGGGATGGATCAGCTGCCAGACACGCGGAACGAGGTTTGCCGGATCCTGCGCCAGAAGACTATGCAAGAAGGTCGTGCCCGAGCGGGGCAGACCGGCGATAAAGATCGGCCGCTCGATCCGCTGTTCGAGTATCTTGGGCGCGCGCCTCTCTTCCTCACGCAGACGCAGCAGGTTAGACAGAAATCGCACCGTATCCCAGCGCGTCGCGAAGCGTCCGAAGAGGCTCAGTTCGGCCTCCTCGCGGCATGCCCGCAGCAGATTCTTTAGCGGCTCCTCAAAAGGCGTGGAGCCGAAATCGATCAAGCTCGTCCGGCGTTGCGCGCGCGCGATCAGCTCGTCGGCGCCGAGGGGATCGCGCATAATTGCAAGCGCACCGGTAATTGTATCGGCGGCCTGCGAGACGGCTCTCTGAAGCATTGGCACCCTTTTCCAGCCGACAGCCTGGGTGGCCTGTCCGGTTTCATACCCTGGGGCCCGGTGAGAACTGAAAGTTACGTTGGCAGAACTAAGCGCCAACCCCCTGTGGCTCAACCATTTATATGTGGCGAGCTCGACTTGGATCCCCACCGGTCCGGGATCAGACTGTCTGCAAGATCTTCTCCCGGGTGATATCCGGCGCCAGGATTGCGCGCCAGTCGGCATCCCGCGGCAGCACCTCGAGGGCGGCGCGCAAATTGTAGTAGCTCGGTCCGACGCCGGCTGGTGTGCCGCCCTCCTCGACCGTCTTGACTGCTTGGCGCAACAACCGGCGCATCTGGATAATAGCCTTATCGGCTGGGCCCAGATGCTCTTTGGAGCGGTCGACGATTGGTCCCATGCTCTCCTGGACCGCGCGGTCCTGCAAATTGATCCCGTCGATGCCGGTGAAACTTTCGGTGCGCTGCACCTCGCGGTCGATCAGATAGTCGTTTTGGCGGTTGGCCTTGGAGCGAAACGTCGTCTGATCGACGTGTTCGGGGCCGTTGCCGATTGCGCGTTCGAGCCGATCCTCGTCACTGAGCGGCGCCGATTTGCGCGTATATACCCAATTGTAGACAATCGTCGTCCCGTCATCGATGGGAACCCAGATATGTCCCGCATCGCCCCAGTCGCCAGCCTCATTTGACGCAGCGCGGATCTGATGAAACGGCAAGATGAAGTGGTAGGTGCGGGCATGCACCTCGGCCGCGCCGAGCTCCCGAATCCCGACGTACTGATAGCCGTAATCGGTGATGTCAACGACAACGTTGGGCGCCTTGGCCCGCACATACGGGTTCGACGGCTTGATGCCGCCGCGTCGGGCATTGTCGGTCAGCAGCCGGTGCATGATCGGCGCATGGGAGGTGTCGAGACCGCCTTCGAGCCCTTGCAGCCAGTTGCACTCCTGAATGACCTTGCTGACGTGCCGGTGCGTCTCCGGTGCCTGGGTCCAGGCGAATTTCGGAGCCGCCGGCATGCGCTCGGGCGGTCCGAGATAGGCCCACACAATCCCGCCAAGCTCGACCGTCGGATAGGCGGCGATGTGGACCTTATGCTGAAACTGGTTCTCCTGCGGCTCGTTCAGCTGGTCGACGCAGGTGCCGGCGACATCGAACTTCCAGCCGTGGTAGACGCAGCGCAGCCCGCATTCCTCGTTGCGCCCGAAGAACAGCGAGGCGCGGCGGTGCGGACAATACTCGTCCAAAAGCCCGATGCGGCCCTCCGTGTCACGAAAGGCGACAAGGTCCTCGCCCAACAGCCGCACGCGCACGGGTGGGCAGTCAGGCGCGGCGATTTCGCGGGCGAGCAGCGCCGGGATCCAGTACCGCCGCATCGCGTTACCCATCGGGGTGCCGGGCGCCACCCGGGTGATCAGCTCGTTTTCCTCGCGCGACAGCATCCCCATTCCTCCTACTATCCGGCGGCGGATTAGGCAGAATAGCATATTCGCCGAAAGGACTAGACATGACCGATTGGATTTTGCGGGGCGGCGAGGTGGTCGATGGTCGCGGTGGGCCTCGCCGGCGCGCCGATGTCGCCATCACCGGCGACCGTGTTGTCGCCGTGGGTGTCGTCGCCCGGGCGGAAGGGGCACGCGAAATCGATGTCGCCGGCAAGATCGTCGCGCCGGGCTTTATTGACGTGCACACCCATGACGACCGTGCGTTGTTTGCGACTCCGGACATGGCGGCCAAGGCGAGCCAGGGTGTCACCACCGTCGTGACCGGTAATTGCGGCGTCAGCCTGGCTCCGCTGGTGCTCGACAAGGCACCGCCGCCGCCGCTCGATCTGATCGGCGACACCAGCGATTACCATTACGGGCGCTTCGCCGATTATCTCGCAGCCCTGGACCGCGCGCCGTCGGCGCTCAATGCCGCCTGTCTCGTCGGCCATTCGACCCTGCGGGTCGGGGCGATGAGCGTGCTCGATCGGCCAGCCGAGAAGGCCGAGCTGAGCGCGATGGGCGAGCGGCTGCAGGAGGCGCTCGACGCCGGTGCGGTCGGTCTGTCGAGCGGGCTCGCCTACGCGCCCGCATCGTCGGCGCCGGCCGCCGAGATTGAGGCGTTGGCGGCGTTGCTGCGGCCGGCCGCTGCGGTCTACACGACGCATATGCGCAACGAGGGCGACGCCGTCATCGCCAGCCTCGAGGAGAGCTTTGCCGCCGGCCGCGCCGCCGGGGTTCCCGTCGTGATTTCGCACCACAAGACGGTCGGCCCCGAGAATTTCGGCCGCA
>Ga0306920_100008991_pt1 | contig 13314 bp, 19 predicted proteins | sample flu12Cox44000170_FD_204666 | JGI IMG/M metagenome (GOLD analysis project Ga0306920, IMG submission 204666) | Lab enrichment of tropical soil microbial communities from Luquillo Experimental Forest, Puerto Rico - flux4day.12C.oxic.44.000.170 (v2)... | ecosystem: Environmental > Terrestrial >... | reverse complement strand
CTCGCCGAACAAATCGCCGGGTTGACGTACGCCGATGACGCGCTCAAGGCCGTCGATGACTTTTACTACCTCAAGCCTGCCCTCTATGATGACAATAAGTGCGCCCGGTTCTCCCTCATTCGCGACGTTTTCGCTAGCTGCGAGGCGTATATCGGCGACCGTGCGTGCGAGTTGCTCTAGTGTTGACACGTCGACACGAGCGAAAAGCGGAACCGCTCGCAGCTCAGAAACCGTAATCATTTGACAGTATTAAGCGGACGGCCATAAATACCCAGGTCCTCGAACATAGGCAAGAGAGGCGGGCTTCTCACACAGCACCTGGCAAGGATGACTCCGCCAAGGACTGCTTCGCAGGGGCGGGGAGATACGCAGACTGTGGTAACGCGTTACTGATACGTGCTTGACGGCGACACCTATTCCTACTGTCAGCAGCGGGAGCGTATTATCGGGATCCAGCTCAGCGAGGTATTCGTTCTTTCAAGGTGATGGTCACGCGATCTCCAACCTCCTTGCCGATTTTCTCTCGGATATCCGCCTTCACGGGCAGCTTATGTGTGCCATTACCGATCGCCATGAATGAACTCCGAAACGGATAGCCATCAATCGTGCCGCGGACCTTGACGAGACCTTTCGTGCCGAAAAACTTGGCTGAACCCGCCATTATCACGTAGGTCCAGCCACCTTTCGCCGGTGATTTTTGTAGCTTTGCGGTAAATTGCATATTCATCATCTCTCCTCGTTACTGGTCCTGTTGCGGGTGTGACTCCGCGCCTAGGGGGGACGAGTCACTGTCCGGGCGGACGGTAGGTCACCGACTTCTTTGTCGCTTGATCAACTTCTTCAGGCGTCAATAAAACAGTCATTCGAGACTGAACCGCTCCGCTGGCGGCGGCCGTGAGAGCAACCGCCGCAGCGCTGACGTTGTCAGGCGCGTCTACAATGATTACGAAGTCGTCGGCGCCGAAGGCGAAATAAAATGCATCAACGCGCCCGCCGACGCTTTCCATTACCTTGGCAGTCGCTTCACGCCGCGAAGATCCGCCGTCTTTGAGTAAACCCTTGTGTCCCTCGAGTGAATAAGATCCTTGGACCAGATACTTGGCCATGCTCTGACTCCTTTCAAAGCCACCTTGGCTACATTTTGGGATGTGCTCAGTTCGTAAGACGCAGGCACGTGACTCACCTACAGAAAATCAGCAGAGGCTATGAAGATGAAGGCTCGTAATCAGAAAAAGCGCGTCGCTGTCACGAAGGGCCAAAGCAAATCTCCGTCTCAAATGATAGATGCGAGGATCAAGGAGTTGGCCGATTGGCGCGGCGAGATGCTCTCTCGGATACGCGATATCATCAAGCAGGCCGACCCTGGTGTGGTTGAGGAGTGGAAGTGGAGAGGTGTTCCCGTGTGGTATCACAGCGGGATGATCTGCACTGGCGAAACCTACAAGGACGTCGTGAAAATGACTTTTGCCAAAGGGGCCATGTTGAAAGATCCTTCAAAACTCTTCAACTCCAGTCTCGAAGGCAATATACGGCGTGCCATCGACATTCATAGGGACGACAAAGTCGATTGGGCAGCGATAAAAGCACTGATTCGCGCAGCGGTGGCCCTCAACAACTCCCCGAAACGAGTCTAATCGACCATCCATGGCAGAGAATGAAGGGGCAGATCTTTGTCTGCCCCGTCTGCGCTATTAGATCGTCGCGTGTATTGTCTCCGTTGTCGTCGATCCATTTGCGGGGACATGTATCTGGGCGATAATCTGATTGCTAAAGCGGTTGGGCAACCCAGCGGTGCCAGTCGCCGGAGCGGAGATTGAGTACCCGACGATTACGATATCCGTGCTCGACGAAGTGAGAGACCACGAGTAGGGTATTGACACGGTGCAGGAAGCAGCGCCCGCGCTGCGCGTCGCCGCGACGCTTGCCGTTTCCGTGATCTCCCTAACGCCGCCGTCGGCCGTCGACGCGGTACCCGTGCACGCGATCACGTCGGCACCCGGTATGGTTGACTTGACGGTAACCGAGATCGCGTACACAAATTTGCCGGAGAACGCCGTTCCGGCAAAGGGGTTCACCTGAAGGAATGATCCCTGATTGGTTGCTCGTGGCGGCGGCGCAACGCCCCGATTTGGCGGCACGAATGCGTAGGCAGCTGCGCCTCGCTGCAACGGTTGCACGAGTGCGAGCAACGCGAAACATATGAGGCCCACAAACGTAGCGATCTTCATAAAGCCCCCTATCAATAGATGCTCACGCATCTGAACGAAGGCCGATGCGCCTGTCAGACGCGCTATGCCATAGAAATCCCAGCCGGCACCGAGCGGATGAGCTCCGAGCCGTAACGTAGCGCGGTGCAGCTATCCCCATAAAGAGGCTTAAGTCGCAATCGCGCTCGGCAGCATATTTTCCAATCGTCCATCTTACGACCAAGCGTCCGCCTGCTACATACGTGCTGCAATGAGACTGCACACATCGATTTCTTCGAGGGGGAATCGCAATGTACACCCCGCTGCAGTGGGGTGTCGCTGGCGTTGCCGTTGCGCTTGCGTTACAAGGTCTTCTCTCCAACATGTTCTCATGCTTGGAAGTCATCGCGTCACAGCTCGTTCGTCCCCGCTGGGCGTGATCCCAAATGAGATAGTGTCGAACCAACGGCGCTTGCGGTCGCAAAAGAGTTGTCGAGATCGCCAGTTCTATGGCGCCTGATCGTTTTGTACGCTTTGGCGGTGTGACGACCGATCAGCTCAGGGGTCACAACCTTTCTCCAGGCCGCTGACTACATGGACGGCAGCCGTGTCCGCCACGGATTCATTAAGCGGAGGCTGGAGCATAGAGGCGGAGGACCGGCTTTCGGCTTTCTCCATATGGGATAGATCCGTGGTCTCCGGAGCCTGGTGGTGCCATATCTGCCCGTGATTGGGTCTCGCTCGAGGATACCATTAGGATAGTTCAGTCGGACATAGGAAAAGCGAGGAGCTCGCTTGCATCATTATATCCCCACCCAGCCGAGTATGGCGCTGGTGGAGTCCGCGTTAGGTCGAGAACCTGCACGCGGGCGCAGGATGGCTCTCATGTTTTGCGACGTCTGCCGGCAGAACAAGTCCGGGATTACGTGGTCGAGCGGCGGCCGCGGGACCGTCGTCTTATGCTCCGATTGTGGGCGAGATCTGGAACATCAGCTCGAGAACATCAGCGAGCGCCTCGCGCAGTGTGACGACCTTAGTATGCTTGTCGACCAAATCCTGACTCTAGCCTTACGCTTCACTGCCGCCGACATGGGAAACATTCAGCTCGTCGACGGCGACGGCGTACTACGAATCCATGCCCAGAGGGGCTTTTCCGAAGACTTCCTTACGTTTTTTAGTGGCGTCGAGGAGAGCCAGGCAGTGTGCGGTACGGCGCTCGCAAATCGATCGACGGTCGTCGTGGAAGATGTGGAACGCAGCGAGATCTTCGCAGGTAAGCCGTCGCTTTCGGTAATGCTTGCGGCAGGCGCTCGCGCCGTCCAATCCACTCCCATCTCAAGTCGCTCGGGTCGCCTGATCGGGGTGTTTTCAACTCATTACCGGGAACCCCGGACCATCAGCCCACAGGAAAGCCGCTTGCTCGAGTTCCTCGCCTTGAGCGCTGCAGATCTGATCGATGCGCTGCAGATCGCCGGGCGAACCTAAGAAGAGCAACCGCCCCGATATGTGACTTCCAACTGGCCCTACCTGGGCTGGTCGCGAAGCGTTGTCGGCGGGAGTTTAGAGGTGTTTTTGGGGTGGTATTTGGAACGTAATAAATCCTGGTGCCCTGAGCCATAGAGCTAGGGCTCGGTAGCTGACCTGCAATGAACACTATGAGCGAAACGCCGGCGCAACCTGACAGCGGTCCCATCCGGACAGACTTCGATGCCCATGCGCACGCGATGTCGCTGCCGATTGAGGATGTCGTCAAGGAGCTCACCGACCTTCTCGGCGCTACGAACGTCGCCGCGATCGGCGGTGTCACGGAGACGCGCGCGGTCCAGCAGTGGACGGCGGGGCGCGAGCCGTAGAGGGCTCACGTATTGCGCTTTGCGTTGCAGCTCGGCACTATGATAGCAGCTGTAGCGGATCGCGATCTGGCGCGTGCATGGTTTCATGGCAGCAATCCCCACTTGGATGACGCGGTGCCGATCATGATGCTGCGAAATCTGCCTTTGTCCGACATCCAAGCCAAACTGATGGCCGCGGCTCGGATCTTTGCGGCGAGGCCGCCAAATATTCCCAGCTGATACCCCACCGTAGGCCCCTCTTCTTCCGAGGCGCCACGCGCCGTTGCTGGACACCGATGTGCATCGGATTTCATCCGGCTGACGGCATTGGCGTCCTCATGTATGCCACGGGCGAACCCGGCTTGTTGTGCCGCCCGCAAAAGCGTAGACTCGGAGCACGAGAGATCCTTCTTGTACAAAGAGTATGTGATGGACCCTCAAAGGACGCAGGCATTCTCGCTCAACCAACCGGCGTTCGTCCACGACTCGCTTGCGGACGCAGAGGCGCTTCATGTGTTCGGTGAAATTGATCTAGCGGCGGAGCGCGAATTCGAGTCGATGATCGAGAAGGTTGCCGCGCATAACCGGCCGATCGTCGTCGACCTGACGGCCTGCACCTATATCGACTCCTGCGCTATTCACATACTGCAGCGCGCGAGCACACATCACGATATCCGCGTTGTCGCAGCCGAGCACAGCACTATCCAGCGCGTCTTTGAGATTGCTGGGGCTCGCCAGTTTTTGACGTTGGACTACCGACCAGTCTTTCATATCGCTTAACGAGCAGCCGAGAACTTCTTCTCCCCGCTTGACCTCGCGCAGCCGAGCAAAGATGTCTTGGGTGATGCCCGCACGTGCGGGCGTCTTTTTTGGCATCGAATTCGCGGAGGTATTGCATGAGAAACGGAACGTTACGCCAGTTGCTCGTCGAGCACGCCTTCGTCTTCAGCGTCCACATAGAGTCCGCGGTGCCGCCCCGCGATCGCTTAAGCAACCCACGTCAAAGCGGCGAGCGTCAGGACCTCGAGACAAGCAGTACGAAGAGGAGCGCTGGGGGACTGCCGCATGACGTCACTCGAGACCCTTGGCTCGTTGGTCATTGCCTTTGCGACGGTCGTGTTCACAACGATCCTGTTGTCGCGACAAGTACGGCAAATGGAGCACGAGCGCAATGCCCTTGCGATTCTGCAGGCGATCGACCGGCTGACGTCGCCGCAGATCGTACACGTATTCGCTCTCTTGCGGGGCGTCGACGCGCGCTATCCAGACGATGCGGCGCTCCGCGAGCGATTCCACGGCTCCAAAGATGATGAAGCATTGGGGATGGTTGGCCAATATGTGGAGACCATCGCCTGCCTTGCCCGGCGCGAGGTGCTCGATGCCTCGCTCATCGTGGACGCGGTCGGACTGATGTTGCGCACCCGATGGGCAACCATTCGCGACTTTGTCTACCACTTACGCCGCTATAACGAGAACCCATATATGTTCGAGAACTTTGAATGGCTCGCTCGCTATAGCGCATGGTGGAAGGACGTGCCGCGGCCACCGCGTGCGCGCAACTACGAGGACCGGCAATTCAACCCATCGATTGACGACGAATTTGCCAAGCTGCGCCCACTGTTATGACAATGCTGTTAGTGTGGCGTCGCGGACGACGCTGCGTAGGGCGTCCAGGTGGGAAAGACGGACGACTGCGGCGCGGGCGCCGAAGTTGCGGTTGCCACGGGTGACGGCGAGGGTTTAGGCAGCGACGTCGGCACAGGCGTCGCCTTTGTTTGCGATCCTTGCAGGCCGGCACCGATCGGCGCAACTGCCGGCGCTGCATACACTGGAACTCCTGGAGGAGTGATGTTTGTGGCCGGTGTCGCGACTTGAGCAGGCGCAGGAGCGATTATGTTCGCTGGTTCGCCTAGGCCACGTGTCGATGGCATGACTAGCGGCGCAAAACCTTTTGGTTGAAACGCACCGCCGGTTATGCCGCCGGTCGTATTCTCGCCACGCGAGCGCGGTGAACCGCTCGCACTTGGTGACGCGCTCACGCCAACTCCACCGCCTGCCGATTGTCCGCCTCCTAACGATCCACCGCCAATGAGAGCAGGCCCGCCGCCGGCTGGCACGTCACCCGCTCCGGAACCGCCGCCCGAACTGCCGCCGTAGGGCAGTCCGCCGTTGATCAACACGACCACAAGGACAGCGGCGATTGCTAAGCAGACGAGCGCGACCCACAGCCGCCACATGCTTGTATGATACCCGCGGCGGTATGGGACAAAGCCGGTCAAGAGCGCGGCTGCTCACGGTAATCTCGAGCGCCGGCCTGCGCTAGCGCTTACGAATTGCCTGGTGCGGCGGCCGCTTTTCCGATCGCATCCGCGATCATCGCTTCTTGCGCTTGAGGATCGCGCCATCGGCTTTGGGCTGCTTGCGAGAGTTGATCGATCGGATCGAAGTACAAGAACCATTTGCCGGGCTTGACGCTCGGCGCGCTATACACCGCGATGCCGTTCTCGTGATCGTAGTAATCGAAACTATGCAGGTCACGCTTGCCGCCGCCGCCCGGCGCATCGCACAGGAACAGGGGCGTGTTGAAGCCGGCTGTTGAGCCGCGCACGTACTTCTCGATGTTGATGGCAGTTTGGATCGTGGTGCGCAGATCCTCAACGCCCTTGACCATGTCGTGCATGTACACGTAATACGCATGAATATTGAGGTAGCCCAGACGCCGCACCAGGAGTTGCATCGTGCGCTTGTCGTCGTTGACGCCTCGGATAAGCACCGTCTGATTGCGCACCACGATGCCGCGCTCGAACAGCACCTGCATGGCTTTCTGCGTGATCCACGTGATCTCATTAGGGTGGTTGAAATGGGTGTGCAGCATGACGTCTTTGCCCATCGTCCGGCCGCGTTCTACGACAGATGTGAGCGCATCCGTCCAGGCCGTATCTGTCAGAATCTTGCTCGGCATGACGGCCGGACCTTTGGACGCAAACCGCATGCGCCGCACGTTCGGGATGTCGAGCAGCGTGTCGCCGATCCGCTTGAGGCTCTTGGCTGGAAGCTGATACGCATCGCCGCCCGAGATCACGATGTCTTCCAATTCCGGGCGCGAGGCGATGTACTCAAAGGCCTGCTGCCACAGCTGTTGATTCGTCGCCAAGCCGGCCTTCTCGACCACGTCTGTGTCCCCGCCGATGGCGTACGAACGCGTGCAGAAACGGCAGTACACGGGGCAGGTATTGATAGGCAAGAAGAGCGCCTTGTCAACGTAGCGGTGCGTGAGACCGGGAAGCGGCGCATCTTCTTGCTCGTGCAGCGAATCAAGCGAGAGTTTGGGATGGTCCGGCAACAGCCGTGAGGCCAGCGGGATAAACTGAATGCGGATCGGATCGTCGTACGGCTTTTTCCAGTCGATCAGCGATAGCATGTACGGCGAGATGCGCACGTTCATCGGTGCCTTGTGGAAGCCCGAGCGCAAGTCTTCCATGAAGGCTGGCGGCGCTAGTTCTTGCACCGCGCTGTGCAGCTCTTCCGGCGTTTTGACCGAATGCTGGTACTGCCACAGGTGGTTGAGGAACGTGGCCTCATCGACGTCCTTGTAGGCAGGGATCTCGCGCCAAAATTCTCCTTGGCGCAGATTCTTATGTTCGAATGCCTCAGGACCCGCCGGTGGTTTTAGCGCCTTTACCGCCTGCATCGTAGCCCCGTTGTGGGTTTTTTGGGCAGTTGTCGTCGTGATATCTGACATCAGCGCACACTCCGTAGACGGCGAGCCTGTGGCACGCCATCCTCTCTTAAAGTGATTCCGCCACGCTCGAACGGCGTGGATAGGACAATCGTAGTCTTGGTCCGTTCGATGCCCGCGATCTTTTTGAGCCGCGAGAGGAAATCGTCGAGCTCGCCCGTCGACTTGGTCATGACCTTGATGATGAAGCTCTCTTCTCCGGCGACGCTGTGCACCTCACACACTTCCGGCAACGCCATAACGGACGCGTTGAATTCATCGTAATCAGTCTCTGCCGAGGTATAGCAGCTGACGAAAGCAGTCAACGAAAGACCGAGGCGCCGTCCGTCCAGCCGCGCGGTATAGCCGCGGACGAAACCTCGAGCCTCGAGCCGTTTCACGCGCTCGTGCACAGAAGCTGCCTTGAGGCCGACGAGTTCGCCGAGCTCCGCGAAGGTCGATCGTCCATTGCGCTGCAAGGCGTCCAGCAGCTGGAGGTCCAGTTGGTCCACGCCTGGGGTTTGACCGCTGATCACGATTTTAACGAATCTCCCAGCATTTGTTAGGTAAATCCATTCTACTACAGGTGATTTATCTGCGCAAGAAGCCAGCAAGCCTTAGGGTATAAGGCCCCGTGGGTTAGTGCGGCATTTGCCACAGGCACCCCGGCCAACTTTGAGCCCTGCTGCATAGCTCGATCAGCAGAAGGCGCTCACACAATCCACCCGAGGAGTTTGGCTTATGAAACTGATCCCGATCATCTTGGTGCTCGCACTCGTCGGCGCGGGGGCCGTCAAAGTGCTGGCCGCGACGCCTACCCAGGCTCCGACCACGCAAGTGAACATCGACGGCTATGCGTTCAAGGCGCCATCGATAACCATTGCCACCGGCACAGTCGTTGTTTGGAAAAATCTCGATGATGACCCACACACGGTCACTGCCGTCGATGGCTCATTCGACTCCGGCGGCCTCGCACAAGGCGACACGTTTCGCCACACATTTAGCAAGCCAGGCACCTATCAATATTATTGCAAGGTGCACCCAATGATGCGGGGCACCGTCATCGTCAAGGAGGCGTCATCATGAAGATAGATCGCAGCGAATTCTTGGAGTGCATGGCCTGGTGCGGCACCGGCGCCATTTACACCCTTGCAGGATCAGGCATTGTCGGGCGGGCGCTCGCCGACACATTAGGGTCGCCGGTTGCCGGCAAGACCTTCGTCCAGATCAGCGACACCCATGTCGGCTTTCACGGACAGGCCAACACCGACGTCATCGCGACATTTCAGCAGGCCATCGACAAGATCAACGCTCTGCCTCAGCGCCCCGACTTCGTCATGCACACCGGCGATCTGACGCACCTCTCTAAGGCCGACCAGTTCGACACCGTGAAGCAGATGCTGGGAACGATCAAAGCCGGAGCGGTCTACGCTGTGCCCGGCGAGCATGACGTCATCGACGACCGTGGTGCCAGCTTCTTCTCCTCCTTCGGCCACGGTGCAGCGCACTGGTATAGCTTCGATGCCGCGGGCGTGCATGCGCTTGCGCTTACAAACGTCCTGGACATCACGGCCGGAGGCGTGCTTGGCCGCGATCAGCTCGAATGGGTGCGCAGCGATCTGGCGGGTCAACGCACAAACACTCCCATCGTCGTCTTTGCCCACATCCCGCTCTACGCAGCGTATCCGCAGTGGGGATGGACCACAGACGACTACATGGAATTGCTCGCGATGCTCCGGCGCTTTGAATCCGTCACTGTGCTCAACGGTCACATCCACCAGGTGCTGTCGAAGGTTGACGGCAAGGTCAAGTTCTTCACTGCCGACTCGACCGCTTTTCCGCAACCCGCTCCTGGTGCAGCGCCGAAGCCCGGCCCGCTTACCGTGCCGGCCGGCGAACTCGGTCAGCATCTGGGAATTAGGAACGTCACCATCGTCGGCATCCCCGGGCCGATCGCCGTCGCAGATGAGACGCTCGCACAGTAGGTAGCCCTGAATGGCGAGCGATGATGCGGCGCTCGTACACCGGCTCGTCGCCGGCGATGCAGCCGCGCTTGAGGATGCCTACCGCATCCATGCGTCGCGGTGCAACGCCGTGGCGTATCGCATCCTCAAGGACTATGCCGCGGCGCAAGACGCGGTACAAGAAGCGTTTTTCACCCTATGGCGTCATCGTGAAGGATTGGTCGTGCGTAGCGCGGGCGTAGGCCCCTGGCTGACCGTCGTCACGCGCAATGCCGCGCTCGGCATGTTGCGGAGCGGCCGGGCCCGCGTGGCACGCGAAGACCGCACGACGACCCTTGCCGCCACGGCTCACATCGAACCGACACATCTGGCGGAGCAACGAGACGAAGCCGCTACCGTGCGCCGGGCGCTTAGCGAGCTTCCTAATGACATACGCACCGTGATCGAACTTGCATACTTCCGCTTTCAGACGATGGCGCAGATCGCGCAAGCCACGGAGACACCGCTCGGTACGGTCAAGCACCGAGCGCAGAGCGGTCTGCGCAAGCTCGCGCAACTTTTGGTACAAGAGAGGACGTCATGACGGCCCACCCTTACGACGACCTCGAAGCCTTGGCCCTCGGCGCACTCGACGAGGAGGCGAGTCGCACGGTGTTGGCACACGCCGACAACTGTCCGATGTGCGCAGCGGTGCTAGCCCAGGCCATGCGCACGGTTAACACGCTTGAGCCTCAAGCAACGCTCCCGCTGGCCGGCACGATGCCGCGACCGGCCCAGGTGCAGTCGTGGCTAACGGCAGCCGAACGGGCGGCTAGAATGTGGCGCAGCGTCGCAGTTGTGGCAGCAGCGGCGGCCGTTCTCCTCGTTCTATGGAGCGTCAACACTGTGCGGACTGCCCGTTCGAATGTGTCAGTCGGTCCCGTTGTGCCCATTGCCGCGCTCGTGCACAGTCACTTCTCACATCATGCGCTTCGTGGTAGCGGTGGCAGCGCGAAAGTCATTCAAGCGCTAGATGGTAGTTGGATCTATCTCGTAGGTGACGGCTTTCCGCCTCAGCGGCATTACGTGCTCGTAGGCATGACGGGCGACGGAGTTATTAGAATTGGCGAAGGCACGACAGACGCTTCCGGGCAAATCACGGGATACTGGAAGCAACAAGCTTATCACTTTGACCGTTTTCGTTTAACTGTGGCGGGCTCCAATCCGCTCGTGCGAGGATCTAGCCTTCAGTGGCCATAGTGCGTGAGCGTGCTCGGAGTTGAACGGCTACGCCCCGCGGCCTCGGCTCGCCGGCTTTTTCAACGACTCAAAGTCTTGTATAGGGATGATCGCTGCGACGGGCTTGCGGTTGCGCGTCACAACAATACTTTCGCCACCAAGGGCGACCCGCGACACAATGGCCGGGGTATTCGCGCGCAGCTCGACTGTTGACACGTGATCGGATCGATTCGCCGACAGCAGCTTCACGAGCCGTTGCGACGCCCGGGTTCTGGAGTCAGCCGGTTTCACAAACTTGCGCCCCCATCACAAACTGGATTCCAAATACTTCATTGCATTATCCCGATCATTGAACACTTTGAATGCCGAGGTCAAACCGGCATATTCGATGAGCCGCTCGAGTTGTGGTGCGTTCACGAGCGCTGCGGCAGCAATAGCCGCGCGCTGTGCACCTAAGCAAAAACGCAGCAGCTCTGAAAGTGCCGTCGAATCAGCGTAGCTTACCGCTGCAAGATCGATCAAGACCGCCCTCGTCTGCGGCGCCAGCCGGAGCCCTTCGCGCAACTCTTGCTTTCGAGCGACGTCCAGCTCTCCGGCGAAAGCGATAACCTCAGTCTTATCGGCATCCACCACGCTATGATCGAACGCTTCCCGTGCTGCATCCGGGTTCCTCGTCTGCGCGCCTTCAGCGCACGCGCGTTCGAAAGGCGCAGCGAGGATACAGGCGCAATGCTGCAAAGTGTTGGGGTGTTCAGCCCAAAAGGCCAATGCCGGAAAGTAATGACATCCGAGCCCGCCTTGAATTATTCAAGGAGCTTGGGTTGCCGTGTTCTGTTCGCCTCAAGGCCGCGAAGACCGACCTTCGGATACGGGTCAACTACCTCAGCCGCGAGGAACTCATCTGCCAGGATGGGCAGGTCATAAAGTTGACCGAGATCGCGTCGGTATCTGAATAGGAAGAAATCAAAAAAGCCGACGGAGGGATTTGAACCCCCGACCCGCGGTTTACAAAACCGCTGCTCTACCCCTGAGCTACGTCGGCGTGATTTCCGGAAAGCCTTGTTCAATGAGGCTTTTGATGAGAAGCAGGGTTCTTGACAATGAGCTTTCTCACCCGCGTGATCATGAAATGGTCACAAGGCGAGGCAAAAGCCATGATCCGTCAGACTTCAGGAGCCCTGCCAAGCTCTGCTGCAAAGTTGGCCACCATATCTGCCGCCGACGGTTTCTGGTGGCCGTACACCCGCACGAGCATAGTCGTCTCGTGCTCGAGGAATTGCGGCCAGCGTAGTGATCTGTGCTCCGGGCAGAGCCGGTTAGCATGTGTGCGGCATTGTCTGAATAAAGACATCTTTCCCAAGCCCAGCGCATATTGCCATCGCCCGGAATAGGGCGGCCTGACTGTCGAGCTTGTTCGCTACGATTGTCTTCGTTTGTCCTTACAGGACGATGATGACCGTTCGCATCTTATTGCTCACGTAGTGATAGAAGCAACCGATCATGTAGAAACCGGGACCACCTGTGCTGTACACAGCCGACGACAGGCCGCCATTAAGATTACCCGTCGTGAAGCCGGTTGTGCCAATGGCTGTGCCGGCTGGTGATGCCGTTGTTCCTCCTGTGAATGACGCCGGCCACGGTGCCGACGTCGAGGTGGCATTCCCGAGAAACGCAGCGGTATGTGGGATGCTATCGACATTCTTGAAAATCACAGGTACGCCCGCAGTAAGCGATACAACTTGCGACTTCGTCGATGTGGTCCCCAAGAAGTAGCCCAGCACCGACACATATCTTGCATCGAGCGTGACACTCTCACCAATGAGACGGATTCCTACCGTTTGATCCACCGTCACGGTAACGTTGAAAAGGTTGCCGAGACCGTCCTGAATGGTTACCGTTGTCTTGCCCGGTCCCGCGGCGGTCACCACGAACGTGTTCTTTGTGCCTCCCGCCGCCACGGTTGCAACTGCCGTATTCGCGCTGGTTGCCGAGAGCACGCCCGAACCTCCGTACGTCGCTGTCAGCACCGATTTCTGCCCGACCGCCGTAAATTTCAGTGAAGTCGGCGTGACGCTCAAGTTATCGAGAATAAAGACATCCACGTGTGTCGCGCCCTCTGTTCCCCAGATGTTGCCGTCAGGACCGGCCGCGAGCGTGTTGATGATACCGGTCGAAAACGGAGCCGTGTGGGTTGTGAGCGTCCCAGTACTTTCATTGTACTCGGCGAGTATATCGCTCTGGCTGCCGCCTGACACCCAGATGTGATTGTTGGGCCCCTTAATGACGCCGTTGGCCTGGAGTGCAGTGCCAGCAGGGTTTGCTATCTTCGTCAAAACGCCAGCGGTCGTCATCTTCGCGAGCGTACTTGAGTCACAATTGAAATAGAGCTTGCCGTC
>Ga0306920_100008990_pt1 | contig 13315 bp, 14 predicted proteins | sample flu12Cox44000170_FD_204666 | JGI IMG/M metagenome (GOLD analysis project Ga0306920, IMG submission 204666) | Lab enrichment of tropical soil microbial communities from Luquillo Experimental Forest, Puerto Rico - flux4day.12C.oxic.44.000.170 (v2)... | ecosystem: Environmental > Terrestrial >... | reverse complement strand
CCGGACATCACAGGCCCTTGCCGCCACCTCAAGACCGGCAGAGGATACGCGCTCAACATGAACATATCAAGAACCTAACAACCCACCCTGTCTTAACCGGAGAGGGAAGATACGTAAAGGAAACTATCCATTGAATCATGTCTCGCACTGAGCAACGAAAGATTAGTTGACCACGACACCATAAAATTATCACAAAAGAATAAATGGTTAACCCGTGGGTGCCCCATCACCGGCGGCGTGGCCGAAAACCCAAAACTCATCGAGCGTTGCCGGGCGTCGCAAAAATATTAAGCATTTCCTACCCGCTCTCCGCCCTGCGGGGTAGAATGCGTTGCCGGTTCGCCGGCATATCACCCGCTAACCCTTGTCACTTCGAGGATGCGCTGATGATCTACGAAGTCCGCACCTACACGCTCCGTCCCGGAACCGTGGCCGAATTCGAAGAGCGCTACGAAAAGCGGCTGCCGCTCCGGTTGAGGCACTCGCCGCTCGGGGGCTTTTGGCACACCGAGTTCGGCCCGCTCAACCAGGTCGTCCACGTCTATCCCTATGACGACCTTCAGCACCGCACGAGAGTTCGCTCAGCAATGGCGAACGACGCCGCGCGCAACGCGATGCCGGGCGGCGGTGAGTTCATCGTGGCGCAAGAAGCGGAGATCGTAAACCCGGCGCCATTCATGCGCGCGCTGGGCAGCCGGAATTACGGCACCGGCAATGTGTATGAGATGCGCACCTACACCTATGCCCCGGGCGACATTCCGAAGGTGCTGGAGGCGTGGGGCAAGGCGATCGAGGCGCGCGAGAAGTTCTCGCCGCTGGCAGCCTGCTGGACGAGCGAGCTCGGGGGGCTCAACAAATTCACCCATATCTGGGTCTATAAGGATCTCAACGAGCGCGCCCGGGTTCGCGAGGAATCCCGGCGGCCCGGCGGTGCGTGGCCGCCACAGGCCGGGGTGCGGCCGGTCCGTCAGGAAAACAAGCTGCTGATCCCGGCGTCCTTCTCGCCGGTGCGTTAGACGGCGCTGGCTTGGCGCCGACGCGTGATGTGCGCCGGCGCCAACCAGAATTTGCCTACGGGGGCAAGCTCGCGTCCCCGCATCACCGAGTTCGTTGTCGGCATTGGGCTAACCCGGTTGATCGGCCGCCTGGACGCCTCATCTTCGAGAACGTCCGGATCCCGCTGCGACGGCAGATCTGAAAAGACACGGAAATGGGCCAGGCTGAAACGACAGGCGTCCCGCCTAGGATCGTCGAGACGGTTAACAAGGTGGTGCGGATCTCGCACCAGATGCTGCCCGAGATCGGCCGCGAGCCAACTCCCGAGGAGCTCGCAATGTCGATTGACAAAGTCCACAAGGTCTTGGCGATCGCCAAGCGGCCGATCCGCGCCGGGACGGAGATCTCGGGCAAGGAGAGTCCTAATCTCGGCTGATCTGACGGCTGAAAAGCGCTGCCGCCAGATCGGCCGGTTCAGTGGGGCGGTCAGGTGAGGTGGGGGAGGAGCAGCCCCACCTCACTCCCCCCATTGCCGCCACACCGTATCCCTCCTGCGAGGCGGGGAAGGATCGGGCTGAAGGCGGCGAACCGGGACCGAGGGCGCAGGCAGTGATTTTCTAAATCACCAACAACATCATAGCAATTGTATTGCATAATGTCAAACCAGAAATAGCGTTCCTCGTTACTACCATCGGTGACAGGATTGTTCCTCCGACAACCCTAGCGCTGTCTTCCCCTCGCTTCGTGTTGTTGCGCCACCGGACGGACCTGTGGCGGATCGTGTTGCGGCTGGTCGTCTCGAAAGTTCGCAAAAACCGAGACTGTCGCGGTGTTGCGTTCCACGAGGGAGAGGGCGGCGCCGGATTGTGAAGCCGCTAGCCCCGTCCGAAACGACCACCGGCCGGTCCCGCCGTGTGCGCGCAAGTCACGACCCCTTTTTTGACCCAGAAATTAACAATACATTTGGCTTTCATTCGAGCCGCCATATGGGTATTCTAACGACCCAAACATCTCGGACCTCAAGCGGAGGTAATATGTCGGGGCTAGAGAACCCACCCACTGAGCTCCAACGCTCCCGCCGTAATCTCATAAGAATAGGCGCCATATTGGCGTCCGCGATAATTGCTAAAGCGACTTCCGCCACTGCGGACGACGGTCGAGATGACTCCGACGAAGATAGGGATAAGGACGGGCACAAACATCACCCGGACAAACATTTTCATTGTTTTTTGAAGGGTACGACGGTTCGCACGGCGGAGAGTGACAGGAAGATTGAAGATTTGGCGGTGGGCGATTTGCTGCCGACGATTTTCGGCGGCATATCTCCTATTCAGTGGATCGGGCGCTATCGGTTTAAGAGGAGTGATCCGACCAAGCCATGGGTCAAGGATGTAGTTCCTATTCGGGTTGCTCGGTCAGCCCTTGGTCCCGATATCCCTCGGACGGATTTGTATGTCACCCAGCATCACGCATTGCTGATCGATGGCTTGCTGGTGGCGGCGGGCAACCTCATCAACGGCACGACGATCACCCGTTATGACGCGAGCGAACTCGACGAATTGGAGTTCTTCCACATCAAGCTCGAACTCCACGACGTGATCTACGCCGAAGGTGCGTTGTGCGAAACTCTGGTGAATGTCGATGAGAACGCCGTCAACTTCGCCGACTATCTTCGTGAATATGGACCTTCGACAGCGGAGGCGGCTCCGTGCGCGCCTCTGATTCGGTATGGTTATCGAAGGGGCGAAATAAAGTCGTGTCTCCGCAGCGCGATCTCACCTTGGATCGACCGCCGCCAAGACGTTGACATTATTCGGGACAAGCTGGACGCGCGAGGAATTGCGCTTTGGCGGCAATCGGAACTCGTGTCCTGATTGACACATTGCGAGGGCGGCTTTGACATTTTGTCCTTGCCGCCCTCACCTATCTATGCGGGTTCATCGACCGAGGTCGGCTAGATCAGGGTCCTTATTCCTGACGTAGCCCACAGGTCGCCGGCCAGCACGTCATTTCTTGCGGCGGGTTGGGTAGGGGGGAGTACGGTAGGGACCCGGATTTCATCGCGCCCCCCGCACAGATCCGTACGTGCGGCTTTCCCGTATACGGCTTCCTCCTCGGCTGCGTGACGGCAAAGCGATCGCTTGGCCAAGGGTGGAGGATGATCGGCTTTGGGAGCCAGGCGTCCGCCGGCTTTGTCGTCCGCGCCTAGGTGATCCGATCCTTGTCGCTGCGCCGCCGTAGCGTGCGCCGCCAAAGATCGGCATGGTGCCGGAACACGTCCAGTGCGCGCGCGTTGGTCGGCACTGCGTGGTAGTTGAAGTAGGTGCGAACGACCCTCCCCAGCCACCTCCCCTGCTCGGGGATCGGCTGGTGCATGCACCGTCTCAGCGCCTCCTTGATCTCCCGCAGCTTCGCCTGCATAGGGTCCCGTCGGGTCTTCCGTTGAAGTTGGAATTTGCCGGCGCGGGTCTTGCCGCAGATGAAGGTGAAGCCCAAGAAGTTGAAGGTCTCCGGCTTGCCAAGCCCGCGCCGGCTTCGGCGTTCCGCCGCAAAGCGTCTGAACTCGATGAGCCGGGTCTTCTCGGGATTTAGCGACAGCCCAAACTCCTGCAACCGCTTGCGCATCTCATCCAGGTTGCCCGGACTGCTTGTGACCGGGCGATCGGCGGTCGAGTGCCCGAAAGAGCCTCCTCATCGGCCGGGTTAGACGGGCGAAGCCATTGACCCGCACCCTGCGCAGGCGCGGCTAATCGTTGTTCTCACTCATCGCGGCTCGCCCTCGACTTCGATCCGGTCCACCTTCTCCGGGTAGAAGCACAGATAGCCGGCGATGCGCGGGCAGTCGGGCAGCGGATCGAGATAGGCCCAGGCCACGTCCTCCACCGCCCGGTCGCCGACCCGCGCCGACCAGTAGGAGGCGGTACCCTTGTAGGGGCAAACCGTGCCGCTGGCTGAGCGGGTCAGAAGCTCCATCCGCACATCCTGCCGCGGGATGTAATAGCGCGTCGGATGACCGGTTTCGAACAAGAACATGCCGCGCCGCGTGTCGGCGATCGTCTCGCCGTTAAGGGTGACCTGGACCCGTCGCGAGCTCGGCCGCACATCGACGCGCGAATAGGGGTCACGCGCGTGGCCAAAGATTTCCTCGTCCTCCTCGATCCAATGGTCGACCTTGTTCCAGTAGAAGGCGAGGTAATCCTTGATCTGCGCGATCTCGGCCAACGGCTGCTCATAGCTCCACACCGCATCTTCGATCCGGCGGTCGCCGATTTTTATCGCCCAGTAGGACGCATCGCCCTTATAGGGGCAATGCGTGCGGTGCTCGGTGCGTTCGAGCACATCCATGCGCACGTCTTTCCGCGGAAAATAATAGACCGGCCGGTGCCCGGTCTCGAACATCAGACCTGGTCCGACCGTGTCGGCGATGGTCGTGTCCTGCACGATGACGCGCATGCGTTTCGGGCTCTTCTCAAAGGCGAGGCGGTGATCGGGCTTGCCGATCGCTTTCTCCAATGCCATGGCTTGCTCCTCCCGCCCTCAGGATCGGTCGCCGGCGTAGCTCGTCAGATCGATGAATTCGAGCACCGTGCCGTCGGGGTCGTGGAAATAGGCGCGCGGGCCATTGACGACGCCGCCCTGCCGGTCCTCCTCAAAGGTGATCTCGACGCCATGAGCGCGCAGATGGTCGAGTGCGGCCTGGTAGTCGTCATGCGAGACTATAAACGAATGATGCACGCCGCCATGGTCGTCCTGCACCGGGTTGATCGGCGGATCGCGTTTGACCAGGATCAGGCAGGTCCCGGCCGCGTCGAGAAAGGCCATCTCGCCGCGCCGCACCGTCTCCAAATGCCGGCAACCGACGACTTCCGTGTAAAAGCGCGTGCTTTTCGCGACGTCGCTGACGGGAATGCTGAAATGGGCAACGCCCTGGATCGCGACCATGCCTTCCTCCCTTGGTGACACCGACCGATTATCTCTCGTAGCGTCACTCGTGCGAAAGCGGGAATCCGGAGGCGGCAGGCTCTTATGGGACCACCCCTGGGCCCCTCCCCGGGGCGGCCAGCCCTTTCGGGCCGTCTTGGGGATCCGCCGGGCGGCGATGGTCGTCGGGTTTAGTCGAAATTCGTTGCCGAGGCAGCGCAAAAGGCGGACCTTGGCCGCTTCCGTCGGCAAGCGGGAGGGCCGCGTGAAGCCAGCCAAGTTCGAATACCACGCCCCTGCTTCGGTTGACGAGGCGCTGGCGATGCTGGGCCGTTACGACGGCGAGGCACGCGTGCTCGCCGGCGGGCAAAGCCTCGTGCCGATGATGAACTTTCGTCTCGCGACGCCAAGAGCCATCATCGACCTCAACCGGATCGATGGGCTCAGCTACATCGAGGATGATGGAGAGGTGGTCAGGATCGGGTCGATGACCCGCCAGCGCCGCCTCGAATTCGACCCGCGGGTCGCTGCGAAATTGCCGCTATTGCGTGAGGCGCTGCGCTGGGTCGGGCATCTGCCCACTCGCTCGCGTGGGACGATCGGCGGCTCGATCGCTCATGCCGACCCTTCCGCCGAAATCCCGATGGTGTTGCAGACCCTCGAAGGCGAAGTCGTCGCGCGCGGGGCCCAAGGAGAACGACGGATCCCGGCACAGCAGCTGTTCCAGGCGGCGCTGACCACCAGCCTTGCTCCGCTTGAAATCATTACCGAGGTGCGCCTTCCAGCGATGCCCGCGCAAGCGGTCTGCGCCGTCGAGGAATTCGCCAGGCGCAAGGGGGATTTCGCAATCGCGGCGGTCGCCGTGATGCTGATGCGCGATGGCGACCGCTGCATCAAGGCGCGTCTGGCGACCGCCGGGGTCAGTCCCGCCTCGATCCGGCTGCGCGATGCCGAGGCCGTCCTCGAGCAAAAGGGGCTGGGTGAAGACGCAATCGCCGAAGCGGCCGACAAAGCCAAAGCCGAGGTCGACCCGGTCTCTGATCTAAACGGCTCGGCGGAATACCGGCGTCACCTGACCGGCGTCTTGATGAGCCGCGCCGTCCTGAAGGCCATTGGGCCTGGAGCTTGAGAGGTCGACCCGATGTCCGAGATCCGCGAGATCACACTGACCGTCAACGGCAAGAGCTATCAGGGGCGTTGCGAGCCGCGCAAGCTGCTGGTCGATTTTATCCGCGAGGATCTCGGGCTGACCGGGACCCACATCGGCTGCGAGCATGGGATCTGCGGCGCCTGCACAATCCTGTTCAACGGCGAGGCGGCACGCTCCTGCCTGATGTTCGCGGTGCAGGCGCAGGGGGCCGAGCTGCTGACCGTCGAGGGCCTGGCCAACGGCGACGAGTATCACCCGCTGCAGCAGGCCTTTCACGAGCATCACGCGCTGCAATGCGGCTACTGCACGCCCGGCATGCTGATCGCCGCGCTCGATTTTCTCGCGACCAACCCCGCCCCGACCGAGGACGAGATCCGCGAAGGCATCTCCTCGGTGCTGTGCCGCTGCACCGGCTATGTGAACATCGTCAAGGCGGTCGCCGCCGCGGCGGAGGTGATGCGGGGCGCGCGTCAGCCCAACCCAGCCGATGACTGAACGCGGCACACCCTATGTCGGCCGCTCGCTGCTGCGCCGCGAGGACAGGCGGCTGTTGACCGGCCGCGGGCAGTTCATCGCCGACCTCGAATTGCCGCGCATATTGCATGCGGCCTTCGTTCGCAGCCCGGTAGCCCATGCGCGGATCCGCTCGGTCGATCTGTCGCGCGCCGCCGCGGCCCCCGGTGTGGCGTTGGCGCTGAGCGGCATCGAGCTGGCGCGGCTGCTGCCGCCGCTCCCCGACACCCAGCTGTCCTTGCCGAGCAAATGGACGAGCCGGGTCGAGCACGAGTTCCACAATCCGCAGCAGCCGGGGCTGGCGCACGACAAGGTGCGGCATGTCGGAGAAGCTGTCGCGGTCGTCGTCGCGGAGAGCCGCTACGCCGCGGAGGACGCCGCCGAATTGGTGTGGCTCGAGCTCGACCCGCTGCCGGCCGTCGTCAGCGCCGAGGCCGCGCTCGCCCCCGGCGCGCCGCTGATACACGAGCACCTGCAGACCAATCTGTTTGGCGCCTTTTCGATGGGCAAAGGCGATGTCGACGCGGTTATGGCCGGCGCGCCGCACAGATTGCAACGCCGGTTCTACCATCACCGTTACGCGGCAATGCCGATGGAATGCCGCGGTGTCGCCGCCATGCACGACCCGCGGACCGATACGATGACGATCTGGTCGGCGACCCAGGTCGTGCATTGGGTGCGCCGCGAGGTCGCGACAATCCTCGGTATGCCGGAAGCGCGCGTGCGGTGTGTGGCCCTCGATGTCGGCGGCGGCTTTGGGCTCAAGGGTCATGTCTACCCCGAGGATCTGGTGATCCCGTTTCTGGCACGCCGGCTCGGCCGCCCGGTGCGCTGGATCGAAGACCGCCATGAGCACCTCCAGTGCTCGGCCCATTCGCGCGACCAGCTGCACGATGTCGAGGTCGGGTTTGACGATGACGGCAAGATCCTCGCCTTGCGCGACAACTTCATCCTCGATTGCGGCGCGTGGAACCCGATCGGCGGTGGTGTCCCCTACAACACCGCCGCGCATTTGACCGGCCCCTACAAGATCGACCACCTCGCGGTCTCGGCGCATACGGCGGCGACGAACAAGGTGCCGAACACGGCCTATCGCGGCGCCGGGCGTCCGGAAGCGGTGTTCGCGATGGAGCGGATCATCGATCTGGTGGCCGGCAGTTTAGGGATGGAGCCGGCGGAGGTGCGCCGGCGCAACATGATCCGCGCCGAGGAAATGCCCTATCGCCCGGGCATCCTCTATCGCGACGGCGAGGAGATCGTCTACGACAGCGGCGATTACCCGGGCGCGCTGCAGAAAGCGCTCGATGCGGTCGGCGGCGTCGCCGTGTTCCGCCGGCATCAGCAGGAGGCGCGCCGGCAGGGTCGCTACCTCGGGCTCGGTATCGGCTTTTATGTCGAGGGAACCGGGGTCGGGCCGTTCGAAGGTGCCACAGTGCGGATCGACGGCTCCGGCAAGGTCTATGTGTCGTCCGGCGCCAGCTCGCAGGGCCAGGGGATGGAGACGATCTTCGCCCAGATTGTCGCCGATGCGTGGCGGGTTGCTCCCGACGACGTGATCATTTCGTTCGCCGACACCGCCGGGATTGCGAGCGGTTCGGGCACCTTTGCCAGCCGCAGCACGGTGAACGTATCGGCGGCCCTTCACCACGCCAACGAGCGCTTGCGGCAGAAGGCGTTTGCGATCGCCGCCAATCTGCTGGAATGCGCCGCCGCCGATCTCGAATTGCGCGATGCCGGCATCGGTGTCGTCGGCGTGCCAGGGGCCGCGGTCAGCCTCGCACAGGTAGCGCATGCGGCGCGCCCGGGCTGGGACCACGCCCGCCCGCCAGGCATCGATGCCGGGCTCGAGGAGACCTATTACTGGGAGCCCCCGACCGTCACCTGGAGCTATGCCGCGCATGTCGCGATCGTCGAGGTCGACCGCGATCTCGGACATGTCAGGATCGACAAATACGCGGTCGCCCACGATTGCGGGGTCGTCGTCAACCCATTGCTGGTCGAAGGCCAGATTGCCGGCGGCACCGCGCAAGGCCTGGGCGGCGCCTTGCTCGAGGACTTCGCCTACGACGCGGAGGGCCAGCTATTGGCCGGCTCGCTCGCCGACTACATGGTGCCGACCGCCGGTGACATGCCCGAACTGGTGATGGTCCACCAGCATACGCGCTCGCCGCTCAACCCGCTCGGGGTCAAAGGAGTGGGCGAAGGCGGTGCGGTCGCACCGCCGGCAGCCATCGCCAACGCGGTCGCCGACGCGCTCGCACCCTTCGGCGCCGAGTTCAACACCACCCCGATCAAGCCCGAGCAGATCGTTACAGCCGTTCGTTCGGCGCCGCGAAGCTGACGAGCGCCTTGGCGGCAAGAATCGGGCCTCCCCGGGGCTTCCCTGGTCGAAGGGAAGATACTGCGAAAATCCGGGTTTGGACCGTGCGGGCCGCCCAAAACAGCCGCCTAACCTATTGAAATTCGAGCATCGCGGAGGGCAAAGTCCCTAACCGACCGAACAGAGAAAGAAATCGCTCGAACAGGGAGGCAAATTGCCCGATCAGGGAATTAAATCGGCCGGGCAGAGAATGGGCTTTAGAGCGGCGTGCCCGCTGGAACACAGTTTCAGTTCAAGAGATCATCCAGGAACTCGGATGCGGGCTTGACGCCGGTGACCAACAGATGGTCACGGGCGCGGGTGCAGGCGACGTAGAGCAGGTGGCGCTCGGTGTTGTAGACGTCCTCCAGATCGGCATCGTCGGCGACCGCTTCGATGCGCTCCTGCAGCGGCAGCACCTCGTCGTCACAGGCCGTGACCGCGACGGCGCGGAATTCGAGGCCCTTTGCCAGATGCATCGTGCCGATCGAGAGCCGGCCCGGCGTGGTCTCCACCTTGTCGCTCAGCTCAACCGCCAGCGCGCCGCTCTGCTTCGCCGCGATCCGCGCGCGGCGGAGCTGCGCCGAGGAGCGAACAAAGATGCCGATCTCGTGCGGTGCCACACCTTCGGCGATGCGATCGGCGACCCACCGGCCGACCGTCTCGGCCTCTTCGTCGGGATCGGCGAGGATCTCGATCGTGGGGGCTGGGCCATTGAACACGGATACGGTACCGCGGCGGTTCTCGGAATTGCCGTCGACATCGGCGATAGAAGTCGGCAAGAGCCGGTCGGCCTGCGCGCGGATCTGGTGCGAGGTGCGATAGTTGATGCGCAAGGTGTGCGATCGGCCGCGGACATCAACACCGAGCGAGAGCCACGAGAACGGCTGCTGAAAGATCCGTTGACCGAGGTCGCCGGCAAAGAACAGGCCGTCCGGGCGGGCGCCAACGAGCGCCGCGAGAAACCGCAGTTCGGCGACCCCGACATCCTGCGCCTCATCGACGACGGCAAAATCGAACGGCGGCTTACCCTTGGCCCCAATGTTCTCGGCGACCCGCCCGAACAGATCGGCCCAGGTCGCTGCACGCCGTTCGGCGATCCCGGCGCGCACCCGCTCAAAAATCGACCACAGGATCTCACGCTGCGCGCCGCCAATACGGGTCTTGCGGCCGAGCCGGGCGACGTTGCGGTAATCCTCCCACTGCTTGATCTGCCAGGCATCGACGACCTCGCGCCATTCGCCGGCCAGAAACCGCAGCGTGAAGCGGTGCCCCTCGACTTCGGCCGCGGCCTGCCGCAGCAGCGCGTCGATCAGCGGTGGCGGGGCCAGGTTCGGCTGGCCGAATGCGGCCGAATACAGCTCGTAGCCGACACCGGCGACCGGATGCACGGCGATACGTGCGCCGATGTCGGGCTCGTTGCCGACCAGATATCGCAGCCTCGTTTTCAGCGCATTGGCGAGCGGCTTCGAAAACGTGGTCAGCAGCATCCGCGCCTCAGGATGACCCCGCGCGAGCGCCACTGCGCGGTGCAGCGCGACGATCGTCTTGCCGGTGCCGGCAGATCCAGATACGCGCGCCGGCCCGTTGTAGCGCCGCTCGACCAGGCGGCGCTGTGCCGGGTGCAGGAAGACCGCCCATTTCTCCCACGGGTAGTCGAGCGCCCGCTCCAGCTCCCCGATGTTGGCCAGAACGCGGAACCGGCGCTGTGCATCGGGGTGAGCGAACGGGTCAACCGCCGCCGGCGCTGGGGGCGGCGTCTCCGGCGTCGTCCCCGTGGCGAGGTTGAGTAGCGCCTCGGCCGCCTCCTGCGGCAGATGGTCGGCGATGTCGAACAGCGAATCCTCGTCCGCGCGCCGCACCGCGTCGAGCCATTCGCGCGGGACGCCATAGCCGAGCAATTTGTCGTCGCCGACGCCGGCAAACAGCAACAGCTTGGCGGCGGCTGGCGGAGCGGCGGTCAGCGGAACGGAAGCAATTTCGACTCGCTCCGGCAATTCGACAAGCTGCGCCGCGCCGGTCACCGGATGCCGTTCGATCTTGCGTCGCTCGGCCCACGCATAGGCCGTGTCGTGGTGCCCGACGTAGCAGAGCAGCAAGCTCGTCGGCGTCCGGTGCACGATCAGTCTGACGTCGTCATTGACGCGCACCGACCAGAAATTCGGGTCGCGGGGCCGATCGAGCCGATGGAAACGCAGACCGGGATTCGACAGGTTCAGTTGCAGATCGAACGCCGTCGTCTTGACCGCTTTCTGCTCCCCGCCATTGAGCCGCGCGAGACTGGCGGTGAACGTATCGGCGATGCGGAATTCCATGTTCTGAGCCGGAGCGATACCGACTATTCCTTGTCTTCCGTGAGGTGAACGCGCACCCGTCCCGGCTCAATGACCCACAGCGCGCGGTCGGGTGAGCGCGTCTCGACGATCGCCAGAAGCTCACGCGTGCGTTCGAGTAGGCCTCGATGGCTCGCCCGCGGGCCGGGATCGATCACGATGATTACGGCGCTTCGCCAGGCGGGAATCGGAGCACCTGACCAAGATCGCGATCGAGCGTGACGAGTGCCCGACCCTCTCCAACAGAGACTTCGAAGACTTCCTCGTCGGATGCCCCCTGGAGCTTCTGGTCGCGAACCGTCATCACATCATGTCCCGCCGTGCGGAACAGGTTGGCGACGCTGCGGCTCTGATTCTCGTCGAGCTTGAACCTCATGCGACCGTCACGGGGACAAAGCAGACCCGCGCTGCTCGGCACCGTAGGCGATCGCGGCCAACACATCTTCGTGTGCGAGTTGGGGATATTCCGCCAGCAGCTCCGCCTCGCTCAACCCCTCGGCCAGGAGATCGAGGATCAGGGACACCCAAATCCGCGTCCTTTTGATGCAAGGTTTGCCGCCGCAGATCCCGGGATCGATCGAGATACGCTGAAGTAAGGGATTCATCGCATTTCTTCCCCTTCAGAAGAAATGACCGTGCTACGAGCGCCAGCAGGTTCCACCGTCACAGATCGATGCCCTCGCGTCTGATCTCCCGCATCAGGGTTATAGGATCCCGATGCGCACCGGACGAATACGGCTTAGCGTCGATGAAGACGTCCGCATCTTCGAGGAAGTCGGAGCGGAGGTCGGCGAGTCGATCGAGTTCGCGCCAGCGGTCGGTGAGATCGTTCAAGAATACCGCGACATCGTAATCCGAGTTCTCCTTCGCATCGCCGCGTGCACGCGACCCGAACAGCACCACGCGTTCGATGCGGTCGCCGTACAAGTCTCCGAGAGCACTACGGAGGCGCTTCAGTATCGGGTCGAAAGTAACCGGATTGTTGAACATTCCTCCATTCACCTCAGGCGGAAACCGCGGATTGCGCAAGTCTCCTACCTAAAGCCGTCTGCATTCGATCGCGCAGATCGGCTTCCTGCCAGAAAGATGGTTTACGCAGATACGACGAACTGTACCGGCGCAAGAGATCGGCAGCACCCTCCGCGCGCCCTTCACTTTGTAGGAACTGGATTACTGCGTCATCGGAGGTTATTCCCAGGTCCGGCTTTATAAGGAGTAAGCGCGCATCGAAAAGCGTGTGATGATTGGGACATAGCGAAATCGCATTCCACAGTTCATCAACACTCCCCTCCTCCGAAATAGGAATTATATGGGCAGCCTCGACGATATCCAGTTGAACGTTACATACCCCGCACATATAGCCGAAAGCCAATTTGACTTTTGGTGAGAAAGTAGTGTCTCGGACCGCTCTTGTCACTAATTCACGTTGCCGGAGAGATTCGACATAATCGGGAGACTTATTCTTTATTGGGAGATTCCTACCGGAGCTGATAAGGAATGCCTCCTTCCGCTCAGCTGTTAAGCCCTGTAAATCCGCCTCCCGGGCCAACCGTATAAAGCGGGTTAGGTTGCCAGGAGATACGGCACCTCTCACCTCTCGACCAGTTGTAACCCGGCGTGGTTCGTCCACGGCCCAACCCGTCTTCCTCGCTTCCTCTAGCAAATGCTCCCTGACCTGAACGTTTCGGCTGTATGCGTATCGCTGATGGTAACGCGCCTCCCATATGGCGAAGACACCATAATCCGGCGAGAAACCAGCCAGAACCGTTTCGGAATCAGAAAGAAAAATCATATCTTCACGCTGACCCCGTTGCTGGCCATCGCCGATCATTTGGATTTTGTGCTCGCCAGGCGGACGCCCCTGGCGTGAGCGGTCCGGGGTCAGCGTCCAGAGATAAATCAATACACGACCCAGATCGGGGATGATTACCTCAGCGGGAGCCAATTCGTCGGGAGAGGTTTGCCAAACAGCGTTTGGTATTGCTGCCTTAAGTTTGGAATATAGTATCCCCGTCGGTAGTTGAGGCATCTTAATATATTACA
>Ga0306920_100008989_pt1 | contig 13315 bp, 10 predicted proteins | sample flu12Cox44000170_FD_204666 | JGI IMG/M metagenome (GOLD analysis project Ga0306920, IMG submission 204666) | Lab enrichment of tropical soil microbial communities from Luquillo Experimental Forest, Puerto Rico - flux4day.12C.oxic.44.000.170 (v2)... | ecosystem: Environmental > Terrestrial >... | reverse complement strand
TTGTCGACGTTTTGCCCCATGAAATCGCGCCCTATATCGCCAGCCAGATGGATCTGGCGGCGATTGCCATGAAGAAGACGCTCGCAGGCACCCACGCGCCACAGTCCGCAATGTGAGCTTTCTTACCGAAGGGACGCCGACCGCCTCCTGGCCTTTGATGGTGCGCCCTGTTTGCCCCGCCCTCCGCGGCGCAACGCATGCGTGTTCGCCGCGGCGTGTCGCGGCCGTCGGCGGCCGATTCAATCCGGCTGATCGTTATCGGTTCAATCAGCCGATCGACCACAAAAAGGGCGGCGCACCGGCCTTTTCCGCCCGCATCGTAACTGAAATGCGCCGGCCGCAGCCGGCGGCGAGGCCCTCGCACAATCCTTTCAGCACGCCGGCGCAAGCGGGGTGATAATCGGCAACGTCGGACATCAGTTTCCAGGTCTGTTGCCTGAGCTCGAACGCGCCGCCCGACTTCGCCATATCCGCCAGATCGCCTTGTGCCTCAAACAGCGTCTTTAGAAACGCAGCAAAGACTGCGGGATTACCCTTGCCGACAGAAAAGCCGCGCGCGATTTCATCGAAATACTGCATGCCGATCAGTTTGCCCGTCAGGTGCAGCAAATAACCGGCCTCATCAGGACCGAACAGCTGCACCATGACGGGTGCGGCGGTTCGCACGTACTCCATCGCGTAGTTCCGATAGGCCTTCTCGAGCCTCGGCTTCGGCCATTGCGCAACCGGCAAGGCCGGCGCGGCCAAAGGATCGAACAACGGCGCCTCGAGATGCCGCGCGAACACCAGGCGTTGCTCGAGCTCGATCGCGTCTTCGTATTCGAAGTAATAGCCTTCGAGGCCGTCCTGCCCGTCCACACTCTGTTTGGTGCAGACGAAACCAAGCCTCGGGTCGCCGAGTGCGACGCCGTTGTTGGCGTGCCAACCGCGCAGCATTGCGCGCGAAACCTCGCCGGGAATGCCGCAGATCGCCGTGCCCCTCCAGATCCAGCGCGGCGGCGGATAGCGGATCCAGGCCTTGCGATCCGATTCATACATGTATTCGACAGAAACGCCGCCGATCCAGTTGGACAGATAATGATATTGTGCGGCCGCCACCGCCGGCGGCAGGTGAGCAAGGCCGAGCTTCTGCAAGCCGGGAAGGAAGCGTTCTTGCTGCTGGCGGCGAAACACCCGAAACACGAATTCGGCAGCCGCCGGCGTTCCGCACCGCGTCACCACCGTGAGGATGAGGCCGGTGAAATAGGCATGATGGAGCTCAGCGACGCTTCGCCATCTCGGCCACGCCATCTCCTGCGCTTCCTGGTGTGCTCCGGCCATTTTCGCTTCCCTTGCTCTGACCATGTCGCGGCTTGCGAGCCTACGCGTCTTTGGCGACACGCGAAATTCGCACTGTGAACCTTCTTGACCTTCTCGTATGGTAACCACACAGGCGAGGGAAACGCATGCGCGAACCGATTTTGATTCCCCGAAATCTCCTGCTCGTGATCTTTTTTGCGAACCTCACCGTGCCGCTCGGTGCGTGCAACGGCCAGGAGACTGCGACGGTCGAACAAACCTTTGGGCCCTCGCCCGCGCTGCCGGAGCCTGAAAATACCTTGATCCCCACGGTCAACGTCGCCAAGGCGATCGGCTGGCCGGCCGGCGGCAAACCCATCGCGGCAAAGGGCATGGCGGTCAATGCCTTCGCCACCGGGCTCGACCATCCGCGCACGCTGTTTGTGCTGCCCAATGGCGATGTGCTGGTGGCCGAGACCAATGCGCCGGAGCGGCCCGAGGAGACCAGGGGCATCAAGGGCTTCATCACGAAACTGGTCATGGGGCGGGCCGGCGTCGACACGCAAAGCGCCAACCGGATCACGCTGTTGCGCGATGCAAATGGCGATGGCGTCGCCGAAACCAGGAGCGTTTTTCTTGAAGGCCTGAATTCGCCGTTCGGCATGGCGCTGGTCGGCGATGATTTTTACGTCGCCAATTGCGACGCGATCATGAAATTCCCGTACCGCGGCGGCGACACCCGGATCACAGCACCCGGTGTCAAGGTCGCGGACCTGCCCGCAGGCGCGCTCAACCATCACTGGACCAAGGACCTCGTCGCGAGTCCCGATGGAACGAGGCTTTATGCGACCGTCGGCTCCAACAGCAATATCGGCGAAAATGGCATGGACAACGAGACCAATCGCGCCGCCGTTCTCGAAATCGACCGCGCCACCGGCAAATCGCGCGTGTTCGCTTGGGGCCTGCGCAACCCGAACGGTCCGGCCTGGCAGCCGCAGAGCGGCGCATTGTGGGTCGTCGTCAACGAGCGCGATGAACTCGGCAACGATCTGGTGCCCGATTACATGACCTCCGTGAAAGATGGAGGATTTTACGGCTGGCCCTATAGCTATTACGGCCAGCATGTCGACGCCCGTATCCAGCCGCAGCGTCCCGATCTGGTGGCCAAAGCAATCGCACCGGACTACGCGCTCGGCGCGCACACGGCTTCGCTCGGGCTTGCCTTCAACACCGGCAAACTGTTCCCACCGGAAATGGCCAACGGTGCCTTCATCGGCCAGCACGGCTCATGGAATCGCAAACCGCGCTCCGGCTACAAGGTGATCTTCGTGCCGTTTGCCAATGGCACGCCGTCGGGCAAGCCGCAGGACGTGCTGACCGGATTTCTTAACGGCGAAGGCGAAGCGCAGGGCCGGCCCGTGGGAGTGGCCATCGACAGCCATGGTGCCCTGCTCGTGGCCGACGACGTCGGCAATGCCGTCTGGCGCGTGACGCCCCAGACCGGTCTCCATTGACCCTCCTTGCTCGAACAAAGTGCAACGGGGTTCAAGACCGGATCCGGTTCCTCCGGCAGATTGTCGCTGAAGTAGACCGAAGGCGTTGGTTGAACCGCCAACAGTCTCCGCGTCCTTCCGCGGAAACGCCAACTTGTCGTGCCGCGTGGCATAGCCTTCAAGCAGGGCACAATCCGAAGTGCGGAGATAAGGGTATAGCGTGACAGAGATGTCATCGGCATCTGTCGGATTCATCGGATTGGGCTCGATGGGCGAGCCGATGGCGCTGAACCTGTTAAGGGCCGGCACGCCACTCCTTGTCTGGAACCGCTCGCCTGCGAAAACACAAACGCTGGCTGACGCCGGGGCCGCGGTCGCGAAAGACGCGGCTGAAGTATTTGCACGGAGCAAAATCGTTTTCCTCATGCTGGCCGATGACAAGGCCATGGATGCGGTGCTGGCGCGCGGCAGCGACGCCTTCGCGGATCGCGTCGAAGGTCGGTTGCTCGTCAACATGGCGACGGTCGCTCCGCACTATTCCAGGGCGCTATGTGCCGACATCAGGGCCGCGGCTGGGCGCTATGTTGAAGCGCCGGTCTCCGGTTCGCGCAAGCCCGCGGAAGCCGGACGGCTTGTCGCCATGCTGGCCGGACAGGCGGAAGACACCGCGTTGGTTCGACGGCTTATCGCGCCGATGTGTCGTCAGACCATTGAGTGCGGCCATCCGCCCGACGCCCATGTCATGAAACTCGCCGTCAACCTCTTCTTGATCACCATGGTGACCGGTCTCGTAGAGGCGGTGCACTTCGCCCGGCATCATGGCCTCGATCTCGCGAAGTTCGCAGCCATTCTCGATGCCGGCCCAATGGCGAGCGATGTATCCAGAAACAAGGGCGCGAAGGTCATCGCTGGCAATTTCGAGGTCGAAGGTGCAATCGCCAACGTGCTCGAGAACAATCGGCTGATTGCCGAGGCAGCGCGTGAAGCCGGGCTTGCTTCTCCACTGCTCGATGTCTGCCACGCGCTATACGCGGAAGCCGAGGAGCTTGGTCTCGGCAGCGCGGATATGATTGCCGTCATTCGTGCCATCGAGCAGCGCTCCACAGCCACCAGGTCATGAAGGGTCGAGCGACCGGTGATAGCCGTAGCTGCGGGAAACCTGGATGGGAGCACGCATCTTCCATGGTAGCGGCGATCCAAAGCACTGCGCCGGCATCCCGGGTATACATGGTGCTGCAGCCGCAACTGCAACGCTATTCAAGACAAATTCGTGAGAGGTTGCGAACATTGGTCCGCGCTCGAGATGAGGGGCGATCAAGGTGATTTTTCAACCCGAAGAAACCGCACCGGAGCCGATGCGATGCGTGATCCTGGTTGACAGGGCGTTGCCGATCGGACGAGCGGCAAATGCCGTGGCAGTCGTTGCTCTTGCCTTGGGCAATCGACATCCGCACCTTGCGGGACCCGACTTGGTCGACGCGTCGGGCCATGCTCATCCGGGACTTATTCCGACTGGAATCGCGGTACTTGCGGCCACCGCAGCCGATCTCTCCGATGTCCGTGCGCGGGCAACGAAGCGCGGCATCGATGTCGTGGATTTTCCTTGTCAGGGCCAGCAGACCACTGATTACGTCGAGTTCGGCGCGAGGGTGCGTGAAGTCCCGACTGAAAGTCTCGCCTATGTCGGAATCGGGCTCTACGGATCGCGCCGGGACGTGGGCCGGATTGTCGGTCGTTTTTCTCTACTGAAATAGATCCGGCGAGGAGGCCATGAGAGCTCATCTCGTGTACGCGCATCCTGAACCGAAATCATTCTGCGCGGCGATGAAAGATACCGCTGTTACGGCCTTGGCCGAGGCCGGCCATGAAGTAACAATCTCCGATCTGTATGCCGAGCGCTTTAATCCTGTCGCATCCGGGGCGGATTTCGTGATGCGGCGCGATCCTCGCTATCTCTCCTACGCGCTCGAGCAACGGCGCGCCATTGAGTGGGACACGCTTGCACCGGACATTACCCGTGAGGTGGAACGCGTACTCGCCGCCGACCTCTTGTTCCTGGTTTTTCCCGTATTCTGGTTCTCCATGCCGGCGATATTGAAAGGGTGGGTCGACCGCGTGTTCTTGTCCGGCATGTTCTACGGCGGCCGGCGTTTTTATGGGCGCGGTCACTTGGTCGGACGACGTGCCGGCATCGTGGCCTCGATGGGAGCACGGGAGCATATGTTCGGCCTGAAGGCGATCCATGGAGAGATCGAACCGATGTTTCGGCATCTGACTCGCGGAACGCTTGGCTATGTCGGCTATAATGTGCTTGAGCCCTTCTGGGCGTTCCATGTGCCTTACATAAGCGACGAGGAGCGCCGACGCGACCTCGACCGCCTCCGCCAGCATCTGGCTAAATTGGACAGCCTTCCCGTTCTTCCAGTGCCGGATTTGAGCGGGTACGATGCGCAATGTCGAATCCTGTTCGCCGGAGATATGCGAGAGCCGTGACGCGACGCCTTGGCCACGTCAGTACGAAGATCTGGTGCGCCGATGATCTCGGCGGAGCCGAGTTGTTGCGCGGACAGTTCTCGGACTTTTCCTACGACGTCCCCACCCATGACAAAGCCTGCTTTGCCCTCATCACCCGGGGTGCGATCCGCATACGCACACGTGGCACTGAATCTGTAGCGCGCGCGGGCGATCTCTATGCGATCGATGCTGACGAGCCTCATGCGGGGTGGCCGGTCGACCGCAATGGTTGGAGCCTGCGAACGCTCTACGTCGAAATATCGCGGCTCCAGGCGTTTGTCGGAAATGACAACGGCCAATCGCGCCACGTTCCGGCGCTTACCGGCCCAATCATCCGCGACGCGCGCCTCACCCATTTATTTCGTGCGGTCCATTCCGACTCGGAAGAAGCCACGCCAGCGCTGCACCGCGAGGAACGGTACATCGAGTTCATCACGCGGCTCTTTGAACGCTACACGCATAATGCTCCGCCCATGCGGTCGCCCGGTCAAGAGCTGCGGGCAATCCGCCTTGCGCGAGATTTCCTCGACCACCATCTTGACCAGCACGTTCGCCTGACCGATATCGCGCATGCTGCCGGCCTGCCACCCTTTCAGCTGTTACGTGCATTCGAAAGGGCAACCGGGATGACCCCTCACCGTTATCAGCGTCAAGCGCGCGTTCGCTTTGCCGCGGGACTCATCAGATTGGGCCATGCGCTCACCGAGGCGGCCTTAGCCGCGGGCTTTGCCGACCAGGCTCATATGACCCGCAGCTTTCGGAGTACTATGGGGGTCACGCCCGGCGCGTACAGAAATGCCTATCTGTAGTGCGGTTGACCTGAGCTACCTCCCGATGAGAAGCGCAATTAGCGCGTCTCATCGGAACCGAGGCCGGAGGCATCCTAGGCCCCTTCATCATATTCCGTCGAAATGTCTTGGCCGGTGTAATCGGGCATGAGCGACGCCGCGATAAGGCTGATGACCGAGCAAATAGCGATGTAGACGGAAATCGCGTAACCGGTGTGATAGGCGGCGAACAGGGCGGTCGCGATCAGGGGCGCCGGACCACCGGCAATCACGGACGCGAGCTGATAGCCCAGTGAAGCACCGCTGTAGCGCAAGCGCGGCGTGAATGCTTCCGCAATCAATGCCGCCTGTGGCCCATATTGCATGTCATGCGGAATCAGCGACAGCACGATCGCGATGAACACCAGTGACGGAATTGCAGTGTCCACCATTCCGAAATACAGGAAGCCGAACACGCCCACCGTCGCCGCGCCGATCAGATACATCTTCCTGCGCCCGATCAGGTCGGAGATGTGGCCCGACAGCGGAATGGTGATAAACGAGACGCAAGCGGCAACCAGAACCGCGAACAGAATAAAATCGCGCGACATTTTCAGGGTGCCGACCGCATAGGCAAAGATGAAGGCGGTGAAGATATAGAACGGCGCCTGCTCCGACACTCGCAGGAAGGCCGACAGCACGATCTCCTTCGGATGCTTCCTGAAGACTTCGACGATCGGGGCCTTCTCGACCTTCTTCTTGTCCAGCAGTTGCTGGAACACCGGCGTCTCGAGGATGCCAAGGCGAATCCACAGTCCGACGCCCACGAGAATGACTGACAGCGCGAAAGGAATCCGCCAGCCCCAGGTGTAGAACTGGTCGCCGGTCAGTTGGCTGAAAGCCAGCACGGCAAGGTTTGACAGGAACAGGCCGCAAGGAACGCCGAATTGCGGCCAGGATGCAACCAGCCCGCGTTGACCGTGGGTGCGCGACCATTCCATCGCCAAGAGCACCGATCCGCCCCATTCGCCACCCACGCCGATGCCCTGAAACATCCGCAACACCGTGAGGATGACCGCGCCCCAAATTCCGATCGAGGCGTAAGTCGGGACGAAGGCGATCAGGAAGGTCGCGATGCCCATGCACAGAAGGGTAGCGATCAACGTCGCCTTGCGGCCGATCCGATCACCGTAGTGACCGAATATCGCCGCGCCAATCGGCCGCCCCACGAAGCCGATGAAATAGGTGCCGAAAGCTGCCAGCGTCGCCGTCAGGGGGTCCTCGTTGGGAAAGTAGAGCTTGCCAAAGATCAGCCCGGCGGCGGTGCCATACAGGAAGAAATCATACCATTCGATGGCGGTTCCGATGGTCGATGCAACGACCGCCTTGCGCAGCTGCGCACTGTGATCGGACTCGGACAATGTCTCTTGTGTAACTGCCACAGTCATTGAAGTGCCCCTGTCTGGTTGTTTCCTCGACCCACGCAAAACCGCTTCATAGCGATTTCCTTTCGGAGCATGCTACAATCAGCGTACCGCAACCGAAAGAGACATCTCGCCAAACGCAACCATATTGCTGCGCTGCATCGGGGTAGGGTCATTGTCAGAGGCGAAAATGCTTTGACAGTTTCAAGCCCTGCGCCTGGTAGTTCGACCCGATGCGTTGGCCGTACATCGCATTGGGCCGCGCAAGCATTTTTTCGTAGACCAGACGGCCGACGATCTGGCCATGCTCGAGGATGAACGGCACTTCGCGCGAACGCACTTCCAGCACCGCGCGCGCGCCCTTGCCGCCGGCGCCGGCATAGCCGAAGCCGGGATCGAAAAAGCCGGCATAATGTACGCGGAATTCGCCGACCAGGGGATCGAACGGCACCATCTCCGCGGCGTAGTCTGGGGGAACCTGCACCGCCTCCTTCGAGGCCAGGATGTAGAATTCGCCAGGATCGAGAATCAGGCTGCGGTCGCGGCGCGCCGGTATCGCTTCCCAGAACTCATCGGCGGCATAACCGCCGCGACGATCGATGTCGACTACACCCGTGTGCCGTTTGGCGCGATAGCCGACGAAGCCCTTGGCGTTCTCGCCGGAAAGATCGACGCTCAACGCGACGCCATTGGCGAGATCGGCATCTACGACATCGACGAGCCGTTCCAATGTATGCAGGCTTTTCAATTCCTCGGCGTTGAGGATCGCCTCGCCCAAGCGGAAGCGCACCTGCGACAGTCGAGAGCCTTCGCGCAACAGCACCGGAAACGTCTTTGGACTGATCTCGGCATAGAGCGGGCCGTGGTAACCGGCACCGATCATGTCGAACCGGCGCGTGCCGTCGGCGATTACGCGCGTGAACACGTCGAGCCGGCCGGTCGAGCTTTTGGGGTTGGCGGCCGCGACGATTTGGGCGGGCAACGCGAGCGACTCCAGAAGCGGCACGATGTAGACGCAGTTCGTCTCGAGCACGGCACCGTCGGCAAGGCTGATCTCGTGCAGCTTCAGTTCGTCGATGCGCTCGGCAACCGTGGCGTCCGGCCCCGGTAAAAAGCTCGCCCGCACCCGATAGGCAATATCCCCAAGACGAAGATCGAGGCTTGCCGGCTGTATCTGGCTCTCGACGAACGGATAGGCCGGAAGGATGAGGCCGGAATCGGCCATCGCCGCGATCATGCGGTCGGGCAGGATGCCATGCGCGTCGGGCGGAAGCGTGAAGCTCACGGATCGGTCCTCAGGCCATCCAGACACGAAAATACGGACTTTTACCGGTTATCCGATAGCCGCCTTGACGGAAAGGGTGCGAGCGAATAGAGCATAACTTATCCCGTGGTGATTTGAGCCGGCCGGCTTGCAGCCACGTTAAATAAGTCGCTAAACAGGCCGGGGACAGTGTGATCCCGGCCCGTGGAAATTCTTCCAGGCCGGTTTTTTTGTGGCCGTTTCAACCATGGCCACGAGGAGGTCACATGTCCAAGTCTTCAAGGTCGTCGTCCTCGTCCCCCACGGCCCATTATCGTCCGGAAACCCGGCTGGTCCATTCCGGGAACATCCGATCGGAGTTCGGGGAAACGTCCGAGGCGCTGTTTCTCACCCAGGGCTATGTCTACGACAGCGCCGAGCAATGTGAGGCACGCTTCAAGGGCGAGGAATCCGGCTACATCTACTCGCGCTATTCCAATCCGACGACGGCGATGTTCGAGCGGCGCATGGTGGAACTCGAAGGCGCCGAAGCCGGCCGCTCCACCGCGACCGGCATGGCGGCGGTGACCACGGCCATGCTCGCGCCGCTGAAAGCGGGCGATCACGTGGTGGCGGCGAAAGCCATGTTCGGCTCGTGCCGCTACGTCATCGAAGACCTGCTGCCGCGCTACGGCATCCAGTCGACGCTGGTCGATGGCCTTGATCTCGAGCAATGGAAGCGCGCGATGCGGCCGAACACCAAAAGCTGCTTCCTCGAAAGTCCGACCAATCCGACGCTCGACGTGCTCGATATCGGCGCCATCGCCGAAATTGCTCATGATGCCGGCGCGCGCTTGATCGTCGACAACGTGTTTGCGACCCCGATCTGGCAAAGCCCGCTCGCGCTCGGCGCCGACGTCGTCGTTTATTCGGCAACCAAGCACATCGACGGACAGGGCCGCTGTCTTGGTGGAATCATCCTCGCCTCGGAGCAGTTCGTCACCGAGCACATCCACACGTTTTTGCGGCAAACCGGGCCGTCGATGTCGCCGTTCAACGCCTGGGTGCTGCTGAAGGGACTGGAGACACTGGCGGTTCGGGTGCGCGCCCAAACCGAAACGGCAGGGGCGATCGCCGACGCTCTGGCGCGACATCCGAAAATCTCGCGGCTGATCTATCCCGGCCGTGCCGATCATCCGCAGGCTGAGCTGGTGAAGAAGCAGATGCGCGCGGGTTCGACGCTGGTCGGCTTCGAGGTCAGAGGCGGCAAGCCGGCCGCCTTCCGCGTGCTCAACGCGCTGAAGCTGGCGCGGATTTCGAACAATCTCGGCGACGCCAAGAGCCTCGTCACCCACCCGGCAACGACGACGCATCAGCGGCTCACGCCGCAGGCGCGCGCCGAACTTGGAATCGGCGAAGGTTTCATCCGTTTCTCGGCTGGTCTGGAGCACAGGGACGATCTGATCGAGGATTTGCACGCCGCGCTGCAAGAGGCGTGAGAACGTTCGCCATTGCGAGGAGCGTGAGCGACGAAGCGATCCAGACTTTTAGAACCTAAGCCACTGGATTGCTTCGCTCCGCTCGCAATGACGAATCGCGAACACTTCGATTCGTGTTCCAGTGGAAGATGCAGAAGCATCACATCGGTCGGTAGCTCTGCACGTTGGACGGCACGTTGACGCCGAGCTTGATCTGACCGACCGATCTGATGATGTCGTCGCCAAGCAACTGGGCAAAGCATGCATAGCCCCAGTCGTTCATGTGCAAGCCGTCGGCAATGACGAAACTGTCGATCGGCAAGGCGTGCTTTTCATGCCATTGGCGCATCACCTCGAAGCGCGGGAAAACGCCGACATGGCGAAGCTGGGCGACCCTGCCGAGCAGCTTGACCATCTTGCTCGCGCTTTCCTGGTGTTCGGTGACTTTCGGCGAATATTGCGGATCGACCAGCACGAGGTCGGCGCCCGCCCCCTGGATGCGCGCGATGCCGTTCTGCACCTGTTGTGCGGTTTCGTCCGGATCAAGATTTCGCAACACCGCATTGGTGCCGACCTGCCAGATCACGAGATCGGGCTTCATGTCGAGCACTTCGCTCTGCAGCCGCTTTATCATTTCAGGCGCATCCTCGCCGCCGCGGCCGCGATTGATGACCGTGATGTCGGCGCCAGGATATTGCCGGTGAAGCTGCGATGCCAGGCGATTGGGATAGGTGAACTCCGGTGAGGATGTGCCGAAGCCGGCGGTTGAGGAAGATCCGAACGCAACGATCACGACGGGTTCGCCTGCCGCCAGCTTGCTCGCGACGTGCGGCAGCGATCCAAACGATTTGATGCCGCCCCTCGGCGGCAGGCACGGAACGCGGCTGAAAATGTCGCTCGCCGATTTGGCGACCTGCTTTACCTTGTCGATCGCATGCTCAGTGAGGCTCTTTTCCGGCGACGAGTTGGCCTGATCGGCGGCTGCAATTCCGCCCTGTTCTGTGTTGCCGGCAGCCGCCGGTTTGGCGTTCTCGGCTTTGGCGCTTTCGGATTTGGCAGCCTCGGATAGCGCGGCCTGTTGAGCGGCTTGCGCGTGCGCAGGCTCAACCGCAGCCGCCATCAACAGCGCGAGCACCGCCAGCGCGGAGCCGGCCAGCGATGGCCTCAGGCAAAAAGGGCGGTGAAAACTCGAACGCTTCATAAAAAAACAGATCCTCAATTCTGCTGGGCGGGGTTGAGATGCGCGGCTTCCATCACGAATTGCGACAAAGCCCGGCCGATGCAGTTATGAACGCGCTTTGCAAGCTCATTGCCGTGGAAGGTGCTGAAAAGATCGAATTCTCCGGATTCCGCCCAATGCCGCATGATAGCGAAGCGGTCAAACAGCGGAACCTCGTGCTGCTGGGCCACCACGCGCATATTATCTAGGTAGGGCGGCACGGAAATCATCGTCTCCGTGCGCGGGCTGTATTGCGGATTCATCAAAATCACGTCGGCTCCGGTCTCTCGCAGCGCAACAACGCCCTCGTCGACGGCGGCGCGAAAATCTTCCGGATCGATCGACCGCACGGCATCGACCGTGCCCGTCTGCCATACGACCAGAGTGGGCTTTTTACCTTCCATCAACTTTGCAAGCCCGGAGGCGATTTCTTCGGCGGTTTTCTTGGCCTGAATTTCCACGGATACGTTGACCGCAATCGAGGGCAGCTTCTCCTTCAGCGCGACCTGCAACCGGGCAGGATAGGCGCTCACCTCGGAAGAATTCACGGTCGGGTTGATGGTTGAGGAACGGCTGCCAATCACCAGAATGTCCAGCGGACGGCTGTTTTTTACGGCATCCTCCACCTTGGGAAGGCCGCTTTCGCTGGCAAGCAAACTGTCCGGAACCTCGCAACTCTCCGTGGCAGGAGGAGCCGGGGTATCCTCGGCGCGCGCGGGCGTCGCGGCCAGCACGCCAGCCAGCGCGATCAAGCCCAGGACCAGCCCGGAGACGGACTTCATACCCCCCCTCCCGCCATATCGGCGTTGCCGCTGGTGGCCTTCGTCCGGGACCCACTCTTGTCGGCATATTGCTTGTACCACGAAAGCAGCCAAGCGGCGCCTGACATAATCAGGATTCCGCCAATACTGATAATAAAATGCAACCAGGCACCGCCAGAGAACTCGGCCAGCAGGAAATGCCCGGCAAAGGCCAGGAACACGCCAAGGCAGAAAATCTCCAGCGAATGCTGTCCGCACAGGATCAGCGGCCGCAGCCAGGGTGACTTCAGTCCTGCCCAGTCCCTCGGCAAAAAGCGGACCGTCACGGCAGCCAACGCCAGGAAATGCGCGAAGCGAAGCACGTCGAGATCGGTCTTGCTGATCGGATACATCCACTGCTCGAGCCGGCGCGGTATCACATGGCCGAGCTGGGGGAAATACCAGGTCAGGGTGACAAAGAACGCGAACAAGAGGTACGCGACCGAAATCCACAAGGTGATGGGCGAGGAAAGTATCCGCGACATGCGCTGTGCCCCGCCTTGCGCGCACCACGCGCCGAACACGAACAGCAATTGCCAGGCGTAGGGATTGAAGGCCCAGAAGCCGTTCGGATAGGACGACAGATAGAGATCGAATTCCCAGGTGGCGGCATAAAGGGCGACCGACAGCGCCAGCGTCAGGTCTGCGCTCCGCCGCATCAGCACCAGGATAACCGGCAGGAACAGCATCAGCACGATATAGAGCGGCAGCACGTCCATATTCACGGGGCGGAATCTCAACAGCAGGGCCTGGACGATGGTGACGTCAGGCTCCTTGAGAAAATCCATGATGCCCATTTCTTCCGTGTACAGCGGGTTCTCGAACCTGGTCGCCACGTAGGAAATTTCGGCGAGGAAGATCGTGAACAGGAACACGTGCGCGACATAGATCTGCCAGACCCGCCTTAGGATGCGCGCGGTCGCGACCAGGAGGCCAGCGTCGCGCATCGCGCGGCCGTAGACGAAGGCGGCCGTGTAGCCCGAAATGAAGATGAATATTTCGGTGGCGTCGCTGAATCCGTAATTGCGGATCGTGAACCAGGTCAAAATGTTGGGCGGCAGGTGATCGATGAAGATCAGCCAAAGTGCGAGCCCGCGGA
>Ga0306920_100008986_pt1 | contig 13317 bp, 9 predicted proteins | sample flu12Cox44000170_FD_204666 | JGI IMG/M metagenome (GOLD analysis project Ga0306920, IMG submission 204666) | Lab enrichment of tropical soil microbial communities from Luquillo Experimental Forest, Puerto Rico - flux4day.12C.oxic.44.000.170 (v2)... | ecosystem: Environmental > Terrestrial >... | reverse complement strand
CGGCCTGGCGCACTCTATGGAACAGCTGATCGCCTTCCGCGCCATCCAGGGCCTCGGCGGCGGCGGCCTGATCGTCGGCGCGCAGACCATCGTGGGGGACGTCGTCTCGCCCCGGGAGCGCGGCCGTTACCAGGGGATCTTCGGCGCCACGTTCGGGGTGGCCAGCGTGCTCGGGCCGCTGATCGGCGGTTTCTTCGTGGACAACCTGTCCTGGCGGTGGGTGTTCTACATCAACCTCCCGATCGGTGCCGTGGCGCTGCTGGTGACCGCGGCGGTGCTGCCCGGCCGGCTGGGCACGACCCGTCACGTGATCGACTACGCGGGCACCGTGCTGGTCGGCGTGGCCGCCACCTGCCTGGTCCTGCTGACCTCGCTCGGCGGCGTCACCTACCCCTGGGGCTCCTTCCCGATCATCTTGCTGGGAGTGCTCGCCGTGGTCAGCGTGGCCGGTTTCGTGCTGGTGGAAGCGCGGGCGGCCGAGCCGGTCATGCCGCTGCACCTGCTGACCAACCGGGTCTTCGCCTCCGCCAGCGTGGTCGGCTTCGTCATCGGCTTCGTCATGTTCGGCTCGCTCGCCTACATGCCGCAGTACATGCAGGTCGTCCGGGGGATCTCGCCCACGCTGTCCGGCCTGCGGCTGCTGCCGCTGATGCTCGGGCTGCTGATCACCTCCATCGGCGTCGGCCAGCTGGTCAGCCGGACGGGCCGGTACAAGATCTTCCCGATCGTGGGCACGGCGGTGATGACGGTCGGGCTGTTCCTGCTGTCGCGGCTCGGCGTGAGCACGGACTTCTGGCTCGTGTCGCTCTTCCTGTTCGTCCTCGGCGTGGGCATCGGCGCGTCGATGCAGGTGCTGGTCCTCGCGGTGCAGAACGCGGTCCCCTACTCCGACCTCGGCGCCGGCACGTCGGGCACGACGTTCTTCCGCTCCATCGGCGGCTCGTTCGGCACCGCGGTCTTCGGCGCGGTCTTCTCCAACGTGCTGGCCGGCGACATCGCCCGCGCGCTGCACGGCGTGTCGCTGCCCAGCGGGATCACCGCCGGCACCGGGGCCAGCCCGGCCGTGCTCGCGCACCTGCCCCCGGCCGTCCACGCCGGCTATATCGCCGGGTTCTCCCAGGCCCTGCACACGGTGTTCGTGGTCGCGACGCCGATCGGCGCGGTGGCCTTCTTGCTGAGCTTCCTGCTGAAGGAGGTGCCGCTGCGGGAGACCTCGCGTGCGGTGGACCGGGCCGACAGCACCGCGCCCACCTCGGTGCCCGCCACGCGCGACTCCGCGCAGGAGATGGAGCGCGCGCTGCTGACGCTGTTCGGGCGCGAGCGCCGCCGGGAGGTCTACCAGAGGCTCGCCACCGCCGCCGAGGTGCACGTCAGCCCGCGCGGCTGCTGGCTGCTGTACCGCATCGCCGACTACAGCCCGATCACCGAGGTGGCGCTGGCCCGGATGCTGCGCGTCGACGTGGCCAACGTCGAGCGGCGGCTGACCGAGCTTCGCGACGCCGGCTACGTCACCGTCGGCAACGGCGCCATCCCCGCGGCCAGCTTGCTCGTGGCGCTCACGTCGGAAGGCCAGCGGGCCGCGGGCCGGCTGGAGGTCGCCCGGGAAGCGGGGATCAACCGGCTGATGACCGGCTGGCACCCGGACATGAACCCGCAGCTGCGCCACCTGCTCAAGCGGATCACCATGACGCTGATCGCCACCGACGGCCCGCAGGGGCTTGACCCCGCTCCCGCCGTGGCGCCGACCCCGCCAGGAGGCTGACCTGGGCCGCTCGTCCTGGCCTGCTCCGGCGGCCCGCAGGCCGCCCTGTGGCCGGCCACGGCTGCCGGGCCTGTGTCGTCTGTCAGCGCGAGCGGGAAATACGCCCGGGCGCTTTGGGCGTGGCGCCCTCCGGGACGGGCCGGAGCGCGTAGCGTCTGGCGGGAAAGGCACCTCACCGCACACGGTAATGGGGTAGCTCGTGACGGATGGTCTGCGACGGTGCTGCACGGACGCAGCGCGCTGAGCCGCCGGCCCGGCTGGGCCCGCGCCCCGAGGCCGCGCCTGGCCGGGGCCGTGCTGGCGCTGTGCGCCGTGGCCTCCGCCGCCACGGCGTGCACGGCCACCGTGCCCGCCGCGCAGCACGACCCGGCCTACCTGGTGGCACGCACCCGCCCTCCCGCGTCGGCCAGCTCGGTGCTGACCGGCCCGGCCAGCGCGCTGGCCGTCGGCGTGGCCGAGCAGCTGTTCGCCGCCGCGCCGGTGGTCGTGGTGGCCAACGCGAGCGACCCGGCCGGCCTGCCGGCGGCCGCTACCCGGGCCGAGCGGGCCCACGCGCCGCTGCTCCTGGCCTCGCCCGCGGTCAGCGCGCACCCGGGCAGTGGCGTGGCGCAGCCCGGCAGCTCCAGCGCGCAGGCGGCCGACGCCGCGGTCTGGACGGCGATCGGAGCCCTGCGGCCCCGCGCCGTGCTGGCCGTGGGGATACCCCAGGCGGCGCTCTCCGCGCAGCTGCCCGGGGTCCACGTGATCACCAACCCGGCCCGGCTGCCCCCGACGCGCGCGCCCGCGCCGCTGCGCCATGTGGTGCTGCTCGTGCACCAGGGCAGCCCCGGGGCCACGAGCCTGGCCATCGCCGCGACCGCGCAGGTGGCGGGCGCGCGGGTGGTCGCCGTCCGGGGCTACGACCCGCGCGCCGACCCGCGCGCCATCACCGCCCTGGCGGCCGCCAGGCCACAGCAGGTCCTGGCCGTCGGCGGCGGTTTCGGGCCGCCGGCCCTGCTCGCGGCGCGGGTCGCCGTGGCCACGACCGGGGTGCAGTTGCCCGGCGGCGGCCAGATCGTCGTTCCCGAGCGCCGGCTGGTCGCGCTGTACGGTGACCCGGGTACCCCGTCGCTCGGGGCCCTGGGCCAGCAGGGCCTGACCGCCAGCATCGCGCGGGTCAGGAAGCTGGCCGCATTCTACCGGCCGCTGAGCCGCGTGCCCGTCGTGCCGGCCTTCGAGATCATCGCCACGGTCGCGCAGGGGCATCCCGGGCCGAACGGCACCTACTCCTACGCGAACCCCGTGACGTTCCTGCGCCCGTGGATACGGCGGGCGTCGCAGGCCCGCCTGTACGTGGTCCTCGACCTGCAGCCCGGCCGGGCCAGCCTGCTCGCCCAGGCCAAGGAATACCAGGCGTTCCTGGAGCGGCCGAACGTCGGGCTGGCGCTGGACCCGGAGTGGGCGCTAGCACCGGGGCAGCGGCCGCTGAAGCAGATCGGCAGCGTCAGCGTCGCCGAGGTCAACAGCGTCATCAACTGGCTGGCCGCCCTGACCGCGCGATATCGCCTGCCGCAGAAACTTCTGGTGCTGCACCAGTTCCGGCTGTCGATGATCCAGGGCGAGCAGCGGCTCAACACCCGGCATGACGACCTGGCCATCGTCATCCACATGGACGGGCAGGGCACCCCCGGCGACAAGCAGCAGACCTGGAACGCGGTCACCGGCGCCGCCCCGGCGGGCGTGTTCTTCGGGTGGAAGAACTTCTTCGTCAAGGACCACCCGGTGCTGACGCCGCCGGAGACGATGGCGCATTTCCCGCAGCCGGTGATGATCTCGTACCAGTGAACCTATTCATCCGCTGGCCTCACGCCCGAGCACGTAGTCAGTCGCGGGGAGGACGAAGTGGTCAGTCGCGGGGAGGACGAAAGGGTTCGGTGAGGGGGTTAGCCTGGAATCCACGCCAAAGGAGCACGAATCGTGGACAGAGCCGGCTGGAACTACCCCCCCGGTCACATCCGGGTATCCGACGCCGACCGTGACCGGGCGCTCTCCGAGCTCAGCGTGGCCTTCCAGGCCGGCCGGATCACCGCCGACGAATTCGATCAGCGATCCGGGCAGGCCCTGGCCGCCCGCACCGGGAAAGAACTGACCGCCCTGCTCGCTGACCTGCCCGTGGAGCGCGCCCCCGCGACGCGCACCGCCCCGCAGCGAGCCCATAGCGTCCTGGCTACCCGGGCCGCCTTCGCCGCCGGCGCCGCCGCCGTCTGCTTCGGCGCCGTCGCCGCCGCCGCCGCGCTAAGCCAGGGTCCCACCCTCCAGCAACGCGAGATCCTCCGGCAAATGAGGGTCCGCCACGGCCTGCCGGTACCTCCGGGGGTTCCCCCCAGCCCGCACTTCATCTGGGCTGGCGCGGTCGCACCAGGAGCAATCGCGGTACTTCTCGTCGCGTTGGTCGTCTTTCTGGGCGTGCGCCTGGCCTCCGGCGCCCACCGCCCGTAGACCGGAGCGCCAGCGGCGTCTAGTGACCGCTGCCGGACTGCTCGAACACCAGCTGGGCCTTGGCCATCCACCCCTCGCGGCCGGTGACCCGCATATAGATCAGGGCGATGATCGTGATCACGACGATGGCGATGAACACCAGCAGGCCCCAGTAAACCGGCCCGGTGCTGGTGAACGGCGAGAAGTAGGACTTCCAGACGACGACCACCCCGGCCGCCGAGGCCACCACCGGGATGATCAGGTGCAGCAGCACGTTGAACTGGGCCCGGCCCTCGGTCAGGTAGTACTTGACCACCCCGATGTTGGCCAGGATGTACATCAGTATCAGGCAGAGCGTGATGGCGTTCGCCCAGCTGAAGAACACGTCGGTGACCCCCCAGATCAGCACGCACGCGAAGGCCACGACGTTCACGGCGACCTCGAGGTTGATCGCGTTGACCGGCGTCTTCCGCTTCGGGTTCACCTTCCCCAGCGCGGTGGGCAGCACCCCGGAACGCCCCATCGCGTACCAGGTCCTGGTCCCGCCGTTGAAGCAGGCGATCGAGACCGCGACGGCCGAGTTCAGCAGGGCGAAGAGCAGGAACACCCAGGCGCTGCCCCAGACCCGCTGGGCCAGGACCGCCACGGGGAACGGCGCGTTGGCGTTGGCCGTGGCCGCGACCTTGTCCACGCCGGTACCGACCAGGTAGCCCCAGGTGACGAACACGAAGTAGATCATCAGGATGATGACCGAGCCCACCAGGCCGATCGGCACATTGCGCTTGGGGTTCTTGCTCTCCTCGGCCAGCGGGCCGGTGGATTCCCAGCCGCTGAACGCGAAGATCGAGAACACCACCCCGAGGAACAAGTTGGTCGCCAGGCCGAAGTTGGCCGGGTTCAGCGGCGCGAAGCTGAACCCGCCGGGGCCCGGCGAGGCCAGCCCGGTGAAGGCCAGCGCCACCATGATCACGATCTCGATGGTGCCGGTGATGATCAGTCCCTTCTCCGACAGCACGATCCCCTGGTAGGCGAAAAAGATCACCAGGGCTAGGCCGAGCAGCACCCAGATCCACCAGTAGATGGTGACGCTGTACTGGCTCTGGATCGACGGTTCGAGCACCGTCTTGGCCAGAAGCGACAGCGTGAGCGCGCCGACCGGCGGCAGCCAGATCGAGAACATCACCCCGGCGAAGAACCCGGCGCGCGGATGGAGCGCCCGCGAGATCCAGGTGTACCAGCCGCCGGCCGACGGGAACACCTTCGCGAGTTGCGCGGCGTTCAGCGCCTGCAGCGCCAGCAGCGCCCCGCCGAACAGGTACGCCCACGGCGTCACGATCCCCGCGAAGCCCACGATGAACACGAACGTCGCGAGGATCGCGAAGGACGGCGCGATCGTCGCGATCCCCTGCATCAGCATCCCGGGGAGCCCGACCGCGTTTTCCCGCAGTTCGGTCTTGACGGTCCCCTGACCCGGCTTGTCGGCCTCCACTGCCACCGTGAGCCTCCTTCCCGTTACCCGCCGGAAGCAGGATCTGCTCCCGTGGAGCATTCGCTCACGGAATGACCATCCGCTCTTCCTCGGAGTATCGACCTCACGCTGGATCCTGGCAAGGGTCCGGGCGGCCAGCGCACGCCCGCCCGGACCTCGGCGGGCCGGCTTAGCGCGCCGGGCCCACCGCGTCGGCCAGCCCGTGATGGCCGGGGCCGCGCGGGATGATGGGCCAGATATCGGTCACGACGTCGCCGGAGACCACGTGGTAGGCGTCGTACCAGTTCACGGTCGACGGCGAGTACCCGGGCACCAGCGCCACGCGGTCGCCGACCCGCAGCGCCGAGCCCTCGGGCGCGGCGAAGATGCCGTGCTCCTCATCGAACCGGAACACCTTGAGGTCCTGGCCCACGATCGACACCTCGTCCGGGGCGGCCACCGACTTGTTGCCGGCGTCCACGATCACCTTGCCGCTCTGCCGGCTGATGACCGTGGCCTGGATCGTGAGCGAGTGCTCGAAGTGCGGCACCATCTTGCCGTGGAAGTTGTCCATGACCACGTACGTGCCGGCCTGGATCTCGGTCAGGCCCGGGTAGCCCGCCGTCCACCGCCAGGTGGCGATCCCGCCGGCCGAGCGGATCTTGCACGGGATGCCGTTCGCCTCGAGCAGGTCGGCCACGCCGGTGAAGAACGCCATCGCCTCGCGCTGGCGCTCGTGCCGCAGGTCGCTCTCGAACGTCAGCGAGCAGTGCCCCTCGTAGCCGGTGATGCCCTCGAAGCGCAGCGCGGGCAGCTCGGTGACCTGCCGGGCGAGCGCCAGGCACTCCTGCGCGGTGTCCACCCCGCAGCGGTCCATGCCGGTGTCGACCTCGACCATGATCCCGATCGTGGACCCCGCGGCGACAGCCGCCGCCGAGTGCGCCGCGGCGTTCGCTGCCTCGTCCACCGCGACCAGGATCCGGTGCTCGCGGGCCAGCTCGGCCAGCGCCCGCAGCTTGGCCGGGTGCGCCACGGTGTTGACCACGAACAGGTCGTCCATGCCGACGGCGGCGAGCACGGCCGCCTCCCACACCGTGGCCATGGACAGCCCGCCCGCGCCCGCGTCGAGCTGGCGGCGGGCCAGGTCCGGGCTCTTGTGCGTCTTGTAGTGCGGCCGGATCGTGGCCCGGCCCAGCTCCCGCAGCTCGCCCGCCATGCGGTCGATGTTGCGCTGCGCGGCGTCCAGGTCGAGCACCAGGGCGGGAGTGATCAGCTCATCGCGCCGCTGGCCGATGGCGCTGCCGTACTCGCGCCGGGCCCGGTCGTAGGCCTCGCGCACGATCGACGCGGGATCCTGCATCTGACTACCTCCCTGTAACGATCCGGCCCGGGGCCGGTCACTCAACCAAAGGACCAAGGCAGCGGATCACCCGGACCGGCTCCCGGCCGGCCCGGACCCGGACCGGCAGGCTGGCCGGCAGCGCGAACGTCTCGCCCCGCCGGATCGGCTGGCGGCCGAAGTCGCCCTCGAGCCACCCGTCGCCCGACCCCACGACCGCGACGCAGAAGCGGCCGTCGCTGACCTCGATCTCGTCCGCGACCTCCAGCGCGGTGGCGTCGAAGAAGCCGAGCACGTCGTCGTGCACCAGGCGGGTCTCCCGGGAGGCGCCGCAGGTGCGCAGCACGCGCGGTTGCTGGCGGGCGCGGGCGAAGGTCTGCCCGGCGTCCGCGCCGGCGTAGTCGATCATGTCGAGGGCCAGGTCCCAGCCCAGCCCCATGGTGGCGCCGGCGTCGTCGGCGCCGTCGGTCTCCGGGATCACGATGTGGTCGCTGGGCTCCTGGACTTCGATGAATGAGATCCGCGGCCCGAGGTAGTGCGGGACGCCGGCGTGCGCCACGTACACCTCGCCCGGGCGGACGTCGGTCCGGTGCAGGGTGCCCCGGATGGCCCGGTTGTCGTGCCGGCGCACCGCGCCGGCGAACCAGTCCCGGTCGATGCCGGGCGCGAAGCCGATCCCCGCGTAGGCCGGCTCGCGGCCGTCGCCCGGGGTGCCCAGCAGGATCCACGCCTCGGTCTTGCCGAACCGCGAGCCGAGGTGCTGCCGCGCCCAGGCCCGGGCCGGGTGCGCGTGCAGCGGCACCTGGCCGGCCGGCGAGAGCAGCTTGACCAGCACGCCGGTGACGGAGCCCCAGGCCTGCGCGAAGCGGGCGCCGACCATCTCCTCGGGGAGGGCCTCGACCAGCTCGGCGAGCGGGACCAGGCCGGCCCCGGGGACGTCGACCGGGCTCAGGCCCTGCGGCCGACCGTCCGGATCGTCGTTCCCGGCCCGGGTGCACGAGCCCACCCAGTCCTCGGACCACCGGTCGTCCGGGCGCTCCGGCAGGCCCCGGAACGCCCGGGTCAGCGACCCGCCCTCGTAGAACCGGTAGAGCGGGTGGTAGGCGAGCGGCAGCGGCCGCCGGATCGCCTCCCGCAGCAGGCCGGGCCGGTCGGCCACGCCTACAGCTCCGCGTTCACGATGAAGCCGGCGTCCACCAGCAGCGTGGCCGAGTTCACGTAGCTGGCGTCGTCCGAGAGCATGTAGGCGATCGCGCCGGCGAGTTCGGACGGCTCGGCGCCCCGGTGCAGCGGGATGCGGTCCACGTAGTACTTCAGCACGTCCGGCGCGTCCACCAGCGGCGCGCTCATCGGGGTCTTCACCCAGCCCGGCTCGACCGCGTTGACCCGGATGCCGTGCGGGCCCAGGTCGCAGCCGAGCGCCTTGACCAGCATGCTGATCGCGCCCTTGGTGCCGCAGTACGCGGTCTGCCCGGGCGCGCCCACGTGCGCCGAGATCGAGCTCACGCAGCAGATCGCGCCGCCGTGGCCCTCCCGGATCATCTGCTTGGCCGCCTCGGTGCAGACCACCCAGGTGCCCCGGACGTTGGTCTCGAACAGCTGGTTGAAGTCCTCGAGCGTGGTCTCGTCCCACGTCATCAGCGGGTTGATGGCCGCGTTGGACACCACGTAGTCGAGCCGCCCGCCGCGCTCGGCCACCGCGTGCACCATCGCGGTCACCTGCTCCGGGTCCCGCATGTCGGCGAGCGCCCCGAAGCCCTGCCCGCCCGCGTCGCCGATCGGCTCCAGCGTCACGGCCGGGTCCTGCTCGGGCAGGTGGTTCACCCCCACCAGCGCGCCCTCCGCGGCCAGCCGGATCGCGGTCGCCCGGCCGATGCCGGTCGTCGCCCCGGTGACCAGCGCGACCTTGCCCTCGAAGCGCCCTTCCATGGCGGTCCTCCTAGAAAATCGCGATCGGGTTCCAGGGCGAGCCGGTGGCGCGGGGCAGCCGCAGCGGCAGGCCGACGACCATGAACTCGAAGCGTCCCTCTTCCTCGCAGGCCCGGGCCACGTCCTCGAGCTGCAGGCTGTCCGCGGCGAGCATGCCCATGGCGGTGACCTGGAGCGGGTGGATCGGGTAGAGGATGCCCTCGACGTTGCTGGGCACCGTTTCCCCGTCGCCGTCCGGCAGGAACGCCGCGATCTTGCGCTCGTGCATCCAGGGGATGGTGTCGACGTGCAGGCCGGCCTTGCCCTGCCCGGCCGGCGGGTAGTCGTTGCTCCACGCGCCGAGCTCCAGCCGGCGCCGGTGGTGGCCGGTGCGGAACACCAGGATGTCTCCCTCGCCCAGCCGGACCCCCTGAGCCTGCTCGATCGCCTCGAGTTCCGCGCGGGTCACCGCCTCCCCCGGCTCAAGCCACGGGACGCCGCGGAACCGCGGCGCGTCCAGCAGCACGCCCCGGCCGACCAGCCCCTCGCGGTAGGTGGTCACGTCGAGCCCGGTCGCGCCCTGGGAGGTCATCACCTCCTGGGCGGGCCGGCCGTTGTAGACGAGGCCCTGGTAGGCGATGTGGCACAGCGCGTCCATGTGGGTGTGGCAGTCGCCGTGGAACGCCAGCCCGACGAAGTCGGTGGCGAAGGTGACCCCGGACGAGCCGATGTCGATGTCGTGGCCCTGCACCACGTGGTAGATCACCGGGCTCGGGTTGTCCGGCCCCGCGGCCGTGTTCATCGGGATGGCCATCGTGGCCCGCCGCCCGGACCGGACCAGCCCGGCCGCGGCCCGGACCGTGCCCGGCGTGATGTAGTTGAGCGTCCCCAGCTCGTCGTCGTCGCCCCAGCGGCCCCAGTTCTTGACCGCCTGGAAGATCTCGTCGAACTCCTGCAGCGTCACCCGCGCGGGTGGCGTCAGCCGGGCTGTCGTGTCGCTCACCGTGCTCACCTCCGGAGGAACTGGTCATAGGCCGCCTGCGGCTTGACTGATTCGTGCACGACCGCGCGCACCGCCTGGATCATCGCGACCGGGTCGTCGCTCTGGAAGATGTTCCGGCCCATGTCGACGCCGGACGCGCCCTCCTCGACCGCTCGGTAGGCCATGGTGAGCGCGTCCAGTTCGGGCAGCTTCTTGCCGCCGGCCATGACCAGCGGCACCGGGCAGGCGGCCGCCACCGTGTCGAAGTCCTCGGCGCAGTAGTAGGTCTTGACCACGTGCGCGCCGAGCTCGGCGCAGATCCTGGTGGCCAGCCGCAGGTAGCGCGCGTCGCGGGTCAGTTCCTGGCCGACCGCGGTGACCGCGAGCACCGGGATCCCGCAGCGCTGGCCCTCGTCCACCAGCCGGGTCATGTTGCGCACCGACTGGGTCTCGAACTCGCCGCCGATGAATACCTGCACCGCGACGGCGCAGGCGTTGATCCGGACCGCGTCCTCCATGGACACTGCGACCTGCTCGTCGGAGAGCTCCCGCAGGATGCTCGGCCCGCCGCTGGCCCGCAGCACGACCGGCGTGCCGGACGCCGGCGGGATCGTGGACCGGACCATGCCGCGGGTGGCCATCAGCGCGTCGGCGTAGCCGAGCAGCGGGACGATCGACAGGTCCACCCGCTCCAGGCCGGTGGTCGGGCCCTGGAAGTAGCCGTGGTCGATGGCCAGCATCACGGTACGGCCGGTCTCAGGCCGGAACACCCGGGCCAGCCGGCTCTGCATGCCCCAGTCCAGCGCGCCCGAGCCTTTCAGCCCGTACGGCTCCGCACGCGGCGGCACCGACGGCGAGAACCGGTCGCGGTCCTCCATGGCCACTCTCCTCAATTTCCGTAACGGATCGGTCCCCGGGCCGGTCAGTCCGCCACACCCGAGCCTGCGGCTCGCCACAGCGGGTTGACCAGGCCGTCCTCGGACAGCTCGAGCATCCGAGGGTAGATCTGCCGCCACCGGTCGTAGCGGTCGTCGTACACGGCCACGGCCTCGGGCCGCGGCTCGAACGTGGCCGCGCGCTGGCGCAGCGTCGGCTCCAGCTCGGTCAGGCTGGAGTAGACCCCCGCCCCTCTGCCCGCGCACAGGGCCGCGCCCAGCGCGCTGCTCTCGGTGACGGCCGGAACCTGAACCGGCAGCCCCAGCACGTCCGCGATGACCTGGGGCCACAGCCTGCCCTTGGCCCCGCCGCCGCTGAACGTCAGCTCGCTGACCCGCGCGCCGGTGAGCTCGGCGATGATCCCGAGGTGACCGCGGACCACGTAGGCGGCCGCCTCCTCGATCGCGCGCACGCACGCCGCGCGGCCGCTCCCGGCCGGGTCGCCCAGGCTGAAACCGACGAACGACGGGCTGGCGTGCACCCACCGGCGGGCGTTCATCAGGTTCGACAAGATGGCGTAGACGCCGTTCGCGCCGGGCGGGATCGCGGCCGCGCCTTCCTCCAGCACCACGTACGGGTCCACGCCCCGGGCGCGGGCGGCCGCGGCCTCGCGGTCGCAGAACGCGTCCCGGAACCAGCGCATCGCCATCCCGCAGTAGAACCCGATGCCCTCCAGCATCCACTCGCCCGGCGTGACGTGGCACAGCGTCCGCAGCCTGATCTCCGGGTCGATGAGCGGGGCGTTCACCAGCATCGTGTTCTGCCAGAAGGTCCCGGCCAGCACGGTGAACTCCCCGGCCCGCACGCCGGCGCCGAGCAGCCCGAGCTGGGTGTCCGCCCCGCCGGCCACCACCGGGGTGCCGGCCGTCAGCCCGGTCTGCTCCGCGGCCTCGGCGGTGACCGCGCCGACCACGGTGCCCGGGTCGACTGCCTCCGGGAGCACGGCCGCCTCGATGCCGCAGATCTCCGCGATCCGCGCCGACCAGGTCCGGCGGGCCAGGCTGAACATGCCCGAGCTGGACCCGCAGGACGGCTCGGTGACCTGGACCCGGGCCAGGCGGTAGACGATCCAGTCGCTGAGCATGCCCAGGCCGCGGGCGCCCACGAAGAGGCCGGGCCGGTGCCGCGCGATCCAGCGCAGCCGGGCCGGGGACGTGATCGACACCCAGTCGCCCGCCTCTTCGAAGATCCGTTCCGCGTTGCCCTCGCGGATCAGGTCCTCGGCTTCGGCCGAGGCGCGGCTGTCCACGTTCGGGCAGGCCCAGATCTCGGCGCCGCGGGCGTCGTAGAGCACGATGCCCTCGCGCATGCTGGTCGCCGCGACCGCCGCCACGTCGCCGCCGGCCGCGCCGGCGGAGGCGAGCGCGTCCCGGATGCAGGCCGTGATCAGCCGCCAGTTGGTCTCGACGTCGAAGTCCTGGCCGCCGGGGACTCCGGGCGGCTCGTGGTGGGTCCACTCCCGCTGGGACACCGCCACCTGCTCGCCCTTCTCGGTGAACAGCAGCGCCCGGCAGCTCCCGGTGCCCGCGTCAATGGCGAGCAGGTAGGGGCCGGTCTGCGTGCCCTGGGTCACCATGCGGCCTCCTGGTCCGCCAGGATCTCGGGATGGGCCAGGGTCTCGGGGTTGACCAGGTGGTCCGGGCTCTCGCCGGAGACCAGCCGGGCCACGGCCGCGGCGGCCATCTCCGCCCCGCGGCGCAGCGTCTCCCGGGTGGCCCCGCCGATGTGCGGCGTGATGATCACGTTCGGCAGGTCGAGCAGCGGGTGGCGGCTCCCGGCCGGCGGCGGCTGCGTCACGTCGAGAGCCGCGCCGGCCAGCGTGCCGCTGGCCAGCGCCGCGGCCAGCGCGTCCTCGTCGACCAGGGACTCCCGCGCGGTGTTGATGAACAGCGCCCCCCGCGGCATGCGGGCGAACGCGGCCGCGCCGAACATGTGCCGGTTGTCGGGCGTGGCCCGGGCGTGCACCGAGACCAGGTCCGAGCGGCTGAGCAGGTCGTCGAGCGCGACCATGGTCACGCCCGGGGGGGTGGCCTGCGGCGGGGCCGGGTCGTAGCCGAGCAGGGTGAACCCGAGCGCCCGGCCGCGGGCGGCCACCTCCCGGCCGACGTGGCCCAGGCCGACCAGCCCGAGCGTCATGCTCGCGGCCTCGCCGCCGATGAACTGGCTGCCCTCGTACGTGCTGCCGCCGAGCGGGCCGCCGCCGGTCAGGTAGCGCGCCGCGGCGGGCACGCCACGGATGAGCAGCAGGGCGAACGCGATCGTCAGCTCGGCCACGGCCTCGGCGTTGCGCCCCGGCGCGCTGGTGACCGGTATGCCGCGGGCGGTAGCCGCGGCCACGTCGACGTTGACCGGCCCGCCGCGGGCGCAGCAGACCAGTTGCAGCGGCGCGGCGTCCAGGATCTCCGCGGTGACCGGGGCGCCGTGCACCAGCAGCGCATCGTGGCCGGCCACCGCGGCGGCCAGGT
>Ga0306920_100008985_pt1 | contig 13317 bp, 10 predicted proteins | sample flu12Cox44000170_FD_204666 | JGI IMG/M metagenome (GOLD analysis project Ga0306920, IMG submission 204666) | Lab enrichment of tropical soil microbial communities from Luquillo Experimental Forest, Puerto Rico - flux4day.12C.oxic.44.000.170 (v2)... | ecosystem: Environmental > Terrestrial >... | reverse complement strand
CTCTGGTTTCTTTTTCTCTTAGGTCTTTTCTATTTTGATCCTGCAAAAACATCAAGGATATCGGCAGCTTTGTGGGTGCCTCTTATGTGGATGTGGATTATGGGAACAAGGTTGCCCTCCCAGTGGTTCGATATCCAGGTAGGACAGGGGACTCAGGCTCTTGAAGAGGGAAATCCTTTCGACCGAAACATTTTTATCATTCTTATCCTTATAGCGATCGGAATCCTGGGATCACGGTCCTTCAAATGGGCCGATTTCTGCGTGCGGAACCTGGCCCTGATTGCATTTCTTTGTTTCGGGTTGTTGAGCGTTTTGTGGTCTGACTACCCGGTTGTTGCCCTGAAGCGGTGGTTTCGAGACCTCGGCAACTATCTCATGATCCTTGTGATCCTGTCTGATTCTAACCCGCTGGAGGCCGTCCGTACGGTGCTTCGCCGTCTTTCCTATCTAGTGATCCCGCTGTCCGTTCTGCTGATCAGGTACTACCCTCAGATCAGCAGGATATACAATTCTTGGACGGGCACTTTCACCGATGCGGGCCCTACAACTGGCAAAAATTTGCTAGGCGTCCTTGCTGTGATCAGCGGAGTCTTCTTCTTCTGGGACACCGTGATGCGTTGGTCCAATCGCAAAGACGTCCGAACTCGGCGCATCATTGTAGTCAACATAGGCTTCATTGGGATGACACTTTGGTTGCTCAAAATCGCGAATAGCACGACTGCCAACGTGTGCCTATCTCTCGGCTGCTTGGCCATCTGGGCGGCTTACAGTAACGTGTTCGGGCGTCGGCCCCGTCTTCTCAAGATGTTGGCTCCAGCAGCAGTCTGTTTATATGTGATCTTGGCGTTCGGTTTCGGCATGAATGGAGATTTGGCCGCATACGTCGGGAAAGATCCAACGCTCACCGATAGGACGAAGATATGGGCAGTGGTTCTCGGTATGCACACGAACCCCCTTTTGGGTACAGGCTATGAAAGCTTCTGGATGGGTCCAAGACTCCAATGGTTCTGGCAACACGCTGGCCTCGGAAATCTCAATGAAGCACACAACGGCTTTCTGGAGCTCTACCTGAATCTGGGTTTCATCGGAGGTGCCCTTCTCATCGGATTCCTCATTGCTAGCTACCGAGGCATTTGCAGAGCACTCAGACCTGGTGCCGCTCTCGCCTCGCTGACCCTATCGCTTTGGACTATCGCCATCTTCTACAACATGACCGAGGCAGGCTTCAGGAGCGGATTGATATGGCTCACGGTGTTATTGGGGGGGATCGTCATTCCGGGCCGTGCCCAAGCCAAGGTGCTGCCGAAATCTCTGACGTCGCTCCGGAGCTACCGTCCGGCGAGGATGATGGCGCACGCCAATTATTGGGAGGGGCGTAAGCTTCCCTCGTAGAGGCGGCTGTCTTTACCAACCACAGCATTGGGCCGCTTGTTGCGTTGGAGAGTCGGCCGACAAAAGAAAGAGAGAAATTAATGGAGGTTTTTGGGAAGGAGATCCGGACACGGGGAAGGCTTCTCCGAATCGCGTCCATCGATGCAGAAGGATACCAATTTGTGGAAAATCCAGAAGCAGCGCTGTTGGCGCTCAAGAGTTCCGGGTTCCGGATTGATCTCTTCACGTTCATGCAAAGGGTTTCTGAAACCTCGCCGAAATACGACTACCCGATGGAACTGGACAATATAGCGGCTATTCACGTGCTGACCTTTGATCATTGGCTGAAACATCAGATCGATTTCAAGGTGAGGAATAAAGTTCGGAAAGCTGAAAAAAATGGCGTAGTCGCGCGGGAAGTGCCTTTCGATAGTGCGTTGCTCAGAGGCATATCTGAAATCTATAATGAGTCTCCCGTCCGGCAGGGTAAACCCTTTTGGCATTATGGTAAAGACCTTGAGACCATTCGCCGAATGAAGTCGACGTTTTTGGATCGAAGCGTCTTCATCGGTGCGTTCTTCAAGAACAAAATGATTGGTTTTGTAAAGCTCGTAACAGACGAAGAAAGGTGTCAAGCGGGCCTAATGCACATTGTTTCAATGATTCAGCACCGAGATAAGGCCCCGACCAATGCGCTGATTGCCCAAGCTGTTCGTTCGTGCGCCGGAAGGGGGATTCCGCACCTTTGGTATGCGAACTTCTCCTACGGTAAGAAACAAAGCGACAGCTTGGCGGAATTCAAGCGTCACAACGGATTCCAGAAAATCAACGTGCCAAGGTATTATGTGCCGCTAACGTTTACGGGCCGGATAGCACTGCGCCTGGGCCTTCATCATGACGTCAACGAGCGGATTCCTGAATCTGTGGCGAGCACATGCCGCAGAGTCCGCGCCTGCTGGTATAGGCAAAGATTTCTGAAACTAGCAAGCCCGCAACGAGTCTCGCCTGAGCTCTGAATCCCAGTGCCGGCCAAGTCAACTGCTGCCAGATAAGATTATGCCAGGAATCGTTGGTTGCATAACGCCGCTATCTCGCGAGTGTGCGGAGCCGACCCTGCTCCAAATGGCGGAAAGCCTTTACCACGAGGACTTTTACACGGGCGGTACATGGGTAGAGGAGCCGCTGGGTGTATATGTCGGGTGGGTTGCGCGAAGGGGATCCTTCTGCGAGAAAATGCCCGTGCGAAGCGAACGGAATGACGTGGTTTTAGTGTTTTCCGGAGAGGAATTTCCGGAGCCAGGGACGGTTCAGCAGCTGAAGAAAAGAGATCACGAATTCGACCCGTCCGATTGCTCTTACCTAGTTCACATCTACGAAGAAGACCGGTCCTTCCCAGTGAGACTGAACGGTCGGTTTCACGGGCTTTTGATTGATCGAAATCTGAGAACCGCTTTACTCTTCAATGATCGTTATGGCATGCACCGGATTTACTATCACGAAGCAAGGAACGGGTTCTATTTCGCCACAGAAGCAAAAGCGATTCTCGCGGTGTGTCCCGAGTTGCGGAGGATTGACCGGAGAGGGCTCGGAGAGTTCATCAGTTGCGGCTGTGTGTTGCAGAACCGCACGCTTTTTGAGGGTATGGAGGTCCTCCCACCCGCTTCGGCCTGGGTTTTTCGAAACGGCGCGCTCGAGCAGAAGCACAGCTACTTTGAGCCGCGAGAGTGGGAGGACCAGGAGCCCCTCCCTGCGGAGTCCTATTACAGCGAGTTGCGGCAAGTTTTCACGCGAAACCTACCTCGGTATTTCAGAGGCCAGGAGCAGATCGGGATGTCCCTTACCGGCGGGTTAGACACCCGGATGATCATGGCTTGGCAGGACGCAGCGGCGGGATCATTACCGTGTTACACCTTTGGAGGCGTGCTTCGGGAATGTCAGGACGTGATGGTAGCACGACGAGTGGCCCAGGCATGTAAACAGACGCACCAGGTGATCCCCGTGAGGGAGGATTTTTTGTCCGCGTTTCCGCGGTACGCGGAGCGTGCAGTCTACCTTAGCGACGGATGTTTGGATCTAAGCCACACGCCTGACCTTTACCTGAATGAGAGGGCTCGGGAGATTGCTCCGGTCAGAATGACCGGAAACTACGGCGGGGAGATTCTTCGGCGTGTACGCGCGTTCAAGGCGGAGGAGCCTCTCTCGGGATTGTTTGCTCCAGAGATCGTCTCAAGCATTCAAGAAGCCCAGCGGACATACGCCTTTGTGATTGATGCTCACCCTGTATCTTTCGCAGTCTTCCGACAAGGGCCATGGTATCACTACGGCATCCTAGCGTTAGAAGAGACCCAGCTCTCGATGCGCTCGCCCTTTCTCGATAATGATATTGTCCGCGCGGTGTTCCGGGCGCCCGAATCAGCATTAGCTGGGAACCACATTGCCCTGCGCTTGATAGCAGACGGGAATAGAGCACTTCTGAACATCGCAACTGATCGCGGGGTCGCGGGAGCTCGAAGCCGCCCTCTAGAAGTCGTCTCCCGGGGCGTTCTCGAATTTTTGTTCAAAGCCGAATATGCTTATGACATGGGCATGCCTCAGTGGATGGCACGGATTGATCATGCTCTTTCCCCCCTGCGTATTGAGCGCATCTTCCTCGGAAGGCACAAAATTTTCCATTTTCGGACGGGATATCGCGATTTTCTGGCACGTTATGTTCGGGAGATGTTGCTCGATGGGCTTAGTCTCTCGCGGCCGTACATCGAACGCCGGAAGGTTCAAAGCGTGGTTGCGGGCCATCTCGAGAAAGGTCGAAATTACACTGACGAACTGCACAGGTTGCTTGCACTGGAACTTGTACACCGAATGCTTTTGGACTCGAAACGGCCCCTTACTGGTTTGGAAAGAGTCGTGCACTCGACGCAAGCCAAAGCTTGAAGGTCTGCGAACTGAGATCGGTGCTGCTGCTCCATGACAACTGAGCTGACTAGCGCGAAGTTCTATAACGAAATCTACAAGCAGTCGAACTATTTTTCTTACCATAGGTGGTTATACGCGCCTTATATTGCTAGCTTGGTTGCATTTTGTGGCTTGAAAAAGGGGAATTCGGTTCTAGACGTTGGGTGTGGCCAGGGATTCTTCTCGTATCATTTCAGCAAGCTTGGCATGAAGGTACATGGCATCGACGTGTCTGAAACCGGCATACAGATGGCTGAAAAGATGTACGGACGATTCGGAGTTACGTTTGCCGTGTCGGATATCCAAACGGCGACTTTTTCTGAGGCATTCGATTGTATATTCGTCCGCTCGTGTTCGTTGTACAACACAGATACTTTCGCCATAGATACTCAAATAACAGATAAGCTGTTGGGTTATCTGAGAGTGGACGGAGTCTTCATTTTCGTTTACAATTCGAGCATGTTTTCCAAGCCCAGTGCCAAATGGCGATACCACTCGCTCGACGATATGCGAAGCCATTTCCGCAGATATCCCTGCGCGCAAATGTTCTTTCTAAACAAGATAACACCTTTCCTATTGCATAAGTATTCGTTCACCTCCATTAATACGCATTTCAGTGTGTTCCTTAGTAGAGTGTTGGGGATGGGCGGAGATCTGGTCTGTGTTCTCAAGAGTCCGTATTTGGCTTCAGGGGACAGCGCCAGCTGAGTTTCGATCACAACAGGAAACGAGTGTTGTGTACTCGCGTTACTACGGCTAGCGCGGGCCGCGAACTGATCCGGCACGGTCCGGGGCGATTACGGACGGACGGAAGAATGGGCAGAGTGGTGGACGGCAGCGGTTAGGCGATAACCGGTGATGAAAATATCCGTTTGGGGGAACTTAGCGAAGGTTCGAATCCCCTCTTCCTATCCCAGGCTCACACAAATGATGCAGGCACCTCGTTGGGGGGAATCGCCGCCAGGATCCCCGGGGGAGCTCCAGCTCTGCCATCGATGGGATATGAATTTTGCAAAGTTGAAGAGGTACATTCAAATGTCGCTGGGACAATTAGGCGTCTATGAGCGGGCCAAGGCGTCGTTTGTCTATGATTTCTATTGGAGAGTAGTGGACCGACGAGTCATCGATGAAAGACGGGCGGAGCTTGATTTTTACCGCGGCCTTCTGGACGGATTTCGAGAGCGCGATCTAATTTTCGATATTGGAGCCAACCAGGGCTATAAAACGGATATTTTTTTTAGGTTGTGTGCACGGGTGGTGGCGGTCGAGCCTGACAAAACCTGCCAGGAGATTCTAAAGCAGAAGTTTCTAAAACACAGGTTTAAAAAGAGGGCGCTGACCGTAGTTGACAGCGCCGTTAGTGATCGAAGCTCGGTAACAACGATGTGGATAGATGAGCCTGCCTCCGCAAAAAACACGCTGAGCCAGAAGTGGGCGGAAACACTGCGGACCGACAATACTCGATTCGGTCACCGGCTCGTGTTCAGGCAGAGAACAAGTATTGAAACGGTAACCATCGAGCAACTCATTGCGCTTCACGGGTTGCCTTTTTTTGTAAAAATCGACGTTGAAGGCCATGAGCTGAGCGTCTTGCGGGGTATGCAGCAGCCGGTCCCGTACCTTTCCTTCGAGATAAATCTGCCCGAGTTTAGGGCGGAAGGCATCGAATGTGTTCGGGTACTGGAAGGCTTGGCCCCAGGTGGGGAGTTCAACTACACACCAGATTGCCGAAAAGGATTGGTGCTGAATCAGTGGCATCGATCAGAAAGATTCTCAGCAATAGTCGATACCTGTACTGACCCAAGTATTGAGGTGTTTTGGAGGACACGGCTAAGAAACCGTAGTTGAGGACACTCGGACTTAAGATAGGCGCCGCTGCCAGGGACTATATCCAATTCGGTGCCGTCGGGAATCACCTAGCAGCGGCCTGAAAATTCGTGGGAGCTTTAAGAGACTGCGTGACTGTGGTGCTGCCCGTGAGCGGATGCGGGTAAGTATATGGCGTGTAATAGACGCTCCAGGTGTTGGTGGTAGAGCATTTGTAAAGCACGCCATTGCCACTTCCGTTTCCGCTGTTATTCCAGGAGCCTTGATCAGTTGCCCAATACGCTACGCCGGTTGTGCAACTAGACGGCCGATTTGCAAGCGTACCGCTTCCAGTGCCAGAGGTTCCGTTAAATGCAGTATTGCCGAATGAGGCTCCGTTCCAAGCGAGCGTGTACAAGTAATGGTCTCTGTTACCGGCATCCTGTGAACTTTGCTCAGCAAATAACTTTCCACCCCAGTTAGGTGGAGATTGCCATTGATCAAGCCATTCGTAAACTGGTTCGAGCGCTTGATTAGGCCACCGGCCAGTGTAGATGCGGTTGGTACAATCTGTGGTGCTAGCATTGCAGACGGTCGGGAAAGAACCCTGCAATAAATCTCCTTGCCCGCGCCCTATCTGATCGAGACAAGGATAGCCGCTAGAATCGTTGTTCCCGTCCCAATTGCTCGGCCCGTATGTTGTACCACAGTAGCCCCACCCATTAGGGGGAGCAGTCTGTGTGTAATTCGACTGTGGCCCGGTTATATCGATCACGGCGTTGACGAAATTCACGTAATACCCGGTTACGGAGTTGCCCCAGATTACTCCGGTTCCACTCGTGAGGAACAGCGCCCCGTAACCAGGATTCGGACCAGTCATGCTGCCTCCGGTACCGAACGTGTTACCATACACTTCAAACGCCCGACATCCTCGCCACGGCGGATTGTTAACAGCTCCGGTGGCGTGCTCCTGGACAGTAGCCCCATTAATTGAATTGAAACGAACTACGAATCGCCCGCCTTGAAGACAATCGTTGACAAACGGCACGACGTCGGAACCACTACTGTTACCGCCGTTAATCAAATTGTTCTCCATGTAAAAGTAGCCGGCGCTCCCAAGATTTGTCGGTGCCTGCCACTGCCCATTTCCAAGCGACGCAGAGTCACCGTTACAGGAGCCCTGGTAAAAACGCAATCCATTGTTTACCGTACCAGCGGATAGTGTCAGGATATTGTGGTCAAACACGCCATAAACACACCCAAACAAGCCCACCTGTGTCGCGTGTCCCGTCATGTCAATATTATTGTGGTCGATTCTAACCTGGTCAGAATTGCCCCTGAGGGAGACACCACCATTGTTATAACTCTCCTGACTAGAGCCGTTAGTCTGCAGAGTGAACCCGGTAAAGCGAAATGACTTACCGGAGGCTGTGGTTACCGATATCATAGCCGTGTCACCGTCGGTGCTGTGCGGCGTGTCGTCAACAATAATAGTGTTGTCACTTGCCGTGCACGAACCGCCCGGCGCACAGCTGCCACTTGTAGTGGTTTGACCAAAGAAGGTTAGAGAGTTGGTAGGTGAAATAGACCACGGAGACATCCAAGCCGCGGTGCAGCTCGGGACCGCAATGATGTCGCCATCTACCGCAGTGGCCTGCTCGGTGTTATAAGCCGCCTGGACATCGCTCTCACTGCAGGACGCAGCTGTGTAAGTGGCGGCAGAAAGAGTAAGTGCAGCACCGAGCAATAAGAGCAGGGATCGGGTTACCAGCATACCGGTAGCGGCCAGGGTGATCGTCGAATTCGTGCTGCCGTGGTCCGCGACGGCTGACTGGGCGTCGGTGCAATTGGGGGAGGCCGCACTGGTCGTCTGAGCTTGTGCGGGTAGAGGGTAGGCCGAAGTTAAACCAAGCGCAAACGGCATAAATCTGCTAGTCATTGCCGAGAATGTACCATGTTTCGGAGGGAAACGTAAGACCCTCGAAAGTTCCTATGGAGCTTGTGTCTACCGAACGTCCTGAGGTCTCTGGCCCAACCCGGCGCCGCCGCCAAAAGACGTCGAATGAAGTACCTAGCAGAGATTTTGTCCTATAACGCGATGGAATTTTGCCAGCACCAATCACCGGTGGTGTTACTACGAGATGTGTCCCTATCAAACCAGGGGGTCCGGTACGGATCGCAACTTTGCCGTGAGGCTCGAGGCCCGGCGTCTTGGGTATGTAACCGTCCGCATGTGAGCGTTTTTCTGGTCATGATTTCGAAGGAGACACTCGATTGGAGGTCTCTCCATAGTCGAGTCGTGCGCAAGAATGTACACATCCGATTCGACCGTAGAACCGGGCCAAGATGATGACGGACGCCGCGTGTTATTGTCTTCAGCGACTGATCCCGAGCTCGCCCGAAATTTTATCCGTAGCCAGAAGGTCATCGGGGCGCTCGCGCAGGCGCCGCCAACAAAATCAAACGCTATTTCGCTCACAGCGGTCTTCTGTGCGGTAAGTAGTGTGCCGCAATGCAATGTTCATAGCTGCCGGTTATGGCGTTGGGGGCTCGACAACCAGGTGTTGGTCGGCCGTGCGCTTAAGGGAGCGGCCCAAATCATATAGCGACGTCCAGGGACGAGGAGGTTGGCTTAAGCTGAATGGTACCGTGCATAACTCATGCGCCTACAGTCGCGCTACTTACGGGTGGGAGCGACAAACCCTACGTAATCGGCCTGACGACATCGCTGGCCTCAAGAGCAGTCTCTATAGACCTAGTCGGTAGCGATGAATTGGATTGCCCCGAATTCCAGGGTGTGCCTGGCATCACATTTCTTAATCTTCGAGGTAGCCAGCGCGCAGATGTAAATGTTACACGAAAAATCGTCAGGGTATCAATGTACTATGCCAGGCTGATCAAATATTCTGCGAGGGCCCAACCGAGAATCTTTCATATTCTGTGGAACAACAAGCTTGAGTTCTTCGACCGTACTGTACTCATGCTGTATTATAAGATGCTTGGCAAACGCGTTGTCTTGACGGCACACAACGTGAATATGGCAAGGCGAGACTCCAAAGATACTGCCCTCAATCGACTAACGCTTTGGATCCAATATCGGCTAGCCGACCACATCTTCGTCCACACGAAACGGATGAAGCAAGAACTTGTCTCTGAGTTTGGCGTGGAAGGGAGCCGCGTGACTGTCATACCGTTCGGGATTAACGATGCTGTGCCGAACACGAATATGACAAGGTATGAGGCCAAAAAACGGTTAGGCATTCAAGACAGAGACAGAACGATCCTCTTTTTTGGGAGAATCTCGCCGTCCAAGGGGCTCGAATACTTGATCGCCGCGTTTCGGCAGATTTTGACGCGCTCTGCGGATCATCGCTTAGTTATCGCGGGTCGTCCAGACAATTGCCGAGAATACTGGCTAGTAATCCAAAAGGATCTCCGTCAAGACGTAGAGAACGGCCGAGTACTGCTGAAGCCGACCTTCATTCCTGATGAGGAGATTGAGGTTTACTTCAAAGCCGCAGACGTCCTTGCATTGCCTTACACGGATATCTATCAGAGCGGAGTGCTATTTCTGGCCGGCAGTTTTGGGCTGCCAGTCGTCGCAACTGATGTCGGGCCGTTCAAGGATGAGATTGTAGAGGGCGAAACCGGCTTTATATGTAAGCCGAAGGATCCCGTTCAGCTGGCGAGCGCTATCGAGAGTTATTTCGCAAGCGAGCTCTATTCGGACTTGTCTAAGCGGCGGCGCGAAATAAGAAATCACGTATTGACCAGACATTCCTGGGAAGAGATTTCAAAGATAACTACGAGTGTATATATGGCCTTACATCCGCTGCGGAACTAGTGCCTATCTACCAACTCCCGCCAGCGAAAGAAATAACTACTCCAAACCCTGGCTCGATTTGCCGGCGCCACGCGAGGCCGAAGTCGCGATTAGTAGACAATATCTGCTCGTCGTCCTGAGTCAGAGGTGCGACTAAGAGACTCTCAACCTATACTTCAGAAGAAAGGTTACTGAAGGGCGAAAGGACAGTATGAAAGATAAAGAAATTAGGCATAACGGATCTACAACGCAAAACGCAGATCTGATCGTCGTCACCGGTGCGGGCGGATTTATCGGCGGCAGTTTAGTGAAGTACTTCCACGACAAAGGTTTCGCACGGATCCGGGCAGTGGACAAGAAGCCGCCTGAGGAATGGTATCAGTGGATCCCTGGTGTCGAGAATCTTCGTATTGATTGCAACAATGAGGTTAATTGCAAGATTGTCTGCGAAGGGGCAACAGAGGTCTATAACCTAGCTGCCGATATGGGAGGTATGGGTTTCATAGAGCGATTCCGCGTGGAGTGCCTCCGTAGCATTCTTATCAACACTCATATGATCGAGGCTGCCTACCGGGCCGGCGCTGCTCGGTACTTTTTTTCTTCTTCCGCCTGCGTCTATAACGCAACACTTCAGCAAAATCCGAACGTGCGGCCGCTCCGAGAGGCTGACGCCTATCCGGCGATGGCGGAGCGTGGCTACGGATGGGAAAAGCTGATGTCGGAAATGTTTTGCCAGGAGTATTGGGCAGAGCGGGGCCTTAAGACGTTTGTAGCTCGCTTTCACAACGTGTATGGTCCGCACGGCACTTGGGACGGCGGGCGGGAAAAGGCTCCGGCAGCGATTTGCCGGAAGGTCGTGGAAGCCGTTGAGAAGGGCACCCACGCTATTGAAATTTGGGGGGACGGCACTCAGACGCGTAGCTTCATGTATGTTGATGATTGCGTCAGAGGCATTGAAATGATTATGCACTCCGACGCGCTTATTGCGACGCCGATAAATCTTGGCTCGAGCGAGCTTGTTTCCATTAACGATCTGGTGAGTAAAGTCGAGCATATTGCAGATATCACACTGGCGCGGCACTATGATCTCAGCGCGCCCCGCGGAGTGGCCGGACGCAACAGCGACAATACTTTTATTAACCGGGTCCTAAAGTGGGAGCCGAACACAACCCTTGATACTGGCCTGCAGTACACTTATGAGTGGATCAAAGGACAGTATCGCAAGCGCCAAGAAGGTAAATTAGTTCTCGTCTGAAGGTGCTACCTGTATTTTTGCAGGTCACGGCTGTCTCACATGAGAATAGCATACATAGCCCCTTATCAAGGGCCGACGTTATTGCAGCGGCGCCCGATCATCCACAATCGCAGCATGTCGAACAGTATCAAGATCGAACTGATCGCGGCGTCGCTCCGTGGAGCCTCGCACGACGTCGAACTCATATCGCAGGGAGAGGTCGTCGAGTCATCTTGCTCCTTCTATCCTTCCTTTTCTGACCCCGCTCGGTTTCATCCGGAAATCCCGATCTGTTACGCCTCTGCGCTAGCGATCAGACGCCTGAACGGTTTCTGGTCTAATGCCCGAATGCTGCATCTTTTCAAAGAGCGTCATCGCGATAGACCTTACGACCTTGCGATTATCTTCAATATGAAGGGTCCGCAGGTTGCGTGTGCTAACTACGCCATTCGGCGCCTAGGTCTTCCGGTAATATTAGAATATGAAGATGATTGTTTCTCGAGTGTACATGGTGAGGCGCTAAATACATACCTCGCTCGACGTCACACCCGTGCAGCACATCAGTTACTCCGAGTTGTATCCGGATGCACAGCTGTCTCACCATATCTTTTGTCACAGTTACCAACGAAAATCCCAAGATTGCTGCTGAGGGGTGTTGTAGGACAGGATGTGGTCGACGCTAGCTGCAGTGCCCAGAAAAGAGACATCGTTCTGTTCTCTGGAACGCACAGCCCGGCGAATGGTGTAGCGGAGCTCATCGGCGCGTGGCGCAGAGTATGCCTGCCGAACTGGGAACTGCACATCACAGGATATGGCCACTTGACGGAATCACTGAAGCAGATGGCGCGAAAAGTGCCAGGAGTTGTCTTCCATGGCCTCATCGACCGCTCGGAGCTAGTCCGACTAGTATGCACCGCCAAGATCTGTATCAACCCCTTCGTAAAAACACCGGCACCGGGCAGTGTTTTTGCCTTCAAGATCATTGAGTATCTTGCGGCCGGAGCTCATGTTATTAGCACACCCATGGGCCCACTGGAAAAGGAGATCGAGGCTGGGATTTCATATATGCCCGACAACTCAGCGGCGACCATAGCGGCGACGCTCGAGGAGGTAATCGAAAATCGGCGCTACGAATTACGAGCAACGGATGCTGCACAGCAGTCCTATGGCCCTAAAACGATTAGAGAGTCTTTGGACCGATTGGTCAGGACGGTTGTGAATGGGGATCGCCGAGGATCCGCTGTGGCTTTGTGAAGTTGACATTTTCCTGACGTACGAACCGTGCAGATGCGGCTGAGCGAGAGTCTGGCACGCGCGACCGCCTTTTCATCGGGTAACGTCCCGTCGGATGAACGAGATTATTGGCGGAGAACTCTACCCTCATGAGAGGCTATGAAGTGGATAGGACGGCGGAACGCGATGCTGGATTAATCGCCGCTTATTGAGGTTTCCCCGGGTCTCTCGCGGGCGAGTGGTAACCGCCAGGATGAACACACATTTTGCCAATCCAAGCACAATCACCAGATAAGTTTAGTACTGCACACCTGAAGGCGGACCTCAAAGGCCGATCTGTTCGTGGGGGTTTGTTGACACTCACTGCGCAGGGTACCCAATTTCTACTGCAATCTACCTCGACGGTCGTGTTGGCGCGCCTGCTGGTCCCCGCCGACTTCGGATTGGTGGCTATGGTCACTGCTATCACGGGTGTCGCCCAGGGGTTTGCGGATCTGGGGCTCTCTGAGGCGACCATCCAGAGGGAGCAAATCAGCCACGGACAAGTCAGTACACTATTCTGGATCAATGTGGGCGTCGGCCTGATGCTCATGATGGTCACGATCGCCCTGGCTCCTACCTTAGTTGTGTTCTATCGTGAGCCCCGGCTTAGAAGTATCACGGTCCTTGTATCTCTCACATTTCTCATCGGCGGCCTGAGGGTTCAGCATGATGCCCTTCTTAAGCGCCAGATGCGGTTTCTGTCCCTGGCTATTCGGGATGTGGCTTCGAGTGCCTTGGCAGTTACGGCAGGCATCATCATGGCTGAGCGCGGAGCCGGTTATTGGGCCCTGGCCGCACAGCCGCTGGTGTTGAATTCCACTCAAATGGTGCTGTCCTGGTCGATGGCCAGATGGAT
>Ga0306920_100008984_pt1 | contig 13317 bp, 18 predicted proteins | sample flu12Cox44000170_FD_204666 | JGI IMG/M metagenome (GOLD analysis project Ga0306920, IMG submission 204666) | Lab enrichment of tropical soil microbial communities from Luquillo Experimental Forest, Puerto Rico - flux4day.12C.oxic.44.000.170 (v2)... | ecosystem: Environmental > Terrestrial >... | reverse complement strand
ATAGCGGCGGCAAGTTTCTGCGCGGCCCGCAGACCAGCGGCCTGTTGCTCGGGTCAAAGCGGCTCGTCGAGGCGGCCTGGCGCAACGCTTCGCCGCACCAGGCGCTGGGCCGGCCGATGAAGGTGTCGAAGGAAGACGTGATCGGCGTCCTGACCGCGCTCGAACACTGGTTCGAGGAGCGCGATCAGACCGCAGAGCGACAGAAATGGGACGACGATCTGGCGGTCATCGCCGAGCGTGTCGGCAAGATGCCGGGCGCCCGCGGCGAGGTCATCGAGCCGGAAGGTGTCGATCTGGTGCCGCGGTTGCGCCTCTCCTGGGACCGCTGGCACTACCCGCTCGACGGGCTGGCCTTGCGCCAGCATGTGCTCGAGGGCGAGCCGCGGATCATGCTCGACGACAATTCGGCGACCGACGATTCGATCACGATCGACCCGTTTCAGCTACAGCCCGGCGAAGCGGCTCAGGTTGGCGAGGCAATCGTCGCGGTGTTGCGCGAAGCGAGCGCCGCCTCAGCCGAGCCGCCGCATCTGCCACCGGTCGAAATCGCCGGCAATTGGCAATTGCGCGTCGATTTCCTGCAGGGATGGCGCGACCATCGGCTCGAGATCGAGCAGAGCGGCCACGCGCTCGCCGGCCACCAGCGCTCCGAGCAATTCACTGGGCCGGTCAACGGGTACCTGAGCGGCGACTTGGTCCAGCTCTCCTTCACCTCGCGCTACGAGGGCAGCACGATTTGCTATTTCCTCGACGGCCAGATCCGTGACGGCGCGATGAGTGGAACGGCGGTGCTGGGTGCGGCCAGCGACCAGAACCACGGCATCGTCAACCGCAGCCAGTTCGGCACCGGCCGCTGGCAGGCGAGCCGAGTCGGGTAAAACCGCCGACCGGCCGGTTTTCCCTGACAGCAGGGAGAAAAATCTCTTCGACGCCGGTGCGATCATAATAACGTGCGCCGAATCAAGCGCCTAGGAAGCCAACATAAGGCGCCCTCAGGGAAGGTTCTGAGGGAAGCAAACCGGCGTCTGAGGGAGCGAGCAGGGAGATCGATCGAATCCCGCATTTTGCTATATTGACAATGCATTCCATATCGTGTATTTAGCCTGGATATATTGCGATAATCACAGGACGCCTATATGGCAGATGACGAGAACGATTTCAAGGTAGGCCACGGCCGCCCGCCGTTGCGCACACGTTTCAAGAAGGGGCAGTCCGGCAACCCCGGCGGCCGCCGCAAAAAGCCGCTGCCGGCATTGCTGGCCGACGCGCTCAACGAGCCGGTCTTTGTCACGATCGACGGCGAGCGCCGCCAGATCACCAAGCGCGAGGCGATCGTCCATCAGCTGGTCAACAAATCCACTACGGCCGATTTGCGCGCGACCAAGATGCTGTTCGACATGATGAAGGACGCCGAGCAGAAAGCGGGCATCGCGCCGCCGCCGCCCGAACCACGCCAGCTCGGAGAAGCGGACAAGGAGGTGGTGCGAAACTTCGTGGAGCGGGTGCGCCGGCAGGTCCTCGCCGAGATCGCCGAGAAACAGCGCGCGACCGCCGCTTCGAATGGAGACATCCCCGCTGAGACCGCCGGCTCGAACGGAGACAACCCCGCTGAAATCGTCGGCTCGATCGGAGACAGCTCCGATGACGGATGATGAGCTGGTGGAGCAGCTCCACGAATTGAAACGCCGCAACCAGAGCCCCATCCCGCTGATCGAAATGTTCGATGCGCTGCTCTCTCTCGACCCGAGACTGACCGCCAAGCAGCGGCGCAAGAAATCCTACGAGATCATGGCTGCGGCATTGGCGCGGCTGGAGCGCAAGGACGCCTGATTACGATCGGCAAGCGAAATCGCCCTACCGCGCCGAAGGCTACCGAGCTGAGGGATGGGTTCGGCTTACGGCCGCAAAGGACCACGACCGGCGCATCGAGAAGGCAAGACCCTTGGTCAGGCGATTGACACGGAGAACACAAACGGCGAATCCACGCCGCCGGCGATGACCTCGTTTTCTCCGGCTCGCAGCGGCGCATCATCGGTGCGGAAATGAGTGCCGATGGGCTCGCCGTTGACGATTGTTCCCAGTGTGCTGCAGAGGTCGCGCAAATGATAACTTCCTTCGCGCTTTTCGATCGTGAAGTGGTTGCGCGACAGCCTGAACGGCGCGGTGTCATCGAGCATCAGGTCCGGTTGCCAGAGAGGCTGCCCTTCGCCTGGAATCGGGCGCCGGCCAACGACAAACGGCAGATGATCGAGCCGGAGCGGAGCGTCGAATTGGCGCTGCAACCACGGGTTCGCGGCAGCCAGCCGCACGTGCTCGGCTGACGAAACGGCCGTTTGATCGTCGGCTTCGTCTAAATTCTCACTCGCTCCGCCGCGTCGTCTCTCATCCTTAACGATGCGTTCGTTGGCCTCGCGCAGCCGCTGACTGAGGCGTTCAATCAGCTGGCGAGCGGCTAGCGGCGAGCCAACGATCTGATCGAGGAACTCGGTCGGGCTGAGGAATTCCGCCTCGACATCGCTGGCGGCGCGAACAGTCGCACTGCGCGGCTGGTTTTCGACGACACCCATCTCTCCGACCAGCTGCCCGGCGCCAACCGTGCCGAGCAGAATCAGGTCCCCATCGAGTTCTTGGACCACCTCGACGGTACCTTTTAACAAGCGAAAAACACCGTCCGACGGGTCCCCCTCTCTGCAGAGGATTTGCCCTTCGGCGAAATGCCTGCCGGTCATCACGGCCCCCTTTCAATCGGCAATATTGTTCTACGATAAAGACAAACTGGGCTGCTTTCATCGTCCGGCTTGTAGGCTGGGCTTGCCGACGACACGATCGAAACGGCGCACCGCCACGTCAAGGCCGTCGCTGGACCGTTGGCAGAGGGGCGATGTGCTGAACGGGCATAGAACGGCGGAAGCCAAGGATGCCTGATCGCGACCGCAGGCCGGCATAGGCGCGCCCCGGTCTTTTGGATGAACTTTTTTCCAAGTGTGAACTGCCTCATACACCGCGACCGCTTTCTTGAGCTTTTGTCGAGCGTGAGCGGATGGGCCGTCCATCTGGGAATGTGGTTCAGCATGGCAGGCTCGCCGATTCTCGAGATTTTCGTCTTCAGAAGCGGATCTTGATGATGCGCAGCAGTTGCAAATTCCTGAGGTGGTTGATCGCATCTTTGGCGCTCGTTGGCTGCACGACGTCGGACGATCATCCAACCGGCACGATCGAACAGAAATACGCTGCACCAGGCCCCCAGGCCGTGACAGTGGCGCTCAGTTCCCAATGCTGCGACCACCGCGGCAATCGCTATGACCTGTATTACCCGACGAACCTAGCCGCGGGTAGCCCGCACCCGGTCATCACTTGGGGCAACGGCACCGGTGGGGTCTCAAGCGGGGCCGCGTACTTTCTGCGTCACCTGGCGTCATGGGGGTTCGTGGTTATCGCGACTAGGGATCGATTCACTGGCGACGGCACGACTATCTTGGATGCGGCAAGTTTCATGCAGAGCGCGAACAGCGACCCCAGCAGCATCTTTTTCCATAGACTCGACCTGAACCACATCGGCGCGGTGGGGCATTCCCAAGGCGCAGGGGGTGCCGTTCGAGCGATGATCTCATCTAGTGGGAAAATTGTGACGGTTATACCGATTGAATTACCCGGTCAGCAATTCTGCTTCTGTTCCCCGAATCAGGTGTTGGACACCGCGAACATCGCGCAGGGATCGGTGTTCTTTGTCGACGGCTCCAACGATATTCCGATCTCGCCACCGATCCAGCTGCAACCGCCTGCGCAGGTGGGAGAACAATCGCTCGCCGCATTCTATGCCGCCGTACCGATCGGCGTGCCGAAACTCACCGCCACCTTGATCGGTCCAACGCATAACGACATTACCGGTCAGCCAGGCTGCGATACCGCAACCTCGGTGCCCTGCCTGGTCGGCGTTTATGGCTACCTCGGCTATCCCACCGCATGGCTGGCCGATCGTTTGGGTCTCGATCCGGCGGCGCGCGCCGCCTTTGTGAGCGGCAACGGAGAGATCTACTTCCAAACCTCGCATTGGGAGTTTATCCAGAGCAATATTCAATAACCTTTACCCGAAGGCGCGGCCGCAGTCCCCCACGCGTGGCCGGTCTCTCGGGTCCCGTCATTTGGCCGCCATGCGATGATCCAAGGCCCCGGGTGCGATTAACGCACTCGCACAAACCCAGTGCCGCAATGACTTTGGGGTCAGACCCGTGCCCGCCACCCGAACCGCTGTCCGCTATTGGTGAAAATCAGTCACTTGAGCCCGCCGCCAAGGTTTCAAGGCCAAAGTCCCATGATCGAGATGTTCCAATCCTCAGCGATGCGTCCATTCTCGAAACGATAGATTGCCATGATCGATCGTTCACAAGGTTTGCCGTCGTAGTTGGTTGCGGTCAGCTGGCAACGCACGGCAACTCGATCGCCCTCCTCAATCATACAGTACGACTCTAGATTTTTATCGACGATCTCAACCAAGAACCACCAGTGCGCGCGAAGTATTCCCAGTATCAGGTCGACCTCGGAACCTCCGGGATAGACTTCCCCCGCCGGTGTTTCCCATGGTGATCGCGTCGAGCATTTAACGCCGATTTTTGCGGGCTTTTCAGAATGGAGCTTATGCGACGTGCGGCAGATTTGACGAAGGCAGACACAACACAAGATGTAGAAGCAGCGAAGAGCTTGGCTAGGCGTTCTAGGCGGAGCGGCGACTGACTGCGGGGTGCGACGCGGGTCTCCGACATCAAACTTCGCAGCCTTACGATATCGGCGGTCTCCTTGATCATTTCGCCTGTGTCGGTGATCACGAGTTCGGGACACTCCGTGCAATGCGAGCACGGGCTAAACAACGAGGCCATGAATCGCGGACGGCTTAGAGTTCGTGTAGCTCGCCCTGTTTGATCAATCGGATGAGTTCGTTCCATTCGGCGTGAGATAGCCTGACGGTGTTGGCGCCCTCCCCGATTGTTACGCTTTCGTCGGTGATCACGACTTCGGGGCACTCCGTGCAAAGCGGGCATAGAGTGAATTTCTTGGGTTCCATCATAATCTCCCTCCCTCACTTGTGCTTCCACACCTTCACTGCGGACAACACTAAGATCGTGGCAAGCAGAGGCAGGAGGACAGCGTTCGGAACGGAACCGAGCAGCCGCCCACCGATGAAACTGCCGAAGATGGAGCCAGCCGCCATCACCAGAACGAAGGGGCGGTTTTGGCCAAGGACGACAAAACTCCGATCTCGGCTGTAGCGCGCAAAGCCGACAAGCATTGTCGGCAGACTCACGGCAAGCGATAAGCTGCCCGCGAGTTTAATATCAGCGCCGAACAGAAGAATGAGCGTCGGGATGAGCAGTTCGCCGCCTGCCACCCCGAGCAGCGCGGCGACGATGCCAATGATAAACCCGGCAACGACACCCGCCCCCATTTGTGCCGCGCCGGTCAGCATGACCCCTGATGCCGTCGCATCGTGCCCAATCACCAGCACAACGGCGATTGCAAGCAGCAGAATGGCAAAGACGCGATAGAGCGTGCGTGACGCGAGACGCGTTGCCCAGCTTGCCCCAAACCATGCGCCCAGCAGGCTTCCGGCAAGCAGATTGACAATGATCGGCCAATGAGCGGCGACCGTTGCGAACGGAACCGCCGCCGCGCGAAACGGCAAAGCGGATGCGACAACAACGAGGCTTATGGCCTTGTTGAGGATCAGTGCTTGCAGCGCCGCAAACCGAAACGCACCAATCAGCAGCGGCAACCGAAATTCCGCACCGCCTAAGCCGATTAGACCGCCGAGCGCGCCGATGATCGCGCCGCCGCCGAAGGCCGCAGGCGTGCTGCGTGCTGCATCCTCTTCCTCGCGGATCAGCATCGGCGCGGTTAGTCGATTGCTCATGGTCGGCTCGCGCTATGGCAAGCCAGCTAAAGCGCATCATAGACGCTATGGTATTTTGACCATAGCGAAAACTTTTAGACCTTCGGTCCGGCGTCAGGGCGAGCGCGCCGCGCGAGCGCCGCCAAATCATCGACGGCAGTCGTCGCAGCACAATCGAGGATGCGGTTGTAGCGTTCGAGCACTTCGACCCCGAACGGCGTCAGGCTTGCCCCACCGCCGCCCACCCCACCCGGCGCAGCCGTCACAACCGGTTCGGTGAACGCCCGATTGATGCTGTCGAGCAGCACCCAGGCCCGCTTATAGGACATCCCCATGTCGCGTGCGGCAGCCGAGATCGAGCCGGTATCGCGGATGCTTTCGAGCAGCTTGGCCTTGCCGGGGCCGATCCGCGCCCCGGACTCAAAAACAATGCTGACCCTCACCCGCGCCATGCCGCACTGTGCCACGCGCACCGGCCAATTTCGAGACGCGCTAGGAACAGGTGGTGCACCCGCACTCTTCCCCTCGCCAAGCCTTTTGGCCTTCACGAACACACATCGCCGAAATCGCAAGCGCGATTACCGGATCAAGCCACCACAGGCCGAAGAGAGTGTTCGCCGCCAGCCCGACCAACACCGCGCCCGCGAGGATGGCGCATAAGACGTTTTGCGTCCCCTCGCCGTAGGTGGCGCGCGAACCGAGCTTTCCGCCGATGCGCTGCTTAGCCCGCCCGAGCCACGGGCACAGCACGAGCGTACCGGCTGTCAGGGCGATGCCGAGCCAACTAGTTTCGGCGGCTGCCCCCTCGATCAGAGTCTCGATCGCTTCAGCCGCGACATACGGGGCGAGCAGAAAGAAGCTGACCGCCACCCATTTCTGCGCGCGGCGCTCGGCATTAGCCGAGATCGTCCGGTTTCCAGTGAACCGCCAAATGACGATGACGCTGGCAAGGCCCTCGATCGCGCTGTCCAGTCCGAAGGCCACAAGCGCGATCGATCCGGCAAGGACGCCCGCAATCACACCGATCGCCCCTTCGATCCCCAACCAAACGAGCGTCAGCGCCGCCAGACCCTTGGCAAGACGCGCGAGCCGCAACCACGAGGGGCTGCCGGGGGTGATACCGATCTCTGCGACCACTGCTCTCGAATTCGCGTGTCGCGGCCACTCTGTCAAATAAAGATAGTCGTCGCTTTGCCCCCTGCCAGCACCCCATGTTTTGGGCCGAGTGCCACGAGAAGGCCCCAAAAAGGGGGCTTCATCCGATACTTCACGGCGCACTTATTTCTTGTAGTTACTTGGTCAATTTTCCCATGACCTTATGCGACTTCGGGGGGATTCTACTTTGAGGCCGGAAAACACAACGTGTAGAAAGCGAGAGAAGATCATCCGTGCAACCAGTAGCGACGTCTTCCGGGCAGCGCTAGACGCGCGCAAGCGGCCTAGCCCTTCTTCTCCGGTTCAGGCGCAGGAGCGGGTTGCTGCTGCATCATACTTTCCATCATTTTGTTGCAGTTTTCCATCATCCGCTTCATCTCGGCCGCCACTTCCGGATTTTCCATCATCCGCTGCATTTGGCCGGTCATCTCTCGGTTACCCATCATCTCGTGGCCGGAGGGCGAAGGCTGTTCAGCAGCTTTCTGCTGCTGATCTTGAGCGTAGCCAGCCGAGAAAGCCATCCCAGCCAAAATCCCTGACCCGAGAATTACCCTAAGCGAGTGCTGCATAACCGCCTCCCGATACCTGATCCTTCGATTTCGCTCCGATCGAGCGCCAACTGTCAAAGCCAGTCGCCCTGCCTATGGTTGAGAGAGGAGTCCCTTGCGCTCCTCATATTCGTGCCGGTCGATCTCGCCGCGAGCGAAGCGCTCGCTGAGAATTTCGAATGGTGTCTGGCGGCTAGCATCAGGCCGCCAAATCGATTGTGTCTCTGTTCTCCGGCCGCGCAGTAGCAGCATCACCAAAACGATGATGCCGCCGATCATCACGATCGGCCAAAGCATTGGCAGAAACATCGGCCACGGCATCGCGCTATCCCAAGCGCTATTCCACCACTGCATGCAATCCCACCACGACCACATGGCTACCGTTCTCCTAAGAGGTGGCCCGGAAGTATATCAGCGACAACTGAATTAGCAAATGCTAAAATATAGGAACGCTCCCGGTCATTGGGCTATCCCTCCGACCTGACGAAACGGCTTTAACTAAGGAGCCAGCAGCGGAAGATGACCATGTCGGTTGAACAGATTCGGTTAGGACGACCCGCCGAAGCGCCCGGTTGCAGGGCCTCAGAATTGGCCGAGATAGGCGCGATCGTTGACTGCGCATACGAGGCGGCGCAGCTGTTGAAGCTTCTCGCGAACGAGAAGAGGCTCGTCATTTTGTGCTTCCTCGCGACGCGCGGTGAGATGCCCGTCGGGGCCTTGGTCGAGGCCCTTGGGCTCAGCCAATCCGCCCTGTCGCAGCATCTGGCCAAACTGCGCCGTGACGGACTCGTTCTCTTTCGCCGCGAGTCCCAGACCCTGCATTATCGGCTCGCCGATCCGCGCGTTACGCGCGTGCTTGGGGTGCTCGAAGAAATCTTTTGCGCGAGATCTCTAACAGCGGCGATTTCCTCCTAATGGTTATGCGACGGGAGAACTATGGTTACACGGACGGCAATGCCGTTCGATGTTCGTACCACGCTCGCGTCCGCAGCACGATCCGCACCACAGAGAGCATGACAGGCACCTCGACCAGCACGCCAACCACGGTCGCCAGCGCGGCCCCGGACTGGAAACCAAAGAGCGCGATCGCGGCCGCAACCGCCAGCTCAAAGAAATTGGAGGCACCAATCAGCGCCGACGGGCACGCGACATTGTACGGCACGCCGAGCGCCCGATTGAGGGCGTAGGCGATGCCGGCATTGAGATAGACCTGAATGACGATCGGCACCGCCAGCAGCGCGATGATCAGCGGTTGTCTGACGATTTGCTCGCCCTGAAAACCGAACAGCAGCACCAGCGTTGTCAACAGCGCGACGAGCGAAACCGGTTGCAGCCGGCGCAAGGTTTGTGCCAAAGCCGCATCGCCGCCGCGCGCTAGCAATGACCGCCGCCAGAGCTGCGCCGCAATCACCGGCACGACGATGTAGAGGACGACCGACAGGAAGAGTGTCGTCCACGGCACGGTGATCGACGACAGCCCGAGCAGCAGCCCCACGATTGGCGCGAAAGCAAACACCATGATCGTGTCGTTGACCGCGACCTGCGTCAGCGTGAAATTCGGCTCGCCGTTGGAGAGGTTCGACCACACGAACACCATGGCCGTGCACGGTGCGGCAGCCAACAGGATCAGCCCCGCGATGTAGCTGTCGATCTCGCCCGCCGGCAGCCACGGGCGGAAGATCCAACCAATGAACAGCCAGCCGAGCAGTGCCATGCTGAACGGCTTGACCAGCCAATTGATGCCGACGGTCACGGCGATGCCGCGCCATTGCTCGGCGACCCGATGCAGTGCGCTAAAATCGACCTTGATCAGCATCGGCACTATCATCAGCCAGATCAGTATGGCGACTGGGATGTTGACCTCGGCCACGGTCATGCGGCCGAGCGCCTGAAACGGTGCCGGCATCAATCGGCCGAGCACGATGCCGGCGACGATGCACAGCGCCACCCACACCGTCAGATAGCGCTCGCAGGTTCCGAGCGCCGGCCGCGTGCGCGGCCGGCCGGCTTCAGCGACCGATGTCATGGCAGCTCCTATTTCGATACGGCCTGCAGGCGGCCGATTTCGTCGACCTTTTGCTTGAGCGCCAGCCGATCGAGCCTGTCGATCGACAGGGCGACAAAAATCTTGATCCGGTTTTCCAGCGCGAGATACGCGGCGCGAAAGGCTTTGTGCTGGTCAGCTTCTGTCCCGTCGACAGCGACGGGATCAGGTATACCCCAATGCGCAGTCACCGGATTGCCGGGCCACAGCGGACATGCCTCGCCCGCCGCTTGGTCGCATACCGTAAAGACGAAATCCATAACCTGCGCGCCAGTGCGGGCGAATTCATTCCAGCTTTTGCTGCGCAGCCTAGATGTTCGGAGATGGTGGCGATCGAGTTCCTCGAGTGCCAGAGGATGCACCGCCCCCTTCGGAAAGCTGCCGGCGCTGTAGCCGTTGAACCGGCCTTTGCCCCAATGCTCGATCAGCACCTCGGCGAGAATGCTGCGTGCCGAGTTGCCGGTGCAGAGGAACAGCACGTTGTAGCAGACGCGCTCGGTGATATCGCCCGCCATGCTTTACGGCTTGCGGGCTTCGACCATGGGCGAGGCGATGTAATTTTCGACACCGCGGCCGGACGCCCAGCTCTCGACCATCTCGCGGCTTTCGAAGTTAGGCGAGACACGGACATCGACAAAGCCGACTTCGCTCAGCCAAGCTTCAATGCGCTCGGCTGGAACCGCACCGGCCACGCAGCCGCACAGTAAGGTGGGATCGGCTTGCAGCTCGGGCGGCAGCGGCACGATGTTGATGACATCGGAGACCGCGAGCCGGCCGCCGGATTTGAGGACGCGAAAGGCCTCCCGGAATACCTGCTTCTTGTCAGGGACAAGGTTGATCACGCAATTCGAAATCACGACATCGGCCGTGTTGTCGGCGATTGGCAGATGTTCGAGTTCCCCGAGGCGGAATTCGACATTACCAGCGCCAATACTGGCAGCGTTGTCGCGTGCCTTTTTGAGCATCTCATGGGTCATGTCGACGCCGATCACGTGGCCGGCATCGCCGACCTGCCGCGCGGCGAGGAAACAGTCGAAACCCGCACCGCTGCCGAGATCGACGACAACCTCGCCCGGCTGCATGGCAGCGATTGCTTGCGGATTGCCGCAGCCAAGCCCGAGATTGGCCCCCTCTGGAACCGCCGCCAGCTCCGCAACGGAATAGCCCATACGCCGCGCCTTATCATACGAAGCGACTTCCGGGCCGCAGCAGGACGATGCCGCCGGCGTGCAGCAGCTCGCTTCACCCGCCGCCGCGATGCCGCCATAGCGGGCACGCACCATCTCCTTGATCTGAACTTCATCCATACTTCGTCTCCCTAAGCGGCTGTGGTCTTGGTCGTCGCATCCGTGCAGGAGCCGGCAGCCGGATCACATGCCGGCGCGCTGACCGCATCGCGCCCGCAGCAGTTTTCGGTGAGGTAGGCCAACAGCGCGTTCATCGCGCCGTATTCAGCCGAATAGATCAGTTGCCGACTCAGGCGGCGTTGCGTGATCAGACCGGCATGGACGAGTTGCGCCAAGTGGAAGGAGAGTGACGAAGGCTGAACTCCAAGCCGCTCGGCGATCGTCCCGGCCGGCAGACCCGCCGGCCCGGCCGTGACCAACAATCGAAACAGCGCCAACCGGGTTTCTTGAGCAAGCGCGCCGAGAGCGGCGATCGCGCGTTTCTCATCCATAACGAGGCGTTCCATGCTTCAACGATGGTCAAAATATATAACGCGCGACGTGTGTCAAGACACATTTCGAAAATTGTTGAAGCTACGTATTCGCATAGGCAGCCGGGAACAGCTCAAGTGTGCAAAAATTAAGATTTTCCGCACCCGGCGCGCATCACCCGCGAGCGTCGCGGGACAGAATCTCGATCAGCGGGCATCGCGGTTGCTGTCCCGCCTCACATTGGCAAATCGCATCCGACAGCACTCGCTCCATCGCCTGCAAATCGGCGATCTTGGCACGGATATCCGCCACATGGGCGGCTGCGAGGTTCCGCGCCTCGGCGCAGGCATCGTCGCCCTCGGTGCCGGCAAGCCGCATGAAGGCCCGAACGTCATCAAGCGTGAAGCCGAGTTGCCGCGCTCGCCGGATAAAACGCACCCGTGCAACGTCGTCGGCATCGTAGCGCCGAAACCGGCCGCCTGGCCGGTGCGCCAGCGGCAGCAAGCCAATCCGCTCGTAATAGCGGATCGTCTCGATGTTGCACTCGGTTCGCCGCGATAGCTCGCCGATGGCGATTTCGGTGCGCGTGCTCAAAAAATTGCTCTTGCATCTGTAGCGACTACAGACTGTAGGGTGGGCGGGTGTTCCTATCAAGGAGACTGCAACATGGAATCGAAGAAGTTCACGCTATGCCCGGCCTGCACGGCGTGCCCGGAGGTCGAGATCACCGATCAGGGCGTCACAATTGGTGAGGACACGAACACGGTTCGGTTATCGCACGCCGAGTGGAACGAGCTCGTGCGGCTCGTTAAGAGCAGCGAGGTAGGCGAGGTGTGAGAGGGTTGGGCCGGCTCTTGGCGCCGTCCCTCCCTCGATTGCAAGCGTGCAGAATCCAAACTCAGGAGTGCCAGAAGCGATGATTGACGAGGCCCGCGATGCCGTTCACGAGGCGGTACCAGCGCACAACACGGGCGCGCTGTTGCTCGCCGCAGGAGGTGTCACCGCTGCCTTCGGCGCAGCATCGTGCTGCGCTCTTCCCTTGCTTTTAGGCTCGGTCGGCGTCGGCACAGCATGGCTGGTCACCGTGGCATGGTTTGCAGCACCGCATCGGCTCGCGCTCTTAGGCATCGCGGTCGCGTGTCTTACCGGGGGTGCCGGGATGGTGCTGTGGTGTCGGCGTCGCGCCGCCAGATGCGCGCCGCGCGCTTGCGGAAACCCGGTGACTGCCCCTGTTGTGACAAGCCTCTTGTTGCTGGGCGCGGTTCTAGTTGTCCTTGGTTGGATGTTTGCGTGACGCGATGTCGGTGCTTTTCGAGTCGACGATCACCTGTCCCCATTGCGGCGCGGCAAAGACAGAAATCATGCCGAGGGATGCGTGCCAGTTCTTTTACGAGTGCTCCGCCTGCGGGGAGTTACTGCGTCCAAGGCCCGGCGATTGCTGTGTGTTCTGCTCTTACGGCTCTGTGTCCTGCCCGCCAGTTCAAAAAGAGCCGTGTTGCAGTAGATAATTTTCGTTGCGATCCGCGCGGTAGCGCGGGCCGTCGCAAAAATCAAGAAATTTTGACGATGCGGCTTGCCTTCATGAGATCAAGGGCTTACCGTCATCATAAATGAGTCTCATAACGAACCCCAAAAAACGGCTGATCGCGGTTTCGCTAGTTCTCGACCAGATCGAGGGCGGCTTCGGAATCCTTGGCGTCTTCGATGTCGAAATAGAGATTGGCCAACGCCTCGGCGGCTAGCTCTCTTGTGAGCTGCGGCCGCAGGTTGAAGCATTTGCACATCTCGAGCACCTGCTCGCAGATGAATTTGGGCTGGTAGTATGCAAGCCCGAATTTGGTGCTGACGGTCAACCGCTCGACCACAAAGTCGAAGACGTCGTCGGCCAATTCCAAACCGTACACATAGGCGATGTCTTCAAATAATTGGCGGTACTCCTCGCAGCTCGGGGCAAACAATTTGATCTTGTACGGGATGCGGCGCAGGAACGCCGGGTCCATCAAATCCGACGGCTGCAGGTTCGTCGAA
>Ga0306920_100008983_pt1 | contig 13317 bp, 13 predicted proteins | sample flu12Cox44000170_FD_204666 | JGI IMG/M metagenome (GOLD analysis project Ga0306920, IMG submission 204666) | Lab enrichment of tropical soil microbial communities from Luquillo Experimental Forest, Puerto Rico - flux4day.12C.oxic.44.000.170 (v2)... | ecosystem: Environmental > Terrestrial >... | reverse complement strand
TCGTGGGCGCGCCGCGAGCTCAAGAACGATGCCATCGGGCCGGCGCCGAAGGATGCGAGCCAGGTTCTCACCCGCGGGGATGTGGTCTATGTGGTGGCCGACACCGCCGGCCACGCGCAGCTCGCGCAGATCCCCGCGGCACAGAGCGCGCTCGTGGCGCTCGATCCGAACGATGGCAGTATCGTCGCGCTCGTCGGCGGCTTCGACTACTTCACCAACAAGTACAACCGCGTCACCCAGGCGCGGCGCCTGCCCGGCTCGGGGTTCAAGCCCTTCCTGTACTCCGCGGCGCTCGAGCACGGCCTCACCCCGGCGACGGTGCTGCTCGATGCGCCGATCGTGCTCGAAGGCGGCACGCGCGAGGATGAGTGGCGTCCGGAGAACTCCGAGCGCCAGTTCGGCGGCCCGACGCGCCTGCGCGATGCGCTGGTGCACTCGCGCAACCTGGTCTCGATTCGCGTGCTGAAGGACATCGGCATACCGGCGGCGATCGACTACATCAGCCATTTCGGCTTCGACCCGAAGACCATGCCCCACGACCTGACGCTCGCCTTGGGCACGCTCGAGGCGACGCCGCTCGATGTCGCCGACGCCTACGCGGTGTTCGCCAACGGCGGCTACAAGGTCTCGCCGTATTTCATCGACCGCATCGAGGATGCGAGCGGCAAGGTCGTCTGGCGCGCCGCCCCGCGCATGGCTTGCCCGCAGTGCGATGAGGGCGATGCCAATCCCGGCGCCCAGGCGCAGCCGCTGCGCGTAGCGGATACCGGCCGCGCCGTAGCCGGCAGCGATGCGGCGCGCGGGGTGACGCGCGGTGAGCCGGCGCCGTTGCCCGAGTCCGAGGCCGCGCCGCGAGTGATCAGCGCGCAGAACGCCTACGTGATGACCGACATGATGGCGGATGTCATCAAGCGCGGCACCGGGCGCCGTGCGCTCGCGCTCGGGCGCAGCGACATCGCCGGCAAGACCGGCACGACCAATGAAGCCAAGGACACTTGGTTCAACGGCTTCACGCGCAACCTGGTCGCAACGGTGTGGGTGGGCTTCGATCAGGAGCGCTCGCTCGGTGAAGCCGAGGAAGGCGCGCGCACCGCACTGCCGATCTGGATTCAGTTCATGCGCGAGGCGCTGCAGGGGGTCCCGGAGCAGCGCCGCGACATGCCCGAGGGGCTCGTGACCTTGCGCATCTCGCCCGCGACCGGCACGCTGGTGAGCGCCGAGAATCCCGACGGCATTCCGGAGCTGTTCATGGTGAATCACCTGCCCGCGGCGGATCAGGCGGGCAACCTGGTGCAGGGACCGGAGGGACAGCCCAGCGGCGAGCCGATCTTCTAGGGCGGGCGCCCGTGAAGCGACACCCGACGCGCGGTGAGAACCTGCGGCGTGCGCTGGCCCAGGAGGCCGCGCGCATCATGGCGGAGCATGGCATCCGCGATTTCCTGGTGGCGAAGCGCAAGGCGGCCGAGCGCTTCGGCGTCGCCGATGGCGCCGCCCTGCTGCCGAAGAACAGCGAGATCGAGAGCGCGCTCGCGGAATACCAGCGACTGTTTGGCGGCGAGTCACACCTCAGCGCGCTGCACGCCCAGCGGCTCGCGGCGCTCTCGGCCATGCGCTACCTGCGTGAGTTCTCCCCCCGACTCGTGGGCGCGGTGCTTTCGGGCACCGCCACCCTGCACTCGGAGGTGCAGCTGCACCTGTTCGCCGACCGCGCCGAGTCCGTGACGCTGAAGCTGCTCGATCAGGGTATCCCGCACGAGGTCACCGAAAGGCGCGTGCGCTTCGATGCCGAGCAGGTGCGCGCCTTCCCCGGCGTGCGCTTCGAGATGGACGCGCAGCCGATCGAGGCGACGGTGTTTCCGCCCGAGGGGATCCGCCAGGCGCCGGTGAGTCCGGTGGACGGCCGTCCCATGCGCCGCGCCAGCACCTTCGAGGTGGAGGCACTGCTGCAGCAGGCGTGACCCGGTCGATGTGATAATGGCGCCCGCGCCAGGGACACGGACAGGAGAGCATCATGAGAACAAGCTCGGGCAACAGGCGTTTCCTTGCCGTGGCGGGCCTCGCCGCGATTCTCGCGGCCGCGGCACATGCGCAGGAGCACGCCGCGCACTGGAGCTACTCCGGGGAGCATGGGCCGGATCACTGGGGTGCGGAGGACCCGGCGTTCGCCGCATGTGGCAGCGGCACCCGGCAGTCGCCGATCGATATCGAGACGGCGACCACCGCAGCGCTTCCCGCGATCGAGTTCTCCTACAAGCCTTTTCCACTCACGGTGACCGATACCCACCACTCCTTCCAGGTCAATGTGCCGCAAGGCAGCGGCGGCATCACGGTGGGCGAGGAGCACTACGAGCTCGTGCAGTTTCATTTCCATCATCCGAGCGAGGAGCGCGTACACCACAAGCGCTCGGCGATGGTGATGCACCTGGTGCACAAGAACGCCAAGGGAGAGCTGGCGGTGGTAGCGGTACTGATCCACCAAGGTGCGGCCAACCCCGTCCTCAAGCCGATCTTCGACGACTTCCCGGCGAAAGGCACCGAATCCAAGGTGGCAGAGACGACGCTCGACCCCAGGCAGTTGCTGCCGCCCAAGCACGGCTACTACACCTTCGATGGCTCGCTCACCACGCCGCCGTGCAGCGAGCACGTGCACTGGTTCGAACTCAAAGAGCCCATCGACGCCTCGAGCGCGCAGATTGCGCAGTTCGCCACGCGCTATCCGCACAATGCGCGGCCCACTCAGCCGCTCAACGCCCGGGCGGTCGAGCAGACCGCGGACTGATTCAGGAGCGCTTGCCGATCTCGAGGTAGTCGCGCCGCGGTGGGCCGGTGTACAGCTGCCGCGGCCGGCCGATGCGCATGTGGGGATCGGAGATCATCTCCTGCCAGTGCGCCACCCAGCCGACGGTGCGCGCGACCGCGAACATCACCGTGAACATCGAGCGCGGGATGCCGATAGCGCTGTAGATCACGCCCGAATAGAAATCGACATTCGGGTAGAGCTTGCGGCTGACGAAGTACTCGTCCTTGAGCGCGATCTCCTCGAGGCGCAGGGCGAGCTCGAGCAACGGGTTGTCGCTGCGGCCGAGCGCGGCGAGCACCTTGTGGGTCATCTCGCGGATGATCTTGGCGCGCGGGTCGAAGTTCTTGTAGACGCGGTGGCCGAAGCCCATCAGGCGGAAGTGGCTCGATTTGTCCTTGGCTATCGCCAGGTACTTGGGGATGTTGTCGACCGTGCCGATCTGCTCGAGCATCGCCAGCACCGCCTCATTGGCGCCACCGTGTGCCGGTCCCCACAGCGCCGAGACGCCGGCGGAGATGGCCGCGTAGGGATTGGCGCCGGTGCTGCCGGCGAGTCGCACGGTGGAGGTGCTGGCGTTCTGCTCGTGGTCGGCGTGCAGCACGAACAGCAGATCGAGCGCCTTGGCGGCGATGGGATCGAGCTTGTAGGGCTCGCACGGCACCGCGAACAGCATGTTGAGCAGGTTGGCGGCGTAGTCGAGGTCGTTGCGCGGGTAGATGAACGGCTGGCCGAGGGAGTGCTTGTGGGCCGCCGCGGCGATGGTGGGGATCTTGGCGATGATGCGATGGGAGAAGATCTCGCGGTGCCGCGGGTTATGGATGTCCATGGTGTCGTGATAGAACGCCGCCATCGAGGCGACGACTCCCGAGACCATGGCCATCGGATGGGCGTTGTAGTGGAAGCCGTCGAAGAACTCCAGCAACGACTCGTTGATCATGGTGTGATAACGGATGTTGCCGGTGAACTCGGCCAGCTGCTTCTTGGTCGGCAGCTCGCCGATCAAGAGCAGGTACGCCACCTCCATGAACGTGCTTTTCTCCGCCAGCTGCTCGATCGGATAACCGCGATACAGCAGCACGCCGGCATCGCCGTCGATGTAGGTGATGCGGCTCTCGGTCGCCGCGGTCATCCCGAAGCCGGGGTCGTAGGTGAAGACGTCGAGCTCGGGCTGCAGATGGGCGATATCGAGCCCGGCCGGGCCGATGGTGCCGGCGCGCACCGGCAGATGCGCCGTGCGACCGGTGGCGCTGTCGGTGAGCTCGAAGGTCTTGCCGGTCTTGTCGTTCATCGCTGCAGGCGCTGGTCCGTATGTGCCCGCCGCGCCGGTTAGCGGCGCGCGCAGAGAATCGCACGAGCCTTACACGGTCCGCGTGCCGAATCAAGGCACTGGCCGAGCCTACTCGCCGGTAAAGACCGGCGCGCGGTGTTTGCCGCGCGGGGACCGCGCCGTCTGCGGCGCGCGGGTGCGCGCCGTACGCCGTTCCTCGGTCTTCGACTTCGCGGTGCGGCGGGGTCGGTGGCGGCGGGCCGCGTTACTTCGGGCCGGCAGCGTGCGCGTACTTGCGACGGAACTTGTCCACGCGCCCGGCGGTGTCGACGATCTTCTGTTTGCCGGTATAGAAAGGATGGCAGTTCGAGCACACCTCGATCTGCAGGTCATGCCCGAGGGTCGAGCTCGTCTTGAACGTGTTGCCGCACGTGCAGGTGACCGTGATCTCTTTGTACTCGGGATGGATCTTGTCTTTCATGGCACGCTCGGGGTTCGAAGAGGGAGGCTTACCCCAAGATGGGGCGGCGGGTGCGAGAGTTAAAGGGCGCGGGAGTTTAGCGGCACCCCGATGCAGGCTCAAGCATCGGGCCGATGAGGCCCGCGCAGCGAGGGTTCCCTTATCCACAGAAGCTGTGGACAACTCTGTGGATGGAGCCTCCCGCAGGCAGCCGATTTCGCAGCTAGATTGCATAATTGTTACCTTGATCAAAAAATGATCAGGTAATTTTCACCTGTGAGCTCAATCAGTTACGTACAGCATATCCAGCGGCTTGGCTGATATGCGGTGTAATTTGCTCATTCTCCGACGTAGGCTCGGCCGCCTGTGAATAACGGTCTTTCAGGGCAGTGCGGCAACCTCGGGCGTAGCCATTGACAATGCGGAAGCACCGGAGTTTTTCGATGTTTCCGGCAGAAATTTGAGCAGCAGATCGTTGAGAAAACGCAGCCCGCGGGGGCTCGGCCGATACCCCTCGACGGTCCGGGAAAGGAGTCCGGCATCGAGCGCGGCCCGCAACGGCGCCGCGACGCTCTCCCAGGCAAGTCCGGTACGCGTGATGAAGCTCGCCTGCGCGAAACCTGCGGTCAAACGCAGCGCATTCAGCATGAACTCGAAGGGCAACTCCTGCGGCGCGATCGTCCGCGAGGCGAGCGCGCCATCCGGCGCCGAGAGGTAGCGCCGCGGCTCGCGCAGCTGCCTCGTTCGCACGATTCGCCCGGCTGCCGCGAAAGTCAGTTTGCCGTGCGCGCCGGCGCCGACCCCGAGGTAATCGCCGAAGGTCCAGTAGTTGAGGTTGTGGCGGCACTGGGCGCCGGTACGCGCATAGGCCGATACCTCGTACTGCGCAAATCCGGCGGCAGAAAGACGCGCGCCGCACTCCTCCAGCATGGCCGCACACTCATCCTCATCGGGCAGCGCCGGCGGGCACCCGGCAAAGACCGTTCCCGGCTCGAGTGTGAGCTGATAGTGGGAGAGGTGCGCGGGTGAGAGCGCGAGTGCCGCCTCGATGTCGCGCACCGCCGCGGCGAGCTCCTGGCCGGGAAGACCATACATCAGATCCAGGTTGAAATTGCCGAGGCCTGCGGCGTGCAGCTCCGCGGCGGCCCGCTGCGTCTCGGCGGGCGAGTGAATGCGCCCGAGAGCCGCGAGCGCACGCGCATCGAAGCTCTGCGCGCCGAGCGACACGCGGGTCACACCGGCGGCGCGATATTCGCGGAACGCGCCGCGCTCGATCGCGCCGGGATTCGCTTCGAGGGTCACCTCCGCGTCGGGCGCCAGATGCAGCTGCCGCCGCGCCGCCTCCAGCACGCGGCCGATCGCCGCGGGCGAGAAAAGGCTCGGCGTACCGCCGCCGAAAAACACGCTCCGCACCTCGCGCCCCTCGACCTGCGGCGCCTGCGCCTCGATGTCCCGTTCGAGGCGGGCAACGTACGGCGCCTGCGGCAGCGCACCGCTCAATGTGTAGGAATTGAAATCGCAGTACGGGCATTTGCGCACACACCAGGGAAAGTGCACGTAAAGCGCGAGCGGCGGTGTGGCGAGGGTGGACATCCGGAGGCCGTGGCAAACAAACAGCTGATGGTTCCGCTGCACGCTATTCCGCGTTCTGCACCTGCTCGCGCATCTGCTCGATGATCACCTTCATGTCGACCGCGGTGCGCGTGGTCTCGAGGTCCTGTGACTTCGAGGACAGCGTGTTGGCTTCGCGGTTGAGCTCCTGCATGAGGAAGTCGAGGCGCCGTCCGGCGGGCTCGCTCGCGCCGATCACACGCCGCACCTCGGCGATGTGGCCGGCGAGCCGCTCGAGTTCCTCGTCCACATCGAGCCGCTGCAGCAGCAGCGCCAGCTCCTGCTCGATGCGCTCGCGCTCGACGCTCGCGCCGAGCTCGGCGAGCCGCTCATCGAGACGGGTGCGCACGCGCGCCTGGACCTCCGGCAGCCGCTCGCGTACCGAGGCGACCAGCGCCTCGAGCGCGGCGCAACGCTGCTCGAGGAGCTCACCCAAGCGCGCACCCTCGCGCGCGCGCGCCGCCACCAGATCCTCGAGCGTCGCGCCGAATACCGCATAGGCCACCGCCAGCAGCCGCTCGCCGCTGCCACCGTCCTCGCGCAGCACGCCGGGCCAGCGCAACACGTCGAGGGCGTTGAGCGTCGCGGGCTCGCGCAGCGATTGCGTCACCGCTTCGACCGCATTGAGCAGCTGCTCGAGCGCCACGGGATCGACTTCCAGCGGCGCCGCCGCGCCCTGCGGGCGGCGGTAGCTCAACGTGCAGTCGACCTTGCCGCGGCGCACGGCGCGTGTGAGGCGCGTGCGCAGCTCGCCCTCGGCGGCCCGCAGCTCATCGGGCAGACGGAAGCCCGCCTCGAGGAAGCGGTGATTGACGCTGCGCAGCTCGCATACCAGCGTCCCCCACGTCCCGGTGCTCTCGCGGCGCGCGAAGCCGGTCATGCTTGCGATCATGCTGGCGCTCGTCACAGGTGATATAAAGCCCAACAAGTCTAACAGAGGAACGGCATCCTTCTTGCGGGTGGAGTACGCGGAGATCAGCCTGCTCGGCGGGCGCGAGGAGAATCAGGACCGGGTGGCAGCGGTGATCGCCGAGCATGCGGCGTTGCTGCTGGTGGTGGACGGCATGGGCGGACATGCCGATGGCGCCAAGGCCGCGCACGTCACCAAACAGGTGCTCGTGGAAGCGTTCTGGCATACGCCACAACCGCTCATCGATCCGCTCGGCTTCCTGCACCTGACGCTCGGGCGCGCGCACCAGGAAGTGGTGCGGCTCGGGGCGAAGTTGCCGCTCGAGCAGCGGCCACGCGCGACCTGCGCGGCGTGCCTCATCCAGCAGCGCGCCTGCTGGTGGGCGCACGTGGGCGACAGCCGTCTGTATCACGTGCGCCGCGGCGCGCTCGTCAGCCGCAGCCGCGACCACAGTCACGTCGAGCTGCTGCTGCGCGAGGGACTGATCACCGCCGAGCAGGCGCAGACTCACCCGATGCGCAACTTCGTCGAGTGCTGCCTCGGCGGCGATCCGATCCTGCCCGACATGTCGCTCGGGCGGCGCCGGCCGCTCGAGCCGAACGATGTGCTGCTGGTGTGCACCGATGGCTTGTGGGGCTCGCTCAAGGACACGGAGATCGTCGCCGAGCTCGGCGGCGCCGGTGCGGGTGCGCTGCGCCAGAAGCTGCTCGCGCTCGGCGAGCGCGCGGTGAAGCGTGCCGGCAACGCCAGCGACAACACCTCGGCCGCGGCGCTGCGCTGGCTCGGAGACTAGGAGTACCGATGGCGAGGCCTTCCGGACGCAAGCCCGATGAGCTGCGGCGCGTGAGTTTCGAGCGCCGCCACGCCAAGCATGCCGAAGGCGCGGTGCTGGTGGAGTTCGGCGACACACAGGTGCTGTGTACCGCGAGCGTCGAGGACTCCGTGCCCGCCTTCCTGCGCGGCAAGGGTCAGGGGTGGATCACCGCCGAGTACGGCATGCTGCCGCGCGCCACGCACACCCGCACGGCGCGCGAGGCGGCGCGCGGCCGCCAGAGCGGGCGCACCCAGGAGATCCAGCGGCTGATCGGCCGCTCGCTGCGCGCGGTCGCCGATCTGCGGGCCCTGGGTGAGCGCACCATCACGCTCGATTGCGACGTGCTGCAGGCGGATGGCGGCACGCGCACCGCCGCCATCACCGGCGGGTACGTCGCGCTGTGGCAGGCCTGCGAGCAGCTGGTGAAGATCGGTCTGATCCCCATGAGCCCGCTGCACGGGCAGGTGGCCGCCGTGTCGGTCGGCATCGTGGGCGGCATACCGGTGCTCGATCTCGACTACGCCGAGGACTCGCAGGCGGAAACCGACATGAACGTCGTCATGAACAACGGCGGCGCATTCATCGAGGTCCAGGGAACCGCCGAAGGCCACGCCTTTCGGCGCCACGAGCTCGATGCGCTGCTGAATCTGGCCGCGAGCGGCATCGCGGAGCTGTTCGCTCTGCAGAGCGAGGCGTTGCTGTCCCCGTGACGCGCGCGGTTCTCGCCAGCGGCAACCCCGGCAAGCTGCACGAGCTTGCCGCGCTGCTCGCGCCCTACGCGTTGCAGCTCATTCCCCAGGGGGAGCTCGGCATCCACCCGGCCACCGAGACCGGCACCACGTTCCTCGAGAACGCGCTGCTGAAGGCGCGCCACGCGGCGCACCATGCGCATCTCGCGGCCCTCGCGGACGACTCGGGCCTCGAGGTCGACGCGCTCGGCGGGCGGCCGGGGGTGTGGTCGGCGCGCTTTGCCGGGGCTGCGGCGAGCGACGAAGACAACCTGCGGCAGCTGCTCGCCGAGCTCCTCGAGGTGCCCGATGAGTTCCGCCAGGCGCGCTACCAGTGCGTCATCGTGTTTCTGCGCGCCGCCTCCGACCAGGCCCCCCTCATCGCACACGGCACCTGGGAGGGGCGCATCGCCCGCATGCCCCGCGGTCGCGGTGGCTTCGGCTACGACCCGGTGTTCATCCCGGCGGGTGAGCAGCGCACTGCCGCAGAGCTCTCCAGCGCCGCGAAGAATGCCGTCAGCCATCGCGGCCAGGCGCTGCGCGCGCTCGTCGCGATGCTCGACTCGGGGGGCTATATTCGCGGGCCATGACCCGCGGCCGGCTCATCGTCATCGCCGCGCCCTCCGGCGCCGGCAAGACCTCGCTGGTGAAGGCGCTGCTCGCGAGCGAGGCGCAGTTGCGCCTCTCGGTGTCGCACACCACGCGCAAGCGGCGCGAGACCGAGCAGGAGGGGCGCGAATACCATTTCGTGTCGGTGGCCGAGTTCCAGCGGCTGCAGGCGGCCGGTGAGTTCCTCGAGCACGCGCGTGTATTCGACAACTTCTACGGCACCTCGCGCGGGTTCGTCGAGCAGCAGCTGCAGGCGGGGCACGATGTGGTGCTGGAGATCGACTGGCAGGGCACGCAGCAGGTGCGCCGCGCCATGCCGCAGTGCGTGAGCATCTTCATCCTGCCGCCCTCGCGCGCGGCGCTCGCCGAGCGCCTGGCGCACCGCGCCACCGACACCGCGCAGGTGATCGCGCGGCGACTCGCGGACGCCGCGGGCGACATGTCCCACTACGGCGAGTTCGATTACGTGGTGGTGAACGATGAGTTCGCGCGCGCGGTGGAGGATCTGAAGCGCATCGTGGCCGGCGCCGCCGAGGATCTGCGCAGCGACCGGCCGCAGCTCGCGCCGCTTTTGGCGGAGCTGCTCCCCGCCCGCTGAAACTGGCCCGGGAGCGGGGTTTTCCTTTATAGTTAGCGATCCTGCACACCCCAGGTGGGGTGTGCTCCCAAGCAAGCTGACACCGATGGCCCGAATCACCGTAGAAGACTGCCTGCAGAACGTCGACAACCTGTTCCAGCTGGTGCTGCTCGCGGCGCAGCGCGCGCGGCGCCTGGCGAACGGCGCCGAAGCCACGCTGCCGCTCGAGAACGACAAGCCGACCATGCTCGCGCTGCGCGAGATCGCCGCCGGCAACATCACCGCCGAGATGCTGCGCGAGCCCGAGCCGCCGCCCGAGGCGGCGGTGCCCGAGGCGGACAACCAGTCGACCTTCCGCGCGCCGCAATTCGGCCTCGGAGACTGACGGCGGCCGGCTCACGTGGAGTACGCGTCTTCGCTCCTGGGACTACTGCCCGGCGGAAGACGCACTCCGGGACTGAAGGAGCTGCTCGGTGCCGTCGGCAGTTATCTGTCGCCCGAGCAGGTGGGGCGCATCCGCGAGGCGGCCGAGTTCGGCACCTCGGTGCACCACGGCCAGAAGCGCCTCTCGGGTGAGCCGTTCATCGCGCACCCGGTAGCGGCCGCCGCCATCCTCGCGGACCTGCACCTCGACGCCGACACCATCGTCGCCGCCATCCTGCACGATGTCATCGAGGACACCCCGACTCCGAAGGATCAGCTCGCGGCCCGCTTCGGCGCGGATGTCGCCGAGATCGTCGATGGCGTCACCAAGCTCGATCAGATCAAGTTCAAGAGCCGCGAGGAGGCGCAGGCGGAGTCCTTCCGCAAGATGCTGCTCGCCATGGTGCGCGATCTGCGCGTCATCCTGGTGAAGCTCGCCGACCGCACCCACAACATGCGCACCATCGAGGCCATGGCGCCGGCGCGGCGCCGCGCCATCGCGCGCGAGACCCTCGACATCTATGCGCCGATCGCCGAAAGGCTCGGCCTCTACAACATGAAGCTCGAGCTCGAGGATCTCGGCTTCGAGGCGCTCTATCCGCGCCGCTATCAGGTGCTCGAGCGCGCACTCAAGCGCGCGCGCGGCAACCAGAAGGAGTTCCTCAAGAAGATCGAGCAGCAGCTGAACGCCGCGCTCATGAAAGCGGAGATCGCCGCGCACGTCGAGACGCGCGAGAAGCACCTCTACAGCATCTACCGCAAGATGCGCCGCAAGCGCGCGCTGCTCAACGAGATCGTCGATGTCTATGGCATCCGCATCATCGTCGAGCGGCCCGACACCTGCTACCGGGCCTTGGGCGTCGTGCACGCGGTGTTCAAGCCGATGCCCGGCCGTTTCAAGGACTACGTCGCGATCCCGCGCGCCAACGGCTACCAGTCGCTCCACACCACGCTCTTCGGCCCGAACGGCGTGCCGATCGAGGCGCAGATCCGCACCGGCGACATGCATCGCGTCGCCGAGGCCGGCATCGCCGCGCACTGGAAGTACAAAGCCGGCGGCGATGCGGGCTCGATGCAGCAGGAGCGCACGCGCGAGTGGCTCTCGAACCTGGTGTCGCTGCAGGAAGCGGGCAGCTCGGAGGAGTTTCTCGAGAGCGTCAAGGTCGACCTCTTCCCCGACAAGGTGTATGTGTTCACCCCGAAAGGCCAGATCCTGCGGCTGCCCTCCGGCGCCACGGTGGTGGATTTCGCCTACGCCGTGCATACCGACATCGGCAACCGCTGCGTCGCCGCCAAGGTCGACCGGCGGCTGACGCCGCTGCGCACCGTGCTGCGCAACGGCCAGACGGTCGAGATCATCACCGCCAAGGGCGCGGCCCCCAACCCGTCCTGGGTCAACTTCGTCGCCACCGCCAAGGCGCGCAGCGCCATCCGCCATTACCTGAAAGGCCTGCGGCGCACCGAGGCGATCGCGCTCGGCGCCAAGCTGCTCGCGCAGGCGCTCGGGGAGTTCTCGCTGTCGCTCGAGGATGTGAGCGAGGAGGTGCGCCGCGCGGCGCTCGGGGAGCTCGGCCTGAAGGATCTCGATGAGCTGTACGAGAAGCTCGGGCTCGGCGAGCGCCTGGCGCCGCTCGTGGCGCGGCGGCTGTTGCCGGCGACGCCGGCGGCCGGCGGCGCCACCGGGCTTGCGCCGCTCGCGATCGCGGGCACCGAGGGACTGCTGGTCACCTATGCCCGCTGCTGCTTCCCGATTCCCTACGATCCGATCTTCGCCTTCCTCTCTTCGGGCCGCGGCGTCGTGATCCATCGCGAGAACTGCGTCAATGTCGAGGACTACCGCAAGCACCCGGAGAAATGGCTGCCGGTGAGCTGGCAGACGGCGCCCGATCGGCTGTTCTCCTCCGAGATCCGCGTCGACGTCGTCAACCGCACCGGCGTGCTCGCGGCGGTGGCCGCGGCGATCGCCAGCACCGAGACCAACATCGACCACGTCTCCATCGACGAGCAGGACAGCGACACCGCGGTGCTCACCTTCGAGCTGCGCGTACGCGACCGCCGCCACCTCGCCCGCCTGGTGCGCATCATCCGCCGCATGCCCGACGTGAACCGCGTGACGCGCACCATCGCCGCGCACGCGCGCGACGAGAGCGCCGCAGTCAGCGCCGACCCCGACGGGGACGACGAGGACGCGGGCGATGAGAGCGGCTGACCCCCACCGCCGTGATCTTGCCCGCCGCCACCGCTACAGGAGCCAAGTCAATGAGCCGCCAGAGCATCCACACCGAACGCGCGCCACAAGCCATCGGCCCGTACTCGCAGGCGGTGCGCGCCGGCAACACCGTCTACCTCTCCGGGCAGGTGCCGTTCGATCCGGCCACTATGCAACTGGTGAGCGGTGACATCGAGGTGCAGGTGCGGCGCGTCTTCGAGAACCTCAAGGCGGTGGCGGAAGCCGCCGGCGGCTCGCTCGCGCAGGCGGTGAAGGTCAACATCTTCCTCACCGATCTCGGCAACTTCGCCAAGGTGAACGAGATCATGGCGCTCTACTGCACCAAGCCCTATCCCGCACGCTCGACCATCGGGGTCGCGCAGCTGCCGCGCGGGGCGCAGGTCGAGATCGAGTGCGTCCTGCACCTCGACTGAAGCGCGCGCCGGCGGCCGCCGCGAGCGGCCCGCCGCCGGTCGGGGAACGTCCCGTCAGCGCGCTGCGCGGGGTGGGCGCGGCGCTCGCCGGACGACTCGCGCGACTCGGGGTGACGAGCATCTCCGACCTGCTGTTCCTGCTGCCGCTGCGCTACGAGGACCGCACGCAGATCACGCCGATCGGAACGCTGCAGCCCGGCACGCGCGCGGCGGTGGAAGGGGAAATCCAGCTCACCGAAGTCGCCTACCGCGGCCGCCGGCAGCTGCTCAGCCGCCTCTCCGACGGCTCGGGAATGCTCACGCTGCGTTTTTTCTACTTCTCCGCCAGCCAGCAGCACAACCTCGCCCGCGGCACCCGCCTGCGTTGCTTCGGGGAGGTACGGCGCGGGCCGCTCGGGCTGGAGATGGTGCACCCGGAGTACCGGCGGCTGCGCGAGGACAGCGCGCCGCTCGAGCAGACTCTCACACCGATCTA
>Ga0306920_100008980_pt1 | contig 13319 bp, 10 predicted proteins | sample flu12Cox44000170_FD_204666 | JGI IMG/M metagenome (GOLD analysis project Ga0306920, IMG submission 204666) | Lab enrichment of tropical soil microbial communities from Luquillo Experimental Forest, Puerto Rico - flux4day.12C.oxic.44.000.170 (v2)... | ecosystem: Environmental > Terrestrial >... | reverse complement strand
TCGCCGGCTCGGCCGCCAGCCTGTTCTGGGTGCTGCGCCGCTGGGGGGCCAGCACCGGCGCGGCGGCCCTGGGCGGGGCGGTCTACGGGTTCTCCCCGGCCCTGGTCAACTCCGGCATCGGCCACTACCACCTGGTGTTCGCCGTGCTGCCGCCGCTGATGATCGACGCGCTGCTGCGGATCCTCACCGGCCGCGGGCACCCGGTCGTGGCCGGCGCCTGGCTCGGCTTGCTGGCCGGGGCGCAGCTGTTCATCGGGGAAGAACTGCTGGCCGACACGGCCCTGGCCTGCCTGGTGCTGGCGGTCGTGCTCGCGGCCCAGCGGCCGCGGACGGCGCTGCGCCGGCTCCCCGTGGCCGCGCTCGGCCTGGTGACGTCGGCCGCGGTCGCGCTGGTGATCTGCGGGCACGCGCTGATGGTGCAGTTCCTCGGGCCGTTCCGGGAGCACAGCGGGCCGCTGGGCTGGTCAACCAACATCGCGTACTTCGTGGAACCGCCCGGCACGCTGCTGTTCCACACGCCGGCCAGCGCGGCCGCCACCGGCGGCTTCGTTCTGGGGCTGCCGGAGGTCCTGGCCTATCTGGGCTGGCCGCTGCTGGCCGTGCTCGCCTTCTGCACGATCCGCTTCTGGCGGGACCTGCGGGTCCGCACCGCGGCGCTGACCTTCCTGGTGCTGGAACTGTGCAGCCTCGGCGGCGGCAACCAGCCGTTCCTGGCCCGGACGTTCCTGCCGTGGCACTGGCTGCAGACCCTGCCGGCTCTGGCCAACGTGCTGCCGGACCGGTTCGCCATCCTCGCGGACGGCGCGGCCGCCGCCGTGCTCGCCTTCTCGCTGGACCTGGCGCGCTCACGGGCGCAGGCCCGGGGCGGCGGGTGGCGAAACGGGGTCCCGCTCGCGGTCGCGGTGCTGGCGGTCTTGCCGCTGATCCCGCTGCCGTACCAGACCGCCCGGCTCCCGGCGGTCCCGGCCGGCTGGCACGCGGCCTTCGCCAGCCTGCACCTCGCCCCCGGCGCCCGCGTGCTGGTCCTGCCCATCGCGAACGTGGGACACACTCAGGCGATGCGCTGGCAGGCGGACACCGGGGAACCCGGCTCGATGGTCGGCGGCTACTTCCTCGGGCCCACGCCGGGCACCGGGCAGCCCATGTTCGATCCCGAGCCGGCCCGGTCGACCGCCAAGTACCTGGACCATATCTGGGACGGAAGCCGGCTTGTCTACGGCACGACCCCCGCACGGCTCCGCGCCGGCCTGGCCGCCTGGCGGCCGGCCGCCGTGGTCGCGGTCAGCAGCCCGCGCTCGCCGCTCGGGCGCGTCCTGATCGACGTCCTGGGTCAGCCCGGCTTCCGCAGCGGTCAGGTGCTCGCCTGGCGGCTGAAGCCGGCGAGCCGCTAGCTCATCGCGGGTCGAGCAGTTGGGCGAGGTGGCTCGCGGGCCAGCCCGCGAGCTGGCTGGCCTGGACGCGGCAGGAGAACCCGTCGGCCAGCAGCAGCGTCCCCGCCGGGGCCGCGCGCAGCGCCGGCAGCAGCGCCTGCTCCGCGACGGCCGCCGACACCTCGTAGTGGCCGCGCTCCATGCCGAAGTTGCCCGCCAGGCCGCAGCATCCGGCCAGGACCTGGGTGTCGGCGCCGGCCGCCCGCAGGACGGCCAGGTCGGCGTGGTAGCCCAGGACGGCGTGGTGGTGGCAGTGCGGCTGGGCGATGATCCGCTTCCCCGCGAGCCGGCCGCGCAGCCAGGGCAGGTCCTCGGGGCCCGGGCGAGCCGGCGGGCCGGCGCCGGGCCGGGCGTCACGGCCCGCGCCCAGCAGCGTCTCGGCCAGGGTCCTGGTGGCCGCGGCGACGGCCCGGGCCCGGGGGTCACCGTCGAGCAGGTCGGTGAGGTCGCCGCGCAGCACCGCGGTGCACGACGGCTCCAGCCCGACGATCGTCATGCCCTGCTCGGCGTAGGGGGCCAGGCCGGCCACCGCGGCCCGCAGCCGCGCCCGCGCCCCTCGCAGCTGGCCAGTGGAGATCCAGGTCAGGCCGCAGCACCAGGAGCGGTCGGGCACGATCACCTCGAATCCCGCCTCCGCGAGCACGGCGACGGCCGCCTCGGCGACCTGAGGTGAGAACGCCCGGGTGAAGGTGTCGGCCCAGATGACCGCCCGGTCACCGGACGGGCGCGCGGCGGCCGGCCCTGCGGTGGCCGGCCCCGTGCTGGCCGACACCGTGCTGGCCGACACCGTGCTGGCCGAGAGCTGGCGCAGGCGCGAGGGCGTGGCCGGGTGCCGGGCGAGCCCGGGCAGCGGCCGCCGGGGGTCGATCCCGGCCACGCGCCGCACGATCCCGGTGACCGGCCTCAGGCGCAGGGCCGCGTTGGCGAGGCCGGGCGCGGCCGCGGCCAGCCGGGTCCACCGGGGCAGCCAGCCCAGCGCGTAGTGGCTCCGGGGCCGGACCCGGCCGCGGTAGGCCTGGTGCAAGACCTCGGACTTGTAGGTGGCCATGTCGACCGACACCGGGCAATCCCGGGAGCAGGCCTTGCACGACAGGCACAGGTCGAGCGCCTCGTGCACCTCGGGCGCCCGCCAGCCGCCGGTGACCAGCGTGCCGTTCGCCAGCTCCTGCAGCACCCGGGCCCGGCCCCGGGTGGAGTCCTTCTCGTCCCGGGTGGCCAGGTACGAGGGGCACATGAACCCGCCGGCCGGCCCGTTGTCCGCCCGGCACTTGCCCATCCCGACGCAGCGGTGCACGGCGCGGGACAGGTCTCCGCCGTCGGCGGAGAGCGCGAACCCGCCGGCCGCCCGCAGCGGGCGGGCGGCGGGCACGCGCAGGTCGGCGGCCACCGGCCGGGCGCCGACGATGACCCCGGGGTTGAGCAGCCCGTCGGGGTCGAACAGGCCCTTGAACGCGGCGAAGGCGTCGATCGCCTGGCGGGAGTACATGATCGGCAGCAGCTCGCTGCGGGCCCGCCCGTCGCCGTGCTCCCCGGAGATCGAGCCGCCGTACCCCGCGACGAGCTGGGCGGCTTCGGTCAGGAACGGCCGCAGCCGTTCTGGATGGTCGGCGAGCGGGAAATCGATCCGCACGTGCACGCAGCCGTCGCCGAAGTGGCCGTAGAGCAGCCCGTCGAGGCGGTGGCCGTCCAGCAGGGCCAGGAACTCGCGCAGGTACGGGCCGAGCTGCCCGGGCGGGACGGCGGCGTCCTCCCAGCCCGGCCAGGCCGGGGCGCCCGCCGCGGTCCGGCTGCCCAGCCCGGCGCCGTCCTCGCGGATCCGCCACAGCGCCGCCGCCTGCGGGCCGGCCGGGACCACGAGCGAACTGGCGGCCCCGGCCGCCGCAGCCAGGGACCGCGCCGCCGCCACCGCCTCGGCCTCGCTGGCCCCGCCGACCTCCGCGAGCAGCCAGGCCGCGCCCGCGGGCAGCTCCGGGACCGCGGCGTTCGCGCGGTGCGCCCGGACCACGTCGACCAGGCGGGCGTCGATGCCTTCCAGGGCCAGGACCGCCTGCCCGTCCAGGCACGGGGCGTCGTCGGCGGCGGCGGGCATGTCCGGGTAGCCGAGGACGCACAGCGCGGTCGCGGCCGGCACGGGCACCAGCGACACGGTCGCGGCCAGAACGATGCAGCAGGTGCCCTCGGTCCCGGCCAGCGCCCGCGCCAGGTTCCCGTTACCCGACGGCAGGAGGTGCTCGAGCGAGTAACCGGAGACCTGGCGCCGGAACCGGCCGAACTCGTGGCTGATCGGCGCGACCCGCTCGGCGGCGAACGCGGCGAGCCCCGGCACCGCTTCGTGGCCGGTCCCGATCTGCAGGCGCCGGCCCGCGCCATCGAGCGCGTCCAGGGCCACAACGTTGGCGGCGGTGGTGCCGTACGCCATCGCGTGCGCGCCACACGAGTTGTTGCCGATCATCCCGCCCACGGTGCACCGGGAGTGCGTGGAGGGGTCGGGGCCGAAGCGGAGCCCGTGCCGTCCCGCGGCCCGCTGCAGCTGGTCCAGGACCACTCCCGGCTGGACGACGGCGGTCCGGGTGTCCGGGTCGATGCTGACCACCTGGTTCAGGTGACGGCTCAGGTCGAGCACGACGCCCGGGCCGACGGAGTTGCCGGCGATCGAGGTGCCCCCGCCCCGGACGGTCAGCGGCACGGCCAGCTCGCGGCAGACGGCCGCGGCGGCCAGGACGTCGTCGGCGGACCGCGGGAACACCACGGCCCGCGGGACGACCCGGTAGTTGGAGGCGTCGGACGAGTACTCGGCCCGCCGCCGCGCCGAGGCGTCCACCGCGGGCCCGAGCACGGCCCGCAGCCGCTCCAGAAGTTCCCGGGCGGTGCTCGGCGTGTGCATGGTCACTCCGGGACATTTTAGGCCAGCAACGCGAAAAAGCCATCGAACCCTAGTAGGTTGAGCTGCGGATCCGGACCCCGCCCTCACATGGATCCAGCGCCGCCCGGCGCTGCCGCAGTACTCGGCTGGCCGGTAGCGGCTGGATGCTGCTGAGAGGATGGGATCTGCCGATGACGCTCCTTGCCCTCATTACGTGGTTTGCCGCGGTCGTGGCCGGCCTCTGCCTGCTGGCCATCTGGCTCATCGAGTACGACAAGTCGGACGTGGACAGCCACCTGCCCCGGACGATGGTCAGCGCGCACGCCATGCTCGCGGTCGGCGGCCTGGTGGTGTGGTCGGCGTACGTGGACGGCGGTACCTCCGGGCTGGCCTGGACCGCGGTCCTGATCCTGGCCGCGGTGGCCGTGCTCGGCCTCACCATGGCCGGCCGCTGGATCGGGGTGTACCGGATGTACAAAGCCCCGCCGGCCGTGATGGTGCCGACCGTGGCCCACGGCGCGACCGGGCGGGCCGCCGTCCCGCCGGAACGGAAATTCCCGGTGCCGGTCGTCATCGCGCACGGCGTCCTCGCCGCCGCCACGATCGTTATGGTGCTGATCACCGCGCTCGCCCCGGGGGGATGAACTGCCGCGCGGTCTCATCCGTGATCAAGGGTGGATCCGGGACCCCGCCCTCATAGGGATCCAGCGCTTGGTGGCGCGCTGCCGCGGAATGCGGCAGGAGCGTACGGCTGCAGTTTCCTGCTGAGGATGGGATCCGCCCATGACGTCTGCCGCACTCATCACCTGGTTTGCCACCGCCGCGGGCGGCATCTGCCTGCTGGCCATCTGGCTCGTCGAGTACGACCACAAGGATGCCGCCACCCGCCTGCCCCGGACGGTGGTCAGCGCGCACGCCCTGCTGGCCCTCGGCGGTCTGGTGGTGTGGTCGGCGTACCTGACCAGCGACGCGTCCCGACTGGCCTGGACCGCGGTCGTGATCCTGGCCGTCGTCATCCTGCTCGGCCTCACCATGGCGGTGCGCTGGCTCGGGGTGTACCGGGCCAGCCGGGCTCCGTCCGCCGTCATGGTGCCGGCCGGGGCCCGCGGCGCAGGCCCCGAGATCCCCGCGCCCGTCCCGCCGGAGCGGAACCTCCCGGTCCCGGTCGTCATCGCGCACGGCGTCCTCGCGATGGTCACCGTGGTCCTGGTCATCCTGACCGCGCTTGACGTCGGCGGGAGCTGACGGCCGAGCGGACCTCGGGCCTACACCGGGACGGCCCACCCTTGACAAGTCAGCTATCAATATGATAGCACATTGACAGGTGATCGGGCGGCCGACACCACACCGCAGGGGGCATCCCGATGAACGGACCCAACGACAACACCGCTGCGAAAGGCCTGCGCGCGTGGTGGGCATATCCCCCGCGACCCGGCCTGCAACGTCTGATCAACCCATGGGAGTACCGCCGCCTCCGCGCCTACGGGGTCACGCGCGTCGCCGGTGGCAGTGTCGCGGCCGCCGCGGGCGTCATATGCCTGGCGTACGGCGTCTACGGATGGGCAGCGTTCTTCCTGGTTGTTGGCGCGCTGAATCTCGCGGGTGGCTACTGGTACCTCAGCATCGACCGCTCCGCACCGGCCCGAACCTGACCCCGGGCACGCACGGGGACACGCGTTAGCGACGCCGTCGCCTGGGCCCGGCAGGTCATGGAACGGTACGGGGGGCTGGACTGCACCTCCAACAATGCTCAGGGTCTCCTCTGAGCACTCTTGGAGGTGGCGGGAATCGAACCCGCGTCCTTCAGTGCCTCACCAGGGCTTCTCCGGGCGCAGCCTGCCCTGCTTATTTCTCAGCCCCGGCGGTCATGCAGGCCAGCCGCCGAGCGGGCTCAGCCGCTGTTTGGTGTCCCGCCTAGTCCCGCGGCCGGGCTAGACGGTGGATCCTCCTAGCTGATGCCAGGCACCGGGCCGGAGGCTCTCCCGGGCTGACAGCCTCTAACTCGCGGTGTTAGGCCGCGAGGCGGAAGCTAGTGCGCGTTGACTTGGCACTTATGAAGTTGCGGCCACAGGATTTACGAGGTCGTAGTCGCAACCCTCGGCCCGCTTCCCCTGGATCAACCACCGAAGTCGAAACCAGTCACCCCCTCTTGAGTTGTACTGCCACGGTACTCCAGGTACCGCGACGGTGAACAACGATCAGGGCCCGGGTATGCCCTGGGTCACTGCACGCGCAGGTCGCGGAGGAATTCGCCGGCCACTGGCGCCGCCGAGACCCGGGCGGACCTGGTCAGCTCGAGCACGGCGAAGGCCACGTTCCCCTGGAATCCGACGAACCAGGCCGCCCGCAGGCCGCCCGATCCGAACGGGGCGCTGCCCACCTGCCCGTACACCGCGGCGCCGTCGACGTCCGCGCCACGCCCGAGGCCGTCGGTCACCGTCGAGCGCATCAGGGACCGCAGGCTGGACACGACCTGCGTCCCGAACGGAACGGTTGGGGTCAGCCCCGGGTCGGGCGGGCTGGTCACGAGCATGGGCGGGCGCCAGGTCCCGGACTGCACCACCCCGGCGGCGATGGCCATGGCCAGCGGGCTGACCTGGACGCTGCCCTCCCCGATGGAATCCTCGGCCAGCTCGGCCTGGCCGGTGGGGGATTGCATCGCTCCGGCGAAGGCGCTGACCGGCAGCTGCCAGGGCTTGTCCAGGCCGAAGCCGGAGGCGGCGGACTGCAGCTTCTTGGCGGACAGCTGCAGCGAGAGGCCGGCGAAGGCGGTGCCGCACGCGTTCGCGAAGTCGGTGCGGAACGAGGGCCGCAGGTGGTCGGGCTCGGGCGGGTCGTTGGTGAAGTTCTGGCCGCCCACCGGGTTCGACCGGCCGCACGGGATCGGCGTGTTCACGTTGAAGCCGGTGTTCAGCAGGGCCGCCGTGGAGACGATGGTGAACGCCTGGCCGGGCGGGTAGTGGCCGTCCAGCGGCCGCACCGGGGTCATGCCGCGGGGGGTGTGCTGGGCGACGGCGAGCACGTGGCCCGTGCCGGGCGAGATCGCGACGATCGCGGCGGGCGCGCCCAGCGAATCGAGCGCGCTGTCCGCCGCGTTCTGCACGTTGAGGTTGATGGTGGTCCGCACGTTCGTGCCGGACTGCCCGACCGACCGGTTCAGCACCGAGACCACGTGGCCGGCTGCGTTCTCGGTGACGACCTCGGTGGTGGGCGTGCCGACGAGCAGGCGCTGGAACGACTGCTGCAGCCCGGTCAGGCCGACCGTCATGCCCGGCCGGTAGGGGATCCCGGTTTCCCGCAGTTCCCTGGCCGCCTCGCTGCCCACCGAGCCGGACACGGCCGGGGCGATGCTGTTGAACAGCCGCAGCCGCTCCCGCTTGGTGATCAGCCCGGGGACCCGGGACAGGCGGGCGCTCAGCCGGTGGTAGCCGGCCGGGCTGAACCGGACCAGCTCGAGGAACCCGGCGGACGGCGCCTCGCTGATCCAGCTGAGTAGCTGGCTCGCGGCCAGCCCGGTCGCGCTGGCCAGGCGGCTCGCGGTCCGGGCCGGGTTCGCCAGGCGGCCGGGGACGACACCGACGGTATAGACCAGGGAGGCCGGGGAGAGCGAGGTTCCCTGCGCGTCCAGCAATTGGGCTCGCGGCGGCATCGCGCCGACCACGGCGAGGCGTAGCCCGGGCCGCAGTCCGGGAACGATGACGGCCGGGGTCCACACCACCTTCCAGTCCGAGCCCACCCGGCGCAGGCCGAAAGAACCGTCGTACTCCCATGGCGCGCCGCCGCGGCCGAGGTCGACGTCCGCGTGGAAGCGGGCCTGCGCCGTGTCGCCGCGCTGGCTGACGCTGAGCATGGTCAGGGTGAGATCGGCCGCTCCCACCTGCTGGTAGGCGCCGTGCAGCGCCGCAGCCACCTGTACCTGGGTACCGGTCGTCAACGCGGCGGCCGCGTCGTACTGGCCGTTTTCCCAGGCGAGCAGGAAGGACTGCACCGTGCCCTCGGGGGATGGCTCGGGCGACGCCCAGCCGAGGAGCAGCCCGGTCAGCAGCAGCGCGGTCGCGACCGCCGCGGCTATCACCCGGGCCCGCGCAGAGCGCAGGCGAGCACCACCCACCCGTGCTTCCCCGACTCGTCTGTTACCTGCCCGAACTCCCCTGGCCCGGGTACCCCTGGCTGGCGAGCCCGCCTTGGCCGCGGGCTTGCCGGCGTGTGCGCCCCGGTTATGCGTGCGGACCATGGCCCAGCGCTCCGCTACCTTCGCCGCCGCAAGGCACGATCTACCTCTCTGGCAGCGTCCCTGCGCGCTAGGTCCTGGCGCTTGTCGTAGGTCCGCTTGCCGCGGGCCAGAGCTAGCTCGACCTTGGCCTTCCCGTCTTTGAAGTACAGCGAAAGCGGGATCAGAGTCAAGCCGCGCTCGGCGGTTTCGGCGGCCAGTTTGTCGATCTCCTTGCGATGCATGAGCAGCTTACGGGTGCGGCGCGGCTCGTGGTTGGTCCAGGTGCCCTGGGCATACTCGGGAATGTGCACGTTGTGCAGCCATAGCTCGTGGTCGCTGACCTGGCCGAACCCGTCGGTGAGCGAGGCCCGGCCTGCGCGCAGCGACTTCACCTCGGTACCGGTGAGCACCAGCCCCGCCTCGAATACGTCCTCTATGTGGTAGTCGTGCCTCGCGCGCCGGTTCCTGGCGATGACCTTCTTGCCCTGCTCGGCTGTCACATTCCTGTCCTGGACCTCACACGCGCAGGTAACGGCGCAGGGTGAGGAACGACGTAGCGCCGGTCAACAGCACACCGAGGATCATCACCAGGATGATGACCTCGATCAGGTCCGTGCTCGTCAGCTGCACGTTGAACGGGAAGTACTGCTGCAGCGTATCAAGCCACAGCGATTTCACCCCCACCAGCAGGGCCGACGCCACCAGCCAGCCGAACAACCCGGCGATCACGCCTTCGACCAGGAAGGGCAGCTGAACGTAGAAGTTGGACGCGCCGACCAGGCGCATGATGCTGGTCTCCCGGCGGCGGTTGAACGCCGACAGCCGGATGGTGTTCGCGACCAGCAGGATCGCCGCGATGATCAGGATGATGGCGATCACCACGACCGCGTTCCTGGCCCCGCCGAGCAGCTTGTAGAACTTGTCGAGGATGGCGGCGTTGTTGACGACCTGGTCGACTCCCGGCTGGCCGTCGACGTTGGCGGCCACGACGGCCGAGTCCGCCTGCGCGTTCTTGAGCCGCACCTGGAAGGAATCCGGGATGTCCCCCGCGGTGACCGAGCTCACCATCGACGGGAACTCCGACTTGAACTGCTCGTACGCCACCGCCTGGGACACGTAGACAACGCTCGAGACCTGCGGCAGCCCGGCCAGCGTCTGGTGAATCGACCCGATCTCCGCAGTGGTGGCAGGCCCGTTCTTGGTGCACTGCGGGCTGGCGCTGAACTTGGTGCACAGGTAGACGGAGAGCTGAACCTTGCCCTGCCAGAAGGTCCGGGTCTGGTTGACCTGCTGCACGAACAGCAGCCCCGTGCCGAGCAGGGACAGGCTGATCGCGACCACCACGACGAGAGCGATCGTCATGGTCAGGTTCCGCCTGAGGCCGATCCATACCTCTTGGAAGACAAACTGCGCACGCATGTCGATGATCCCTCGGTCGTCGGCCGGCGGCCGGTCAGTAGGCCTGGCCGTAGACTCCGCGTGACTGGTCCCGCACCACCTTGCCGTATTCAAGCTCAATGACGCGCTTGCGCATGGAGTCCACGATCGCAGCATCGTGCGTGGCCATGACCACCGTGGTGCCTGTCCGGTTGATGCGGTCGAGCACTTTCATGATTCCGATCGACGTCGCCGGGTCGATGTTCCCGGTCGGCTCGTCGGCGAGCAGGATCATCGGCCGGTTCACGAACGCACGAGCCATGGCCACCCGCTGCTGCTCGCCACCGGACAACTCGTCGGGCATCCGGTCCCGCTTGCCCTCCAGGCCGACCAGGTCGATCACCTCGGGGACGACCTTGCGGATGAACCGCCGCGGCTTTCCGATGACCTCCAGCGCGAAGGCGATGTTCTGGTAGACGTTTTTGCTGGGCAGCAGCCGGAAGTCCTGGAAGACGCAGCCGATCCTGCGGCGCAGGTACGGCACCTTCCAGTTGGTGATCCGCGCGAGATCCCGGCCGGCCACGTGAATCCTGCCCTCGGTCGGACGCTCCTCTTTCAGCACCAGCCGCAAGAAGGTGGACTTGCCCGACCCCGACGGCCCGACCAGGAAGACGAATTCGCCCTTCTCAACATCGAGGGTGACATTCTCCAAGGCGGGACGGCTCTGATTCGGGTACGTCTTGGTCACGTTATCGAAGTGGATCACTGGCCCATCACACGCGCTCGACGAGTTACGGACTGGCTGCCATCATGACGCTTAGCGCGCCCCAGTTTGGCCACCGGACAGTCTAGGGGGGAAACTGGCTTAGAACGTCCAACATCGTCGAAGTGACCGGGTAGGCGCCGGCCCGGAGGGATCCCAGATGAGCTGTGAGCACCTGATCTGCGCTCAGTGCGCCGGACCGGTGGCCGAAGGCCGGTGCCCGGTGTGCTACGCGGCGCGGGCCCGGATGCACCACCACCACTACGGGACCAGCCTGACCGTGCCGCTGATCGCCGCGGCACTGATCGCGCTGCTGATGATGCTGCTGGCCGTGCATCTCGCGCACTGACACGCCGCCGGTCCCCGCGGCCCGCTACACACCGGTCAGGCCTGGCTACGTACGGCGGTCACCGTCGGTACACGATCACGCGCACATCACGAATGCATCCCAGCCTGGGACTATTCCCCGGAACGCTCTAGACCGCACGCGCCACGGCGTGTTGCAGTGAGCGTTACCAATGAACCCTCCCCATCCGCCGATCTCCTCTCCGAGCAGGTGGGCCGTCGTGCGGAGGATGAAGAGGGCTCATCACGTGGCGAGATCACCGGCGGCCGCCCTCCTCGGGAGAGCGGGCCTGTCGGCCTGTCATGCTGGTCCAAGTGCCCGGAGGGGGCCGCAGTCATGAGGTCAGTGCCCGCGCAGCAACGTAAGTCAAGGTTCCGGTTCCGCGGCCGGGTGCTGGCGGTGGGTGCCGCAGCAGCACTGGCGCTCGTCGCGGCCGCCTGCAGCAGCGGCGGCACCGGCGGGAACGCCGCGCCGACGGGGGGCACCCCGGTCAAGGGCGGCAACGCTGTCTGGGCCGAGCAGCCGTCTCAGCCGCCGACCTACATCTTCCCGTACATGAACAGCGCCAACATCAGCAACACCAACCTCTTCACCTTCCAGTACTACATGTACCGGCCGCTGTACTGGTTCGGCCAGAACGGCCAGCCGGTGGTGAACGACTCGCTGAGCCTGGCCAACCAGCCGACGGTCAGCGGGCGGACCCTGACGATCACGCTGAAGCACTACATGTGGTCCAACGGCACCCCGGTCACCGCGCAGGACGTGATGTTCTGGCTGAACATGGAAACGGCCGAGCCGGCCAACTACGGCGCGTACACCGGCTTCCCGGCCAACATGACGAACATCCACGCCGTCGGCACCAACGAGGTGCAGATGACGATGTCCAAGCCGTACTCGGTGACCTGGGTCGTGTACAACGACCTCAGCCAGGTCACGCCGATGCCGGCTGCCTGGGACCGGACGGCGTCCGGGCCGAGCAGCTGCGCCACGAAGATCGGCGACTGCACGGCGGTCTACAACTACCTGGCCGGCCAGGCCAAGGACCTGAGCAGCTACGTGAGCTCGCCGTTGTGGAGCATCGTGGACGGGCCGTGGAAGCTCAGCGCGTTCAACGCCGACGGGCACATCACGTTCGTCCCGAACAAGTCCTACTCCGGCCCGGTCAAGCCGAAGCTGGACTCGTTCCAGATGGTGCCCTTCACCACCGACACCGCCGAGTACAACGTGCTGCGCTCGCCGAGCGCTGGTACCAAGATCGACGTCGGCTACGTGCCCAACGCGGACGCCCCGCCCAAGCCGGCCAACAAGGCGGTGGGCGCCAACCCGCTGTCGGGTTACACGCTGGCCCCGCTGTACCCGTGGGGCATCGACTACTACGCGCTGAACTATCAGTCGAGCCTTTCCGACCACGGCGCCGTCTTCAAGCAGCTGTACTTCCGGCAGGCCCTGGCCTACCTGTTCAACCAGGCCGCGATCATCTCCGGCCCGCTGCGCGGGTACGGCGAGCCCACGGTCGGCCCGGTGGCCGCCACCCCGGCCACCAAGTTCCTGTCGGCCACAGGCCGGAAGGGCGACCCGTTCCCGTTCAACCCGACCAAGGCCAAGAGCCTGCTGACCAGCCACGGCTGGCACGTGGTCCCGAACGGGACGACCACCTGCACCGACCCGGCCAAGTGCGGCACGGGGATCACCTCGGGCAGCACGCTCAGCTTCGGCTACATCTACGAGTCCGGGGTCGGCTGGGTCCAGTCGGCTGTGACCGAGCTGCAGTCCAACGCGGCGGCGCTCGGGATCAAGCTGAACCTGATACCCAAGCCGTTCGCCCAGGTCATCTCGGTGGCCGGGGGCAACTGCGTGGTTATCAAGGCCCCCTGCAACTGGGACATGGCCAACTGGGGATTCGGCTGGTCGTTCTCCCCCGACTACCTGCCCACCGGTGACCAGCTGTTCCAGTGCCAGGCGGTCGCGAACTCCGGCGGGTACTGCAACTCGACCAACGACGCGATGATCAACCAGACGCTGACCAACAGCAGCCTGTCGGTCTTCTACAACTGGCAGAACTACCTGGCCCAGCAGCTGCCGGTCGAGTACGCCCCGCAGGCGGCCTTCACCCTAACGGAGGTGGCCAACAACCTCAGGGGCTATCTGCCGCAGAGCCCGACGCTCAGCCTCACCCCGGAGAACTGGTATTTCGTGAAGTCATAGAAAGTAAGTCCGCACCAGAGAGCGCGCCCCGGCCGGATCGGCCGGGGCGCGCTGCGTTCCGGGCTACAACCCCTTGGTCCGGAGCCACCGGATCTCGGCCTCTATGAAGTCGTCGATCTCGC
>Ga0306920_100008979_pt1 | contig 13320 bp, 11 predicted proteins | sample flu12Cox44000170_FD_204666 | JGI IMG/M metagenome (GOLD analysis project Ga0306920, IMG submission 204666) | Lab enrichment of tropical soil microbial communities from Luquillo Experimental Forest, Puerto Rico - flux4day.12C.oxic.44.000.170 (v2)... | ecosystem: Environmental > Terrestrial >... | reverse complement strand
GCCCAGCAATGCGTCAGGTTCCGCGGTCCGGTTTTGTCGATCCAGTCCGATGGATAGTCGGCCCAGTAGGGGTCTGACATGGCGTCGAGGTGATAAAGATAGCCAAAGAACTCGTCGAAACCGTGCAGGCAAGGGAGATATTTGTTCAGGTCGCCGAGATGGTTCTTGCCAAATTGAAAGGTTTCGTAGCCTTGGGCTTTTAGGGCTATTGCAATGGTAGCAGCTTGATCCGGGAGGCCCACATCGGCTCCCGCCTGACCAACGGTGGTCAAACCGGTGCGCAAGGGGATTTCGCCGGTGATGAAATTGGCGCGGCCGGCGGTACAACTGGCTTCGGCGTAGTAGTCGGTAAAACGCATTCCCTGCGCAGCCAGTTTGTCCAGGTTCGGCGTCTTTCCGGACATCATTCCCTGATGATAGGCGCCGATATTGAACCAACCGACGTCATCTCCCATGATGACGAGGATGTTTGGTTTCTTATCTTCTGCTGAAGTGGGCGGCGAGACTGCCGAGCCTAGGATCAGCAGCAATGCTGCGGCAACAAGGACCATTCTTCCTACGCAACTCATGAATTCCCTCTCTTTCTCTTCCTCTTCGGTCGACCGATTCCAGGGGTAAACCTCGGGGCAGCATCCTTGGACTTATTCGCAGATGATGGAACTGTCCCTTGTGACAGTTCCAGTCGAGCTCTTGCCTCGCTCATCCTTGTGCACCAAGGGGGCCTTGACCGGACGCGAAGGAGCGTTGGCGTCCGGCGCCAGAATGACTGGAGGGCCTTCGAACTCGGGCTTATCAGCGAGATTGATTTCAAAAGGGGTCAGTATGTTGAGCGTTCTGCTGCTCTTTCTTGGGTTAGGGAGTTCTTCGCAACCAGTACCGGTTGCGGAAGAGGGGCCGCCCACACTGGTTGTCCAGGTCGTGGATCCCGTGTGGATACCGCTGCCGGATAGCGAGGTGACGGTCAAACCAGCCGACGGGAAAGGCGCGTCGAAATCGGCGCACGCCGATGAGAATGGTTACGCGAGGTTCTGGGTAGAGACTGGCGTCGAGTATACGATTGAGGCCCAAACGCACGGATTCAACAAGAAAACTCTGAAGCATGTCTTCATTGCGAAGCCAAAACCGTCTTTGCCCACAGCCCACGTACAAATTAAACTGCAACCGAGCGGCCCGTTTACGTACAACAAATGAGTTGCCAACCCCCGAACGACTGAGGCTGATAAGCGATGTAGTCGTTCCTTTCCGCGATGTGCGCGAGCTGATCAGTAGCGTTACGGGAGGCTTCTGCTTACAGTGCGATTTTAGTTTGCCTTCGCCGCGGCAAGCTCATCCTTCAGGCGCTCTATCTCAAATTGTAGAGACTCGATCTGCTGTTGTTCGGCATCGAGCTTAGCTTTGCCCGCGGAGTCGCCAGAGTAATTGGGTTTGGAATAGTAAGCGGCCTGATCCAGAGCGAACTCGCTCTGCAACAATTTCAGTTGTTGGTCGGCGGAATCGAGCTTTCTCTGGATTTCTGCGTCTTCAGGAGAGTCGCAGGCAATGCGCGAGGCGTCTTTCATCGCCGCGAGCTTCTGCTCGAGCATTACTTCCGCCACCCGAGCAGGAGCTTGCGGTTGCGATTGTGATAGCGGTGGAGAGCCAAAGGCAAGGCCGGAGGAACCGGATTTGAAATTGTTCATATCGACATCGCCGTCGGAGATGACTTTGGGATCGTAGGAAAGTTCACGGCGAATCTGGTCCAGTTCTTCCTGGGTGGCCTGCAGGTCCTGCTTGAGTTTGTGGTCTTCTTCGGGATCATGGCAGCCCGCCGACTCGGGCGTTCGTTCCGCAGTGGGGTTCTCTGATGGGGACTTCGAGGATGGTTTTGGAGGATTTGCGGGCGCGCTCGCGGATGACGACAGCACCCCGAGGTCGTCGTTGGTGATGACTTTAGGGCGCAGCGTCGAATTTGAAGCTTGCTCGCGTGCGTTCCGAGCGGCATCCACTACCGACTCGGCTGGTTCTGCTGGTTCCTGGGAGCGCGCGGATGTGCGAAGAGCAAGGGTCAGACTGGCGGCTCCGGCGAGTACGACGACCGCCGAACCCCGAAACAGGTCTCGGCGCGTAATTTCCATGGGTCCCCCCTCATTGCGTAAGTTTGCACCGAAAATGAGCGCAATGGAACTGTCACTGCTGACAGGTCGCTGGGGGCAAAGGGAGTGAGGTGGGGCCGCCCGCCTGACTCTGAGGTAGCTGGGCAGCCCCTGCGGGGTAGTCTGCATTGTTGACGCTGATCTATACAGTAAGCGCGAGCCTTCATGGAACTGTCGCAGGCGACAGGTTGGCCATATTTTCAGAAGCATCGAGGGGGCCCCTGCCCCAACTGACAGTGGCGTAGTCCTCAGCATGCATTAGAAAAGATGGAGCGGTTTTCATTGGGAAGCGATGCATGCGGTTTGAAGGTTGCAGCAGAGCAACTCAGTCCACAAGAATTGTCCTGCATGCGTTCTCAGCTCACCCGGCGATTGGGGCCTTGATGTGGTGGTTGGTGGGAGCATCGACTTCAAAGTCACCTCGCACCTGGCAATCCGGCCGGTCGAAGCTGATTATTTTCTGACACGATTTATTAACGACCTCACCACGGGCCACCGCAACCAGAACAGCTTCCGATATCAGGCAGGACTCGTTTTCGAGTTCTGAGAAAGGGATCGCTTCGCACCAATGTGGTCTCCGTGCAGATAAGGTTGAGGACGATTTTCGTGCGCCTCGCCATTAAGGAGCCGGCGCGCGTATATCGCGCAATCAGTTCTTTAGACCAGGATTTTCCGATGCTTTTCTGAAACCGGTAAGCCAGCACTAGACGTATAATGCGTTTGCCCTCCGGCAGAAAGGACAAATCGATGAAGATCAAACTCACGTTCCTCGGGCTCTGTTTGGCAGTAGCGTTACCACTTCTTGGTCAGTCGAAAGAAGATCAGCGATTAGCGGATTCCGCAAAAGTGATGACGGAACTGCTCCAGGGAGATAAAGGCCTACCCAAGAGTGTTCTTGACCAGGCTATGTGTGTCCTAATCTTTCCGAGCGTGAAAAAAGTTGCAGTTGGTATCGGCGGTAGTTACGGGCGCGGCGTACTGGTGTGTCGTAAGGGTGAGAAGATGAATGGTGGCTGGGGTGCGCCCGCGATGTATGCGCTGGATCAAGGGAGTCTTGGTGTCCAACTCGGTTCCACGGCCACTGATTTTGTGCTGGCAGTCATGCACACCAAGGGTGTCGATGCGATCCTGAATGGGAAGATGAAACTTGGCGCTAACGCGGCGGCTGCGGCCGGCCCGACGGGCGCGCAAGCGACGGGTTACAATGCCGAAGCTATGAGTTCGGACGTTTTGACCTATTCGCGGTCGAAAGGACTCTTTGCAGGTGTGTCCCTTGAGGGTGCGTCGATAGACACGGATAATGATGCCAACAAGAAACTATATGGCAAAGAACTGGGAGCCAAGGAAATCGTGACCGGTTCTCAAGAGGTTACGCCTGCGGCCAAACCGCTGGTGAGCCTACTTGATTCGACCTCACCAACGCGGAAGTGAGAGAGAGCGAGATCGGGGGATCGCCGGCACGTGCTTTTGGACTTTTGGACCTGGCTGCGAAGTCAGCGGGGAGCAGCATTGCATTCACGATTCCGAGGCGCCGGCGATGACAAGGCGTGGGAAGCTCATGCTGAGCGAGCTCGATGATGCCGGGCAGTAGGTTTCTAAATCCCGATCGGCCGCGTCGGCAAAGAAAACGAAACCTGGGGGGTGCTCGAGCTCCTCAAGTCATCGATTTGTGATTGCACGCAGGCTGCAAGGCTGAGATAAGTTGATCTTGGCGTGCCACGCGCTGTGCGGCCGCAACAACCTCAAATTGAAATCCAGTCAGAAGGTTTCGCGCGAGGGCTGGATTATTCCCGTTCAAGTGCCGCAGCAATTCGGTTTGAATATCAGCCGCCTCTCCGACGTAGATCCATTTCTGACTATCAAAGAGCGCATAAACGCCTGAGGCGTGCGGAACGTGCGCGACGATCGACTCATGATTCCACGGATACCGAGCGTTGATTTCTCCTATAGCCATAAGGAAGCTACTTCAATTTCTTCAGAGCGACCATCTGGAACCGGCGAAAGCCAAAGGTTCAGTGGACTGTACAGGCAGTACGAAAGAGACGGGAATAGTACAAAAGCACTAGGCGCGGGCAAAGCATGCCTCGCCGGCTTTTCAATACTCCGGCGTTTCTTCACGCAGGTGTCACCCGAGGTTGGGACATCTTACGTGGTGGTCAGCATTTCTTGCTGACGAAATTCGCCGAACCCAAGCCTAATCCCGTGACAGAGATGATCGTGGTTCAGGATTGGTTTGAAGAACTGAAGCGACTTGCTCCAACGGTAAGCAAGTGAACTAGTACTGCCCAACTCTCAATTTGGTGGGGTTCCCACGGATGCCGACGGTGAGAGGATCTGAACCATAAGGCCCAACGCCATATCCGCCAGCCACCAATTCCTGAGCGGCATTCAGTCGGTACTTCCGAAGACTTCCCAGCCTTTCGAGAACTTTTGTGTTCGATTTTGCAGCGGAGGCCCGACTGTCACGTTGGGTGGCAAGCTCCCGACGGTTTGGAGGCGGTCGAAAGAAGCGAGAAGCTGCAACCAGACTTGATTCTGCTGGACATCGGTCTGCCTAGGTTGAATGGGATTGAGGCTGCGCGACGAATTCGCAAAGTCTCGCCGAATTCTAGGATCCTCTTTGTCAGCTGCGAATCCTCGGCTGAAGTAGTGCAAGAAGCTCTCAGTGTAGGGGCACAGGGCTACTTGTTAAAATCTGATGCCCTCGAGCTTCCCTTGGCTCTCAACGTACTTCTCGAGGGCAAGCAGTTTCTTAGCAGTCGACTTGCAAAAGACAACGCTTTTCTCCTGAGGTGAGGCAGGAGGACTTCCTCAAGAGCATGTCGAGGACCTTCTCGATTTTGACTTCGAGGCGGATGAAAACCAGGACCAGCAGGGATATCGCGCGGCGGCAACGCCAGAGATCGAGCGGCACCTTAAGCGGCACGCGATCGATTACCAGAAAAGGAAGGCTCCGGTTCCGGAGGAAACTGACCAGGAGAAGAGGGAAATACTCGAAGCAGTGAAGCGCTGGTTTCACGAGGACTGGCAGCGGATCGATCCCAAACTGAGGACCTCGATTGTTGAGGGAATTTCGGTGTTCCTTTCTCTCTTTGACGACAACCCGAAAATGAAGCGACTTTTCTGTCCTCCTAAGGAATGCTACGATGCGCAGGCCAACGCTGATTTCAAATATGGCAGGCCCCTGCCATCCTTACTCCTGGCTCATAGAGAATGGCCGAGTTTGCGTCCTCAATTTTCCCATCAGCATGAACCCCGGCTTGGCCAAGGCTATCGGCGTCATGATGAAGCTCGACTTTGAACGTGCGGTTCTGAATCGCATTCCCCAAATGGAGCTTCATTCAGATCGGTACTTCCGACAGGTCTTTTGCCTATGCGACGAGTACCAATATTTCGCAACCGTAGGGGAAGGCGAGCCAACCGGTGATGAAAAGTTCTTCAGTCTGTCGCGGCAGCCGAAATGCATTTCGATCGTCGCAACGCAAAGCATCAGCTCACTCAAGTCCACCTTACCCGGCGAGAGTTGGCGTGCACTCTTGCAGACATTTCGAACGAAGATTTTCCTCGCGCAGGCGGATGATTTTTCGGCCAAGATCGCCAGCCAGCTTTGCGGAAGGGAAGACCGACTCAAAGTTGCCTACAACCTCGCGGAGACAGGCCATGATACGCGCATAAATCTTGTAATCGGGAAGGCCCTCTCGAACCGGGCCAACATCACGACATCGAAAAGCTACATCCAGCAGAGCGACTATCGTTTCGACATGAAGACTTTTGCAGAGTTGCGCAATGCACAGTCCATAGCCATTGCCTACGACGGTAGCAATCCAATGCCGCCAATGTTTTGCTACCTCAAACCCTATTACAACGATCCAAACAAATCCTATTTCCAGCAGGCGTCTGATGGGGAGCTCTGACCAGGTTAGGAGGGCGACTTGAGGCCATAGAGGTATTCAGGCTGGCACTGGTCTCCGCATGCACAATGACTCTGCCGATGGGTCACTCATTCTAAGGCACAGCTAACCGTGGCAGGTCACCAGCTTCGTCACTGCCCGACGGAGCAACTGCGGCCTGTCCGAACGTCAAGCTGGCGTTCTAGTCAGATGGAACGACCGTACCATTGTGGCTCCTGGTCAGGAGTCCTACCTTGGTAGGGAGTTTGTCACGGCCCAACGACCAGGATGGATGGCTGCCGGCGATTTGCGGCGAAGTAGGGCGATGCAAGATGAAAACGATAGAACCGAGGGTGGCGGCAGGCCGAGCGTTCGTACGAAGCCTGAATATTCTGTTGAAGTTTGCGCGAATGTACGGCTACGGCCACGCGAGAACCGCGGGACAGGTGCAGACCGCCTGGGAGGAGCTGCGGCAAGCAATTCCCGAAGGCAATGAAACGGGTTTGCTGCTAGGGGTAACAGGTTCCCAGTTGTTGCTTGATGGCGTGCCCCTCGAAGGGACTCCGGCGGAAAAGGAGTTTGCGCGTTTGCTCTCGATGGCGGGACTAGCCAGCATCCAGTTCTATCCCTGCATTACCGAAGACGAGCTCGTGAGTTTCGCCCTCGCGTTCCCCACCGGCAAAGCCAAAACAGCCGAACTGGCCGAACAACTGAAATCCGCGCTGGCGAGCGCACAGGGCATCCGTGTGAATGAGATCTGCTTCGTGCCCACGGATTCGCGCCTGAAGGAAACGAGCATGGCGGCGCAGCTTGCCGCCGTAACACTGGGCGACGAGCAGGATCAATTCCGCAAGGTGTTGAACGACCCGCAAAGGCTTCTGGAATTGATAGCCGCGGCGGAGGGAAGGAAGTCCGCCGGCGGGACGAGCGGCGTAGCGGGCGACGGAACCGGCAGCGGCACAAACGGGAACGAGGCCGGGAACAGGACCGGGGTTGGTCCAGCGGGTAGAAATGGCGGCCGGCGACGAAGTGACGTGATCGGGGGCATGGGTGGCGTGACAGGTTGTTGGTCCGGGTCTGGATCCGACCCGGGAAATAGCCATGGTCGGAGCGGATTAGGCTCCCCCGGTGAGGAGGATATTTACGGCATTCTGCGGGCGCTCTCGATGTTTGGGAAAATGGGGACGACACAGAAGCCGATGGCCGCCGCGCTGGAATTCCAGAGCCAGGTCGCGAGCATGCCCGCGCAAGCAGAGCACGCACTGCGAGGCGCGCTGGTGGAGCTCGCGGAAAAAGGAAAAAACAAAAAGCTCGACCAGGCCATGCTCGTGCAGCTGGCGGAGCATCTCTCGATCCGTTTCGCACTGGAAAAATTTGAACGCGGGGAAGTGAAAGTCAACGCCGTACGGCAAATGCTGGACCGCTTGAACCAGGAGGTCGAAGAGCTGCGGAAAATTCTCGGTCAGCATGAAGACAAGATGGCCGATGCGGGCATGGTCGTCGAGTCGCACCGGGAGATCCTGGACCGGCAGTTTTGGGCCAATGTCCCGGACAGGGCCAAGCGCGACGTGCTGCTCTCACCGGAGGCGTGGTGCATCCCTCCGAAGAATCTGCAGTCCTATGTGGTGGGGCTGATCGAGCGCGGGGACATCGCCGTGGCCACCAGCATCCTGCAGAACTATGCGAGATGCGCGGACAGCGAGGAGCCGGAAGCAAGGAAGCGCTCCGCGATCGGATTGTCCGAACTTGCGGCGCTGTACGCGCAGACTGATCTGGGACTGCTGGCCGATGCACTGAGGCACGTCGGGTTGCGGCTGAGCGTCGAGCAGGATCAAGATCTACAATCGCATGTGAGCGCGGCGTTTGTGCGGCTCAGCCAGGAAGCAGCTGCGCACAGGTGTTTCCCGGCAATGGAGCAGGCGCTCGGTTGGCTGGCAAGAGCGGAATCGCAGAGGCTGAGCATCGCGAGATCGCTAGGGCCCAAAATGGGCATTGAAGAACGCGTTCCGGAGTTTGTGGATGAGGCGCTGCGGACACGACAAATTCCGGTGGGGCTCATTGGCGTTTTGAAACAACTCCCGCAGACGGCCACGGAACAATTGGCAGGGAGGTTCAATGAGTGCCAGTATCGCGAGGATCTGGAGAATGTCGCCAACCTGGCGCACGACCTCGGCGAGGAGGCGCAGCAATATCTGAGGAGCACGGTGCGCAACGGTCCCCAGGCCAAAGCGGTCGAGTTGGTGGGGATGCTGGTGCGGGTGGATCCGCAGGCAGCGCAGGTGTTCCTGCCGAGACAGATCAAGGATTTTCCGCGCGCGGGACAGGACCGCATCGTGAGACAGATTTCCGCTTCCGGCGCGCCCGAACGCTGCCGGATCCTGCTGGACATGCTGGATTACGTCGATCCCTTGCTAATGCCGCTGGTGGTGGACGAGATTGGAATGACGCGAGACCGCGAAGCGCTCGGACGGCTGCTGACGTTGGCAGACGGAGACTTGCCAGCCGGGGCCAGTCAATTCCTGCGGGTGAAGGCGATCGAGGCGCTGGGGAGGCTGGCAGCCTCGGAATCCGTGAGCGCGCTGAAGCGAATTCTCGAGTCGCGGAAACTGTTCGGATGGGCGCACGCGCAAGAACTTCGGATTGCGGCGCTGCAGGTCCTCCAGAAACTCGAGCCGGAGTGGGTCAAAGACTATTTGCCGGGGAGCGGAATTGAAAACGACGACTTGGCGCTGGCGCCGCTCGACGTTCCGCGTGATTCGAAATTTGCCAGGTGGCGGCGGCACAGACGCGTGTGGCTGCACAAGGGAGTGCCAGCCGTGACCACCAACTTGAAGCAGAATTGCCGTCTGGAGATCAAGGCCGCCAGTCTGACGGGAGGGCTGGCGACGGTTAGTATGCGCTTCGCTCCGGGCACGACGGTCCAACTGCGGATGCAGGTCGGGTTGGGCAACGTTCAGGCCACCGCATTGATGCGGGACTGCCGATCGCAGGACGTTGCCTTTGAAATTGTGGACATGGGGCTCGAAGAGAGGACGAAACTGCGGAAACTGCTCCTTGAGAATATGACAAAGACTCGCACCGCCGCGGCGGCGCGCGATAACGGAGTTTACCAGCGCCGAGGTCTGAGTGCCCCGGCAACTTCTGAGACGTCTTGAGAGTCACGCCATTTTCGTGCTGAAGCCACTTTTTCAGACGCTGTAGGCAGTGGGCACTGCTCGGAACATCACAGGCGGGGAGCCTGCATTTCGCCATTTCTCGGCGTCGATTGTGGACCGCCTCATTGGGCCCCTGAAGTTGCGGCAGGAAAGAGTCGGTTACAGGATCCGAGATCGGCGTTGGGAGTGTACTCGCACGTTGCCCAGGAATGTGCGATTTGCAGCCCAGTTGGGAATAATTCTGGACCCATGAGGGAAAAAGAAAGGGCTGCCGTGGAGCAGCAACCTTTGTGAATTAGCGGGTTAATTGGTCGTTGGGGGGCGCTGCTCCCACCATCAGGTTTGAGATTCCAAGGGGCGCGACCTCGTTGTCGCGAGGGCAAGGAAATTTCAAAGGAAGGGGTCGAAGCTCTGCGAAGGGTGAACTTCTGGGGCTTCGACTACTCGAAAGACCCCTAGGGCCTTATCAACGCGGTAACCACTAAAGTGGGCATAAGCCACTGTTCCCGACTCAGCAGGATCCAAACTACTCCGGACATGGGCGGCCTTTCGTATGTTTGATTGCGTAGGACACTACGAATCCGTTAGAGATTCAGCATGCGGGTGTATAATCCACGCGGCCTTTTTCTCTTTGAGGTGCTTGGTGAGTTCAAAGTTCTGCCTTTCCTCCATTTTGGCTCTCTCCATCTTTTTGGTTCTTGTCGGATTCACCACCGCGCAGCATCCCTCTTACGATTTCATGATTTCCGGTGCGCATATTGTTGACGGCACCGGTGCTCCCTGGGTTGCCGGTGATATTGGAATCGCTGGTGAACGCATAGTCGCCATCGGCGACCTGAGCAGGGCTTCCTCCAGCAAACGAATCGATGCCACGGGCTTGGTCGTTTCTCCGGGGTTCATCGATGTCCAAGGGCAGTCGGAATTCAATTTGCTGGTAGACAACCGCGCAGCCAGCAAAATCACACAGGGGGTGACCACGGAAATTACGGGAGAGGGCTCTTCGATCGCTCCCCTGAACGACCGCCTGAAGAGGCAACCCGACTTTGATGCTAGTGAAGAATCGGCAAAAAAATATGGTGTCACGCTGGATTGGTCTTCGCTGCAGGAGTATTTCCAACATCTCGAGCGCACGAAGTCCTCTATCAACCTCGGAACATTCGTCGGCGCAGGCGGCCTCCGCAACTATGTGATTGGATCCGTCAATCGGCCCGTGTCGGTCGCGGAACTGGAGCAGATGCGCCGGCTCGTCGAGCAAGCCATGAAGGACGGCGCGTTTGGCGTCAGTACGGCGCTGGAATACGTTCCAGATACATTTGCTTCGACGGACGAGATCGTTGAGCTCGCGAAAGTTGCGCGACAGTACGGTGGTGTGTACTTCACCCATCAGCGGTCCGAAACAGACGCCATTTTCACATCCCTTGATGAAGTGTTTTCCATCTCCCAGCGCGCGCAAATTTCGACCACCATCTGGCACTTGAAAACGGCCTACAACGAAAACTTCGGTAAAATGCCGGAAGTCCTTCGCCGGATCGAGGCAGCCCGCGCACGCGGCATCGATGTTTCCGCCAGTGTCTATCCCTACACGCGCGCCAGCAACTCTTTGATTTCCTCGTTTCCACCCTGGGTTTCGGAAGGCGGCACCGAACAGATGATCGCTCGCTTGAAGGATCCCGCTCTGCGCGAGCGCATCAAGAAAGAGATGGACGAACCAAGCATGACCTGGGAAAACGAGTGGCGCGGCTCGGGAGGCGGGGCCGGCATCATGGTCGTCGATATCAGGAATCCGGAATTTACGAAGTACGAGGGCATGACGGTCGAGGAAATCGGACGTCAGATGAGCAAGGACCCAAAAGAAGCGGCGATGGACATTGCCATCGCGGATCGTGGCCAGACCGGCCAGGTGATTTCGATCATGAACGAAGCCGACGTAAGGTTGGCGGTTTCCAGTCCGGTCGTCACCTTCGGCTCGGACTCGGAAGAGCACGCGGAGGACGGTCCCCTCAGCCAATCGAAGGTGCATCCGCGCGCTTTCGGGACCTTCGCGCGCATCCTGGGATTCTATGCTCGCGAGCAGAACGCGATGAGACTCGAAGAAGCCGTGCGGAAGATGACGTCGCTGGCGGCTAGCCGCGTGGGTTTGATGGATCGCGGCATACTTCGGCCGGGAATGTTTGCAGACGTTACGGTGTTTGACCCGAATTCAATTAAGGACGCTGCCACGTTCCAAGATCCGATGCACTATTCGATGGGGGTAAAGTATGTGTTTGTGAATGGACGCCCGGTGATCTGGGATGGAGCCATTACCCAGGAGCGGCCTGGGCGTCCGCTGCGTGGCCCGGGGTATCAAGGAAGCTGGCGTTAACGATTCGCCACCGGCGCCTCGGAATCGTGAATGCGATGCTCGGCAAAAAGGACATCCATCTGAGTCCTCCACCGGAAAACTGGGTTAACAGCATAACATCGAATTCGACCGTATTAGTTGAACGGATTCTAACGGCCCGATGCGACATGCCAGGCCATTACAACACCTACCCAGAGTGCGAGGCCAAGGAGCCCCATGCCGGCAACCACCACCGCAATTCGCTTTGCTGTCCTAAACGAGGATTCTTCTGCCTGAAACAGAGTATTCATTGCCTCCTCCGGTAGCGGCTCGCGGGGATGAGCTGGATCTCGCGCCAAATTCGGTACATATTGCGCGAAAGATCAATCTGCCTCGATGCGGAAGCACAAGGACTCTGTAATTTCTTTGTCAGAGCCGTGTAAACAATAGGCAAAATGGGTCTGTTTTTACAACCCAGAGGGACACATTTTCAGAGTGGCCAGGGTGCTTACAAATCAAACTGGGGCGTCGAAGCAAGCCCTGGTTATTTTTTGGGGGAGATCTGGATCACCTATTTCAACTTAGACAGTTCCGGCGGTCCTTCTCCCCGGTTGGTGGGCCCCATCGCCCCGCCTCTGAGCCTTCCTCAGGCCCTCTCTCGATTGAATTTTCGCAGCGACCGCCACAGGGTTATCGCAAAAAAGTGGTTTCCATTGATCACTTCGTCGCAACAGAACAACAAAGGGGACTAGCGTTGCAATGTCGGCGATTTTTTGAGACTTTTCCTGCTCGTGCCTCGTAACCATATTAAGGGAGGAATTGTGATGAAACCCTCTTTGACCTGGCTTGTGCTTTTCGTGCTGATAGTGAACATGCTGGCCGGATGTGCTCCGGGTGCTAACCAGTCGAAAGGGACGGCAAACCAGCACGATGTTGTCGCTGGCTTCTGGCTCGGTCTCTGGCAGGGCTTTATTGCATCATTTGTGTTCGTAGTCTCGCTATTCAAAAACAATCTCTGTATCTACGAGGTCCATAATAACGGAGCTTGGTACAACTTCGGCTACCTGTTAGGCCTGGCCTGCTTTTTCGGTGGTGGTGGCAACCGGGCAGCCCAGCGGAAATGAATCCCCGTTCAGCCGACCTAATCGAGTATCGACCGTAGATTGCCGGTTCGTTCCAGGCGCAGCGAATTGCCCCAAGGTTCGAGAGCCCGTATAATTCGCCCCATGAACAATTCGCCCACTCAACACATGCAATGCATGGAAGTTTGCGGCGGCAGCCAGCTAACGACTCGGGGTATTGTCTTTGGGGGCCTGGACGCCTGGGTCTACAGCAAGCCACATGGACAGGCGCAGCGAGGTGGCGACGTTTACTACGCCTCAAGTTGTGCGGCCGGTCGGATCAGCCGCATATTGCTGGCCGATGTCTCTGGGCATGGAACCTCGGTTGCAGGCATTGCCGCCGATCTCCGCTTGCTAATGAGGCGATTTGTCAATCGTTGGGACCAAGCAGAGTTCGTGCGTTTGTTGAACCAACAATTCTCGGCTCTATCGACGAAAGGAACTTTCGCGTCGGCGATCGTCAGCACATTTTTCGCTCCTACCCGAAGGCTGATACTTTGCAATGCAGGACACCCACGCCCGATTCTCTATCGGGCTTCCCAAAAAGAATGGAGCCTGCTAGGGCATGAAAGTGCGCCGCGGTTACCAGGGCCGTTGAATTTACCGCTCGGAATTATGAGCATCACCGAGTATGAACATTTCGACGTCGAACTTGAACCCGGCGATTGCATCGTGACCTATACCGACGCGCTGATCGAATCC